>Ga0179591_1382439_pt1 | contig 11587 bp, 17 predicted proteins | sample CZOMad2_1_08_16f_FD_182891 | JGI IMG/M metagenome (GOLD analysis project Ga0179591, IMG submission 182891) | Vadose zone soil fungal communities from Angelo Coast Range Reserve, California, USA - CZOMad2_1_08_16fungal (PacBio error correction) | ecosystem: Environmental > Terrestrial > Soil >... | reverse complement strand
GAGCCCCCGATTTAGTGCTTGGCGTTTCTCGGTGTGAAACATCGGCACCCTCGCCAGGTCACCTCCGAAAAGCCACATCCTGCAAACCGGGCTCCTCCCTTGATCGCAGTCGGCGTGCCTCTTGCGGGGTTGCATCCGTCGGCGCATTTATGGTGTCGAAGGTCAATGATTAACGTGTCTAGCCATTTTTTGGTGATTCGTGCCCGGCTCCGCTCCACTTCTACTATCTCTTATCACTCTTCTCCCATGACTCGTACCCCTTCTCCCTGTGCTGGTCTGTTACACCGACGTCTGGTTTCAGTGAAGTCACCAATCTCCCGCCTCCACGCTCCTCTAGGCGAGCCCCTTGCGAGAGTTATGGTATGGACCACGAAGCCCCATTGCGTCTTCCTATCCGTGATGATGACCAGGCCGAAAAGTAAATGTTTCACTCTTCCCTAGCGGCTCCCTGGTTGGACACCTACCTCGCCGTTATTGAGGCTGGCGGGACGCCCTTCTGTCTGCACGCCTCGTCTCCACACTGGGCCCATGTCCGGCCTTCCGCATGTTTGATTAGCCCCCAGCGGTTCCCAGTCTGTAGCCGCCAGGCCAGTTTGATCACAAGGAGGGCCGACCGAGAACGTTCCCTTAGGGCTTCTCTCCGCTTGCACCAAGTCGCGACACCTGCTTTCGTTCAGAGGCGGAAGAACCTGTTCTGCGGGGCAGCGGAACAATTTTCTGATTTCACGGTGGCCATCCCTCTCTCCTGGCATCCCTTCCTCGGATTGCGCTGTCTTTTTCTGATACGCGTAGGCAATCCGAACGGAGTAGAGAAGCGGCAAGTCGTTCGGCACACAGTCCCAAACGCCAATCCCAATAAAGCTCGCCGGTCTTCCCCTCATTCGCAGCGCCATTCGGCTAACCCCACCAACACTGGGAGAAGGATTCCTTTCACAGGCGCATGATGCGGATGACAGCTCCTGGCCGGTCGGACTTTTTGTCAGTTTGGTTCCTCTTATGCTCGTCGTACCCCAAACCGTAGAGCCTAACGCCAAAAGACGCGCTTCGAGGCTGGTCCATGTCATACCGCCTAAGGCAATGAGTAACCCCGTCATTGCACCTCACTCACTGAAGCGCGCCCTCGGCCTGCTGCTCGGATCCGGAGGTCCGCTTTGCTGGCCTGCATCCGGCAGACTTTGGCCTGGCGCCATTATCCGTAGTATTCGTACTCTTCGGATGTCATTCAAGCGACGGTTGCCATTCCATACGCGGCCGAGACTTCCTACTTGTCGGTCTGCGTTACGTCAATTCGAGCGCTACCTCTATTGCTAATGCTGCCGGAGTAGGGTCCTCAACTTCACACCCTTGATGCCCGCCAGCGATCAGCGGAATTCGGCGCTCGGGGCCCGAGCCTTCCACCTCGGCATTCCCAGCGCCCATTACACCGCACGCCACCCCCAGACGGTCGCCACATCAGAGAATTGGACCCTACCATGACTGGAATCGGATCCCCTCCGGATCGTTCGCTCAAGCACGGTCGGACACTTCCGATCAGATCCCCTTTCTGGTGTCATTCCTCCTCTTCGATCATTCTTATATTCATGTGCGCCCATCCTCATAATTAACGGCGCGGTTTCGGCTCCCTCTGTGATAAATGCCGCTATGTTTGACGGGTATGTTTGGTTGAAGGCCCGCTACATTGATTCGTACACGGCTCGAGATGGCCGTTTCCCCCCCTACCATCCTTCTCTATTTCATTCCCTCTACTCTGTCCTCCGCGTCCATCGTATTACGTCCGACATCTTGTCTATACACAATTTCCGGCCCCCGTTTACGTGTCTTCACGTCACCACCCCCCCCTATTATCTTTTCTAGTCATTACCTCCCTCGTTTTTCGACTCCCCGCCACCAGTTCGTTCCTCCATCTTCCTCCGTATTCGCCTCCCCTTCCCCCTATTCCCCGTGCCTCTGATTCCGCGCCGCACCTTGCCATTCTAGCGACTCCAGACGTACCTCCCGCGCTCTTTCTCCGCCCGCCCAGCATCGCTGCTGCCGCCAGCTCCACGCACTCTACATAGGCACCCTGGTCACGTCGACGGATGCAGGATCCTCTACGCATCACCCATCGCCAGGCAGGCTGTCAGTTCTATTGCACCCAGTTTTCGACTTTCGTTTCCCAAACACCGCCGACCGTCCTCTCCGCGCCCCCTGTTCTGCCGGCGTGCGTTCCAGACCCGCTCCCACAGTGCCATTTGACGAACGGATCGGGCATGCTCAACCTTAATATCCCCCCTCTCCTTTCACATTCCAGAAACTGCCCCGTGCTAATATAACCCCACAATGGCTCCAGATCCCGTTCTGTTAATCCTGCACAGACGTTCGTACAGGTAGCTTGCTTGCTCCATCCACTCATATCGGGACTCGATCAGCGGATACCTCTGGATCGTTATCATAATCCCTCCCTTCTGTGTGACATCCGTCTGCTGTCTGACGTATAGCCTTATTGCATTACACCTCAACTATATATGTCCAGGGCTCCGAGAACCAAATGGGTTTACGTTGTGGGGTGTTGTCGTTTCTTGGGGTTTCGCCCTATCGGGCCATTTTCCAGCGGTCCGAACTGCCGACTCAGATACATGGGACGCGGATAGTCTGCAGGTCTTCGCTTCTCGAACTCCTTTCCCTCGCGCGATGCAATTCCAGTACTTCCGAGCGCCCGACGACGGCCATCTGTTCGATATCCCGGATCTGTTGCAACAACTCTTCTTGGTCTTCTTTCACGACACTCATAACATCAACTACGCACTTTTTCTGTTCGCCCCCCCGAGGGCTATCTCTAAAAACTTATCGACCATATCTCCTCTCAGACTGTGGCCTGCCCCCTACACTTAACAAAATGAACGATTCATCCCTGCCGAAAGCGAACAGAGGCTTTTTTTCCGCCCTGTTCTATCTTGGCGCTGTGCAAATTTGTTTTACTCGACACACGGAGTCCCTGGTTCACAGCCTTCAGGCCTTGCTTTCCTTCCTCTCCATTCCGGTATATATCCATCCGATTTGTTCGCGTATAACCGTGCGCCATCTCAAGCATCCCTGCCGCCTTCGTTTCGCACCTGCGCCCCTATAATGGCACGCTGATCCACATTATGGTCTACGGTTGGTCAACACCGCATTTCGTTGATTTCTAAGTGCATTGCGCGGAATAGGGCGGCTGCTCTCTACAGTGCTATTCCTCATTACCCGTCACCTGCATTTGTCTTTTTCACACATACAATCTTACGCGGCACCCGGAGTCACTCTCACTGGGCCCGATTATGACCCACGGGCCAGCAACACCTCACTCACTCCACTCCGCTCGCACTAAGAACTACCTCTGCAGCGTTCGCACCATATTACTACTTCCCCCGCTCCTGCCCCATTTTCCTTCGTTATTTTCGGGACTTCCCCTTTACACAGCCCGTGGCAGCTCCGTCCGAGACGGTAGCGCTGACCTAGTACACAAACTCCCAGCCTCCACAGTCTGTCTCTACCGCCTGGCTCACTGAAAGCCAGTTCTTCAGAGAAAATTGGCGCGCCGGCGGCCCTTCCCCCACTGACTGCCGCGCCACCTACGATACTAGCGCTCGCCCATTGCGCTACCCTACCGCTCTACTATGCGCACCATACTGCCCGGCCTCCTTGCTGCGACTGGCACAAAGCTATCCAGCCGCCTCACGATAACTCGACCGCGTGGTTGCGCGAATTTCGCAGTGGCGGAAGACACCAATCCCAACAACTAATTAAATAATAGAGCAGCTTGGGTCGGGCCTCTGCCACCCTCCTACAGGCCTCGGTTCCCCACTCCACGACCGTTCCCTGCGAATGCGGATTCCGTCAGATTTTTTTCCGTTTTCCCGACTCGCCTCTGGTTCGGACTAACTCCACCTCCGCACCGCACAGATATGCCCCACAAGGAGGTTCGTCCTGACACTTGGTTTCGGCATCATACATCCGCCTGGCATGTCAAACGTTACACCACCAAGATTGGCGCCGGACAATTCCCCGCTACGGCCAGCGCCAGTACAGAGGCCTCCTACCTTACACGCCAAGGTTCCGAGATTATCGGCTTCTCTCTATAGCTCTGAACCCTGAGGAGGAAAGGCGGGCCGGTGAGTATTCAGCGAATCTCCATTCTGACCCAGTTGTTATTTCGACCTTGGAGGGGATTCCAATCCCGTGGCAGGCCCTCGGCGCTTCCCACTGATGCTTACCGATCGACGCGTACGTGTGTTCTCGCTCGTCTCACCTGATACATACAACTGCGTCTATCCCTTCTGCCGATCTTTTTTTCTATTTCTTCATTCCGTCCACGACGTCCGCAGATCTTTTCGGATTGCCTGGCGCACTCCCCCTCCCACCCCAACACCAGGCACAACATCCTGTCATCCAAAGGTCGCAATAGCTTCATGCAGCCATCTGTCCCGTTCCCCCACCATCCAGCACTTCGGAACGTCGTATCGCTTCTATACGCTAATACCCTAAAAACGTCGCCGGGACGTTCTGCTAGCCTCTTGGCTTGGGCTGCCTACGACTGCTGCCCCCCCAATGCCCGGTTTCTTACCCCGTCAAATTTTGGGGGCAGGCATCTCTCCCCGCAGAATTAGCATGCGTCTCTACCTCAGAGAAAGGTCGGTTAGTTCACGGATCGACGCAGCTCTCAGCGCCCTCGCCCCGGTTCGGGTTGTCTCTTTCGTTGCCACTTCGAAGCACTTACTTCCCTCCCTACCTATCCCTGACCGTCCACGGCGACACCGTGTTCATCATGCTTGTCTCTTGTGTTGTCTTTTCCTTCCCAACCCATCGGACACCTAAGGCCCCATCAGTCAATCCCGCCTTCGTGACTTCAAAGGCGATTGTTCATTCCGGTATCATGTTGCGCCCCAATGACCTCATCTACTCATCTTCTGTTGAATCTACATATGCCATTCCCGTTTTTGTTCCTCATTTCCACCTTTCTTCCGGTATTCTTTCCTTCTTCTCGGTGTTTGTGATGAGACCGTATTGGCAGTGTCCATTTACCAACAGATGCCGAGATTGAAAACTGCCTTTGACATTAAGTCCCATACGCGTCGATGGACACTCGTCGGGCCGGTTGCTCTTGACCCTTCTCGCCCTCTCATTCTTTTCCCCGTAACTTTCGTCTCCTCCAATCCTCGCCGGCTGCCTCAAACGCGGGTGACCACGTTCGTTAGCGTCTTCTCCCGGGGGCGGCGCCCTGTTCCCCACGGCGACCCTTTACTCCACCTCACGGCTGGTAGTGTATTCGTTTCTTTCGGATTTCGTTCTCGGTATTATTCCGAGTACATCCTTCGTCTCTATCACTATGCCCGCTGGCATCTTCTCCCCAATGGCGACGAGGGAAACCGGCTTTTGAAACGCCCCATACGACCTCTGTCGGCCAGGGTCCCGCTCAGGACGGTAGTACAGACACGTAACCGGCGACCGGTTGATGTATCGAGACATTCGATTCTCTCCCTCCATCTCCTCCGCTTTGGCCCAGTCTAGACTGGTGGGGTCGTGCTATGTTGGTGGCCTGTCTAGTGATAGACTCTTGGCCTCGTTGGACGGGAAGTTGTCTCTTGCTCTGGTTCTTGTCGTCTCCGCACCGCATACTACCATCAGTGCCTTCCCTCCTCGTCGAGGGACCCGGGCTCCCGCACCCTGTCCCTTGTCCCTCGATTACTAAGAATCCTCCGATGGTAACTGTGGCTAATATGATTCCAGGTTGCTTTTTGTATTTCGTCAACACGCACTCTTTCCGGCTTCATAACGCGAACTCTAACTCTTGTGATACTTATGCCTCGTCTCAATCAATTTTAGACCCTCTCTGCATATTGCTGTCTACCAAAACATATCTACCTTTCCTTCCTTAATCACATGCTCTCTATGGATTTGCACCTCCGTTCCATACAGGTCGTTGTACTAATTCGTAGAGCTCTTCCACTATCTCCCCATTCTTTCCCATTCCTGTCTGCGCATCCCCCCCCCCAGATATTTGCCCATAACCTCTTGAATTCGCCACAAGCCTGGGTAGCCCCACTACCCAGTCGCGGATATCTGGGCGCGTGGAACTCCACATTACATGCTCATAGTGCCTCTTCCATCCTGTCCTCTCACACGGCCATTCTACTTTCTCTAGTCTCTGCAGCCTTTCTTCGTTACGATTTGCTACTAACCCACCGCCGTCTCGTGCGGGGGTATCAAAAGTTCACCCGGGTCAGAAGTGGGTACCATTGCGCTACGAAACTCGGGCGACGGAGACAACCAAGGCAAGTTTTACATTTTACTGGGTAGAGATCGAGCTAATGATGGGAAGCAGCAGCTAAAAGTGTAAGCATGAAGGCGACACAGACTTTTAGAAGACATATTCAGTTATCAGGTCCGTATGTATAAAAGGCGGTTGGTCATCTACAGCGATTTTATAAATAATTAGAATAAATAAGGACGGGAGCGGGGCCTATAGACGCGCCTTGGGTATCTATTATGGCATCAAATCATTCTAAAGTATTATAGACTTGTGACTATGGGCTAGCTGAATGAGTATGAAGGGGAAGATAGCAGACAGTATTATGCGGCTTGCGAGAACACACCAATATAGTAGTCTAGTATTGGTATCCTATAGATCATGAGGGTTAGGTGCCGTAACCCGGAAGATGAGTATACGCCATTATGGGATTAAATAAGAGCCATTAGTCTACCCGCAAGGCCCCTTCACTAGTCTCCGACGAGGCACGTCCAGTAATTGGGCTATAAATTCCATAGCATCGGTGTAGTACCCGCTTGAACTCCGTATGTAAAATATAATAGACGAACTTAATAAACAAAACTACAACATCTGGGCAGTCAGAACGTTGAGCCTGAAGAGGACAAATATCGGCCGACGTAGTAAATACTCAGCTTGATATTGTCCGAAGATTCTATTAATTCCCTCTTTTCTTTCTTCCTTTCTTCTCCCGCTTCGATAACTCCGCCTGGTACTTTCTCCGGCACCCCCTAGTCTCCCACCCCAATAAATCTTACTGTCTCCCCGTTTCAGCGGTTCCCCGCCAACCATGGGGGGCAAACAAATCCCCTGCCGACTGTACGTGTGTTTCCCGACTCGACTATTTCTCTCTTTTTCCCCCACAAACCAGCGCGAGCGAACTCACGCTGCGTGGTGCGGTGATTCTCGAAGTCGCCGGTTGTCCATCGTTGTTCGACTCGTATCCCGCGCTGACGTTCAGCATTCCTCTTCAGGACACTCATATTGCGACGCAAGCCTCAGACCGGTCTTTCCCTGCCGGAAGTTCTCACGTGGGAACTCAACACTGGCCTTTTGGTTTACAGAGCCCCCCAACGTCCTTTTCTTAGTTTTTGGACTGCATTTTCCGCCATGCTTATGTTTTCCTTACATACTCAATCTCCCGTACAACAAATCCCCCCGTTTATTTGGCCTGCCTGGAAGATTTTCTTCCACGCCGCGGCAACTTCTCCAAAAGGGCTGGATCCCTGATGGCGTTGCGACTTGGTACGTATTGTCTGGTTATGCTGGCTGTTATTTTACGGAGCCAGCTTGGCCTGCCCCTTGCTGTCGGAATCTCCTCGCGCCCGCATCGTCGCCCCACCGTTCTCCGAGTGAACACGAACCCTTGCTTCTTTTGAAAGCTTGCCGCGCTCTCTAGGCAAAAACTGTTCCATGTGGGCACTGCGAGTTCTCCCTACCGGTCTCTGGTTCAGGCAGCGACCTCTACCGTTCTCCTCTCAGTAGCGATCCTCGTCGTGGACGCCCTACCACCTGACGGTCGGCAATCACGTGGCTGTGCAGCCCGCAGATTCTGATTCTCTTTGTCCCTTTCTCCACTGCGAGGGAGCGGATCAACTCTTCCCTGCCCGGATGGAGGTCCTTTCGTCGGTTGTCAGTTATGCCCTGGCATGGGTCTTTCCCCGTACAATTGCTTCTTTTAGGCTGAGAGAAGCATAGCATCTCCTTGCCGAGCCTTTGTAGTGTTAACTAGGGGGGAACCTTGGCATCTGGGCTTGCGTCACACTCCATAGTACGTGATGCCCAATTCATAAACACTGAATCTTGCTCCTGTTGGGTCACCACAAACCGTGACCCAGTTTAATTTCCCGGTCTTAGTATACCCCCATATGCGTTCCCTCTCTTTTAGCGCGCCTGATAGGGCCAGTGCCGAAAGTCGCACATAGGCCTGTGATAAAAGCCTTCAGCGTCATTGATCGTATAGGCCCGTACCCGCGACACCAACAGTATGTCGAGAACCATCTCGCGTTTAAATACCCAAGGCCTCCCATCCCTCCTCGCTTCGGATATGAAAATATTTAACATCTCCCTCGCAACTTCACCAAATATGATCGCACGCAACGCGGAATATAGCCTTATCGGCGTCGGCTTTATCAGCACTTCGAGAATCTATCCTTAGGTGCCCGTCTTCTCCCCACCACACTGCTCTGACGACCTCCTATTTACCGTTCCAGTAAAGATGCCTTGGCCCGGAATACGACATAAGTGGCTTCCACTCCGTATGGTTTTCCTTTAGTTATGGGACGGTTGTAGCCGTCCCGAATATTTCATCTCCGAGCGACCCCTTCTTATCGGTCATCTTCGTTCCCTTATGCACTCCTAAAGACCAGAATGTCGCTCTTCCCCCCTCGACCATCGACTATTTGTCCGGCTGAACCTTCGCTTCCTCAGCTCTCCCGAGTGGAACTATGCTGGTAGCTTTTCTACCGATCCCACCCTTACGCACTACACCGAGTTTCTCTGTCCTTCGCCATTCTCGGTACCGCTCCTCCTCCGCTTCCAATAGCAAATCCCCCCAAACCACCAACAACTACTTACACACTCGACACCGCCTTCCTCCCATATACGAAAAACCCACGTTCTCCCCAGGAACTGACGACGATTTATTGAGGAATCCTCAATCAGGCTTAATCGTCAAACATGCAAACGAGGTTTCACATCAGCGATCGATTTGAGGACTCCCCATGACTTCGGCTTTCCGTATTTTGATCGGTTTCCCCAGTGGGAGCTTGCTCTTTAACAAGCCCCTCCGCTACAGACACTCCTACCTCTGGTCGGCGTAGTTCTAGTCCCCCGATTACAGGCGTTTTGAATTTGGACGGCCATTTTGTTGATTGACTGAATGTGTGTCTGATAGTGAAAGAAGGTACTATTTATAACGGTGAACTCATCGCCACCGATCGGCGTCGTTAAGGCATCCATTGTGGGCGGTCTGGAACCCTCTGGATCCGCCGCCTGAGTGAAAGGGTCCTAGAGGAGAGCCGGGGATTTACCGCGGGGGGGGTTTTGTCCTCGGACTATTCGTAACAAACCTGTGGGCAAGACGGATCCGGGCTGGCGCATGGCTTCCCTCTGCTTAATTAAACGGATGTATCTAGTGATCTCTACCTTCTCTTCTCAGTCTGACGGGGCATATTTTGGTGCCGGCGAGGGCTCGAGAGCTGAGAGGACTTTTCTAGACAATGTTTTTAGATTCGTCGGGCATAGCGCTAACTTTACCCTTTCTGTCTCTTAACTCACTCTCTACGTTTATCTCCCGCCCTTCTCTCCCATCCTTCCCTCCTCCCTACCGGACAGCTTTTTCTTTATCCCCATCGCCCCGCGCATCGTTTATTCCTCTCGGAGTTCTTTTACGTTTTACCTCCCTTCGCCGCACATCTTGACATGCATCAAGCCATGCAATCCTACTCCCCCCCTCTGTCTTCCTTGATCGCCCCGCAGCGATTAGAGGGCCAGGGCGAATCTCCGCTCGGGCCGCGCTACTGCCCGTTTCTGGACACGAGGAAACATGACCTGCATTAATAATATCCCTGCCGCGGCATTTCCCCTCTCTCTCTTGTTTTTTCTTATTTGTATTCACCGGCAATCACTCCCGCGCCTCTTCTCCTTGACCTCCCCGGTCCCCGTATGGACACTGACTGTCCTTTCTTCCCCTTTCTACCACCCTGGATCACAAGGTCTACTTTACCCTCCCTCCTCAGGCGGGCGCAGTCCTATTGTCTCCTGACTGGGTTCCTTACGCCCAGCCGCACACCTTTCTTCCAAGAGGAGCCGACATTTCTACGTCGCGCCCGGTCTTAGCTATGCGAACGCGGTTGCTCTGCTTTGCACCCCCTGGATCTTTACCAGGGACGCGCGGACTTACGTCCGGCTCCCAATACGTCATAGGTGCCTTAGGACCTCTCCCTCGGCACAGCAGGAAGTGAGACATTGCTACCTAAATTGCGAGGCACTACTATGTAGAGCGCTCTCTGACTTGCCTTCCGATCTCTCGCCTCTGTCGGCCCCCCCCCCCTTCGCGCGGAACCCCTCACAGTTTCCCGGATCGGCCTCGTTGCGGTCTTCTTGCATCATCAAGTTTATAGATTCAGCTTCTGTTCGCTGTCTCCTCAGATCATTTGGGTTTGGGGCCGTTTCGCACTTTTCTCATAGGGGGGGCCAGCTCAGCGCCCCGCCTGGTTTTCGAAGCTAAGTGGCCAGTCGGCTCATGTTATTTGGCTATGATACGGGCACCATTGCGTTCTTTGCCCCGGGTTAGTTTGCCATGGCTCGCCCTCAGCAACGTGGCTTCCTTCGATTTCTTGGATCTTTCCAGTGGTCATGTCCTTATAATGGGTTTGGGCGCCTGACGCAAATGGGGGCAAGCCCGGTGGGGCGGCCCGATGCTGCACTCTCCATCGGACCCCTTGGCCGACGCGGTCCTGCTTTTTTTTTCTTTCACCGACTTCCTTTTCTTGGTTCTAGCTAGTTTCGATCCTCTCTGGCCGTCTGACGATACGAAGATCGAAATGCTAGCCTCTGAGGGGCGACACGGCCGAAGCGTTTTTGGATGTGCCTGTTGGGTTACCCTGCAGGGCTTTCTGGTGGCCAGATCCACAGACTTTTGTTGCCGTCGTGCCCTCCTTCTAGTCGTCTTTTGCTGTTTGGGCCAATGATGCCGCTCGCTCTCTATCGCTGATACAAAGCAGCTTATCCGATTCTCTCTCCGACCCCCTGCATGATGGGTCACTTACGTTTGATTGAATTCGCCGGCTCGACTCACGCCGCTCCCGATGCCGGGGCCAATCTCTTACAAATATTGAAATGCTGGGGGTCTTTGTCCTGGTATGACGCTCGGACAATTGGGTCGCAGCCCCCCTCCTGGGGTTCATCCATCCCCCCTCGAATCTCGACGAGCCGCGTACACTCCCCCGCCTGTGCCTTGATCAACGGGGTTCCTCTCTCATACCGCATGTGCCTGGCTCTTTCCTACCTGAACGCCCTGGGCGAGCCCTATCTACGAGGTCCTGAGCTTAGAGCGACAGAAAGATATCTTCTACCACGCACTCCCTCCCCCAACCCCATTCGTCGGACACGTGCTACAAACAAGCCGCCTGGAGTTGACACCTATACCCCGTGAATCTTGCTTTAGCATGGTCATCGCCCATCTCTGCTGCTAGCCTGGTTATCGGCACAACTTTCATACTTCTCAGGGCAGACATCTCTGCTTTCGTCGTTGAGATAGCTGGGACGCGATTGGCGGCTCCATACGTAGAACAGCAAGTACCG
>Ga0179591_1368345_pt1 | contig 11587 bp, 11 predicted proteins | sample CZOMad2_1_08_16f_FD_182891 | JGI IMG/M metagenome (GOLD analysis project Ga0179591, IMG submission 182891) | Vadose zone soil fungal communities from Angelo Coast Range Reserve, California, USA - CZOMad2_1_08_16fungal (PacBio error correction) | ecosystem: Environmental > Terrestrial > Soil >... | reverse complement strand
CGTGTGTTGGGAGAGACGGTTCTTCGACGGTCAGCCTGCGATTTTTTCGCGGTCGAAGTGCAGACGCGCCCCTTTATGTTTTCCTTTTGTTATTGTACATCAAATCTTAATTTCCGTTTGCGGCCCTCGCCCTCGGTTTCCACCCCTCTACCTTTTCTCTTGCTCCCTTCCGTGTCCAAAATGCAGAGAGGCGGCTTGAGCTTCTCCCGCGCTTTGTAAAGACCCCCCCCTTCCCCCGACCCTCTCCAAAATCCCTGCAAAAGAAGAGCCGTTTCAGCTCCCCTCCGCCGCCTTTCCCCGCCCGCTTCTTCCAGCTCCGCTTTTCTTATTTTTTTCGGAATGAGGCCGATGCTCTTTTGAGGTCGGCTTCGGGCGGACCGCCACCTTCCGCCTTCCAAGACTCTTTTTGTTTTCGCTTTTCTCATCTTTCTCCCCTTTTTTACCCCTGGTCTAGCTGATTCTTTTTCTCCCTTCCTCAAAATGGTAAGACCGTGTTTTTACAAGTTTTTAGAACCGCCTTCCCCGGCTAAAGGGTCAGCTGTTTGTCGGTTCCCGCCCCCCTAACTCTGCGTAGGGCGAACCCATAGCAAGCCTCTCGCCTTAACTATTTTTTTCACGGTCTGCTGCGCAGGGAGTAAAGCGACGGGCTGCCTGACCCCCTTTTTCTTCCTTATTTCCCTCCACTCCAGGAACCTAGGTGGTGCCTTCCAATCCTTTCCCCTGATGCCGTGTGCTTTTGCTCGGGATTACTTTTTCCATAGCAGCTTGCTGAAGGCGAGCTATATATTTTAATTTTCCCCCGTCAGTCTGGTGTTGTTGATTCTCCCTGCCTACCTCCCCTTTATAAGGCAGAGCTCTCCCATCCTCCAGATCCTCCAACCCGCACATTGTTTGAATTTGCTTAAAAAGTATTTTCTTATTTCCAGCAGTCGAGTCCTCTTCCTCCGTCCCCCCCCCTTTTTCTTTCTTTCTCACTCAGTTTCGCCAGGAAGGGATCGAATATGAGCCTCTTGGACCACTTCCTTCGCCCTTCTTCGCCCTCGAGCAGCGGGCCGGTTGCGCCCAGGGCGAAGCCCCCCCCCAAGGCTCGCATTACTTTCTTGCTTCTTTTTCCTTTTTCCCCCACACGTCTCTGCTGGCGGAAAGGCGTAAAAAAGAGGCAGCGCTCTGGCCCGCCCTCTAGGAAGCTTTCCACCTTTTTTTCCAACAATCAGAAAAGACTTTGGGCGCGTTTGATTGAGAATTGGATTTTTTCTAATCTCCGCCACCTATTCAGCTCGCAAGGAATAATTCTATGATGAAACGCCTGGCTTTGGACACCCCTTTCGGCCTCCGGGTTTTTTCCTTCGAGAGGGTTCGAGGAAAAAGTCCGTCTGCCTTTCTTTATTTGGTCCCTTCCCCGGTTGGCCTGTTTTTTTTATAATATAGGCTTCTTAAAGCTCTCACAAGGCCCCGCTTTCTTTCTTTTTAACCGGGATTCTTTAGAACTGTTTCGTCATGTTTTGGTTGTTCCCCGCTTTCTCCCTTTTTCGTACCACTTTAGATTTTCCCCATCCAGATGCCCGAGCAGCTGATCCCCTCTCTCGCGCTTTTTCTCCCTTCCCTCTTTGTTCCAGGACCCTAGCAGAACCAAGCCCTCGAAAGACCCTTCTGCTTGCAGCCCTCTAGTTCCCTCTTTTAGCTGTAGCTTTCCCCTCCGCCAATCTCGCCAGTAAAACATATCCGCTCGTTGTACGGCCTCCGGCACGTCTGCTGCGCTCCGGTAATCTTATTCTGTGCAAGGGCATATGATGCCGATCACCGCCCCCGGCACACGCTCGACCTCTTTCTCTCGAGTCCTTGCTCCCTCCCCCCCACGAACTTTTTCTTCTTTTTTGCCAGGTAGGTCTATCGGCTACTAAGAGCAGTTCAGAGGCCTCACCTTACTTACTTCGATCCCCCCCCTCCTTTTTCCCAACGCTCTTCCCCCCAAACCCGATGCTTCTCTACAAAAGCAGCACTTTCGCGCTCCGAAGATTCCCCGATAGGGTCCTATCACCTTGGAATCTCTATCCACTCCGCCTTTCTCTCCCCTAATCCAAAGACTTTCATTCGGTGGGCGATCTCGACGACGATTTTTCTGCGTAGACTCAGTCCACATGTCTTTAACCGATCTATGCCTATGAGAAGTGGGCTATTCAGAAGGATCCGGAATCCGCACGTTGGCACATTTTTCCCAAGATTCCCTTCCTCTTTCGCGCCTCCGTCCCCCTTACTCTTTTCCGCATACCAGACTCTGGTAGAGGATCGGTCCCCATCACGCAAAACACGGCTTTAAACCTCCCCCTCCACTCCCCTTTTTCGCTTCTGCCATCACTGCCCTCTCGATTAATGTATACTACTCAGACATCTTCCCCTTGTTTAAACCCTTTTTCTCGAGAGTCCACCCTCATTACCCCGAGGAGTCTAGGTCGAGCGGTTCCCCCCCTGACACTGAGAGCCCTTTTCTTCTCCCTAAGCCCGTCGGCCCTCTTTCCGTACCTTTCTCAACCTTATTTGTTCGATGAAGAGGTCGAGAAGCCATGAAGTACTTCAATGCTTTCGTAGATCTCATGATCCCCCCTTCCTTTTTACCCCTTGTCTTGTGGCAGAGCAGACTTCTGGAGGAGAGATAGTCGCTTTTTTCAAACTTTCCTTTCCTTGTCCCCCCCAGCCTTCTGGGACGCAATCTCGAAGGACAGTGTGGCCCCCCAATGACCGTGACACTCCTTTCCACCCTAAACTTTTTCTCTTAATTAGCCGGATGAAGTTCCAGGTGGCTGACCTCCCCCCGAGGTAGAATGGTTGGGTGGCCGCTCTCGTCTCCCTACTTAAAAGGTTCCAGCGAGTCTCTTCCAGTAAGGCCCTCTCCCCCCTTTTCATGTTCTCCCTGAGTGACGGGCCTCGGTGTGGCGTTCTGGGATCTTTGGTTGATTGACCCTTCACCCCCTCCCCCCAAAATTTTTTTCCTTTTTTTTTTTCTTCCCAGCCCACTTTTGCATAAGACGATGGTCTTTGGTTGAGTTTTCTTTCCCCTTTAGTAGGCTTCCTTCCCCTTATTCTTTCTCATAGGCATCTTTTTCATTCTTTCTGCTGCTTCCAGATACCGAGTTTGAGATCGCCCAACTGCCTCTCCTCGTTTGGATCCTCTTCGCCGAGCCTCGTTTCCCCTGATTTTTTGTGGTGGGTTTTTTTGCGAGATAGGCTTCTTTCCTGGTTGATCCCCCGGTTAGCACCTTCCTCCCTATTGTTGTTCTGGACTATGATAAAGCAGCCGCTGTTTTGTTCCTCTTCGTTTTATCGCTCCTAATTTTGAACGTCATTGAGGTACCCTCCCTTTCCCGATTATTGAGAGAATAGTCCGATTCCAGCGGCCGAGGCCCCTCAGTTCCTTCTTTGTCTTTTCTTGTTTTAGCTGAGAGCGGTGAGATCGTTCCCCCCTTTTCTGCGTTTTCCCCTCCCGGCCCTTTTTTTGCCCTTCCTCTCATCCGGGTATGACCGCCTGTTACTCGGAGAGAGCGTCGTTCGGCCGGGTCGTACACATTTTCTTGTTGTTCTTTTCGTTTTCCTTTTCCCACCGCCGTCATCAGCGAAGGATGGTTTTTTCGACGGGAACTTTGATTCTTCCTAGATATCGGTTCCCTTCTAGTGTGCTTTGCTCACTCCTATATTTGGCGACTGCGAGTTCGCCTATTTTACTTCGACAGGCTTGGCTTTGAGTCTCTGATCTCCCTCCAGTTCCCTTGTCTTCCTAATAGCTTTTCAAACACCACCCCCCCCCTGAGGCGAACGCTACCGAATAACGGTTCCCCCAATCAACCTTTTTTCCTTCTTCTTTTGCAGCCGCTTTTTTTTCCCACAAGAAACAACGTTCAGAAAGAAACCCCACCGCCGCCACCATTTTCACTGAAGGCTTCTTGAAGTCGGGCCAGTCCTCCGGTGATTCACTAGATTTGTGAGAGCCGGTTTCTCGCCCTAAAGAAAGTACCGTTTCATCGGAATGAGGCTCCCCCTAATATTTTGTCGAGATCCCCTCCCCCCTAAAGTCTCCTTTTCTTAGCTTTTCGTCCTTTTTCTTGAGACCTATGAGCGGAAACCCATAGAGATAAAATTTCTTCCAGCGCGCATCTCCGTGTTGAGAACCTGTCCTTTCCTCAATTAAAGTTTCGGATGCCGCGGGGCCGCCCCCCCCCAAGATCTTCACCTTAGAATGATTTGTCATCTGGCTGATTTGACGTACAATCGTTGAGCTTTTCACCTTTTCCCCCTCCTACCCGCTGAGAAGGAGGGAAACTGCTGGAAATTTCCCCGGATGGTCCCTTAAGGCCTGGATTGGTGCGTTTTATTCCCCCTCTTCGTGATCTGTACCCTACTTTTTTACTTCGTTTCTTCAGGTCCCCCCTCGAGATTTATCCACATAATCCTAGTGGGGTTTTATTCGCTCTGAACAATCAGAGAATTATGCGCCCCTATCGAACCTAAGACCCCCCCACCTTCCCTCAGTGCTGTCTGTTTTAAAACCAAGTCATTGAATTTCCCAGCGTTTCCCTTTTTTTTCTGCCCCGTTCTTGCGCTTTCAATCCGCTTTTCTGAATTTGATTCAGAAATACCTACCCAGTGGACTTTTATCCGATCTGTCTTTGTCCCATCTCGTCCCGTTCTGCCTCTGCATCAGACACCGACTGAACATCTCGAATTTTCCGCGTTCTTTTTTTCGATGACCAAGATGACCCAGGATCTCCGTCTGAAGTTCTTCCCGCGCCCTCTTTTTTTTTGCTCGTGAAGCTCTCTATAAGACACCCTCCCGGAAACTACATTCGTTTCTCTCTCTTTTTTCTCAACAGTAAGATCCGTTCCATGATTTTAAGCAGCCTCTATGAAACACGAAGATGCTGGCTGGAAACCTTCCCCCCTGAGCTTTCCGTTCTGCGTGACCCGGTGGAAGTTGCCCGAGAGGGCCGTCCCCACGGATTATTCTTGTTCTGGCTTCTGTGTACACCAAGTTCTTGGGATGTGTGTCCCTGTTTGGCCCCCGACTCCCCCCCCTGTTGTTCTTTTTCTTCCCCCACCGGCGTGCCTCCTTCCTCACGTTTTTTCTCTTTTTTTCCTGGGATATCGTCGCCCTGCCGCAGGGTTTGCGTTGAAGCCTTCTCCTCCACCCCTTCTTATTGATCGCCCCCTATGAAGCTTTCCCCCGACGACTTTTCCGCGAGCTTGAAGAGTTGGAGTAAGCGCTAGCCGGTATCCCCTCTCACTCTGGTAAAAGAGCCTCCCGCCCCCCTTAAGTACTTTCCCCCGCAAAGCGTCCTCGCCTTAGCCTGAGTTTTCTTCAACCATTTCCTACCCTCTCGTGCACAATCTGCTAGGTGTAAGGCCCCCCATCAGGACTCCCCCCCCCGAGGCGTAGCCCCTGCGGTCCCCCTCCTCTTCCGAAATCCTTCCCTCCCCCGAGGCTGATATTGGCAAGAAAGGCCCCCCGATCTCGACCCTTTGCCCTACATTCGAACTCCTCGCGAATTCCTTGGCGCATAAGTACTATTCGACAAGTCCGAATCCCATCTACGAAGGTGAAAAAGGAGCACTAGATTCCCTTTTTGATCAACGCCTGCCTTTACCACTGCGCATCCCCATTTGAAGAGGAAAACAGAACACAAAGTGCCCTTCCGCCTTTTTTTTAGACCTAGCATGTTCACCTCCCCTTGAAAACACCTTCGAACCCCCCCCCATCGCGCCCTATTGCTCCCCCCCCATTCTAAAGGCAGAGGGGGCTTCTCAAGAAGAGCTATCTTCGGATCCGAACAACCTTCTTCCTTACCCCACCTCTAGCATTGCGAAGTGGGCGTTAAAGTTAATTCAGGTCCCATCCCAGCTAGCGCAAAATACAACAAAGACCATCTCCTGCCGCTTTTGGCAGTCTCTTTTTTGATCTTCCCTTTGACGTAGGGGCCAGTCCCTCAAGAAGTTTTGTTCCCGGGTCGACTGCTTTTTAAGCCCCCCCCCCACACCCCCCCTTCCCTTGACCCTCCGCGTTCCTAGATGTAACGAAGCCCGAGCGAGCTTTTTCTCCGCCCCTTCCTTCAAAGGATCACCTGCATAGAGAGCACAAAAGCATTTACGGATGATTCGAATATTTGGACTCTCCAACTCGCTTTTCCCTAACTTTTTCCTTCATCTTCCCTCAATTGAGGCAAACGATCCGGAGTGGAGATAGAGAGGTCTTGACGAAGGTAAATGTACTAAGGTGGTCAGTCTTTTATCATCCCTATTCTCCCACTGAATCCTCCTTTTACGCCATTTTTTTTTGAGCGATGATTCTCCCTTTTTAATGAGAGATCCGGAGATGCCCATCCATGACAACTTCTCAGGTCCTTCGTCCCGTCCATGTTTTCAATCAGATAATTCCAGTTGATTGCAATGTATTCCGATATTTTCTTTTTTTGCTTTCTTTCGACGCTCCCGTTAAGTTAAGGTGGCTGAGGCCATGCCCCTCCTCTCGAATCCTGATTTTTTTCTAGCCCCTTTCCGGTTTAGCCAATCGATGTTTTCCCTCGAAGCAGTAAGTTCTCCTGCGAGTTCTCTGCATACGCTCCTTCTTTTGGTTTTAGGGGAAAGCGTTCTGCTGATTACACGATCATTCCCAGATCCCCTTTTTTTCTGAACCTTTTTTTCTCCTCGTCCCCCCCCCCCTCCCCGATCTGCTTCGCCGCCTCTGGTCTTTGTTGATGTTCGCGCAGCTCTTAGGTCCCTCCTTGATTTCGACCCTCGGAGAAAGGCATGAGTTTTGTTGAAATTTACAGGTGTCTTCCTCCTTCAGCTTCTCTCTCTCCAACGTTCCTTTTACCCCGTTATTCTAGTCACGCCTTTAGGAGATTGGCTCTTTTTCTTTCTGTGACCTCCCTCTTTTCCCTCGGTTTCTCCCCCGATGTCGGAATTGGTTGTCCTTTGGATATTCCACCGCAGGTGCCGCTCTCATTTTTTCGTCTCCGATCTTTTTTTTAGTCCTTGAAGGCCTCGACCTTTGTTTCTTGTCTCCTATCCCCTCCTTTTTCCGACGTCCTTAGTATTATCGAGGGTCAGTCTTCTAGACGAGAGCGGATCTCGAGCTTGACAGGTCGTGGTCTATCATTCTGCTTCTTGCCCCCCCAATTTTGATCGAGTTCGACAGCTTGTTCCTCGGCGAGAGACTTCTTCTTTTTCGGCCTTACCCCCTTAGTTTTCTTCTTTTTTTCCTTCTCTTTCTTGCCACTCCGCGTGGACGAAGCAGAGCGTTAGAGGGCTTTTTCAGACTGCTCGAGCCCCCTTTTCTGGAGAAGGTGCTTATGGAAGAACGGTTTTAGAGCTGCATTCTCCAGAATTCCCTCTCGACTCGCGGCTGCCTTTTCTTCTTTCGCATATGGATCGATTCACTTCTTAAATTCCCCTTTCGGCGTCCTGTTTCACCCCCCCACCCCCCGCGGCAAAGTAGATATACCGTGTTCCCCCCAAAAAATGCCAAAGCGCTTTCATTTTTTTTCGCTTCTTCACCCCCCCTCCCCGCGACGAAACCGGACGAAAATAAGCAACCGCGTCAAGCGTTGCAGTCGTTGCTTTCCCCACCCCCGGAACACTCCCAGCAGCTTCTTGCCCCCTTGCGACTTTTCCCTCTCTCCCCTTCTCATTTTCTCCTTTCCTTGAGCGCATTCAGAGATGATTTGGGAGAGATTCGGCGCGCGACTCAAAGAAGACGCTCTTAAGCTTCATTTTTTCTTACCTTTCTAAGTAGTTCTCCCTATAGAGGTCCAATGACCCGCATCAGTCTCTTCCCGGTCAGAATGTTTCGACTGCTTTTCTTAGAGCAAGATTAAAACTTCCGGGAATAATCCTCCAGGGAGGTTGTTTTATGACCGTCCTTCTTCCACCTTCCGTTTTCTCAGGAGCCATAGCAGATGCGATTAACCCCCTCTGTGGACTCCAGTCACTTCTTTTCCTGTTTTTCTTGCCTTCCGGAAGACTGGGCCTGAGAATGAGCCCCTTCCTTGGCAATTTAAACCTTCTGCCCCATCCAGTTCTTTCGTGGTAGGTGGTCTTCGCCTCCGATGTGCAGATAGCTCTGCAGCATTGCGTTTTTGCTTTTCTCTTTCTTTTCCCCCTCAGTTTTTTTTGCTTAGTCCTTTCATTTTGAAAGAAACTTTGCTGAATATGCGCTCTGTGCTCCTTAGACTCCCCCCCCTAAATCATTGACTTACTTGACGGCACACCTTGGGTAATGAGTTTACATCGACCTCATTCGCATGCCCCTTTTTGATCGGCGAGATTCTCAGGGACTTCTCCCTCCACTTCACAGATGGAATTTTCCCGAAGCAAGCGGCTATTTTTTCCCGACTCCTCTGGCGTGCTTGCTTCTCTCAAAACCAGAGCCCCGTAAGGAATGCCAGCTTTATTCTCGTATTGACACCACGTCGACCCTTTCCTGCTGCCCCTCCCCCCTTCTTCTCGCGGAGGCTTTTCCGCGAGATCTCTCCGCTGGCCCCCCCCCCTCGGCCCATCTTTGAGAAGGCGGATTTCATCAGTAGCCCGCAACCAGATAGCGCGCAGGATGCCAAAAAGATTTTTTTCTGAAAAGGAGAGCTCTTCCCGTTTCTTGGTCGGTTTTGCCTGAGGGGAAGAGGACTTTGGCTCGGTTTTTTTCGGACGCAGGTGGCCCTTTAGGTCGTTACTCCCTTTGGTTTACTTTTGTTTTCGCTCTTTCTCTCCTGACCGTCGTTTTTTTTTGAACCGTTTCTTTGTAGAACGTTTCCTCATTGTTTTTTTTCACCTTTTCGCAGTCCCCCCGCCCTCCTCTCCCTTATCGAATCCCTTACTACAGAAGCAGCGGGCCGCCTGATTTTCCAGCTTTTTTCCCGCTCCTCTCTTGGCCAGAGACCGTCACTTCGCCGACCAAAGATCGCCAAGTCAGATTTTTCTTCCATCCTCTTTTCCGCGGATCCCTTCTTTTACGACTTAAGACTTACGCGGCCTACACATATTTTTCGGGGTTTGCAACTTCTTCCCTCCTTTTTTAACTTCCCTTCGCTCGTACCCCTGGAAAGGAAAGACGCACCCAGCGGTCCTTTTTCCCCGCAATCCCCTTCCGCATCCTCGTTCTTGAAATGACCACACAAGGTTTTCCCTCGCAAACAGTCCAACTAGAGACCTTCGCGCGCAGGGCCTTCTAGGCCCCCAGCCTTGTTCTCGTCCATAAAGGATAAAAGGACGTTGCGATCTTCGAAATTTTTCTCCCCGAGTCCGTCTCCTTACCAAAAAAGCCAGTTCCCCCATAGCTAGATCTTTCGCACCCGATCCCCCCATTCCTTTCTCCCCTCTTGAGTTTATAAATGGCGTCCACTTAAGGGCAGGGCCGTGGTGCGTTCCTTTTCCCCCGAAGCCTTTTATTTTTCCCCCTTGACCCTTCTGCGACTGGAACCCCGCATATGATCATGGAGCGATGTTTCGATTAAGATACTTCCTTCTGGATCTAACCCTCCCTTTCACCACCCCCTTTCCCCGGGCGGCTCGTGGCCCCCTTCCGCGATCCCCCCGTCTGCAATCTCTCCATCCCCTTCCTTTTATGGGTCGCTGAGATTGTAATTTAAGCCCACGGCTTCGAACAAGCTTCCCTCTCCTCGGACCACGAAGATCTTGATCCTCGTCTACAGCGACATCGTGGACCTGCGTAACGGATACCACTGGCTCCCCCCCCAGCTTTTTTCCTCTGTAGTTTTTCGTTCTTGGGCTTCCCCCCTTTGAAAATGAAGAGCGTCTCTTCTAGAAAGTCATTTTCAAGTGGAGGAGATCCTCCCCGGATTTTCTAAGTCTCCCATTCTTTTTTAGTTCCCTGTCCATAAGGTGTTAATTTCGAGCTCGATCATACCGATCCCTTCCTTTTCCCTCCCTCCTTCTTTTTTTCTAGATTTTTTTTCTGTTCGCTGGCAGTGCCTTTCGAATTTCCTTTTTCTGTCCCTTCCTCTCCTCTATCTAAGGCAGAGGGAAGAAATCTCTCCGATCGATCCCCCTTTTTTTCTCTTATTTATTCCCTTCCAGTTTCCTTCTTTTCTTTTCTCCTATTCCTCACTCCCCTTGGTGATTCGATCCCACTTAGCAGGCTTTAAACAGGTAGCGATGTCGGAGGCCTCCAGTATCGCGTTCCCCCGCGACTTCCTTGTCCTCTCTTGAAAGCCGTTGTTTTTGATTAACCGATCATTTTCCGATCAAACGTCTTTTTGGATCCCCGCTCGTCTCCTTCCCTTCCCTTCTGTCTTTTGGTGTTAGCGCGCGGGCGTAGGGCCGGCCGCCGTCTCTCCTCTCCATTCTATAGGATTTTCCCCGGCTGCCTTTTCTTTTCTACCCCCTCTTTTTTTTTTTTCCCCCGCTCCCCCCTGACTTAGTTCTCGCATTTCAAGACGCGCGCGTCGGGCTCGGCCTGGTTTGTTTCCTTCCTTTTCCGAGTCCCTTCCCTCTAGACTTGTTCTTTTGTTATTTAGCAGGGCTGTTGATAGGCCTCGGCGTCCTTTACGGATCTTGAATCCTTTTACGTTTTTTTCTTCTTCTACCCTTCACAGACCGAGCGACGCTGTTCCTTGGGTCGAGGAGTCAGCGCCTTGTTGTAGTCCTCGAGCTCTACTTTAGTCTCCTTTTCGCGAGCGTGCTGCTGGACAATTATTAGGATCGAGGTTTCTTGTTAAAAGCGAGAGTCTTTTCTTCGGCTTGGCCCCCTTAGAGATCTTTTTTTTCGGATCTTTCTTCTTTTCCCTCCTCCGCGCCCAAAGAGGTTCGCGTTTCTTGGCGGAAAGATGATTGGAGCTAGTGTTCCTGTGACTGGAAGCCTCCTATAGCTTTCCGTCGCATCCTCTCGCGGCCGATAATGTTGTTTTTCTAGGGTCCTTCTCTGCGTTTCTTTTTTTTCCCTTTCACCTACTCCCCTTTGTGCCGATCGCTACAGAGGTTGCCCCAACCTTTTCTGCAATTCCGATCTTTCCACAAAACGGCCCCCGTGTGTAGACGTTGCACGCGTCCTTAAAAAAAAAATCCCACCGAATTATCCCCCTCCCCCCCGAAAACCCCTCAAAATCCTGCACGAGCCTTTCTGGCCGTCTCCCCAACGCAAGAGCAGCAGAGGCTTGCTTCGGCCTTCTCCCAGCCCTTCTTTTTTTTAACTTTCATGCTTTTCCGTTTCCCCTTTTTTTGAGTTTTGCGAGCTTAAGGCCCGCAGAAAAAGCCTCCGTCTCCTAGCCATTCGTTTCTTTTTTCATGGCTTCCCCATGATCCGGACCCTCCTTTCTTTCTCTCCTCGTTTTCTCAGAGTCATGAGAATGGTCTGTTTTTTGCTTTCCTGCCATAATTTCCTTTTTTTGTATGGTCCCGGGCAGGCAAAACGTTCTTCTTTTTTCACCCCCTCTCTTTCAACCTTTCCCTTTTCCGTTCTTTTTTTATTCATGGGCGAAGTTTGACGGAAGATAAAGATTGGCCGGAGCATGATCCCCCCCCTTGGAACCTTCCTTTCCTGTGTTCCCTCAAGATGGCGATTGTTTGGTTCTTGAGATGGATCTGCGTC
>Ga0179591_1336677_pt1 | contig 11589 bp, 14 predicted proteins | sample CZOMad2_1_08_16f_FD_182891 | JGI IMG/M metagenome (GOLD analysis project Ga0179591, IMG submission 182891) | Vadose zone soil fungal communities from Angelo Coast Range Reserve, California, USA - CZOMad2_1_08_16fungal (PacBio error correction) | ecosystem: Environmental > Terrestrial > Soil >... | reverse complement strand
GGGTTATCTTCTCTTACTTTGGAGGTTTTCTTCTTGAGATGGGAACGTCTTTGAAGTCCTTGAATAGATATTGTCTCCTCCTCGAAAGAATCGTGGTAGATGAGTTCATTCCTCGACGCGTGAACCGTGCTTTTAGAGATGAGTCCCTTTGGTCCCAAGCGAATGGGCGCTTTAATTTGGCTGGTCTCACAGAGGATACCCCTAGTAAGATAACAACCCTCTCCCTTCTGAACCGTCCTCCTATACTGATGGATCCTTCGCTCATTGAGCTAAAGCTCTGTGATTTTAGGGTTGGCCCCCTTGAGCGACACCTTCCAAACTTCGGTGATCGCGATGTTCATCCCTTTTGTAGAGTTTACGCAGCCCCTCCCCCCCCTTTTTTTCTTTTCTTGATGCCGTGTTCTTTTCCCGCCGGACGGCACTGATCGCTATGGGATTTCTCATGTTCCACCCTCCCTGGCGACTCCCTGACTTGCACACCCTTTCGGTCACCGAGTCGCTCTGATGAAGGCTCCTCCGTGTGCTGCTTCCTGGTTATTCTGAGTCCCGTGAAAACCCCGATTCGAACAAACGCAGAAGCCCCTCCCTTTCCTGATTATTTTTCTGAACCCTCTGATGGGTTCTACTTTTCTCCCTTGTCCGGCCATGGTAGATGATTCAGATGGGGAGTCTCTTTTTGGAATAGGCTCCTTGCAGCCCCCCTTTCGTGGGATTCCTCCCTGTTTTCCTTACGTTACCCTTTTCTTTTTAGAAACCCTTTTTCAGACATAGGCATGGCCTCCTCCCTCGTCCTCTCCCCCTTCGAACTTCTGGGCTCGTTATTGCCAACGAGGCCCCTTTCGTTTAGCCCTCAGCCGTGACATAGCCCAACGGAGATCCGATCTATCTTCTTTGTCTTCTACTTTTTCTTCATTGAGCTAGCAGTCGCCCGCGAAAACCTCCGATCTCTCGAAAAGGCCTTCTTCTAGGCACTTAGTCGAATGAACACATAATAACCTCAGCCTTTTTGCGATCTTGTTCGACAGTCGTCCCCGTCCGCTTCCCGCATAAGAGTGCGCTCTTTTTCTTCTCCGTTCACCTAGGCGTCTTTGCAATGGACCGCCAGTTCTTCACGCGTCGTAGGTCCGCTTTGAATCGATAATTTCCTTCAGGACGGTTAGAAGAACTGTTATGGCCTCCGGAGCTGGGTACCTTCCGGATGAAAGGAGGCCTCGAATTCCCTCCGACCGTCTAAAGAGAGGTGGACACCTCTCACATGACATCGAGATTCTGAATTTTTTCCGAGTTTTCCACAACCCCCCGCCTTTGGAAACTTCCTTTTCCAAATAGGGACTCCTTTTCTCGGCCGGCCCGGAGGAGAAGTTCTCCTTCCTTCCATTCTTGTTCACGTGCGGACCACGCATTTGAACCTCGAGACGTAGAAGACCTTTTCCTTAGGTCTCATCGATTTGAAAGGTGTTGGAGACCCCCCCCCTATTCAGATGTGATCTCCTGATTTTCTTCTTCACGTCTGCCCCCGAAGAGTCCCGGTGGAGATAGGGACAATCGCTCGAGCATTTTTGTCTCCCCCCGAGTGGCTCCTCCCGAAGAATTATAAGGAGGACCTCCCCCGAGAGAGCAACCTCTTTCTCAACGATGATTTTTTCGAAGCGGTCATCAGGGGAATGCCTCCCTTTTCTCGGAATAGGGAGACTTTCCCCTTTTTCGGGTCGCCGCACGTTCTGCTTTCGTCGCCCCGTGCAGGGAACGACGTGTCAACTCCTTTTCCAGCCTCGTCTTTTTCCGCGATGAGCGGCGCCCGACGTTTTGGATCCTTTCCCCGAGGTCCTGTAACTTGTGGTATGCTTTCCTTGAGGAAGTGACGATCAAGCCCAGAACGAACTTGCCAGTCGATGAGGTGCGCCTTTCTGCCTCCCCCTCGATCATTGCTGGATCAAATGAATGTCTTTTCCTCTGGTAGGGAGGAATCCTCTTTCCGAAGCAGGATCTGACTCGTTCGCGATTTCAAGAAGGGCCATCCCCCGGACCCGATCTTCCACGATTGAAGCTTTCCCCCCGGTATCGGAAGGTTAGAGCTCCTTTTTCTGAGAGAACGCCCCTATTCCCCCGTCGTCATATCTCTATTTTCATCCTCCTCCTTCAGAGACGCTCTGCATAGTGAGCTTTCCACTCTTTGGTAGAGAAATGCTCTTTTCTCGAAAAAGGAAGACCCCCCGCATCTGCACTTAGTGGAAATCTGCGTGCCTTCTAAGACACTTGGTCAGCACCTCGTAGATAATCGTTTTCGTGCTCTCTTCCCTGAAGTCCCGACTTTCGCCGAATCGGAAATTCTGATCGCCCTTTTCTAGAGAAACCAACTTTATTTAAACAAGTTGTAAGACCTCCCCCCCCCCGAATGAAGAGTTAGTTCTGGGCTCTTCCTGAAGCTCTTCGAAGGCATCTCCCCACCTCCGTTCCTCCCCTTGTAGGCCAATTCCTCTTAGAAGCCTCCTTCGTAATGGGGACGCGCCCTCGCAGGAGACACCATCAGCAATGGTCCTTCTTCTGTTGTGTGGCTTCGTATTCCCTGACTAGGTCTCCTTGCTGCTGAGGACACCTTCCTTCGGAGGAGACCCCCTTAAAGAGTTATTCCCGATTTTCGATATGTACCCACGACGCTTCTTTACCTGAAATGTTCCTCCCCCTTAGTGAGTAAGACGGACCCCCCTTCGGAGGGAGGAACTCTGAGTTCGAGAATGCCTCTCATACTTATGTGAGACTTCCCTTTACGTGAGAAGTAGGACGCTTCCCCCTCTTGGACTTTCCTCCTTCGCTTTTTTCCAATCTTCTTTCGTGAGAGCCCCTTTCTACCTACATGAGGTCGTACGAAGACGCTTTTTTAAAGCACGTTACCACCCCCTTCCCGCAGGTCCTGCCTTTCTGCGTCGCCTTTTTGCCCCGATTCGTCGTGGTATGGAGACTCTTCTTATCGCAAAGTTTCTATTCAGGGCGTTTTCGGTGGCTGGTCTAGAGGGGAGCCTTTCTGAGGGCTTTTTCCGCCAGCCTGCAAATCTCCCACAAACTTTTGAACAAGGTCGTCTCTTTCCTTTTCCATAGCTGCTCCTCTGGGCGCTTTCATCGTAAATTGCCTTTCAAGGGCAAAGGGTTTTAAGTCTGTGAAAGTCTTCAGAGCCCCATTGATCTGCCGCTCTGAGAAAGGCAGTTTTTGACGACACCTAGAGGCGGTCTCCTTTCCAAAGGACCCCCTCCTTTGCGGGGATGGTCATGCCCTCGTTTTTTTCGCGTGTTGTCCAGCTTGTAGATGGGCGCCTTTCCTGCAGCATGCGAAGAACGTCAATAATCTCCCATGCTCTCGCGTTGCGTTCCGCTCGGCCGCCGGAGGGGGGATAAACTCCTATGCTCGTTCCCCTACCATTCGCCCCCGACGATGCGACCTTTCTTTGGACATTGCTCGGATTCCTTTTTCTTTCCAAGGGATCGGTTCTACTCCGTCCAAGGACACCTCCAAGACCCTGGTTGTTCAGTAGAATCTCAGAGACGCGTACCTTCTCAGCTCTACCTCTGGCTCGCCAACGGCCCCCCACCTCGTCCTAAGTAATTCCGAACATAATCAGGAAGTCGTCCCCCCCCTGCGTAGAAGCTTTTTTTCCAAAGGAGACGCTGCTCCGGCTCGCTGGTTGACAGACCCCCCAGGAAGGCCTCATCAGGCCCTCTAGCTTCCCTCTGTGCTGTCTGACAGGTTCCACAGTCGACCTACCTCCCTACCACCTCCAAAGATGTTTCCTCGATCACTTTTCCTTCCCTGATCAAACGTCCTAAAGAAAACGTCTTTTTCTCTGTTTGCGTAGAACTCTCCTTTTCCTAGATCACCTCCGTTAGGGTCCTTTTCTCAGCTCTCTTTGATCGGCGTCCAAAAACTCCCCCCTGAGCGAGAGAGCGTTTTCCTGCCATCCATCAGCCTTTCCCCCAGTTTGTGGAGATGATGCCTTGTAGTTGCCTTGTGTTGGATCCTTCGATGGTGATCTTCCCCCTGCACATCCTACCCCTGCGCGGGTACAAGGAAAACCCTCGTCCTTGCCACACCCGTGTACCTCACGGAGGCCTCCTTATGCTCCCCGAACATCGTGATTTTGCGAAACCGGTTCTCCTTTTAGTTCATTCTCCGTTAACTCCTCCCCCCCTTTCTGAAAAGAACCCTGAAACGATACTTCTCTTATATTTTCCTACTCTCCGTCGACACTAGTAGCGGTCTGGGGCTGTCTTTTTCTTGGATATGGGACCTCCTCGAACGGATCCCTTTGCCAGTTAGATGAAAGGTTTCGATGAGTTCTTCGAAGCAGACTTCCATTTTTGAAGTTTTCGACTCTTTCCCTTGGTCATGAAGGACTCGTTGGCCACTCTGGCTTCCCATCCCACCCCCGTTCTCCACGCGCCCCACAGGAATCATCCTTAGAAATGGGAGCCTGAGGGCTGTACCAAAAAGTGTTTTTTCTGTCATCGAGCTATAAGAGCTTTTTTCCCCCGCGATCACCTTCTTCGCGCAACAGAGATCGTTCTTTTCTTGTTACTGTTTTGTTATACGCAAGCCCCCCCCCACTACGTGTTTTCTTTTTTGATCGGCCACTGCTCTCCCGAGTTTACGCATATGGGCCTAATGGGCATGTTCGTCCTATACCTTGACTTTCCCAGAAGAAGCATTTCGACTATAAACTAGCAGACTTACGAATTTAATGGTAATCTGTGATGATACCCCCCCTTTTCCCGAGTGTCGCGAGTGCCAAATCCCTTTCCCTCCCCTGACCCCCTCCTAATCCTGAAGACTTTTTTCCCAAATTATGAGGGTCCCCTGTTTACCCCGTTTTGCGAATTTGGAGACTTGATGATGTAGAGCTAGATGTGATGTAGCCCTTTTCCTCAGGACCCGTCCTCTTCTACGATGACTCGTTTTCGTGGATGTAATTCCTCCTGACCGGTCTTTCCAAACCGAGACCTTTTATCGGCATCCCGCTACCATCGTCCTCTCAGAGATCCTTTTCGAGGGGAGGGCTCCCCCTGGTCCAAAGAGACGTCTTTTTTTTTTCCGTTGGGTTTTCTTCCCCTCGAACTTCTCTGGACGCGCACGCAAAGATTCTTTCTCGGGCGTCTTCCGTAGGGCTTCGCATGATTTCTTTCGAAAAGAGAAACGTCTCCTTCAGAGCAGCGACATTGAAGATTCTACCCCTCCCTATAGCGGCATTTTTGGAAGAAAAAGTCTTCTTCCTTTTGGGTATGTAGTTCCCCTTCCGGGTATTAGTCTCTTAGAGAGATTGATTGCACAGGGTTTTACTCCGTCAAACCCCTTTTTCGTATTTTTTGAGGACTCCTTAAATCCCCTCCTGAAAGAGTCTCTCATGACCTACGACTCCTGAGTACTCCTTTTGAGACGAATTCCTCAGTTGGTGTTGGACTGGGAAAATTTCGTGCCTCCCAGGAACCCCTCATTCGAGAACTTTTTCCAGAGATGGGCCTCCCCCCAGGATTTATCTCGCTTCCTTGGCGATGCCCCCCATTTCCGGCCCATCTTCTTGAAAAGACTTCCCCCCCGCAGAATTTATCTTCTCCTTAAGAAGTCGGTTCTCTTTTGGGAAGTGATGGTTTAATCCACTCTTCTTCTACTTAGCCGCACAGACTCTTTCTAATAGTAGAGGTGGTATTCCTTTCGTCAAGAACTCCTCTCTCCCTAAGCCGCTATCCTTTTGCACGAGTGTTGACACCCCTTGAACTCCTACCGGTGGCTCTCCCTAATTCTGCCGCCTTTTGTACACAATTGTCCGCCCGCCGAGCGAGGTTGAGGCGGACTCAAACGACGCTCTAGTTTCCTTTCAACGATCTTTCCAGAGAAGTGGTGAACCCCTGAATAGGGGAAGACGCGCTCCTGCGGAGCCTACGATCAGCCTCACGTTCTACTCGCCATCCACCGATTTCCCCCCCCCAGTTGACAGAGACCTCCCCGAACAGGATGATGTTTTTCACGGAATTCCTCTTCCCCCCTCCCCGATTAGGTTCCTCCCTCCTTCGAATAGTGGCCTTTTCCAGGGTAGTAAAAGAGTGACTTTTGTTCTTCCCTTTGTCTGGACCGCGCAAATTCCCCGTCAACTCCCGATTTTCGGTGAGGCGTTTTTTCCTCCCTTTCAATGGTATCTCCTTTGGCGATCCAGGTTATTTCTTTCCCAGGTCCTGATCGGCAACGCTGGTCGGGCTCCCACCCTTTTCCTCATAACGGCCGATGTCTCGGGGTCGCGACCGTTCCCTCCGCCTGCAGCGTTCATCCATATTCCCTACTTTTTTGGGTTGCCTTTCCGGCGGGCCCCTTAGACTCACGACTGATTTTTTTTCTGACATCTCACCTTTTTTCTCTTCTCTCTTTCTTTTTCCTCCCAGAGAGATGCGACGGTGAGCTGTCATCTTTGCTTAGTTACTTCTCGAACCGGCGCTATTCCCCCCCCTCAATGCCTTCGTGGAAATCTGTTTTCCTTTTTCTTGAGTGAAAGAAAGAAACGGCCATTTTCGTCGAATAGGAGACTTGTGTGCCCTGGTTCGAAGAGATGTCCTCCCCTCAAGGATTTTCCTAATCTTCCCTTCTGATTTCCCAACCCTTCCGGCCCGAACAATTGAGGGCCCTTTTTTTAAAACCCTAAATAGACTTCTTTTTGCTGATTCGTTTCCCTTCCGCAAGCGAGGCGTCGTTCCCCCCCCCTAAGTCCGTTGACGACCCCTGGTCGGCACCCCTTTTCCCCCCCCCCCCCCTTTCCCTCTTCATATAGTAATGTTGCGGAGTTACCAGTCTGGTCTTTTCCGGTTCGTTATGCCTTTGTGGGAGCAGCTTTGTTTGCCAGACGTGCGGCTTTCTCCTCCAACGGATTCTTTTTTTCTTTGTGACCCCTTTCTTTCCCGATGCAGAAGACTGTTCTCTTGCATACGAAGCGTTCTTCACGGGCCCCCCCCCCCTAACAACCCCCCCCCCCGTGATGCGCGGTTTCGGATCCCCCTCCGGATTTTCTTTTAAGTGGGAAAGCGTTTCGAGAACCCCCTTATTTTTTCGCTTCGTCGTCACGGGTTCCTTCCGTGTCTCGTAGTTTCTTTTTGAATGAGATTAGTCTCCCCCCTTCTTAGTGCTCTCCCCCTTCTCAACATATACGTCTTTTTTTTTTTAACGATCCTTCTGTCTACGTCGACTCCTCTTGGGATTTCCCCCCCTTTTCCTTCACGCAAGTTCCCAACAGCGAGCCCTTTCGACGAAGGCCGTACTCTTCGTTCGAGCACCCAATAATCTCTTGTGGTTTGTTAAGTACTCTATAGGACCTCCCCCTCTTCAGAATAAGACTCCTACAGGAGAGGTGGCCCCCCCTCGCTTGTCTTCCTGATGTTATTTCTAGAATTAACTCAGTTTCCCGAGCACCAAACCCCCTGAATTCCCTTACTTCCCTCCCCGAGGCTTCATTTTTTACTAAGATCCTCTTTCATAGAATATGGCGTTTTTCGTCTCTTAACTATTTTACCGTTTTTTTTATTACCCCCCCCCCCCCCCCCCTTTTTTTCGAGATAATTTCAGAGAAAAGGGCGCCTTTTGCACACTCTCGCGGATCATCTCTTAAATTTTTACTCTTTTCTCTTGGTTTTTAATGAGCCCTTTTTTTTCCTTTTCCGCATTGGAGTGAGTCAAGAGTGTCTCTTTTCTCTTCAGCATCCCGTTCCCTATCCTACTCGGCATACGACCCTCTCAATGATATCGCTTTGAGCTGGTCCAAGGCGCTGCGGGATAAACGTTTTTTTCCTTTTCAGGTGACTACCTTCTCCCGCCCCTTACAGTCGATCTTTTCCCTTTTTTTCTTCATGCAGATGTTTCGGTTTTCTCACCGACTTTTTTTTCCCCTTCCAAGGACACCTTTCTACATCCTCCTTCTTCTTTCGAAGATGCAGCCGGCTTCCCCCCTCTCATCACTTTCTCCTTTACCTTTCCCTCTGGATCTCAACCGGTCCCTCCTAAAAACCTAGGAAACATACCGACTCCCCTCAGGCTTAGGCTTCTTCGGTTTCCTTGCTGCCCCGCGGCGTTGGGCACCGTTTTTTTCCGGTCTCCTCAGTATTCCCCTTCATGGCCCCGGTAATAAGTTCTCTTAGACTCTTCTTCCCTTTTCAGAAAGGTCCGTCCCCCCCGTAGAAAGGTACTCCCCCATGCCCAGTAGCACCTCGATAGACTTTCCCTTCTCCGTCAGATAATTGCCTTCTTCCTCCGGAGACGAAACCGAGACAAAACGTCTTTGGTAGCTTGAATTCGCAAGGCTCCTTCCTTCTGGGGAGACTTTTTCTTGATGGGGTATTGCTCCCTCCGCTCTTCTCATCTCGCCAAAAACCGCCCCCAGCGAGTAGAGCGCGATGCTTTCCTCTTTTGTTAAAGCCCCCTACCCCCTTTTCTTTTAGTTGGTTCGCTGATGCTGTTCTACTGGTTTGAAGGTTTTTAGCAAAGAAGACCTCTTCCCAGCCGACAACCCTTTTCCCCCAACCACTCTTCGCCCTTCTTGTGACCGACGGAGGTCTTCCCCGAAGAGACCCCTTTGTGCGCGGAACTGGCTCCCCTTCTCCTTTTGAGGCCGGTCCCTCGCCCAACATTATCTTTTTCCCAGCCCATGAAAGAGAAGATATATTGTTGGAGAGATTCTTTTCCTGGGATGAGGTCTTTCTATCTTTCTTGTGGCTTTTTAAAGAGCCTCCCCCCCTCTCCATATTGGAGAAAGTTAGACGCTTTTTTTCGATCGGAGGGACGACTCTTCCTGCCTCCGCGGGTTCCTCCTTTTTCGTCTGTGCCTGGGACCATCTCCTGGACCTTTTGGGAAAGAAGGCGGAGGGTGCCTCTTTCCCCACGTAAAAAACGTCCCGCTCTACCCCCTAATAACGATCCCCTTTGGATCTTCTTTTCCAAAAAGCGTCAAGAGAATTCGCTTTTACGGTAGGGTTGGCGCTCCTTCTCCCCCTTTCCCGCGAGGCTCTCATCCTTGACTTCTAGACTCTTTTCCCCCGGTTATCTCTCCTGCAAAATACTACTAAAAAAGAGAGAATGAGACGCCTGCCGGAGCGCCTCGATGCCCGCAATCTTTTTTACTTGTCCTTTTCCCACACTCCTCTGGAGCCGGTTTCCTCCTCTTGTAGAAAGCAATTCTTTTCTCTTCCTCCTTTTTAAGCAATTGTTCTCCTTCTCCTCGGCCGCCCTTTTGGTGAAAAACGCGCGGTTCTTTCCCGACAACCGAAGAAGAGCTTTGGTTAGGAAAACTATGATTTTTTTTTACTCTGAAGTGGATGAGACTTTCTTCTTTCTTTCCCTTATACTAGTTCTTCGGATCGTTCTACTTTTTCTCAAAAGTGTAGTGGATTTCCCCCCTTGGTCCTTATCTGTTCTCACCGAGTTCCTCACATAGGAAGGTCCTCCTGATCCATTCCCTAGATAGACTAGTTTTCCCTTCCTGTACCCGATTATTCAACCTCCTCAAGGTCAGGGCGTAGAAGTTTTTTCTCCCTTTTTCAAGAGCAAGAACCCGTCTCCCTATAGGCTTCTTCTTTTAGTTTTAGTCCCTTTTTTTCTTCTACTTCTGGACTTCTCCTTTTGCCAGAGCTCACAGAGAAGCGCTTTCCGAGGAAGGGAGTTAGACTTACCCCCTCAAAGATAGTTTTCTTTATTCTTAAGGTAGATTTTATCGCACCTGAGACCCGTTCTTCTAGTAGAGGACCTCTCTCTTCTCCCAGGTTCCTCTTAGGTTTCGATTCTGTTGCCCTTTTACCTCGATTCTCCGAAAGCCCTAGAATGAAGACCGCGACTTCTCCTCCTTCCCTCTTGCTCTCACGGTTATGTGCTTCCTGCTGATGATTTTTTTTTCCCCCTGGAAAAGCAGTCGTCTCCCCTTTTACAGAGCTTGCCACAGAGTTTATGGAAGGGCGATGGCCCTTTTCTTCCTCTTCCTCCACCTCTGAGACCCCTTCTCTCCCGAATATTTTATTACCTTTTTGCTTTATCCTTCTTCCGAAGAAGTCGGGAGCCCTCTTCCCCTCCATTTTTTTTTCCCTCCACAATCTTCTTTTTCTTCAGCTTCCTGCGCGTAGATTTAGCTTTTTTTTCTTTCCCTGCACGAGAAGAGGTTCTCTCATCCCTCTGGTGCCTGTAAGCGGAGACGCTGGAAAGGTGGAGCTAGGGTCCCATTCTTTATTGCTCCAGCGAGACCCCTTCCTCCGTATATTCGCTTGGATAAGGCTCTCATCCTGCGCGTCCAAGTTAACAGAGACCTTCTTCTCAAGCGCTTCTCCCCGGTGGCCATATTGTCCTAGCGACTGGGCTCCTCCTTCCTTCTGAGGGCCGCATGCAGCAATTTCGAAAAGAAACGACTTTTTTCCCGCAAAAACCCCCTTTCTCAATATTTGGTTTTTCCTCTCTTTCGATTCCCTACAGAGGAGATTTCATAGTGGGAATTGGCCCTCCCCCCCCCTCTCTGACTTTCAACTTTTTCCTTCTCTTTCCCTATCCTCAACCCCCTTTAAAACAGAACTCTCTTTCGGAGGAGACAACTGGGCCTCCCTTTCCGTTTTTTTTGCCGCTTTCCCTTTCAACTCCTGATTCGGGAACCGCTTCTTCATTCGCTCTAAACCCTCCGGAGAGGAGTCTCCGATGGTCCTCCTCCCTCCCGCTCAGGACGCCCGGCACGCCGATGGCCACTAAGTTCCTCGTTGTGGACCTTTCCTTCAAGCCGCGCAGAGAATGAGACCTTCCCCCCCCCCCTTTCCCTCTCTCTTTTTTTTTTTTTCTTCTGCTCACATCGTTCTTCCTTACAACAGTCGATACCGCTTCTGCCTCACCCTTCACTTCGGGTTTCGGAGGGAAGGGAAAGAAAGGCCTCCTTCAGATCTCGCCTTCTGTTTGCTTCCCTTCTCCGACCACTTTAGGCCATCATTTGTACACTTATCTCCCAAACGGATTTTCCCCCAAGTGGATACGAAGAAAATAAATATCTTCCTTTTGTATCGTAAAGTCCTCACTCCTCTTTTTCCCCCTTCCACCCCCATTACCTTACCAGGTCGGCCAATGCCCTCCTTATTGCCGAACGCCTTCTCCCTTCCAGGAAGGAGACCCTTTCCCCTTTTGACGGTTAGTCATTCCCCTTTTTTTCGTGTGGAGCCTTTTCCGAGGGCGGCCCTCCTTCTCCCTTCTTTTCTGACCTTTTCCGTTATTAAACGATGCAGGCCCTGTACACCCTCCTCCTTCGCCCCTTCTTGTACTTTTTGAGCTCCCTTCTCGTGAGTCCGTGATAAATCTTTTCCCTAGGCGGGTGCCATCTGCTTTTTGCTCTGTGGAGAAAGAGCTCCCCCCCTCTTCCTTTTCCTCTGGCCGCTTCCCTTTCCTTTGTAGAGAAAAATCGTTTGTGCCAAACCAACGGCTACCCCTTTTTTCCTCTCCAAACGCGTTTCTCTGACGATTGGGAGGTTCACGCCTCTCCCTTCTGACAGAAGTTCTGAGTCTCTCCCGAGCACCTTTGTTGCTCCCTTCCTTCCGCGGGTGGGCTTGCAGTT
>Ga0179591_1298341_pt1 | contig 11589 bp, 13 predicted proteins | sample CZOMad2_1_08_16f_FD_182891 | JGI IMG/M metagenome (GOLD analysis project Ga0179591, IMG submission 182891) | Vadose zone soil fungal communities from Angelo Coast Range Reserve, California, USA - CZOMad2_1_08_16fungal (PacBio error correction) | ecosystem: Environmental > Terrestrial > Soil >... | reverse complement strand
GTCATAGCTATGCAAGACTGACGGTCGATCTTCCCCCTCTCTCCTGACTTATTGGGTGTCCCCGCGCCTACCTGGATCCTGCCATCCTCGGGGGCATGCTCCTGATGTCGCAAAATTCAGAGCTGTACTATCCTACCCCTGCTCTCCGGGCGCTTTACTGTCTTCAGGTCCCCTCCGATCCGATAGTGACCACCGTACTCTTCCTTCTTTTCCTCTTCTCCTCCTGTTTCTTCTTCACTTCCATAAGGTCGTCTCGACGCACAATGCTAAGGAGAAAGAATTCCCCACTGCTGGATGTATCATAATATCTTCCCGCCTTCTTAACTGGAAGCTTAGTATTTTCAAGGTCGGTCCCGGTTCGGGCCTTTTTCAAACCCACAGCCTTCTTGATTGGAGTTTCGCTCTTCGTTCACTTCATGCCCGCGTGACCCCTTGGTCTTCTTTTATGATCTCGCCACAACTCCCTGGTAGGAAATCATTCTCATTCTCGACGATCTCCCCCAGTTTCCCCCCAAGTTTTTCGGGGCAACACCCCCTTGACCCGGTCCCACCCTTTCGGGTGCGGCTCTCTCCGGTTCGGAGGAAAGAGGGGGATTTTTTTTCTTTTTTCCCCCTCTTTAGGTGAGAGAGGAGTGGTGACGTACTGCCCCCGAATCAGTACCCCAAACCCATCTACCATAAGTTAAGATACATCGTCGCCACCGGCCTTACCCCTTCCTTTACCGATGTCGAGGATGTTTGTCAGACACCCGCGCTCCCGCGTTTGAGTTACACTCCGAGACCCTTTGGACCTTCTCCTCTGGGCAGCTTCACCCTGTGATCGGCCTGCCGTCTTGTTCCACGCAGGCTTGCTAAGCATGTTCGGTCCCTATTCATTAACATCCCACCACTTCCCCGTCCCACACTGTGGCGCAAGGTCGGCTAGTCCTTACAAGACCCCATGTTCACCAGGGTACCCACGGTAGGGTTCGACCCCCCCATGACACGAGTCTTCTTCCCCTTACTATCTAACCACCCAGAAGCGGCTCTTTCGGTTAACCCTTGCTGTTCCCCACTATTCGTTCCAAATATGTGGTAAGCGATGAGTTGCTCGGGTGCCGTCTCTCATCTTTCCCCCTGATCGCACAAAAGTTGCAAGGGTGTTTTCTTCTTTAAGACCCCCCCCAGGCTGTTTTTTTCGCTCCCCAAGCCGTCATGGAGGACCATCTCAGCCCCCCCGACCCTTTAGCCCCGAGGATGAGCGTCCGTAACCGCATACATGTCACTGTGATGTTTCATGAGGGAACCCTTGCTTCTTTCCTTCGTGGGATTCAAGACCCCGGCCGGATGGCGGCCAGGTTCCCCAGGTGGTTAATAGGGTTCGTACCACGAACACGAAGATAGAGATTGCCTTTTCCCTCGTTTTTGCCCCTTTTCTTGCAAACGCGACCGCTGTGCCTTTTTTTTTTAGAAGAGCCATTTCCTATGGTGTGGGAAATGGTCCTCAAGCGGCCCTCGGACAGAATTATTCTTAGGGAGAGATCCCGGCTCCCTTTCCCTGTCAATGGTTCTTTGTCTCGCCTGATCAAGTCAAAGCGCATCCAAGATTCCCACGACCCGGCCTGTCCTTCCCCCTTCTTACGCCTGTTCCCCTTCCGAGTCAGTAAGAGATTAAAACCATCGAACGTGTTGTGGCCTTCGACCGCGGTTTTTCTTTCCCCAGACACTATTCATTGTTTTGGCCCAGCGAAGGACTTGTCAAGTTTGGGCTTTTTTTCGACCCCCCCCGAATTTCAACCCGCCCTTCCTGTTTAGTTTATTCCAAAGGGGATACTCCCCCATTGACCCTTTTCCTCCCCCCAATGCTAGAGGTGGACAGGCGAGCTTCGGACCTCCCCGCTCGTGGGGTCCTACAATCGAAAAGACCTCCGACGGGCTCGGTTTATGTTTGGAACAAGTGAATCAGCGAGGACTGCGTTTACCATATACTTCTTTCTCCTCCTCAGTTGTTGTTTTTTTCTCTCTCTGTTTTTCCCCCCTCCTCCACTGAGATGAACCCTTACATAACCTAGTTCCTGTTTTCTCCCCCCCCTCTCTCTTCCTATTCGCCAGGGCCGTCCTCGGCGTTCTTTCTAAGGCGTTTTTCTTAGTGAGGTTGAAACACGTTCCTTCGCCGATGATACTGGCTGGGTTTCCAGTCCCCCCCCTCTTCCTGGAACGTTTTCCCAATGACATGAAGCTCTTTCAATGGAGGGGGTTGGGTACGTCAAACTTTCCCTTTCGACTTACAGTAGGTTGGAATACCCGAGGAAGCGTCCGATCGGGATTCCCCCTTCGTTTGCCTTGCCCTACGGCCAACGCAATACATTGTCTGTTTCCGAACCTGTCAGGATCTTTGATTTCTCTTTCTCCGTTGCCTCGGCGAGCCTTCTCGCCATCCCCTCCTTCTTACTCTTATAAGTTTTCTTTTTTCCGCCGGGGTGGATTAGCCTTTCCCTAGTCTTTTCTCCCTCATGATCGGAAATGTAGGCTTTACTTCCTTCTCTTCTTCACGTTCAACGCGATTTCCGGTCTTGACTTCCGCTCCAAAGCGATGTGGAAGGCCAGGTTGTTATTTTTCCTTGAAAAATAGATCCCCTCTACTGCCCCGCCGCCTTTTTCTCAATGAAAAGATAGCATCATGTCCTCTCGGCTTTCACTCTCTCATTCTAGTATCTCCCTTTGCCTTGGGATCTCGGTGGAAGTAGGGTAGAATAGCATGGTTACATCAGCTCCACTTTTCTCTAATTTTCCCCTCCTCGGGAGGTTTAACCGACGGCCGCACGCGCCCGCCCCCTTATGCATCCGTTTGTCCCCCCGAGATACTGTTGCCATCATTTGGTCCGTAGAGATGGCAGTCTGTCTTAGTCTCCTTCTTCTGTTCTTTTTTAACAGGTACTTTCCCTGGTGTCTTTGCATCTTTTCCCCCCTTGGCCCCCCGTTTCTTTTTGGGAAGCAGTGCTCCTCTTCGTGCCGAATGCTCGCCGCCGTTTTTCCCGCCAAACGGAAACTTCGATCACTTGGGGAGTTTCTTAGCTTGAGTCTGTTTAGTGACTCTCTGTTTACGAGCTCCTTTTTTTTTTAAAAAGTCACGATCGGGCCTTCTTTCGTTGAAGAGTGCGTACCTGAACCCGGAGTTGCAATGGTTGGCCACAGTATTGGGTCGTACCCAGTTCCCCCCCCTGCTCCCCCCCTTCTTTATATGGTACATACACACTCCCCCTCTTTATCCCGCATTCATTTCGTCTAGATGAGGAGGGCCATAGAGGGCCTTTCAATTCCCCCCCCCTGATATCGACTCGTCGCTGTGATAGTACCTCCCTGTTGCCCTCACCCTCTCGTCTTGGCGAGACCAGACGACCTGCCCAAAGAATCTGTATAGATCGGTTTTTCTAGTCCTCCCCCCTTTTTTATCGCCGGTTTTCTTAAGAAGGGCCCGTACCACTGCGATCCCACGTTCGGTGGCCCTTTGTCGCGCTGGGGATCTTGCTCTCCAGCAGTTGCCTTCTTTAGCTGTGTAGTCATTCAGCTTAATTGGGTGTGAAGATTAGGAGGTGAAGCCGAACAGCAGTCTGCGTCTCTTTCCCTCGACTTCTCATCGCTTCACCTATGGGCGGTGTGTTCCCCTCTTAGGCCTGGTTTCTGCTCCCCTCCCCCCCCCCCCCCCCCCACCCCACACCCCCCCCCCCCCCCCACCCCCCCCCCCCCCCCCCCCCCCAACACACACCCCCCCCCCCCCCCCCCCAACCCCCCCCCCCAACCCCCAACAACCCCCCCACCCCCCCCCCCCCCCCCCCCCCCCCCTCCCCACCACCACCAAACCCCCCCACCCCCCCCCCAGTACGCGCCTGGCGCCTGTAGGAGATAAAGCAGTCTATTTGTACTATTAGAGCTGCCCCCTTCTAGTCTCCCGTCGAAGCACAAAGATAGCGGCCGCTCTGATTCCTGCGGCCTGCCTCAGAATCTCCTCCCCGTAGTACTTTTTGAGTCACTCTCATTGATCCTCTCCCTTGTTGTTTGTGATCTGCGTCTTTCGGGTCTTGAAATTTTGCAGGAGATCTTCGCGCTGCCCTCGTTCTCTCGGCGTCCGTCACCCTGTGTATATTTTTCAGGCGAATTTTTCGGTGTTGCCAGTCCTCTTTCCTTTTTTCCCCCCCCACCCCATGCTCCGTGATTTTGTGCTGAGTCGACACCCTTGCGCTTGGGCCCCCCCCCCTTCTGCCCCCCCCAGCAAACCTTTTCCTTAGAGAGATTATCTTGCTTTTTGCTCTTCGGGCCTGTTCCTCTTTCTTCTCTCCCGCTTTTTGTTTCGTTTCCCCTTTATGGCGAGCAATCCGGGGACCCTCTCACCGCTGCCCCTGTTTCTGGGCAGAAGATCGTCCGTAATACGGTTCCCCGTGATTCCGCAAGTCTGTCCCGGTTTTGGGAAGCAACAACCCCTTACTCTCGCACCCGGGATGTGAGATCTACTCCTAAGTTTGAGCTCCCCTTTTGCTTCCCCTTCTACTTTTTTACACACGAAGACTTGGCAAACCCTCCCTTATCTTCTCGGAAAGGGAAACGACTACCAGGGTTTCCCGTACTTGGCCAGGCCGACCTCGGCGGCTCACGATGGGAGGAAGAGGGGTTTTTTGGTTCCTCTGGTCCCCCTCGATGTGTGAGATAAGTGCATTGTTGAGGTCCCTGCCTCCGAAAATCATTTTCACTTTCCGCAATTTCCCCTACCCCCGATTACAATAAGCCTCTAACATAGCCACCCAGGCCGCTACCCTCCGGTTTCCCCCCCCCCCCCCCCCGTCATTACCCCCTGGTGGTGAGGCCGCGCTAGAAGCCCCTGCTAGTAATCAGGAAAAGAATCTCATCCGGGCTCTCCCATATTCTTATAGAATCCATATTCTCACCATAGCCAATGACACCGCAGCGTTTGTTTGTCACAAAACTAGTCAACATTGTGCGTTTCCCCTTTGGCGAGATCCTTTCCCCCTTCCCCTGCATGTCGTCCATGTCCGTGGTAGACCAGATCTTCCCTGACAAAGCACTCCCAGCTCTATTACAAGGGAGGTTCCCCAACAATGGATGCCGGCCCCACTCTTTGATTATGTACGTTCGGCCGTCGGCGGCCTCCTGTCCACGCTTTTTTTCCAGATGGAGCGGGCCCCAGTCGCGCCCCACTTTTGATTTTCCTTGGTAGTGTTTTAGAATTTATCATGTTCGGGTCCCAGTATCTCAGTCCCGGCAGCAGCCTTGCGTTCTTTTGATTTAGGGACAGCCCAGTATGCCTAAAAGGAAATTTCTCATCTCGTTTGGGGGCTTAAAGGTACGGCTGAGGCCGTCTCGGATCTATGGTTCCCTGCAATCCCCTCTTACGAGATACCGGCGCGTCCAAAATGGAATGTTTGTCAAGGTGTATAGACTTCCCGCCACCTTGAAGATCGTCCCGATTGAAGGACCGTTCTCTTCTTACACCTTCTTTTTCTTCGGCCAAGAGGGGCCAGTCTTTCTGCGATGCTATCCCGGGGCGGCACTTCCTTCAGAAGGGACTTCTGAAGATAATGAAGGAGATTCCGTTCCTTCCTTTCGTTGACGTCTGGCTCGCCTCTGACCCTGATCTCTTCCCTCAGTAGAGATAAAAACGCCGGCTCACCCATGTCGTTCTTCCTCCCCCCCACCTGACCCGAGGCGCAGTCCTTCACTGATACAAGCTACCGAACGGTTGGCATTTACGACCGTAGTTTCTTTCTCTCCCCTTCATCGATGGTTATGCGAAAGGACTTTCCCCCAATTTTTTTCTGGAGTGACGCGTCTTCCCTTCACCTACTCTCCTAGGAGCATTGAAAGGTGCACTAATGGCAACCCTTTTGACCTGAAGCCCCCCCCTCCTCCCTGACCCTCCGCCTCGTTTTCGAGTCGAGGGGAACTTAGACGCCGTGGGGCGCAACTCCCAACCGCGACGGGTCCCCGGTCCCCCGCCCAGACCCGACGACCTGCGCATTGGGACTCTCTTTACTAATCCGTTTTTAGTTCGTGTCCTTCCCCTGCGCTGCCCCGTTCTCGTCTGGCGTTCCCACCCTAGAAGTCGTATCAAAGCGCGATTCCGAGTTCCCGCCCTTCCGGTATCGTTCAGGACGCTCTCCCGTCCCGGTGGATGCCCCTTGGTTCAACAGTGAAAGAAGTTCCCTTTAGGGTGTAGTCGGATCTTCGCCCCATTCCCCCCCTTGACCCATGGAATGAGGACCGGCGAGTACTCCTTCACTATTTTTTTCCTTCACCCTAGGCGATTGCCCCCACCAGTAGGATTGATTTTTTCTAGGCCTGGCTCTATGTACCCTCCTGTACGAACTACTTCCCTCCCTCTCCCCGGTTTTTTTTCCCTTTATGGATTTTAAGACACTAGGAGCTCATTTCGTCACTCCTCTTTTTCGCCTTCTCTTCCTCTCCCAGTACGAGGGTGCCTGCTCGGGGATGATAATCTTCCCTCGGATTCGTGTTGGGCATCTGCCCGCGGTCTTACTCCTCATCCCATTTTTTTTCGAGGCAGATATTTAGGGTAGTTCCGGCGCGACCTATTGTTCACCCAGTCATGGTTTACAGCTTTGATCTCGAAGTTGTCCTTTTTTATTGCGGATTTATGATTCAGGCCTGCTTTCACGGTTCACCTCCTGACACCCCTCTTCTCATTGTCATGTATCTAGGTGACCGCTCACATTTGAGCCTGTCCTTTCCTGGATCAGTCTAACCGGCAGGGACTCTTTCCCCCCAGTCCCTCTCAAAGATTTAATAAAATTTTTTGTGACCTCTTGCCATCTCACTTCTCCCAGGGCCGCTCGGTTGGGCTGAAAGATTTACCTGTTGTCCTGATTCACCTTTTTTCCCCGATTCCAGACCTTTTCGTACTGACGTTCGTTTTCGGATTGTTCCTCACCCCGACCCTTTCCAGTATGAACCTTGTCTTGAAGTTGTGCCACCATTTTTTTCCCGAGTTGGTCCCCGGGTGGTCATGTTCCTCTTATCGAAATGCTAGCCGGCGGAGTACGCCTTGAACGCCGTCTATCCCCCTGGTTCTTTTTCTTCCGCTCGCTTACTGTAACTCTCTTGTGATCGCGGCGGTTGTATGGTACCCCAACATTCGATCCACGAGCGACCCTGCTGGGGGCGAGCTAAGAGCGGATCTTGAATCGGAGTTTGTCATTCGCTGCAGTGTTCTAACCTTCTGGATTCCCGGGGCCAGTCCCCCTCTCCCTTTTTTTCCCCACCCGTAGGGGAAACCTCCCCCCCCCCCCCCCCTTCCCATCTGCCCTAGGCCGAGAGACAGCCCTTGAGGACGGGCCGGATTCTTTGCACCTTTTCCCCCCCTTTTCTTTATTTTTGTCCTGGATGTAGAAATTGTAATACCCTCGGTCTGTTGCAAAATCCTTCTGTTGCGTAGCTCGTTAAGACGAATGTCCCTGGGTCACGTGTTTGCCGATCTGATCGTAGAGCTCGCCCTATTTCCTCTCCTCCTTTATCTTTTTGGTTTAAATGGCGACTCTGATCACGGAACCCTTCTTCTTCCCCCTTCTGTTTCCCTGTCCCTTTATGCTCCCAGCATGGGCGCAGTGTAGCTTTTTTGAATTGGGTCGAAGATCGCTTTTCGCAACATCCCAAGCGCGTAGATAACCCTCTACTTCAGCTTATAGGGTGTTACGATTTTTGCATCCGTTTTTCCCCTTCCGTCCCTGCGCGCTTTTCTTTCCAGCCGCAGCTTCCGAGCAGTTTTGTGGAGTACTCTATTTCTTTTTCAGTATTTTGATGAACGGACAGTTTTTTCCGTCGTTTTTTTTGACTCAACCCACCCCTGAGGGGTGATCGCCTCTTTCTTCCCCTAATCCTGTCTCTCCCCAAGTAGGAACGTGTAGCCCCTCTTCTAATATCTCAACTCCTCTTTTTGTTGAGATATCCTTTCTTTTAAGCTGTCACAAGCGAAGGAAGTTTGGCTTTCCCTTCCTCGCCTTCTTCCAGTAGTTTCCCCCTTGAACGGTTCCAGTTAATAAGCTACGGGGAGATGATTTTCCCCCCCTGCTCTCTCTGCTGATGATTCTTTTCTCCTTCCAAGCTGCGCGTCCGGTGTTCAAGAAACCCTTGAGGTGCCCCACCCCCCCCCCCAGATCTTGAAGCTCTTTTCCTTTTCTAAGCGCTGATGTTCGGCTTCCAATTTAGACAATTTGCTGTCACCACGAAAAGCCTGGCAAATCTTTAGGAGCAGAAGATCTTCTCTTCTCCATCCTGTTTTTTCTTTTTTTCTGATCGTAGCGTCCCGCAGAACCCCAATCTTATTCCTGTGCTTTTCCTCCCTGGGGGAGCTACAGGAAAACCGATCTTATACGAGTATTGGGGCTAGTTTCATTCTCCTCTCTCTCGCCCAACCTATTGGACGGCCCCCAAGTTACCCTCGTGTACATTCTCGACGAGAAAGCACAAAAGAAGCATTTTTTTTTTGGGTAAATTTGCAGTCCTCCTCCTTTCCCAGTCGCCCAGTGGCAGTCAGGACGGAAGGCGGGTTTCTGTTGTGTCTCTTTTTTCCCTCGTACGTTGAGATAAAGGCGATGGGAGTTTGAAGTCCTTACGTTTCCACCCCCCCCCTTTAGCTATTCCCCCCCTTAACTATAGATAACCTACTTAAATCTTCCCCCTTTTCCGCATCCGTGGGATCCAGAGGGTCCTTTTGTCCCGCCCCCACGCCGCTCATCCTCTGATCTTTTCACTCCGGATCTCGCTTCATCTCCCGTTTGATCGACGTCGTTCCTGCTCACTCCCGAAGGAGGCTCTTTTCCTTATTTTCACGACTTACCCCCGCTTACCAAACGCCTTTCCCAATTTTCCCAATGATAGGAAATTACCTTTCCAGCCCAGGACCGGTCCCTGGGTTCTCAAGAGAAGACAGGATCCCGACCAACCCTCTCTCCTACCAGCGGCTTTTTTCTTTCTCTGAATTTTCAAGATGCATCTCATTCCTTTCGCCCAAGGCAGAGAGTATCGGGGAATTAATCGCGCTTTCCCCCGCGGCCCCCCTTCGATTTTCTTTGAGCTGCTGAACTGGAGAAGTTATCCTTTCTCCCTCCCCTGATTCTCTCATCCCTCGTCCGGTCAGAGACGCTTGCTTTCCGAGGGCACCCTCTTCCAGACCTTCTGACAGATCCTTGTTCACTCCTTTCATTTATTTCCCTTGACGTTCTCGCACGGAAGACCGAAAGCCGAATCAAAGGCTTTTCCCCACCAGTCCGGTTCATCGGTTTTCGTGCCGGCAACTTTTTTAGCAGTTTACCTGTAGAGCGGTCCCTTGGCTTCGGCCCTCCTCGTTTCCCCGTCCAAGCTCGCAGAAGTTTTTCATATCGACCAATGGCTAATCCCGGATAATCGTTCGCTTCATTCCTCTCATTAGCGCTTCCTTGATCGGCGGACTTTCTTATTCTGTTCTTTCCCCGACGACCTAGAAAGAAAGATAATCCACTTTCCGCAAAGGACCCCTTGTTCAAAGGTAGCCCGAAGTACGACCCTTGCGAGAATTTTTTTTCCTACCCGCGGTTTCTTCCGCGACACCTCTTTCTCCCCAGGTTTTGCCTGTCAGTCTCCCAATGTGAATAGTTTTATGAGGTCCTTCTTAATTACCACCGCCTCCTTAGGCGGCCCGGTTGCTAAGATTTTCCCCCCCGGACCCCAGCCCCTTCCCGATGACGAGTTACTTTGCCCGAGTCGCTTCCTCTGATTTTTGGGGGCGGAGTCCCGTCCCAGAATTTACATTTCCTCCCAGACCTCTCTGCCTTCGCAGTTCCTTGAAGCGACATATCTACTTTCTCTGGTGGTTGCTACGTTTTTTTCCTTCTCGGTACTTCGTTTTTCCAGAGCCCGTTTCCTCCTGTTTGTAGGCGTTCTCGCCCCACCCTATTCTAGTAAGAGAATCGGGACTACCCTCTTGGTTTCTTCCTTCCTTTTTATTAAGTTCCGGTGGTTGTTTGACCATCGGTGAGAGACCGTTTTGCAAGGATCGCGTAGTTTCTTGTGTTCCCGCCCATCCACCCCTACTCCCTGCTTCCAGTTGATCCCCATGAGATGACTGCCCTCCCCCCCCTCCTTCGACCTTCCCCCACGGGATCTGGAGGCCGGATTTTTTCCTTCTTGCGCCTCGCGCTGGAAACGAGGTACGCCCCTGTCATCCTGAGCCTGTAGTGGCTTCTCTGATGTGCGATTTTCGGTGATACTTTTTTTTCGCTAAATCCGTCCAGCTAGCCCGTTATCCACTTCTCTCTTTAAGATCCAGCGTTCATATAAGGGGTCCGGGCCATTCGCCCTTTCCGGATGCTTTCGCTTGCGACCGCCTTGTAGTATAGGGAATCTGTCTGGCCGATCCCTGTACGCTCGAATTACGAAACCCGATCTCCTGTTCCCTTTTGCCTTCGAGGAACCTCTCCACCGGTTTTTAAGACGAAGGTTTTCGGCCGTGTTTTTTCCTCACCTCCTCCTCCGAGAGGACGACGAAGATTTTATAAGAACCGAGACGCCCATGTTCGTTTTTCTGAGGCGGTTTCCCCCTAGACCCGCTTGCCCTTTTGCCGGTATGCGGCCGCGTGGAACCCGAAAAAGCCCCTCCCAGTGCTCACCCTTCGCTCCTGTTCCCTTTTTCTGCCCTCTTCCTTGAGAGGCCGTACCGGAGCCGACTTGAGGACGACGCGACCCTGTGAGATAGCCTTTTGCCTGAGCAGCCCTGTTTTTAATCCCTCCTTTGGTCGCGATTTCATCTTTTTTCCTCGGCCTTTCCGACTTTCACTTTTTTCCTTTGAAGGTTTGTTGCCTCTTTTCGACATGGCCGTGGTATTTCTGGGTCCAGCGCCCGGTGGTCATGTTCGATATCCCGAATTTTGCCGCCTGTCCCGTTTCCCTTTTTTCCGTAGAACCGCTTTCTCTTCTATTCGGGTCGTATTCACTTCCGCCTTCGCTTTTTTTTGTTTTGAACTCTCGTAAATCCTTTGATATCGCCCTGGGTGGAGCGTTTTTCATAGGAGGCGCACGGGTTCCCTTTCGAGAAGGGTTTCCCCCTTTTTTACCCTTCACTACCATAGAATTTTACTGCCCCCGGGGGACCATGACCCACAAACTTCCCGCGACTTACGTTCTCTTTTTTAACCCCCGTCTGGGCGGGCCGTTAAGCATTGTGACTTCCCCCTTTCCCCCCTTGTTTCCCCTGGAGCTCGTATTTTCGTCTTGAGGACTCCGTTGTTGCCGAACCAATTCTCGTAGTTTTTTTGAGAGCTCGAATCCCTCCCTGCATCCGAAGCTAGAACAGTTTTTTTTCAGATCAGGTCAATCGGGCTCCCAGTGTCTTTTTATTTTCCGCTGAAACTTTAAGGGACGGACTTTCGTTACCAGGTGAAAAGTAGGTCGGGCCTAGCATTCCTCCCTTCTGTCCCTCCTCCCCCCCCCCGCAGTGGCTTTTTCGCCCAGGCCTTCAGTAATTGGGTATAATATTTTCCCGTATGGATTTAAACATTCCCTAGCGCTATCTAACGATTACTCAAGAAGCTCCAGATATTGGTGTTC
>Ga0179591_1282590_pt1 | contig 11589 bp, 11 predicted proteins | sample CZOMad2_1_08_16f_FD_182891 | JGI IMG/M metagenome (GOLD analysis project Ga0179591, IMG submission 182891) | Vadose zone soil fungal communities from Angelo Coast Range Reserve, California, USA - CZOMad2_1_08_16fungal (PacBio error correction) | ecosystem: Environmental > Terrestrial > Soil >... | reverse complement strand
GCCTGAGAGGGAAGGAGTTTTAGCAAGTTGTTCTTGTGCGTTACTCGAAGCGTGTGGTTCCCTAATTCACTGTGGATTGAGTTAAAGTTCCCCCCCCCCTGATACAGACCAGTTTTTGGTAAATTGTGACTCCTGGAGGTCTTCGACCAGCCTTCAAGCGGCCCCGTTTTTTTTTAGATTCTTCTCATAACGCATTCTTGCACAATGGTATGTCCGTTCCTTTCTTACAAGACCCGCCCCCTTCGGTCCAGTCGTGGCTTTAGCCGGTGCCTTTTTTTCCCTCCCCCCTGGGCAAGGTAGGTCGCGGGGCATCTTTTCTCTTTCTCTTATAGGTGGCTCGGCAAATGTGATCCGGAAGACCGTTAGGCTGTTCCGCCAGTTAGGTTCGTTTGACCCTTTCCCCCACAGTCTTAGCCTTCCATTCTCCAAGAACTTTGATCCGATGCTTTCGGCCCGTAACCATTCATAGTCCCACCCTGTAACAGCATGATGTCCGGCCCGAAACCCCCCGTTATCTTCCGCTTCCCCTGTCAGGAGTGAGGAGTTAGAATTTTTATTCTGGTTTTTTTTAGACTTGGAGGGTTTTTAGGTTTAATTGGTCCTAGTCTGAAGTTTTTCCCGAGCCCCCTGAATTGAGGTGATTAACTAGTTCAGGCTGCCACCTTTTTTCCCGCTCCTCATACTTTGTGGACCAATCGAATCCGCACGGCGCCCCTACAGTTTTTTCCGCTTCAGTCTCGAAAGATAAGTCACGGCTAGCAAGAAGAGCTTCTAAAATATGGCCCCCCGTAGAATCCTCCTCTGAATTTTCCCTCCCCCCCCAATTTCCGGGTTTGTTGTTGTTTCTAGATCTAATTCGACGAACGTGAGATTCGGCCCTCTGGATTTGAGAAGGACTTGAATCGGGATCGAGCTTTCCGCGGACCTGATGGGACCTTTTTTCGTGCTTGACTTTCCCTCCGGTCAAAACGATTATTTTTTTCTTCGTGCCTGTTAGCTTCTCCTCCTGCGTTCATTACGCAGGATCGGAAGAGATCAAAACCTCAATCCTGCTGCGGACTGCTGCGTGCTCTTTCCCGCCTTACGAAAACGCCCAGTCCCACCTCGGCTACCCCCCTCTCCTTACGACGCTGCCACTCAAGAATTAAGTGGTGTTTGCCATTTCGCGGGCCTTTCTCACGGTGGAGGGCCTTTGACACCCCATCTTTTTCCCCGGCTCTGCCTGGAACGCAAGGGAATAGATACAGTCTCTCCTTGTACGGCTTACCGGTTTACTCGCTACCTCCTACGGCAGCCCCTCCATTACGCTCCGGGCTTAAGGAGTACCAGTGCAGGCCACCTCTAACTTTCCCCGAAGCTTATACGGAACCCTGCCCGGAATTAAAAGGGTCTGGACCTGAAGTCCTTGAGCTCCCCTCCTCTCGTTCCCCCCCTCGTTCTCGGCAACCGAAAGGTTCCGCATCCATGGTACCCCCGCCCTTTCTTCCGTTTCTACACATTTGAGACGACCAGGCCTGGGCCGCTGGCCCTCTCTGTCCAACTTTTCCCTCCGCTTGTTAACCCCCCCATTGTCTGGCCTCCTGGATCTGTCAACGAAAAGGACTCTGTCTGGCTTTTCTCTCCCCCCTTCCCCTTCCCCTCAAGAAAACGGATTGACAACGCCGTCCGCGCCCAAGCTCCCCCCTCCCCAGACAAACTAGAGGATGATGTCTCGAACCTTCACCTCCCCCCCACGCGAACCCGCGCCATCAGATCTCCCTCACCACCCGTCTCAGACCTCTGAATAGGAGAAGCTCCACCCTCCTTCCCCCCCCTTGTTTTCCCCAAGACAAATTCGGTATAACCGGGACACAGTGTGGTTACCCTTGTTTGCCGCTTTTTACGTTAGGTGACCACTGGTTTCAGAAGATCATCTCCCTCTAAGTTTCTTTCCTCTCCCCCAAAGCTCGTGCCAGGGTAGTAGCTCCGTGGGTGAATCACCATCGAGGGGCTGATGGTCCCCGTCAATGTCCATGTTACTTCGTCATCTTCCGTTTTTACCTCCCCTTCTAGATATTAGTCCCGAAGCGCCTCCGCCAGCTAAAAAGCCAGTTGTGTGAAAGGGCCGACATGCTGCGGTGACAGGAGCCTCTGAAAGACGGGCTCCTGGAGTTAGCTCCTACTTCGGCGTTTTTTGCTTCCGGATGATACTCTGGTTACTAAGGGTTACAAGAAACTGTTCCGATTCGTGAGGCCATCTATTCATCTTAAAGAAAGTAAACAGGTCCTTCCTCGGCGAAACTTGAGAATGATGTTTCTCCCCCAGAGGGCCCGTATTCCCCGCGTCTTCCAAGGGCTGAGTGTATTTCCCAAAGCTCCGTTTGCCCCAGATGTCTGAGGAACATTCCCAGCCCTTTTTGGTAATATGTTGACCTGAAAACCCTATTCAAGCCGTGGTTGGCTCCCTATTCTGGTGAGGTTTGGTACTACCTTCAGTTACTTCCGAGGCTGGGCTAGAAGTGGGATACTTCCGCTCTTCCCTTTTCGGTCCTGTCGCATACTTCATGGATTTTTCAAAGGCGAGGGACCTCCAGCGATACTACCGGATCGACGGCGATTGCCGATAAAGAAAAGGCGACCCCCGGTTTTCAATACCCTCACACTATGTTGGCTTTTTCCCCCAGTTCGCGCTTGTCTTTTGTCCCAGAGATAGTCGCCATCGCCCCCGTTTTTTCCACAAGATCCCGGAAAGATGGACAGTTTGGGGAGAATAACACCCAGTATTAGCGCAGGTTCACCCTTTTCCTGTTAAATCTCCAAGAAGGGTTAGGATGGGTGTTGGTGGAACCATCTGGTGCTCAACCAGGCGGAGACCGTACCTCTCTCCTCCCTTAAGCTTTTACCACTTCTCCCCTTGAGGTAATGAAGATAGACAAACCGACGATCGCCCCCCCTCCCTATTCTCCCCTCGACTCACCATGCTCAACTCTTATTGGCAACACATACTCCACGCAGCTTTTGAGGCAATGTGAGACCGGGGGGTCGCCCCTTTCCCCCTTGCGCGCCTTCGGTTCCTGAAGCGCCGTCCTTTATTCCTTTCTGTCATGAGCCCTTAGGAGTTATCCCACACATTTCAGCCCACTTCTCTTCTCACGTTTGAGTGCTTTTCCTGGACCCATCGCAAGAAAAGCCCGGTGTAACCCCCTCCCCTCCCCCCGAACAAGCCGAATGCTCTATCAGATATTTGAGATCTCTCCCCCCTTTTTTACCATCCTAATACTTGTTGTTTTTTCTCGAGTCTTCAACTGAGAGGGAATTGTTCCTTTCTGGCTTTTTCTTGGTAGTGGTGTTTCACGTTGCGTTTTTGAGGCGTTTTGTCTGACCTCAAAATAAGCGCGTCTTCCAAGTGGAGAGGAGAACATTTGACCCCCCTGTTTACCTGCGCTACAGATCCCTCATTTATCTCTTTTCGGCTCCTTTCTCATCGGGGAGAGAGACACTCTTCTACCCCCCCCGGTATAATTCCGCGAAGATGAGTTTAGTCTTTGGTGGACCCTCCCCCGTTGTCGCCAGCCCCTCTTGTCATCATTATTTTGCTCATGTTTGGGATATTAGTACCGCGCCTCTTGGTCTTTCCTCTTAGGTGGCTCGAAATTTTCAATTCTCTTGGATTGTATTTTGAGACATGGAAAGAAAGGTAGCCCTTCTTTTTTTTTTTCTTGTTCCCCCTTTTTTTCCCCGGTAACCCTTTGTACTATAAGAGGTTCAATTGGGTTTATCAGCCCGGGCCCGCTTCCCATCCTTTCTCGATGGGTTGAACGGATGCTGCCTCCTCTATTGAAAACCATAAACCAACCTAGGTGACTCAAATCAGCAGCGTTTTCCCTTTTTTCTTGAAGAGGGGTACTTTTCTTTTTCGCGCCGATCGCTTTAGATAGGGTCCCGTCTCTTGCTCCATCCCTTTTACCAAGACAAGTCGGCGTCCCCCTCCGTCACCCCTCTCATAGTATTGAAGGTAACCACATAACAAAGCAGAGCCAGGAAGTACAGTTTACCATGCCCCTTCCCCTTTATTCATCAATAGGACACCCTCTTGTCTCGTTTTCCTCTTTGGTGCCCCAGCAGGACCGCCCTTATTTGCAGCCGTTTATCCCTGATCTTTCCACGAACGGATTTTAGATCCAGCCTCGTCAATCGTTCCGATTCAGAAGAGTTTCGTGTCGTCCTTCTTGACCTTGTTGGTCTTAAGCAGTGAGACGCCCCTTGACACTTAGTAGTGTTTTTTGAAACCGTAGCCCCTCTGACCGCCTTAGAAGCCAGCACACCTTCCAACTTACTCAAACGGAGTCCCTTCGGTGCCTATCTATTGACTCTCAGAGGTTCCGTAAAGTTCGTTTATGTGCAGTCTGAAGGTTCCTGGAGACTATTCCGACCTTTTTTCTGCTTTTCCCTTCCCTTAACCTACCCTTGACGTCTCCTTAAACACCACCGTTCGCCCTTCCAGGAGGATCATTGTCTAGTTTGTCTTGATCTTAGAATTTTTTTACAAACACCGTTTGTCGCCCATTGTAGTACCCCCCACTTCAAGTCTTTGGTAAACATTCAAGTGTTAACGGTTAGTTTCTAATAAGTTTCGGTGGCCTCCAATGTGTTAATTTCTTGTTCGTGGAGTCTGGATTCTGCAGGCCGTGTTGCCTCCCTCCTCGTGCGTCTAGGCGGTATTTCTCTTTTAAGGTTTCCCTTGAGACAAGAGAACTACTTTCTTTTTTGTTTGCGAGACTTTTTATGCGTCGGACCGGTTTCCGTATCCCTCTTTTCAGGGGTTCAGTAGTGCGCTGTTTCTCCTAGCCCTACATGTGCTGCCTGAAGTCCTCGAAGAGTACCTGTATAAGACCTTTGTTGTTTCTGTGGCCAGCTTCTTTTCCATTTGCAGGAAACTTGGTCGGAGTGTGGAGCGCCGGCCAGGCATGGCCTGGTTCCTCTGGTCCTTTCTTTCCAGGGATTTCATGAACACGGAGAGGAAGACGCTTGATGGTAAGCCGGCCTCCTTTTCTCCAATTTGGCAAGCGGTCATTCCCGCTCAATTAGATTTCTTCTTCTCTATGTTGTTTCTTAGGAATTGGAATCAGGTCTCCGGAGCCTTAGTCCTGAGGCCCGTTCCGTTCGTAGGGTTCACCCTGACCCAGTTAGCCGTAAAGTGTTTCAAAATAATACGGTATAGTTCCTGTGCCCCTCGCCCCCTCCCACCGGTTCCCTTCCCGGCCCCGGACAAGATGAGGTCCGGACCGCCACCTTCTTCCAGAATCTCCGCCACATGTAAGGAGTGTGTTCCTCCTTTTTCTACAGCAGTTGGTGGCTTTTTGCTTGGTTTTCTTCGGTTCAGATTCACGTAATTCTCCTTTAATTTATTTGTTCTCGTTTTCCTCGAATCCTTCCCAGTGTATAACTCCTCTCCCTATTGCCCCCAGGGGTAGTCAACACCGAATACGAGTTACCCCCCTCCCTCATTCTCACTAAGGATCCCCATAAGGTTTAGTTTCTTGACCGTCTCGATGCATTTCAGCGAAAGAGCGGGGAAGACAATAGCTTCACCCCGTTAGGGAACCGAACTATCCTTGAGTTTTTTTACTCATTTTGTCTAGCTTGCACCGGGGAAATTCCTAAAGATGACAAAGATTTGATTGAGAGTCACTGACGTTGCTCTTTATCTAGATTGGCGATTTAAATTCTTGGGTCTCCTTTGCTGAAGGACTTCTGTCTACCCCTCTTTTTTTCTCTTGCATTGTCCTCCTCTGACGCGCCTTAATCCACCTCTTATTTGAGGACCTCCGCTCAAAGACCCTCGTGAGGAAGGCGACTTTCTCTTCACCGAGACCACCCCCCGTCCCCTCTCACAAAGAGGAGACCATCTCTTAAGTCTCGGGAAACTCAAGAATCACGGTTTTCGACCCCCCGTCTTTTTTCCTTTAGTCTTTCTGACCCTCCTCCTGCGTTTAAGGTGGGAACTACCCACTTCCTCTTCTTTCCCCGGATTAGTTCTCCTTGAACAGGAAAAGAGGCGGAAATTTTCCGCCTCCCTCCGGCTTCTACTTTACGCTCCTCCGACTTTCTTTTACAGGATACAGAGTGAAGACCCACCTATCCCTGCCTCTTATAAGATCCCTCCCGGAATCCCCGGTATGGACCCATTAGGAGAGTCATTTTTCCCCCCTCTTCCCCCCCCGCCCCTTTCCACCGCCGGGAAGCCGAAACAGGCTTACCCGTGCCCTTTCTGCTCCCCCAGTACGAAAATTTAGTGGACTGGGCTAGCTTCCCCCTTTTACTGATGGCAAAAAGGTGACCACCCCTTTTGCGCTGGTTACTTCTGTGATAAAACCCGTCCAGTCATCACATTTCTTTCTATCTCCCACAATTGAACCAGACCTCCCCCACTGATTCCCTTACCCCTCCCCGTTCCAGAGGATACAGCACTCCCCCCCCAAATCATTCTATGGCTAAAAATTTCACCCACATTCGCGCCCACTGACTCCCCCTCTTTCCCCTTCCCCAACCAAGAAGCACGCCTCCTCCGCCTCATCACCTGCGCCAGACACGGCAAATGGATGACCCCCCCCTCCACCTACTGATCAACTCTTTCCCTTTTCACGTTCACAAGGCGCGGCGGGTGCGTGTTTCCTCCCTGTTCCTCCCCCTTTTTTTTTGCGTCTTGATAATATGAACCCTACGGTTCGGAACGCCTCCCCAACTCTCCCTCTTTAGCGTGCCTCTCCTTGTTGCCCCTACCCCCTCTCGTTTCTCTGTGGCCCCCCCCCGTGTTAAGTAGGCACGTCCCTGCCCCCCCTTTTTTTATCTTCTTCTCGTCAATGAACCTGCTTGCAAAGGGCAGTGTTTTCTATTTTCTGACACCCCTCCCCCCTTTTAATTTCGGAGATTGCGTCTTATGACTCCCTTTCTTCTGCAAGAATGTTTCGCCTCAGTTGGCGTTTTCGAGAAGCTAGTCTTGTTCTTTTATGTCTTTCCTTTTGCTCAGCTTTATCCCCAGTTTCAGAAAACTGCACGAACACTTTTTTGCCCCCCGATTGACAGCAAATAGAATAGAAGGTGACACCACTTTACGGTCGAGGCGAAAATGGCGTCGACGATTTTCTGAACTTTCACGTTTCTTTTGATTTCGCCCCCCCCTGTCTAATCCTGAGCGCGAGTCACCTATATTGGCTTTCCTTATGGACCCAGACCAGCCGGACTTCTCCAAACGACCGGGGCCGATTATCCCTCCTCCCCGTTTTGGTCGTTACTTTGGGACGGGATTTTATTTTTTAACTGTTTAGAGATAAGATTTCGTTTCAGTTTGTTGCTGCTTTTTATTCTACCTGTTTTGGCCCCCTCTACTTCTAGACGGCGCGTGCTTCCCCGCCCAAGGCCGAAAAGCGGGTCAAGAAACTTCCCCCCGTCTTTGGCACCCTTTCACCTCTCTTTTTCTTTGCAGCTAGAGTTGACATAGAAGGTACCCAGAGACATGCTGTGCCCGTGGCAGGTCGAATCACCGGTAGTTCGTGTCATTCCCCGGCACATTATAAAAGGGCTCGCCTTGCTTCTCTTTGTGCACCCCCTACAAGCGGTAAAAGGATCGGCCACCACGCTGCCAGCCCCCCCCGCGGTCTTTAAGAATTATCATTTCTGAGAAATGCACTCTGTGCCTCTTCACATCTCAACTCTTCACGTCACCACATTCCTCAGATTCTTTGAGGAAATGAGACCGGTTGTTCTCACTCCCCTGGTTCTATCTCCTTCCGTAGAATATTCCGGAGAAAGACGCTGATATCATTCTGACTTCGAGACTGAACTGACCATGGTAATTGTTCCTCCTCCTCCCCCACTTTCTTCCGGACCTCATGGGTTTTTTGGAAATTGAGGGAGACACCACTGCCCTCCCCGCCCCTTTCCACACCTCAAAAGTCCCAAAAGACGCCGCACCCGAAAATCACTATCCTCACTCTTTATCTACTCCGTTTTTTTTCTTTGATGATCTCCCTCAGTTAGCGGAAGGGTATTTCGGCCGTTGTTGTCTTTTTTTCTTGTTTCTTCTCCCTGTGCGTTGCTGGAGTCTTGCGTAGAGAAAACTCCGACCTCCTCGCCCCAACTGCAGTTTGTGCAATTACCATTTTTCCTTTTTCCTTGCTTCTTTCGTATGACATTCGAGAGGGAGGTCGCCTGCTTTTTCCTTCCTAATGGCCTCGCTCACCCGTGGATTTGGCGAAAGGTACCGAAGAGAAGTCTTGTCGTGTCATTGGTGTTCTTAACCCCTTTTTATCCTATTTTTGCCCCTTCCTTTTACTAGGGAGACCATTTTTTTTTGATCTTTTCCTTTCAAGACAGCTTTTTCGATTGTTTTGAGGAGCATCTGGCCCCAGATGTTTTTTATGCCTCCTCTTTTATCCACATCCGAAGAGACCTGATTGGAGATGTGAAAGTGCTTGACGTTCTCCCCTTTCCTATATCTTTCCTTTTTCCGTCAACCTTGTACCCCCCTTTTGCGATTTTAACGGTCGAGTTTCCATTATCATTCTCCCACCCCAACAGGAACTTGAAACACTCCTATCTTTGGTCCTTTTCTTGGACCCGATGTGTAATTTTTGGAGGTCCATCTTTCTCTTTGATCCTGTCCCCTCTCCATCGTTAGATAATCCCTTCCTTTCTGGCGCGACCATAAATCTCACATTTTTTTGGTGATTTCATCCCTCTTTCCACACTTTGAACCATTACCCTTTACACTGTCCCCCATAACAGGTCTTTCTTCGCAGAAACAGTCCCCCACCTAGTTGATTAAATTCCAGATCCTGAACCCCATCCTTTCCTCGGGTATCATCCTCTCCTGAGATGTCTCAAATAATCGGGGAACCATTGTGGAAGCCGTCTCTTCCAGCAGCTTTCGAAGTTTTTTCCACGCTATGGAGTTTTTCGCCGTTGTTCCTATTTCTGCACCCTCATCTTGCTTCTTTAAAAGGTCCTCTTTGAAAAAGTAGTACCTCTCTCGATCTTATATCCTCCCTCTCCCCCGGAATAGAATCACGCTCCCGTCTTTCCTATTAGGAATCAGCCTCCATGCCCTACGCTTTTGTTACTATGACCCAACCCTTTTTTCTCCCGTCCATTCGCCCCCTTGGGAGCGATTAGAGAAAAATAAAAGAAAATTTCTGTCCCTCTGCGTTCTTCACACTTATCTCCCTCCTGGTTCTCTTTTGAGGATATAGGTATGCTTCAATTCTTTTCAACCCAGTTTTAAGACCCCCCATTGGAAAACCCCCCAATAGGAATCATTGTTTCCCCCCTTAACGGGTTCCCGCTTAGTTGTTTCCTTTATCTTTTTCACCCGTGCCGAACCCCCCCCCCCCACCCCCACATGATGGCGCTCCAGTTGATCTTCCTTGTTGAGTTTAGGTGGTGTCGGTATTCTCTTGTATGCGATGCCGTTTTCCATTTTTCGGCCAGAATTCTCTTATTGGAGTTCGCTCTCCTTTCGCTGGTATTCTCTGTTTCCTATCCTTTTGTCGTGGATTTTTCCTTCCCCCCTTCAGATGTTTCTCATCTCCAAGTAATTTCTAGGTTAAGAAGCACGGTCCCTTCTATCCCTTTGTTGTTCCCTTGTGCCAGGGATTTGACATTGAACGGAGCAACCCCTTCAGCCATCCCTTTTTCTCTATTTTTGCGCACAACAGCAGGGAGGCAAGCCTTTTCCCGGTGCGTAGTTTAACTGATCCGGTGTCCTTGAACCGAGGAACCTCGCTATGGACTATGACCCGCATTCGTTCTCCCCTTTTTCATTTTCCCCTTTTCTCTTTTAGTCTGAGGTCTATGTAGAGGTTTGCTCTTCTGCTTTGCCTTCCCTTCCAATCCTGTGAGTCGTACTGAGGTTATCCTCACGTCTTTCTCTCGACATTCACGAGGGTAGACGCCCTTGACCGAAGAAATATCTTCCTTGCTTTTCCCCTTCTCGCACCAAAGATGAGTCGCTGCCCTCCCACTGTCCATATGGCCCTCATTTTCACAAGGGAGTGCTTGTTAAAGAGTTCTCCTATTTCGGCGCCTTTTTTCGAGTGCCTTGTTTACTGGTGACTAGACAGTCGCCTTGCCCCTCTCTTTTCCCTCTTGAGCTCGTCCTTCTCATCAGGAGGTATTAAAGCGCAGTCCGAGGAGGAAAAAGGACCCCTCCCGACACTAATCATGTGGTATACCCTGATGACTTGTGAAAATAAGGTCGTCTCCCCCGACCTTCTCTAACTGATCACTTCTTTGCTAGCGCAGAGTGGACGCTCCCCTAATTTATTCCGTATTTTGATCCTCCAATAATCATCCTTCTTTTTTTTTTCTACTATTAGGGAAGAAATCTTTCGGCCCCCCCTCCTCTTTCTTATCCGGAAGTTGCTATGTTCTACCGGGTCTCCTCTCCCTTCGGAGAGTATGAAGGAGAGGTATAAACCGTTTTCGCAGTTCAGCTTCCCGCAGTTTTTCCTACTTGATTAGTCTTTTATCCTCTCCAACTGCTACTCTGCAGGAAGAGTCGGAACTTACCCCCCCTCCCCCCCCGCTTCCCCCCCTAGGTACAAAGAGGGCAGTCTTGACCCCGCAAATTGACGTCACTTTTCTTACTCTGGACGATCCGGGGCTTGAAATATATGGTACCCCGTCCCCTTCTCCGTTCACCGCACCACGGAATTGCCAAGAGTCTTTCTCGTCATGTCACGGCCCCCAGATGGTTCCCTTTTCCCCCCCCCCGAACGAGAATCTCTAGGGATTTCCCTTTCGTCCTCAGTGCCTCGCCCACCCTACCGATAAATGACCGATGACAAGTCATCTGACTAACCGGTCTGAGTTCACCCGGCCGGACTGTCGACTCCCTCCTTCCGGCCTATCTTGCGGAACCGCCCCCCCCCCTGTTACACAGGGGATGGAAAAGGACCCAGAATTTCCTTTTTGAGCCACTTCAGACAGGCCCCTCTTTTTCCCACATCCTCATTTTAAAGAAGAGGTTGAACAGGGACCACCCCCCCCTTTCTGCTCCTGTTGCCGGCGTCTGGACTATTACCCCGCAATTCCGCCCCATGTGCATTTTTGCCCGATGCTTCCCCGCCACGAAAAGGATTCGGCAAAAGGGTTTGTCTCAACGCTCGCCGCCAACCTCTTCTGCAAAACAGTTTTCAAACCTGCAGACGAACAATGCGCATCTTCCTATCCTAACCACAGAAAAGTGCCCCCTCCCCTTCCCTCTTTTCTCCCATCCTCTCCCAGAAAAAAAAAACCGCGGTACAAAAAAAAGGACTTTCAACCCCCCCGTGAACCCCCTTTTTTTTTTCCCCCCCGTCGTGTGAGAGTTCCCTTGGTACTCTTTTTCCCCACTTAGGTTTTTGGCATGACATATGAACCTTAGTTTCTATTCCAAATCTTAATTCCGTGTAGCGGGTTTTTTTGCTTCTTTGACCAAGTAGGGGTAGTACCTTCCCCTTCTTTTTTCCTTTTTCGGTCATCTACTTTCCCATCAATCGATCAAAAGGTTGATAGTAGAGACGTCAAAGTTGCAGCCAAAATCCCCCCTTTTCTTGATCGATGATGATG
>Ga0179591_1282338_pt1 | contig 11589 bp, 13 predicted proteins | sample CZOMad2_1_08_16f_FD_182891 | JGI IMG/M metagenome (GOLD analysis project Ga0179591, IMG submission 182891) | Vadose zone soil fungal communities from Angelo Coast Range Reserve, California, USA - CZOMad2_1_08_16fungal (PacBio error correction) | ecosystem: Environmental > Terrestrial > Soil >... | reverse complement strand
CGGTTTTTGGCGGCGTTCGGACGATATGTAGTGATCGGGGGGCTTCTTTCCACTGACTTCGGATCGCACACATCTCTCACCCAATCTCGGCCTCCATCAAGGTCAGACAGTTATCGTGCGAGATCGACCTTTTTGGCGTGGCTCCTGGCGGAAACCCTCCCTGTTGAATTTAACTTTTCCTTCCTCCCCATGGTCACGCTTCTTTAGTGATGGGGCCTGATAGCGGCCGAATGTTCCCAAGATCATCGGTCTGTTTGAGCCCACTGGAGCTGCACTTTACCTGTGATTCCATTGATATTCGCTTTTTTTTTCTTACCTTGTTCTTCCTGATACCCCCTGAACTTATAGTCCCGTTTTGGAAGTTGGTGTTTTTTCCAACGTACCGCTACAAGACACCTGCTTGTTTGAGGGTCCTTTTTTCCAGGTGATCCTCAGGCGATATTCGTAGGAGCCCCGTCGTCCTTTTGACCGCGCCACGCGAGGGCGCCGGTTGTCCCCGTCTCCCCTGTTGATTCCCTTATTTGTAGGGGGTCTCGTCGCAGGCAGCTCTCGTTGCAGTCCTTGCCTTTTACCATCATGACATAGACTTGATAACCATTCCGTGGGTGGGCCGGCAAGGAGAGCCGGTTAGCGCTTCTTTCTTGATCGGACCCGGCCAGCTAAACACCCTCATCATCTTGTCGATCACCTTCCCCCTAGTTTCCCGGGCGGTATCTCTCTTCATGCTCCTCGTGTTGTCTCCGAGATTTTTGCGATGGATATAGTGGATCGAATCCTTTTTTTATACGTTTTGGTGTTTTTTTATGTCTTTTTTCCCCCCGACCGATCCGCAATGGCGCATGGCTCTTTCGCTGGTGCACCGACAAAACGACGTTGGTTTTTCCGTCTTCGATCGTGACGGTTTCTTTTCCAATCTTTTCCCGGAAACGGGGATGCACGTTCCAGGTGCGACGGACAAACGACTAGTAACTTCCTCACCCCCCCCTATTTTGAAACAACCGGGCCCCCACCGCTTGGCTTGAGTCTTTGTTGCGCCCCTGGGTGAAATGGGCGCTCTGGCTGTCCCGTCCACCCGTCCCGTGCTCACAGGAGGCAGTACACTGTGCGTACGTGACGCCCACTTCTTAGACCACCATTACCTGCGGGACGCGTTGGCGGGTACGGGGTCGCGGTCCTGCTGTTGATCATTGGCCCAGGGCGATCAAAGGATCTCCTTTTGTCCCCCCTTCTGAGCTCTCTTCCACTGCGTGGGGATCGAGTGACATTCCAGCACCTTCCTTTCGGATTCCTCCCACTGGATGGGTTCCCTGCCTTACCGCCACCCAGGCACAGAGCATTACGGGCGTTTTCAAGTGGATGTAGGCGGCGCGTGAGGTAGTAGTCCCGGCGCCAGCTATAGTTCTGACGCCCTCTCCCCACGCCTTTTCTCAAGGACCCTCAAACCAGAGACTTTCCCCAAAAAGGATACATTTTTTTTCGGAAACAAGCAAGTCAGTGACTCTTGACTGTCCCTTTTGGTTTGACCCGCAGCAACAAAGATGCGGCAGTCCACATCAGAGCGTTGCCCCAACGCGACCGTCTCGATGGTCCAGAGTTCAGTGGTTTTTCCCCACTGGTCGAGTTCCCTCAGTGACTCTATATTTAACTCCCAGTTGGTTTCTGAGAGAGATGAGAGGCCGATGATACGAATTTTTTTTTTCGTTGTGTGTTCCCGTAGCCTTAAACAAGCGCGATTACGAATCTCCCGTCCCTTCACGTGGGTCTAGACGACACTCTTCTCTGTCCTAGGGCTGCCGTTCTCGAGAGGCCGTACCCCCCACTCCTTCTTGATCTTGCAAGGGCCGTTTATTAGTGCAACCCCATGAACTCATAAAGCTCATACCCCCCGCACCCCCCGGAGCGGTCGCTCTCCGGGGCGATTTGACTCCCCAGTGCACGCATCCCCTCCTGCCGGCCAATCTCCCTACGGACCACTCCCGCAGTTTATGACGTCCACACGTACACCCAGCAGTTCTAGGACCCTTCCGCGCCTCGCGTCGCCTCTGATATCTCGATCGACGGCCTCACACGGGAACCGCGTAGGCGCTTTGCGTGGTTTCTGTGCCGCTGGTTTTTTTTTTAACAATCAGTTTTGATCCAAGTCCGCTGCCTGCCATGCGGTTGATTGACCTCCGCAGCCGGATGTGCTCCCTTGGTTCGCTGTCGTTTTTGCTTTGCTACGTCGTTGCTAGGGGGCTCTTCTTTACTCACCGTGGCGCGCCATCCCAACACCAAGCCTTCCTTTAGACAGTCCGTACGCGTAGTTCCGCAGCCGTGGTGCTTGTTCTGGGACCCGCATTTGCTTGCTTGGTTCTCGTCACGTGTGCGAAATATCGGGAGTGGTTTCCGCTGCTCTTCCCTCCCCTTGGGATGGCGCATCTGATCCTGGAGAGCCACCTCTGTTTTTGATCGTTTTTCCCGCCGTACGCGGGTGCGGCCTTAGCTTGCTCCCGCAATCCACAAAATTTTTCTCAGACTTAATCGTTTGTCCCCGTCGCGACCTCCCCTTGTTCTTCTTCTGAGTGAGAACCGACACCATGCATTGCCTACCCCGTCGCCTACTACACTACTTGCCTTTTTTTGTTCCGTCTCCCTGTGATTGCGCCGTTTCTTGAACTCATAGGGGGGTAGCGACTCAATCCCTCCTTGTCTACCTTCGACTCGACGCAACCGTTTCGTTGGTTTGGCGGCCGCGTCGCCGTTCGCCTCCCATGCGGTCGCAAAACACCACTAGATTCCATGATTTTTCTCCGCGACTTTCCCCCCTCGCCACCAGCCTTCTCTCTTCCTGTATTTCTCTCACCTCTTTTTTTTGTGATTTCTCGGGATCACCTCCGATCGCGTGTGTTTGGATGATTGCCCGATACCTTTCATTTTTGCTTTACCGCGGTGAGGTGCCACCCACACTCACCTTCCCTCCCCTTTTTGCCGGGTTCTCCGGCAAGGTGATGCGACGCACCCCATGCTGACAATTCTTCACGGTCGCACCCCGTTTTTTTCTCAAACGACCGGCGCCGCACGAGAGTGGGCCGGCTTCGTCGTTTTTTCTTCTCGAAATGGAGCAGTGCGTTCAGGGTCTACAAACTCAGTGCTCACCTCTCTGAGCGGCTTTTTTTTCCTGCTTAGTGAAGCACACTTGGACTTCTTCTGTAGAACCCAGAATTGCGGCGCCTGCGCGGGTTTAAACGGCCCCCCATCGAGAAGTACGCGCACGTACATCTTGTTTTCAGTTCGCTCCTCCGCCGATCCGGTTGGAAATTTTCAGCTTGTTGGCTCCCTCGTAGTTATCCCCCTTAAGCAAAGACGAGAAGCCAGGGAACATGCCGGAGTTTTCTAGGCCCTCCCCCCGAGCCACTGCCGATCTCGCATACTTTTCACCTTGTGTGGAAACTGCTTCAGTGGTCCCTTCCATCGCGACTGTCGTTTTTTTTCTTCCGATCCCAGTTTTTTATAACACAGTTTCTGTTCTCGTATATCCCACCCGCTGGCTCACCCCCTTTTTCCAATTTCCGACTTTGCGGGGCACCCGCACTCCCCCCGGCCTGTCTTGTGGGCGGTTTCCTAAACGCCAGCAGGACGCGACGCTTTTTTTCCCTATGCGCCCCCTGCCTTCCGGGTTTTTATTCCTCCCTGAATTTTTTAACCCTCACACGATTCGCTTTTCACACGAGCAAGATAGTTAGCTTGTTACGAAATCGTTTGTTTTGTTGAGAGAGAATTGGGCGGCCTGACCCTACGAATCGATGAAAGGGTTCGGGAGTTATGCCGGGGACGGCATTGCCAGCGAAAACACGTACCCAGCCTGAGGAGGAATTCGATGGGATGTTATTCGGGGGGGACCACTCGATCGTAGATAGTGGGTTTTTTTTTCTGACCCCCCCCCAGACCGCGAAAGTCTTTCCCCAGTGGTTTCTGCAGAAAGTTTAAGGTCCCCGTTTACACGTATGGCAAAGTCTCGGTTTTCCCCGGCGGTGCGTCCGGAGTCCCGGATGTGGTCAGTTGTTGTTTGCGAGCGGGCGAGGGGGTTTAGAGGCCCTTACCTGCGAGTTGAGTTTCTGGGACCTTTAGCATTGTGCCTCCCCTGTCTACCCGTAGTTGCAGTTCCCCCACACGTCACCGTAGTGCGGTACCTCGCCGTGGGCCTCGTTCGTACCCCCTATGGGAGACCCCACAGGCACGCCTTTCAGATTTTCTTAATAGAGCTCGACCCCAGCATGTCTTACTCTGAGGCACTTAATAGACTGTCCCCCATCCTTTTAAATTTGAGCTTGATCGCCTAGATGCCACCCTCGTATCTTTGACTACTTCCTCTTTATAGGTTTAACGAGTTCGGCCACCTCACTGCCCAAGTGACTGCTCCAGTCTCTCATAGGATGTTTTTTATTAACGTACGCGAACAGCCCTACCGTGGTGTTAGCACTGGTTAAGCCTGTGAGCCTAACGGCGAAGAACTGCGCCATCGCGCGAACCAACCGGCCTGCCAAGCGGCAAGCGTTTTCATTTTTTGCAGCCTCCCTTTGTCTTCCCTGGCCGTCTCCGGATTGAACATTGATAGAAGAGTTGAACCTTCCCCCTTTTTTCTCAGGCCTCTGATTGCCTCTTTCACTTGAGACCCCTCTAAGTCCTTACACACTCGTCTTTTTTTGTCCCCCCAGGGCGGTCACCCGCGAATCGCCGGTGCAGCCATGTTATGATGATAGTAGACTGAATTCCTTCCCCAACACCAACAATCCCCCTGATCAGGGAGAGACTAAGAGTCCCCCCCCTCCTTCGTTATACTTATACCCCTTTTGTTTCGGATTGAGAGATAAAAGGGTGGTTTTTATCGGCTCGACCGTGACGTGGTTGGATGCTGCCGGCTACGTCCTGAGGCCGCCTACCGGAGGCACTTTGGGGTGCTCCCCCACCAAATCCCCCGAAAACGTGGTTGTGTCGTGACGGATTGTCTGAGTCCAACTACTACCCCCTTTTTCTCCATTTTCGGCCGAGACGACCAATCCGACAATAGAAGAGTCATCTCCCCGTCGCAGTTTTGCGGCCGTGCTCCTCCCATTGCAGTTGCGTTTTTGCGGTTGTGCTTTCCCCCCCGGTAGGTTCCCTTGCCTTATGGGTTCGTACTACTCCGTCAGTACATTGACGACGGCTTCTGCCCGTAGTGACGCAACCCTCAGTCTTCTTCTGACCAGCTTTTCAGGTTGATCGATGAACGCCAGGGGTCGTTTTTCCCGGGCTACCCCGCAATCCTACGTCTGTTTTCCCGGAATGTTGAGTGGCAGCGCCGCTCTGCTTTTCCTCCCTTTTTAATCCCCAGCGTTGGAAATATTCGCCGCGGCGTCCCGCCTCTGCGTGGAGATCTATTGTAGACAAGGACCCCCTGCAAATGAACCCGCATGCGACCCTGTAATCCAGACACCCAGGCAACTTCTCCTCCAGACTGCGTCTTGAACTGGAGTACGGCGGACTTTTTGGCTGTATGTTCCCTGCGCTCACACTCGAATGTTCCGTTGCCCATTCTCCCCTCCCATTAGCTCTCCCTCCCAACCCCCCCCCTACCCTGACAGCGCACAACTGGACCCATCCGGCTACGCCGGTGGACGGACCGATACCGTCAACGGTTCGCAGCCGTACTGTCCTGCTTCTTTCTTACATCCCCCAGGCCCCAGCACCTGCTCGTCGCCACCCATCCCTCCTATCCCCAACCTCTACCTTAATCGAGCGGTGCCCTGACGTGTCGCGCCCCTCCTCACCCAAGGGTAGCTTTCCCGTCAACCCGGACATCTATTTTAATACATAAGTTCTTTGTTTTTTATGTTGTCTTCGAGGGTTTTCCTTCCTCATCTCCCGCCGGTGAGGAGGGTGTGCCATGTCCGCAATCCCCCCTCATTATAATTGAGCCTCTGGAGTAGAGGAGGTGTGGGTATCTTTTTTAGTCAGCAGACTCCGGGGAGGTAAGTTTCAGGGAAAGAAAGCCGTGTTTCAGCCTTTTCGTCGCCCCCCTTACCTTCCTGCCCCTTTGGCGATGCTGCCTTGTTTTTTAGTTCGTTCTTCGCCCCCCCCTTTTCTCGCGTCTCTTCTTCGGATCGCTAATGTCGTTTATTGAGTCACGGTACATGCGATTTCGGCAGAGGACCTTCGCAACAGCTAGAATACCTTTCCCCTCCGCCTTCTCTTCCCCGGATCTTTCTCGTGTTCTGTTTTTCCTGGCCTTCAATCTTCGATTTTCCCTTTTCTATAGTCCTTTCGTTATGTCGCTACCAACGCAGGCTTTTAACTCGTCTCCTGACCAAATTCACCCTGGATATCGGGCACGTTTTTCTCCATGCCCTTCACTTTCAACTAGGTGAATCCGGCCCTCTATCGCTGGTTGTTCTGAACCCAGGATATTTAAACTCACCAAGCTTGGTCCATGAACAGGCTGTTTGGGACCCACCCCTCCTGCGGACGATTTTCTCTGACGTCCGCGTGCAAGCCCGTGACAGCCAGACTGCGTTTCGTTAGAAACCCTACCCTCCCGGTCCAGACGCCACAAGAGCATGTTCCGTTTTTTTTTTGATTCGGCGCCCGTTGTGACGACTTGTCTCGGAACCTCCCAGTTTGTCGAGGCGACGATGATCCGTTGCGTATTGGCCTTCAGACATTTTGAATTCGAATAAAGAACCACGTAACCCCTTTTTAGTGGGTTGGCTGTCCCCCCCTCTCTTTTTTCTAGCAGACTTTGAAGAGTCATCCTCCCCAAAAAACAGTATCAATGGTATCGACCGAGAAGAAATCTCACAGCCGAGGTACTCCTAATCCCTTTTTGAGATTCCCTCTTGTGTTCCTCTCTCTTTCTCGGGACCTCCTTCGAGTTTTTTTTGTGGATGCTCCCTGTTCAGACGATTCGATGACATGGCTGATGCTAGACGGCGCGTTTACTAAAGACCCCCACTTTCTCCCTTGGTCTTTGTCGTCGATCGAGACGCTGTCTGCAAGGCCCTTACGCAGGCCCGTCCCCATTCGTCTCCGTAGTTGATGTGACACGATGTTACGGGACAACGATCATATCAATCCCCCTGGAGCCCTTCTTGAAACAAGAGCGCCCGCAACTGCCGCGTGCTTTCTGATCTTGCCGCCGTTTTGCTTTCGGTGACATGGTTTGGTGTCGCAGTTATGGCTCACGTCGTGATATCAGTGATAAAAGTGTCTCTCTCGTTCCCTCTTCTGTGCCTCACAACGTCCTCTCCATCATTTATTTTTCCGCGATCATAGTGGTAAACTTTTTTTACTCACGCTCCTTCCCCCTGACCCGGTTCCGGAATAAGTTGTTTCTGGAGGCCAGGGCTTATCCAGATCCTACTACTCCCCCCTGTTGGCCAAATACATTCCCAGAGGTCAATTCTTGCGATCTGTATTTTTTTCTCCAGGAAGCGAAGCCCCCCCTTTAACTCAACCGTGGGTTCCGCCAGGCCCCCAGCACCCTTCTTCCCCCCCCAAGCCTATCCCCTCCTCTACCCTTAGTTCCCGTGATTATGGTGTTTACAAGATTTGCTTCTTCGATGCCTCCTTCCTGAGTCCGAGGAGAAGACAGTTACACGGAGCTTCATGCTTCCCACAAACACCGAGACCCTCTCGACCCTGATAAACCCTCTCCTCTGAAAAGACCCATTCGTGAAAAATCTCATTTTTTTCCTCTCTTCCTGAAGAACCCCTTTGCCTTCCCTGAGATAAAAACTCGCGTAACATACTTTCCCCCAACCCCCCCCTCAGTCATGACGGCGGAGTAGGGTGAAGGTTTCGAGAACCCTAACCCCCCCCTTCTCGACTAGAGTAACCCCTCCTCAACTATATATTTTAAATCCCCGTTTTGTGTTGAGACTGATTCTTTTCTCGAGTTCGGAGCGGTCTGATTGGGTGTTGAGGTTGCGTTTCACCGTCGAGCAAAATCCCCCAGCCGTCTATTCCTTTGTAGAGTATTGGATTCTCTATGTCTTTCCAAGAGTCGTCCTTTTCCCCGATGTCAATGTTAGGGCAGAAAAGAAGCTTCGCGCCGCGGCTTGGACCATGCCCAAAAACGTCAACAGTTTGGCAAACCGTCCGGAGCTTTTTATTCTTTCGACTTAGTAGCCAGGGTGAGCCAGTGGTTTTTTCTCGTTCTTTGTTTGGAGTTCGATTTTCGCTTCGTACTGTGTGGGCGTTCTCTTGACTTACCTTCCCTGATGCCGCTCCCCAAGCCACAGATGTTACGCAGCTACATCACACGTTCAAGTCGCCGCTTGCGGATTTTTAAGTTGCCTCTTGGGGACTTTCCTGGCCCCTGACGCTATTTTCTTGTTCATTGATATAGTATTTGCTTTCTGTCTACCCCCTCTGATCCTCACGCACTTCTTGAGTGGCCTCCGGCTTCCATATTCTTTGCCCGCTGGGATTGCATTGCTTTTTTTTTTTCTAGCCACTTTCCTGCCACTGCAACAAGTTTTGATTCCAGGGTCAACCGCCGTATCCGCTGGTGCTAGTTTACCCGCTCGGATGCTTCCATTCCCAACTTCCCTTTATAGAAGTCCTCCGGCGTTGCATCGACCGCGAACCGCCCTTCGTCCCGCTTCGAGTATTAATCTTGCCAAGCCCGGCGACAGCAGCCTGCGCCATGTCGTTCTTTCCTCTTTCACAAAGGCGTCCCCGCCAGGCCACGTGCCGCCCCTTTCCCTTCCGCCTTTCGGGGGTCCTTTAGAGCCGGTGAAGAACCGTTATCGAATTGGCACCCGCTTTGGAGTTTCGTCGACGATCCCTTTCCCCCTTTTTCCTTCTTATTGCATGCAGCCCACTCCCGTTTCTAACGATCTCCCTCACACGGTAGTCTTTTTTTTCCGGTCAACGCGCCAGGTAGGTCGCGATCGCATGGCATTTTCTAGGCGACCTTACAGCCATCAAACCCATATCTTCGTTTTCTAGAAAGTCTGACAAATCTCCCCACATCCCGAGTTGGATCTTCTTAAGAGAAGATTTTGGTTTTGATCTTATCTACACTCGGGATTTCCTGATTTTATTCTCGGGATTTCTACCTCTTTTTCCTCGTGTTTTGGATGCGACGTTTTTCCTCTACCTCGCATGCTTCTTTCTGCCCGGCGCGTCCGCGGGGACCGCACCCCCCCTGAACGGCAGTTCTTACTCTCTTTTTCCTTAGTTTCTTTGCAAGGGTCACCCTAAGGCAATCGGGGTTTCTCCCCCCTCCCCCCCTGCTGTCAGCCTTTCTTTTCACCCTTGAACTTTCCGGGTAGCGACGAACAAACGACCGCCCTGCCACCTGCTCTTTTGTGGTTCTGCCGCCTTGACCTCGGCCGGCTTTCGTCCTCTTTCCCTGTCCCGGGATGGCTTCTCCTAAGTAACCGCTGGCCCCTCTTTTTTTTCAGCTGTACCTTGAAGCACCCCACGGCCGGTCTTTTTATTTAGTGACCTTTTTTAAGTTCGCTCATCAGCCTGGTCACTCTCGTCCCGGCGGTGCCCTTGACTCCCCTTTATGGGAAGAGCCAAGTTTCTCACGCTGAAGCCGATGAATCCCATGTTTGAACTCTTATTTGGATCGAGAGTAACTCCTCGATTTGGCTCTCTTCTCCCCTTTCACCTCAAAGGTTCTGAATCAATGTTTCTTTCTTACCCTCGGCGGTAAGAATCCCCGCCACCACGCTGCCATTTCCAGCAACCCGATAAGTGTGTTCTTGACACCTTGGGAGGTACTTCTTAAATCTTTTTTCTTGGTCCTCTCCTCCCCTTCCCCTTTCGGCGTCCGTTTTTCCTGAACTGGATCCGACCCGTTAGTCGATACTTCTACTGCCAAAACCGTCGCCGCCTCCCACCAGGGCTAAAGATTGACGCCGGCCCTGCACGCACCTACATTCGTCAAAGTCATTTTCCCTTGAGGTGACCTTTCAACAATAGTTCCTTCCGAACTCTAAGAGCGTCTGACCCCATCCGCTGAGTCCCCCAACGGTCCAGATTTTGTTCTGGTGCGCGCTTTTTAGATTCACACCTTTCCGCTCTCATTGAACAGCCCTCCATTCCTTCCTAATAAGTTGTTGTTTTTTAGCTGAGAGCTGATTTCGCTTTTCAGCGCGACGTGAGAACCTTGGTTTCGGACGGTGTCCCCTTCTTCCTCCCCCCGTTTTCGTTCGCGTACTCGAATCTTTATGGTTTTAAGAGATTTTTGTATCCCCCGCTCCCGGGCAAGGCCCTCTTGTTAGTCAGACACCGCCCGAGTTACTTGGCAGTCCCACGGCACCTGCTTGCACGGTTCTCCGATCTTCTCCTCCCCGCCTCCTCGCCTCGTGCCCCCTCTTCCTCTCCGCTGCCCTCCCCCCCTCACGCTCTCTCGGCCCCGATGCCTCGCCCCCCCCCCCACAGCCGTCCGCCCGCCCCCTCCCCCCCCCCTTTATTACTAACTACTATATCCCCTACCAAAAGCCCATCACCTCCGCGCGCCCTTTACCCCCCGTCACCCCCTCGTGCCCCCTCGCGGTTTCAGCCCGATTTGGGAGCGTGCTCAGTTGCTTAACCGATACAATAAGCTACCAAAAACCTCTAACAAAAACTGTTCATGGCCCGTTCCGAGTCTAAGGTTTTCCTCTGCGGTGCGTTCGCCTTGCTTCTCCTTCTTTTTTTTGGTGCTAGGACTGGTTCTAGGTTTTTGCGCAGATTGATACGCTCTCTTGATACATGGGTTCTATACGCTCTCTATTGTCTCTTGACCCCCCTTTTTTCCCTCCACAAGATTTCCTCCTTTAAATCATCCAGCTTTTTTCTCGTCTGCCTTGTGAGAGTGTTGTCTGTATGGCCCTTAACCTCCTCTGTTCTCCTTTCCCCTTTTTTTTCTTCATGTTCTTCTGTCACTACGCGATCGACCCTTCTCGTGAGTTTGGCTTTTTTCCATCATTCTTCAACGATTTGATTTTCCCATCTTATCCTTTTTTTTGTCCTGACCCTGGCTGCTGAAAAGAAAACTCGGTGATCCTTGTCCCCCTCCCGTACTCTTTGGTTCTCTTTACCCATCCTTCCTGGAGAGGCCGATCAATGACAAAATGGGTCTAGAGAAAGAATCCCGCGATGTTTCCTTCCCTTCCCCTCCGTCCCCTCAGCTAGGCCGCTTTGAGCACGACGTTCTTTTCTCCTCTTTCTCCAGCCATGCTCCCTCCAGAACTGAGACAACTTTTCCCGCGCCCGCCGCTCCCACAAATTTTTCGTGCCTCCCCCCTTCAGTTTTTCCTCCCCGTATGTTTGTAGTCTCCTTAATCAGGTGTGATGCGACCTTGGATCGCATTGTCGTGACCCCCCAGCAGTTTTTTTTGGCTTAAGCTTCATACACCCATTTTCTTCGTCTGCCCTTGCAGACCCTCTCTTCGTAATCGAAGACCGGAAACCCCCCCCTTTCGTAGGGTTGGCTATCCCCTTCAGTTAGACGACTTTCGAGCTTCCAGACCCGCCGCCCTGTCAGCGTGACTTTCTCCCTAGGTGCATCCAAAACACCACGCGATCCCTTTCTTTCCTCCCCTCCTAAGAACCCAATTGTCAACCTCCTCTTGA
>Ga0179591_1296280_pt1 | contig 11590 bp, 8 predicted proteins | sample CZOMad2_1_08_16f_FD_182891 | JGI IMG/M metagenome (GOLD analysis project Ga0179591, IMG submission 182891) | Vadose zone soil fungal communities from Angelo Coast Range Reserve, California, USA - CZOMad2_1_08_16fungal (PacBio error correction) | ecosystem: Environmental > Terrestrial > Soil >... | reverse complement strand
AGTAGTATACACGACTTTTGAACAAAATTGGGTCTGGGTGTTCTTTTTTGGCAGAAGCGGTGCGTATCGCATCCTGTATAGACTTTTCGGCGTCTCCGCAGCTTGGAAACGAAGGGTCCTCCCTTACCGGTGACAGCTTTTTTTTTTTTATTACTGAAATTGTTATTGTCTACCCCCCCCCTCTTGCGTAATTCTGACCCCCATCGCGCTTGCATAGGATAGGGACTTGTTTTTGGGTCGTTCTCTTCCAACTCTTTCGACTGCGACAGCGCGCGACGATCCTTTCCCTGTTATTGATTCGGTCCTTTTTAACCTCCTTTTGGCGTGAACCTAAGTACTAACTTCTCCATTTAAAGGATACTGCACCTCCCCCCCAGAAAGGATTTCGGCCTCCTTATAGTCTCCTTTGGCTAGCGACGCCCGTTTTTTGAATCCTTCTCCGAATTCCCCCCCCAAGCAAATCTCGTCCCCCCATTGAATCCGAGTTTCACTTATCTCCTAGTGAGCATCGAGTCAGTTTTTTGAGCAATTTTCCTGGCAGGTGCTGTCTCTAAGTGTCCCCCACGCTCGCGGACGCTGTGGTTCTTTCTCAGCCGGGCAAAGTTCTTTGTGCGCATAGGCCCTCGCGTCACCGAGAGACTCCCAGAAAACCTTACACAGCTTGACTTTAGTCCTTTTTTCCGGGACAGAGAAGTTACCTTTCTTCTCGGTTGCGACTTATGGAGTTGCCCCTGACCCTCACGGCGCGATTACGGGGATGGGCTTTTGTCACCGTCTGAGCGCCGATACGTTTCGAGACGAACGGTCGTTTTCTTTGTCTTGAAGGCCAACCACAGGCGGTGACCATAGAGCCCTGCCTACATTTCCCTTACTATCACGATTTCCCCCATTGTTGCTCGGCTTTCAGGCCTAGCGTTGCCAGCGATGCCATCCTTTTATGCCTTCATTCCGCTTTCATGCCGCAATGTACCGTCTACGTCATTTCTGAGCTCGACGAGTGACCTTTCCAAACTGCCCAACGCTTTTGAGTCCCTAGAGTCTGCCCTACCATAATGTTTGTAACCAGTTCCGTTCCCCGGCGCCGATTTGTGACCCCGAATATTCTTTTCAGAAGACTTTCCAGTTCTTTCCTTTTCTTGCGTATGTATCGAGTCTGAGCACCCTCTTTCGTCGTTAGCTAATTTGGGTCGTCTGATCCCCCCATGCTGCGCTTTCCAGCTTCCTGATTCGAGGGTCTTTCTACCAGTACAAGGCCATTCGTGCTGCCCTTACGCTATTGTGGCGTCATTTTTTTCTATCTTAGGCTCCACCGCGTTTTGCCGATTCCCGTCGCGTGATCGGACCTTTCGCGTCTGTTTTTGTCGTTCAGCCGCACAACGCGTAATCTCCGCTATGCCGTTTCCGTTCTAGCGCGTCTTCCGGATTGCGGTAGTCGGACTCTCCCCCACGACTCTCAGAGCCCCGTCGCTCAGGTTTCTTTCTTTTCCAATTTTGAACGCCTCCCCCCCATATTTTCAAGCTCAGTAGCCGGAACCCGGACCTTAGGTGCACCTGGCAATCGGGTCGTGGCTTTTCAACTTTTTCCTGTGGAACGACCCGCCTGATTCGTCTGACTATGTGCCTTTCTGATTCTTTCGTAAGTGAATGCCTCTATTTACCTATTCGAGGTGAAACGCAACCCTTATCTTTCCCACCTCTCTTTCCTTGCCCACTTTTGGTCGGCGTTTTTTTTTTCTCTTTCCATTAAGTTAGGAGCGCCAATGCATGCACTCCCCCCCTAGGATTTCTGTCTGAGTCGGCCGACCATCACAACTAACATTGGCCATGTTCCTTCTCTGAACCCTTACGCGGCCTTTTTTCCTTGAGGTCCTCCTCCTTAGACGACGTGTGGTGTTTTCCCTCTCCCCCACTGGGTTCAGGCCACGATGCCTGCCAGTGAGACCAGGTCCCTGATTGTTTACGAGAGCTGTCGTCCTCCCTGTTTAAGCTAAACCTATCTTATCTATTTGAATTTTTCGTCTTATCGACGCTGACCCCCCTTTGCCTGTGGGTGACCCCACTTGTCTCTTTCTCATCGGCTAACTCCTTGTTCCACCCGTTCTGACTTTCCAGGCGGCCGAGCCGCGAAATGCCTTGTATCGAACCCCCCTGATTCTTTATCGCAAAGCCCTCGCTGACCTTAGTTCTCTCTCTTCCTCTCGATTGCAAAGCTGTTTACGATGTTCGGTCTCCGTGCGGTTGCCATCGAGATTGTTCTGTCTCGTTGTTCATCGATTCCCCCTTTTGAACCTCTACCCTCGAATCCCCGTTTTAAGCTTTGGACTTCCTATAAAGCGGATCGCGGGCACTTCCCTCGGCCTTTTTTTCCATCATACTCGTCTGCCCCCCACTCACAAGGTACTTTTATCGTTTTTTGTCGTCTTTGTCCTCATCGCCCGGTGTTTCTGCATTCCCAGTCTTTTTGCACCAGCTCCCTACTCCAGCCCGTTTGTAGACCGTGGTCAGATCAGCTTTCCTCACTCTCGATTTGTCTTGTCGAGCTCCCACCAGGAACGTTCCACCGGCTCCCCAGGCTTCCGATCGTGCGACACTCCTCTAACTTGATCCGTTTGGCTCCCGGTTTATAGACAGACTTTTTATCCCCCTCGCGAAATAACCCCCAGTTACCCGCGTTGTTTAGTATATCCCCTGTACCCTCCTCCGTGTTTTGAGTCGAGCATCCATCAACTTCCTTTACTAAAACAGCTTGCGTGCATTGACAGACCTACTGCGTAATCTTCTCTCACCACAACCCCCCTTCCAAATCCTCGTTCATCGTGTGATACAAATGGTTCTGCGCCTGAATTTGTGGCTTTGGAAGCTTTCACTTCCCAGCGGCTTGTTTCAACGACTTAATAACGTCGCTTTTTTTCGACCAAAAGCATTGGCTTTCTCCCTGCCTGGTTCGGCACTCATTGTCGGTGCCGCTATTTCCCCCCCCCAGCACCATTTCCTTGTCGATGAGTCACTTTCCCAGGACACCGCACACCTCGGCAACCCACCCCTCTTTTTGGCACTCGCCCCTTCAGCAAGTCGATCGGTTTCCCCTTCTCCCTCAAGTAAGGAAATCTTACATCACTGCCGCGAGGGTAAGCATGCCACTCTCCTCTCCTGCCGCCAAGCGACTTCTCTGGCATCACGGAGACTTCTGTCCCCTTTTTACAATCTGAAGCCTTCGTTTCTCGTCCCCTTTCGAGATAATGACCCTTTTTTCGCACACAGCGAGGCTTTTGGCTCTTCCAATTCCTTGCTGGTGCGATACCCTGCCCGTTTTGTCTCCTTCTCCTTGAAATCCCAAGAAACCTTCCCTTCGTTTCGGCCTCTCTGTATCCAAACTTTTTCCCCCACAAGTGGGGGACAAAAACGTCGCCTTGAGTCGTCTTTCTATATTTCCCGAAGCTCTTTCGAAATCCTCTTCAGATTCTCGGTGGTTCTGCAGTTGTATCACATCCGATTGGCCCCCTCTATCGGGAAAGACCCCATAATGAACTCGTTCTTTCTTATTAGTGGAGGACCCCACCCAGGGCCGTTTTGTGCTCCCGGAATAGTCCCCCGAAGGTTTCCCAATAAATTTCCCCCCTCTTTTTCGGCCTTAAGCCTGGACCCCCTTTGACCATTTCACAATCTTTTGATTTCCTTTAATGGGTTGTGCAAGCAGACTCCAAAGTCTCTCGGAGGACATTTGATTCTCGAATACCCTCTTTCTCCACGTATGGTTTAGCCCCTAACGACCAAGCTGACACTTTCTATACTTTGTTAGAGTGGTTTTCCCCTCCGACTTATGATTAAGTTCTATGCCCGGTATACCGATTTTCTCCTGGGATAAAGAGCAACCTACCCAGGTTCGTTAGTTGCGCAAGGTGTTCTAGTTACTTCTCTTTTTCTAGTTGCACATCGACTTTCTAACTTATTTAAGGCAGATCCCCTTTTTTTTCTCGTACGGAGGCTGCTCTTTTTCCCTGCGCGCGACGGGACCGCTTTCTTGGTTTTCTTCGCGCGACCGTTCCCCATCTTCTAACCCATGACCGCCCTCCTTTTCCTTTCTTCCAGTGATCCCATCTTGATTCCCCAGGGATCCTTTTTGCGGCTGTTCTGCTCACTGAAGTATTTACTTATCCTAATCTCTTTCGATCAACGATACGTGCCCCCTTCCCCCCGCCTTTTAGGGAGCATTTCGCTCTTACAAACGACCACGAATCGTGCTTAGTTGCGCAATACGCCAATCCCTATTTTTTTTACCATCCGCTCACTTTTGCTTTTCGAGCGTCTCGCACCGCTCCACAGGCAAAGAAGCTCATGCCTCCGCCAGTTGTTGCAGTCCTGGACTATTTCCGACCCCCCCCTCCCAAAGACTTCCGTACCCCAACGTCCCATGAGTCCATCAGTTCGGGGCCCCTCCCCCCCCATCGCGCGTCCTACTCGGTTCACGAACATATGATTTCCTTCGAGATTGGCTTGTTCACTCTAAGTATGTTTCCCGTTTCTGCTCTCCGACATTCTCGGCAAGCTTTTCCAAAGTACGGTGCCCGCTTGCGGATCTTTTTGAAGGGACCCCCCGATCGGCCACTTCTGTCCGAGTTTCCGCTTTTGGACATCCTGACGGTTTTCTTTCACCTGGTCAGTTCTGAGCGCGTTCCTGCGGAGCTTCACGTGTCGCTCGTCATCCCGCACGTTTTCCCATTAAGCAGTGACTCTCCTCTTCGCGTTCTTTGATATTCCATTATCTGCGCTGCTTCCCCTCTCCCCACCCCTTTTTTTTTCCTTCGTCTGTGGCGGTTATCCCACACGGATAAGTCGCGCAAAGGCGATAATGCTCTTTTTGCACGCCCGCGGCTTCCCAGTTTGCTGTCGTTATTGCCGCCAACAATCTTGACGCACCCCGAAGAGTTGGCATTTGGACTCTAACATAAATCCAACTTTCCCGCATGAGAGGTTTCGCCAATGCTTCTTTTTTTTCACCCTGCCCAAGTTTTTCGGCCCCATTGAGGTGCTATCGACCGCCCCGTCCGGTATTTCCCCCTGACAAAAGTTGAATCTTCCCCTAGTGGTTGAGAGAGCTTTTAGACGTGTGTTGCTGGCCTTCGCGAGGCTTCCCATCGCTGTCCTCTTTCTGTCTTGGCGTTACTCTTTGACCTTGAATCCGTCCGTGATTCGTCCCGAAAAACCCGGCGTTGCCCCGAATCCTCCCCCCCCAGTTGGTCTTCTTCTCGCATGTCCTTTTGAAGTCGTCTTGAGCTTCCTAAAGACTAGACCGGCAATTTCCCGGCAGAGTTTAAGCCCGTTCCCCCTTCCCTCTGGTGGAAGACCTGCCTCCTCTGAAGAAGCTTACCTCCCTTTTCCGTGGACATGGCCTGTTTCAACTTCTTTTAGGCGCTCGCGAGATAGACATCCCCTTTTTTCCGGCGAGCCCTCCCAACATCTTGGCAGTTGCGGGTTTTTTTATCCCTCTTCTCGTCTCTATTTTTTCTCCCCCCCCGTGGTTGTTTGAGCTCTCATCTCGCCCCCCTTTCACAGCGGACCTTGGCTTGAACTTTTTCTAGCACGGCGTTGCGCCTTTATCTCTCCCCTGGGGATCACACTTTAATGCGTGCGCCCCTACCATCGGTCCCGGGTGAAGCCGACTGTCTTCGACTGCCTTGTTCTTTATCTACGTTCCCTTTTCTGCACCCCCCTCTAAAGAAATTTCCTTGCTAGGGCATGTTTCCTCGCTCGACGACTGGTCGCATCGCGTTTTGACTTCCGTTCAGCTGTTCATGATCTCTGAACCACAACCCCTGTGGCGTCGGCGAACCCCTCGTCTATTCCCTAAGGTAAAGTGCAGACTTAACCAATCCCAGACGGGATCGGCCGCTCGGCTAAGCCTTCCTCCATGTAACCCTTGCCCTTTCTTTTTTTTTTTTCCCTACCTTCGATACGAGCTCCTCTAGTCTAAACACGCCTCCTTCCCTCGAATACTTTTGTCCGACCAATTCCGGACGGCGGCATGATCCGAGAGCATTCTGACTGGTGGCTCCGCGTCACCTTGGGTCGGTAGTCGTTTCTTCCAGCTCTACACGCTCGCAGTTCTCCGAGGGTCTGCTTTTCCCGCACATTTCCAAGCTTTTTACGCTAGGAACGATTCGTGTTTTTCCGTGCTTCTCCTACTTTAGACACTCGGGATTCCGACGGCACGCCTCCCCTTGTCCCTGCTATGGCGCACGTTCCCGTCGTTGTCGCTCCCGCTCCCTGTCCCCTTCAATTTCGATTGATTGGATTTTGAGCGTTTTCAGATGATGACTTTCCTCGTGTGTTTTGTTTTAGATCTTCTTCATCTCTGGGACCTTCTTTGAACCCCCAACATTTTTTCCATTTTTGCGCTGAAGGGTCACGAAGACCTCCAATCTTCTTATGACCCATCTCAATTTGCATTCTGTCTTTTGGACCGAGTGAGCAGACGCGTCCAACTTTTCCGCCGGTTACCTGCACGCCAATTATCCTCCACACGGGATCAGTAATTTCAGCTTTTTTTAAGAGACTTTCGAACGAGCTGCTGGATAGTAAAACCTGCAATACCACGAGTTCAAGGACAGCTATGCTGCCTTCTTGTTAACAGTGATCGTTTTCCCCCTTAGACACTGGGGGTCTACCACCGACTATGGGCCCGTTTGCCCGTTTGTTTTTTCGCTGCTTTTTTGATGATGATCTGAGTTTAGCACCTCGTCGTTTCCACGATGCCCCGAGTGGCACGAGGGCACGCGACCCCGAGAGGCCTCGCTACGAGACTCTTTCTCGTCAGCGTTGCAGCCGCCGGCGGGCAATTCACCCCAAAGCCGAACCCCATCTTCTGAGCCCACGCCAGCCCCGACCACTCATTCGGATCTAGCCCCAGAATAGGCAAGGCCACTCCCTCCGCTGGCTTTCAAAGCCCGCTTTTTTAATCCTATTCCCGTCCGCCGTCGTCTTTTCTCGTCCCGCTCCCAACAACTTTTGTAAGACTGCGCTTTGGTAGTGTGGCTCGGGTTCCGTCCCCGAATCTTGTAGGCGTCGGTAAGGTCGTTTCTTCCATAGCCAGAAGCCTCCGTCCCCTGTCCTGACCGTGGAAACTTCTGCCTCCCGACCCATATTGGCCACAGTCAGGACGAGTCGGACCCGGCTAATAGAATCTTGACATCCTTCCAGGGGAAGGCTCAACACAAGCTTTTCCCTCCTCCTGAGGATTTTTTTTTGAGCGGCGCGGAGATCTTCGACGTGCATTGTAGCATAGTGCCGGCGATTCTCGCTTTCCACCCTTTTCTTGCCTCTGTGGTGGGTTAGGTTCCTATTTCGTTATCTTAAGGTCTTCGTATTTCCTTTGCTCCTCCGTTTCCTTTTCTCTGAGGTCGGCCAATCCCCCCGGGCAAGCACATTTTCCATGTCCGCCTGACCTAAGCTGACCTCTCCGATGTACTGGAGGCGTACTCCGGGCTGGTTTCTCTCCCCCCCTTCATTGGTGGCTCGAAGCCGTCCAACCCAAAGGAGACCTAGTCGTTTCATTGAGTTGCTTCCCCCTGGTCATTCCTCTAGTCCCCTTCCCCAAAGACCACACTCTAATCCAGATATTCCTCGCGTCGGATCCTCCTTACGCGGACCCCCGCCGTGCGCGGTTGGGCCAATGGCCACTGTGTCCGCGGGTCGGCCGCCACCTTTGTCAGCCCTTCTGATTTCCAGTCATGCAGCTGAATTCCTGGTCATTCTTTCCACCACTGCTTCCTCATTTGGATCCCCGCCTCGATGTTAGTTTTTATCACCCGCGTCCGATGGGGCACACTCGTCTCCTTCTTCCGCGCTCCTGCTTGCCCTCCCCCTCTCTTTTAATTTTGAGCCTTGTGCGCATCCCTCTCGCCCTGTCTTTCTCTTCCCGCATCTTTCAACTCGGAAGCTTTCCTTCGTCTCCTGCGTGATTTTTTGGCCCCGATCGACTTGTTGCCCAATCGAGTCCTGACAACCCAAGTTAGCCGATTTGGAGATTGCTGCAATTTTCTGCCCTAGCCCTTATCATGTTTATGCGGCCTTTAACAGATACGCACAAAAGATTTTGGAAGTCCTCGGCAAGCCTTTGAGCCAAGACTTTATGTCATCAGCTGCAAGTTATTCGACGTACGATAGAACAACGGAGTAAAAGTAAATGTTTGTGTGTGTGCTTTTTTTTTTTTTTTTTTCTTTTTGCTGTTTGTGTTTTTTTGTGGGGTGTGTGGGGTTTTTGTTGTGTGGGTGTTGTACTTGAGGTTAGTCTACGCTCCGATATTCGACAAAACCGATGAGGAATAGCCACGGGGAGGCGGCTTTGCCCTAATCGGGACCCTGTACAGCATTTGGCGACTCCTTAAACGCTGCGGGCGTTGACATAAAAACCCCCACCCGTTCTCCAACAGATTCAGCTTTTGCATGTGGACTCAGGCTGAGAGAGCCTTTCCGTAAGAAGGATTGAGGACCTCCGATCAAAGATTGAATACCACCCCGAGATTAACATTGAGTTTTTTCTTCCCCCCAGACTGACTGGTTTTTGGAGCCCGCCAGTTTTCATATCACCTCTTCGGCCAACCATGAATCAGAACCGGTGATATATGTTGACGAGCGGTTAGCAATTTAGATCGCCCCATCTTGTGTTCGTTGGCACGGTAAATTCTTGGTGGCTCCCCCTCTCCAACGATCATCGATGCAAAAAACTTTCCCGCCGCCAAGACACTGGTTCGACGCCCGTGCTTTGGGAGGCAGCTGTTTGAGATTTTTGGGAACTCCCCCGCAAGTCCCCCTGATTCCCCTTATTGCTTTTCCAACATGGATCCATTCCCCAACCCCGATCTCGTCTCCCCACCTTTGTGCAGTTTGGCCCTCCTGCGTTCAAGGATGGATCCCGAGTAACGTGGCCCTTAACTCGACTATACCTCACTCGCAGCTGACCATAATTTCTCGATTTCCCCGGCACCAGCTTTTTACCCTGCTTGCCCCCGGAACATCGGACAAGCTCTGTGGCAACCGCACTTTTTTTTTTCCCTCGAGTGCTTTCTTCTAAGCCGTAGTGCATCCCCCGGAAGCAGGCTGCCCACGCGAACGCACCTACCGCCCTAGGACGGATTGCCTATATTATGACAGCACATTCCGCACTCCAGTACGTTCTTTCTACAACACAACTGCACCCCCCGGCGGGCCTAATTAATACCCACATTCCCCCTAGAGGATTAAGGTCCAGAGTAGCAGACTGGATTCATAATGAACTATTTGACACCTGATTGCTTCTCGATCACAGGAGGGAAATTGGGCATTACCCACAACACCCAGTAGCAACCGCAAGAGTATTCGCAGGTACAAGAAGATCCCTAGTAGACATATATAGGACCGTTATGATATTGTCCCTGAAAAGGGTTCTAAGCTATTTTACCCAGAATAGGAGAAAAGAACCCCAGCTATCACGTAGTGTTTGATTTTGGAGGAACCCCTAGGGGAGCCCCTTTATAGAGAATCCCACCATCCGCAACCTCGCTTAGCGGACACAAGAAGCGGAACCTCGACGTGGATGGTGACATCCGTAAGTTGGGAAACGTTTCATGTACACCTTTCCCCCCAGACAGGCTTCCCCCTACATGGGTCCCTTAAGGAAGAATAATTAACCCCGATGTTCCCCGGGAGAGCCCTCCGCGTCTGTAACTGCCCCCCACATGCGACATGAACCCGAGGGCAGCTCACCCTCCGCCAAAGACGTTCCCGGAACCCGAGATAGACGGTTGGTGGTTCGTGGTCCGGAGCCTGACCGCGCTTCAGGGTCCTTTTTCTAGTAGTCCCCTGGTCTCGAACAAGTAGGCCCCCTCTATGTGGTCTTTTGCAGATCCCTTTTGCAAAATTCTTCCCCTATGTAAGCGTTGCCTTATGGAGCAGTGTTGACCCGTGACTGTTTATGGTTTCCCATCATGGGAGTGCTCTCCCAATTTTAATCATGAGATGTTCTTGGCATCTGATTAGTGTTGATAGATCCCCCCTCCTTTTCAGCAAGAACTTCCTTGCTCAACCGTCCATGACGCTATTTCCGTCTGAACGATCCCATAGAGATCTCCCAAGGCTGATTAGAGTTTGTGGAGGATGTATTTGACAAGCGCGAAAACCTGTACTAATCTCATCGCCGGCCGCCCCCCCTAATGCCCTCGTCCTTATTTGAGATTTTTAAAGAGTCCGTCGGACCGCCCCATGTGCTTATTTTCCTCGACGACTGCTGAGTTGCCCATCCAGCTCCCCATCCTCACAATCGAGTCTGCATTTAAGAAGGAAAACCCTTTTCCGAGAAAGAGACTCAAGCACGATCCGGGTCCCCTCATGCAACATTCTATGAAGAATCCATCTAAAAAGGGTCAAGCGCGCCCCCGCTTCCCGTTCCCGATATGTGGCGGACAAACTTTGCTTCCGGTCACCTCGGTCCTCTGTGGCCAACGACATAGTTCCTCGAAGCTGGCTCTTATCCTGCGCCCCCCTTATGTACCCGTCAGCAGCTCTGTCGAACCCTCCTTTCTTGTCGTTTTTAAACCCTGATCCGAGTTTTCCCCCTGGGGTTGCAGCTGCACTCGCTTCGGATTACCTATGTGTTCCCCTCGCTGAGCCAGAGTGGAACGCTCCTGACTGCGTTAGGACCTTGGTCATCTTTTGATTTCGATCACTTGAAGCAACTTTTTTCTCCTGGTCCGTCTTCGAACGTGAGGTGTCACTCACCAGTTAGAGCTTCCTTTATATGTCCTCGAAAGGCACCCGGTTTTCACCGCACCCACGGGGGGATTTTTAGGGGAGGAGGTAGTTCCGCTTTCGAATAACGCCTTTCGCTTTGGCTCCGATAGGCATGCAGCCTTAGCGCCTCAATCCCCGTGCTGGAGCGCGTTTTTTCCTCCCTAATCGTGCCCGTCCCTCCCGCTTTGCCCACCTAGAAGCACCCCCTCCCCTGACACAGCGATGCTCTTTCAACCGCTTCTTTCCGCCGTGTGTCAGACTAACCACCGTGCTCGATGCTCTATCCCTTCCTGGATAAGTGAACCCCACAAGCTCCGCAAAGGAGGCCATTTTTTTTACAGGAGAAAGCCGAGTTCGTGGTGAGCGCTTTGTTTCAGTTTTTGATTCTTAGATCCCATACTGGTAGATGTTCGTTTGAGAAATGCCTGAAGGAGGATACAATTCGACAGGTCCGAGAATAACGCCTTTGTTTGGATTTTACGTATGAATTTCCGGACGACGTAGACCTTTATATTTAGTTCTTCCTCCCACATTCCGTTTTTTTCACCCTCACCTAACGCCAAAATTCGTCGTTTTTCGTCCTGACCAGTCGTTCGTTCCCTTTATCCACACACCCCGGCCCGCGACGTCACCGTTACCGTGCGGGTTTCCAGACCTTTTCAAGCTGGTTGCTGCCCCTTTATGCAGCCCGAAGTCACCCCTATGCATCGGTACGGAGGACCACGTGTTATCTTGGCCACCTTGTTTTTCGGCTCCGCCGTCTTTTCCCTTCAAAGAGGCGCTGCCCGCCCCCTTTCGGCGAAGGATGGGTGTGGCCATTCGTGTT
>Ga0179591_1286394_pt1 | contig 11590 bp, 12 predicted proteins | sample CZOMad2_1_08_16f_FD_182891 | JGI IMG/M metagenome (GOLD analysis project Ga0179591, IMG submission 182891) | Vadose zone soil fungal communities from Angelo Coast Range Reserve, California, USA - CZOMad2_1_08_16fungal (PacBio error correction) | ecosystem: Environmental > Terrestrial > Soil >... | reverse complement strand
TTCTCTCATGAATCCCCGGAGTCTTTTAGTAGGATTGTAGTTTCTGGCGTAGAAGCCACCCTCTTACACAGCCACATGCACTTCTCGTTCCCGCCTCAAGAACCCCCGTTCCCTCTACCCCCCTTTCTCCGCGACTCGTCAACTTTTCGGGCCCGCTCAAACCACCCCGTTATGAACCGAGGATGTGTTGAAACATCTGCCCTTCCATTTGCCCATGTGAAGTCTGCATGCAGGTGGCCTCCGACGAGCGCGGCCACGGTCTATTCCTTCCGGGAGCGTCTGCACCTTGCCCCCTTCCACCTCCTAGGAGATGCTCTGCTGCAGCCCGTTTACGCCCCCTGATCCATCTCGCCGACCCTATCCGGTCTCTTTTTGATCTAAGACCTAGACTAAGAGATGCGCTCCGTCTCCCCGTGGAGTTGCCGTTTGATACCCCACCTGTAGCTCACAACTGTGGATGGTTCGTCGATTATTCGCAATTATCGTTAGCACCCAAAAGACTTACGGAAAAGGATAGGTCGTCAATGTTTACTCAGGATACGGTCTTTATCCCCTCTGATTCCCCCTGGGGCTCCTTCCTTAACCGACTGCCTTATATATTCCAGAAGCTTAAACCTGTCGCTTCGGGTGCCCTCTCTAAAAAAAATGAATTTTTACATGGAGGAAGAAAGAAATTGAGTATCGAAGGTACAACTTTCTCAGTTTGACAGCGTTACGACCCACCCCATGAAATACTGGATTTTTTCGAGGTTTGAAAGGGTTGGGGGATTGGGGGGTTAAAAAAAAAACCGTTTGGGGTGGGGGTGGGGGGGAGGGAGGGGGGGTGGGAGGTGGGGGGGGGGGGGGGGGGTTTGTTTTTTGGGGGGGGGGGGAGGCGTGTTGGGTTATTGGGAGGGGGGGGGGGGGTTTTTTTTGGGCTTGGGGTGGTTGGTTCGCAGTGGAGGTCGGTCGGTGTTGGGTGGTGTGGGGGGTGGGGGGGTAAAAAAAAAAAAAACAAACAAAAAAAACACAACAAAAAAAAAACACAAAAAAAAAAAAAAAAAAAAAAAAAACAAATCAAAAAAAAAAAAAAAACAAAAAAAACACCCAACAAAAAAAGTGGTGTTGTTTTGGGGGGTGGGTTTTTGGTTGTTGTTGGGGGGGGGGGGGGTGGGGGGGGGGGTTGGGGGGGTTTTGGGGTGGGGGGGTTAACAAAAATTTGGGGGTGTGTTGGGGCGGGTGTCTGTGGGGGGGGTTTTGGGGTTTTTGGGTTGGGGGGGCGGGGTGGGAGTTTTTTTGCGGGGGGGGGTGGTTGGTTGGGGGGGGGGGGGCGGCTGAGGGGTTTATGTTTTTTTTCTTTTTTTGGGGGGGGGGTTGTTGGGTTTATCTTTTTGGGGGGGGGGGGGGGGGGGTTTTGGGGGGGTGGGGTTGGGTGGTTGTGTTTTGGGTTGTGGTGGGGGGGGGTTTGTTTTTGGGCGTGTTTTTTTGGGGGTGGGGGGTGGGGGGTGGGAGGGGGGGGCTTGGGGATGAGGGGGGGGGGGTGGGTTTTGTTTGGTTTGGGGGGGGGGGGGGGGGGGGAGTTTTTTTAGGGGTTTTGGGGGGGGTGAGGGGGGAGGTCTTTGGGGGGTGTTTTTGGTGTGCGAGGGTGGTGGGTTGTTCGGCGGGCGGTGGCGGGGTCTGGGGGGTGGGTGTTTTGGCGTAGGGGTTTTTGTTGGGCGGTTTTGCGTGGGGGGGATGCCGAGGGGGGGGGGTGAGGGGAGGAGAGGTGGGTTTTGTTTGGGTGGGGTTTGAGGGGGGGGGGGGGTGGTTTTTGGGGGGGGTTTTTTTGGTGTGTTTTGGGGTTTTTTGGGTTTTTGGTGGGGCCGGGTGTTTTGGTTTGGTGGGGGCGGTGTGTTGGTGTTGGGGGTTTGGGGGGTAGGGGTTTTGGAGGTTTTTTTTGGTAGGGGTGTGGAGGGGGGCGGGGGGGGGGTTGGGGGAGGGGGAGGGGGGGGGGGGTGGGTTGGGGGGTTTTTGTTGGGGGAGTTTGGGGGTTTTGGGCTTTTTTTGGGTTGGTGGTGTTTTGTGGGGGGGTGGGGGGGGGGGTTTATTTGGGGTGGGGGGGGGTTTGGTTTTGGGGCGGGGTGGTTTGTTGTTGTTTTTGTGGGCGTGGGGGGCGGGGGTGTGTGGGTGTTATGGGGTTTGTTGTTGGGGGGTTGGCGGGGGAGGGGGGAGGGGGGGGGGGTGGCTGGGGTTAGTGGGCGGGGGTTTTGGATTTGAGGGGGGGGAGGGTTTTGGGTTTGGGGTTAGGGCGGACGGAAGGGGGTCGTTTTGTTTTTTTAGGGAGGCGGGGGGGGGTTGGGGGGGGATTTTGGGTGGGGGGGTTGTTGGGGTTTTCGTGGGGGGGGGTGGGGTGGCTTTGGGGGGTTTGTGGTGTTTGGGGGGGGGGGGGGGGGAGGGGGTGGGGATCTGAGGGGGGGGGGGGGGGGGGGTGGCGTGGGGAGTTTTTTGTAGAGCTGGGTTGTTTGTTTGGTTTTTTTTTTGGGTTGTGAGGGGGGGGGGGGGTGGGGGTTGGGTTTGGGCGTGTGATGGGGGGGGGGGGGTTTGGGGAGATTTGTGGGGGGGGGTGTGTTTTTCAGGGTGGGTGTTTTTTTTGGGGGGGGTGTTTGTGGTGGTGTGTGTGGGGGTGCGTGTGCTAGGGGGGGTGGGGGCGTGGGGGGGGTGTTCTTTTTTCGGGGGGGTTGGAGCGGTTTATTTGTTTCGGGGTGGTTTTGCGGGGGTTGGGGGGGGGGGAGGAGTTTGGTGTTTTTTGGTGTGGGGGGTGTTTTGGGGTGGTTTTTGGGTTGGGGGTGTGTGGTGGTTGGGTGGCGGTGGGTTGGGTGTGGTGTGGTTTTGAATTGAGGCGGGGGGGGGGGGGGCTGGTTTGGGGGGGGGGGGGCGGTTGTGTTGGGGGGCGGGGGTGTTTTTTGGGCGGAGGGTGAGGGGGGGGTTTGTTTGGTGTTGAGCTTGGGGTGGGGGGTTTTGTTGGGGGGGCGTTTTTGCGGGGGGTTGGGGGGTGGGGGGGGGGTGGGTGATGGTGTTGTAGGGTTCTGTAGGGGGGGGGGGGAGGGTGTTGGTGTGGGGGGGTGGGGGGTGGTGTTGGGGGGGGGGCGTGGGGTATTTTGTTTTGGTTGGGGGGGGGGTTTTTGGGTGTTTTTTGTTGGTTTGTTTTGTTGGTGGGTTTTTTTTTGGGAGGCGGGTTTTGGGTTTGAGGTTGTTTGGGTGGGGGTGGGGGGGGTGGGTGGGTGGGGGTGGGGGCGTGGGGGGGGGGGGTGGTGGGGGGGGGGGGGTTGGGGGTCTGGGGTTTTTTGGGGTTTGGGTTGTTGGGGGGGGGGGGTTTTGGGGAAGGTTTGTTTGGGGGGGGGGCGAGGGGTTGTTGGGGCGGGGGGGGAATGTGGGGGCGCGGGTTTTTTATTGTTGGGGGGGTGGTTTTAACTTGGGTTTGTTTGGTTTTGGTGGGTTATGGGGCGGGGTTTTTGGTGGGGTGGCGTGGGGGGTGGTGTGGGTGGACGGGGGGGGGGTGTGGGTGGGTGGGGTTGGGTTTGTTTTTTGGGGTCACACCACCCAACAACACCCACACACCCCCCCCCCCCCCCACAACCCCAAAAAACAACAACGGGTGGTGGGGGGGGGGGGTGGTTGGGCGGTGGGTGGTTGGGGGGGGGGTTTGGGTTGGGGGGTGGGGGGTTTTTATAGTCGCTTTGGCCTCTGCCGCGCGGCTCCCCTCCCCCAGCGGTTCTTACACCATCGGGACACAAACGTGCCGCAAACAAGTTTTCCACTTATACCCCCCCACGTTGTTCCCCTCATTTTTGTCTCAAGGGCTATATTCCCCTTAAGGGCCCCCCCCCCCTTTGTAGATCGATTCCCCAACACGGGAAACGTAGTGCGAATTTGCTTTTAGTCCCCCGGCTGTGCCGACCTTCAACCAACCTCCGCTTTTTTTCCGTAGCCCCTCCACAACGTCTAAGGAGTTGAATTCAACCTCACCTCCTTTTCTTTATTTGACCAAGGTGTCGTGAAGCCCGATGAAAACTCCCCAACTTCCGTTCTCTTTCCAGGATCTTTAAGAATCTGTTCCCAGTCCCCCCCAACCTTCTTGAGGGGAAAGGGGACTGCTTCCCATCTGGAAAAAGCAAAGACTCCCGCCCTCCCCTGCCCCTCCCCCGGCCCTCGCTAGGTTCGCCGGGGCGCGTTGATTGATGAACAGAGAAGAAATAATGGCTTGCCCTGAAACGAATCCCTCATTTTGCCCCCGAGGCAGTTTCCCTGCCCCCCAAAGCACCTGCGGCTGCTCTCCTCCCCGATCGCCTTTTATTGACGACGGTCGAGCAAGCGCTAATAATATGTCCGATCTATTCACATGAGCTCTCCTTCTTTGATCGACCCCTTCCCTTCTCCCCCTCCTTGTCTTGGCGACGGTCCCCACGGATGGTAAAGGTCTTTAATGAAGGTTGGAAAGGGAGTTTTTTTTTTGCTGCGACCTTTTACCGTTACGCAAACACCTCTTCTATCTCTCTGGCTCCCTCCCAGTGCCCAGCCCTCAGAGAGCTGGCTCAGATTGAAGTCCCAGCTAAAGATAAACGAAGAGCACTGACTCGTCTTCTTGGCGTTCTGGCTGATTTGACCGTCCCGGGCTTCCCCGTTCTCCCTCGACCCGTCCTGCCCTTGGTTGTGGAGCTCCTTCGACTTGACACGGCGAGACTCAAAGACAACTGGCCCTCCGGGGTTGTGCTCCCCCAATCGTTTCTCCGAGCCCGGTCTCCTGTCAGGTCTCTTAGCAGTTGCGACACTTTTTGTATTCGGTGGTTGAGCTTGGAGCAACGATTCCGGATGATCGTGTTTGAGCGGCCTTCCTCTCCCCCACCTCCCGCTGTCTCGCTTTTCCGTGACTTTCCGCGATCTTCCCGCTCTCGCTTTTCTCCCGACCCCCAAAAACTCAAAAAAACCACAAACCCCACCCCCAAAGTCACACCCAAACCCCCACCCCCTCGAGCCCTTAGCTGCGCACTAGAAGAATAATGCCACTCCCGTTGAGGTCAGTTTCCCGGGGCCCGTCTCTTCTCCGATGCACAGGAAGAATAAAGGAGACCAAATGTTCAAAGTAGTGCTTCCCGAGCCTTTTTTTTCTACTCCTCTTTTCTCCTGACACCGCGGTTATCCGGAGTTTTAGATCGGGCGCGTGTGTCGGGGTGGCGGGCCGAGGTGTCGGCAGTGGTGCTGTTTTTTTTCTGCCAGGATAAGCGATAGGTACCTACAAACGAAAAATTACCCTTTCCGAGCTGTACCTAGTCTCCCGCCTAATCCCTTTACCATCTGCATTAAAGATGACTACCGCCGGTCGCCCATCGACTGTTCCGCAGATCGCGGGCTTTTCCAGGAAGAGACGGAGAGGGCGCGAGTCCCCCTTTCCCTACCTTCCCAAGTCCGAGAAACGTCTCTGACCTCCTCAAGTTCAGTCTCTAGTCAAGGGCCTTCGTTTAATATTCACTTCGAAAGGGTACCCGTCCCAAAACTTTAACCTTCCCCCGGGGACCCAGTTCAGAAGACGTCGCTGTCCCACACCACTCCAAAACAAAGTTTAAATTTTGCATTAAACAGCCTTTTGACATTCTCACCTCATTCGATCGTCGGAGAAGCCTCCCCGTGGGGGAAGGAGGGTGTCCCTTGATGAAAAGGGGGTATCCTGCTTGAATTCTCCCCCCCTTCCTCTTCTCTGACACACGGACATCAAAAAAATTCTCAGAAGTCGCCGAAGACCCGCGAAAGAGAAATGTGACACCGGTAACCCCCCCAGATAAGAAGGCCCCCCCGAGTATTCTTTTCCCAGTGCTGCCTCATACACTTTCCCACTTCCTTAATTGTTTTTATAAGGTAAAATAGTTCTTAATACACTTTCCCCCAGTTTTTTTTTTTTTTTGGTTTTTTTGCGTCAGATGGGGTGGTCCCTTTTCTTTAAACATTTCGACGGTAAAGTTAATGCTTCAAGCGAGAAAATTTCCTAGATGTCTTTCTCCCTTAGCTTTTATTTTCACTACGTGAAGATTGGTCTGAGGTTTCCTCCTTCCTGAATTCGTCTACCATTTTTGGGATGATCGTGGTCTCTCCGGAGAAGGTTTACTTTAAAGACTTCGACACGGTTGCTCCATCCTAAAGCATTATGAAAACATTTTCCCGGAGGAGTCAAACGCTCGATGTATGTTGTAGACTTGACAGTCTTTTCCCTGAACAACCGATTTCCTGTTTTTTGTGGAGTGGGGACTCCCCCAGCACTTATCTTTCCCCTTTCCCCCGGTTCTTTCCCGGCTCGGTAACCTTTGAGCAGTTGGAGCCTAGAATCTTGACGCGTCTCTAAAGTTCTCCCGTTCTCAGCTCGTGTTCGCGCGGGGCTATTACCCGTGGACTAGACCAGATCGAGCTTCCCGATTCCCCCCTCTTTTCGTGCCATTCCCCGTCCCGTACGATTTCTCCCCTGCCGTTTGCAGCCTCTAAGCCATGTCGCTGGGATGGGCGCAGGGTCTGGCTCGCACGGTTCGTCCGCACCAGGAATTTCTTTTTGAGGGGACTGATCCCCCCGGTGAAGTCTTCCCCCTAGCCACACTCCGATACCCCCGCGGTTTTCGATCCCGCGTCCGATCTCCCTCCTCCTTTTATTGAAGCGTTTACAGGCATTGACTTTTTATCAAGCCGAGAGCGGCGACGTGTTTCCGCTTGATCCCTCAGTCTGGGACACTCCAGTCCATCCCGATGCATGCTTTCTCTGATTGGGGTATGCCTTGCCCTGCGACGAACTATCCTTTCTAGGAGATGGTCTCTCCCGGACTTTAGTCCGCATGCCCCGCAAGAATCTTAGTCCGCGATGACGACAAAGCCCCCCCAAGCCAGCTTCCCCGTTTTCGGACCGAACGCCTTTCCTGACCGACTCACTAATGTCTCTAACGTATATGAAGATACCCGTACTCTTCTAAGTCTTTAGTTCCCTGCACCAAAATGTCGGTACCTCTTGCGGTTTGTATCTCTTGCCGTAAGCATGTGCTGCTCGCCTCACCATTTCCCTCCCTCGTATTCCCCTCTGGAAGATAACGCAGGTCCTTTCCAGACTTAAGCACCAGCGAGGTCTAGAGGAGGTGCTCTTTTCGTCTTCTCGTGAGATACACCAATTTCCAGCGATCCTATGTAGAGGTTTTTGAGATAGAGAAGAGATATGCCTCTTTGTGCCTCTTCCCGTTTACCCCCCGCCCCCTTTCCTCCATTTCCCGATCTTCCCTCGAGGCGTGGTCAATGGACAATCCTTTATGGACCTCCGTTTCCGAGAAATTTTTCTTCCTTTACACGATGACTGGCGGGTAGTAGAGTTTAGATTTCTAATGGTGATCATCAGAGATAGCAAAGTTCCCGCTCTTAGCAGTCCGTCACCTCCGACTCACGATGTCATGATCGTCGGGGAGCATCCTACTATTTTGATGATTTGAAGGACAAGGGGGCCACCACTGCCGTTATGTCCCCCCTCCCCCTCTTTTTCCAAAGTTAGGATCCCCTTTGTTGTAACGAACTTTTGACCTGCCCCCGGCCGCTGTGTCCCTCAAAGCCTATTGAGGGCCTTTGGGTATTGATTTTTGGAAATTACCATTCCGCCGAGGAAGACTTCCTTGTCCTTTTCAGGTGCGGTGTGTGGTTCTACCTCTTCTTTCCTAAGGACGATATTCCGGTGTATTCTGTGCAGGTACATTAAACCCCTCCCTTGTATCACCCCCCTCCCCCACCAGACTACGGTGAGTGCTCACGCCGTAGGCGTTGTAGAGTTTAAAGTGAGTTTTAGGTCGAATCCCCCTGGCCTTAGAACGCCCCCCCCCCCGCTTTGAGTCCAATCCCCTGTTGCCTTTGTTTACTGGTCCTCTATGGCCCAGTTAGGCCGAGAGAAGTTGCGATACTTGACCCCTTTTAGGTCCCCCCCCCCGGTTTTTTTTTGGATTGCCCCCCATTTGCTCTTGCTGGTTTCGTCCCTTCGTCTACACCGATGATGTTGCTGGGCTTCCCGACGCGGAAGGCAGACCTCTCCTGCCCCCGAACGCGCCCCCAACAGCTACATTTTCCCCCCCGACTCATCCCCACCCCTATGGGTTCTTAATGGTAACGCCCTTTGCCCTTATGCTCTTTCCTTGAGTGAACGTTTCTGATGGCGGGCTTCGCGACCGTAACCTGGGGAGAATAGGTGGGCCCGCAGTCGAAGGGCCCTCGGCTTTCTATCTTGCAACCTGTCTGGCTGTCCTAGCGACCCTTAATCATTATCTCGGACTTACCCTTCCGGCCCCACACAGGCGACGTGACATTCTCCGGGGCCTGTCGGCCCTTTGGCTGCCGCCCTCACGATAAGACGTGAGGACTGATTCTGTATATTGACCCTTCTTTTATCGGACGTCTTTCTCGCAGCGCCCCTTCTGTTTGCCGGTCGTCAGCTCCATCGACCGTATGTCGTCTTCCCGTTTCGTTAGGTTGACGTGAAACACGAACATCGACTGGGATATCCGGTTTGACCCTCTCCCGAGGAACCCCCTATCCCCCTCCTGGCCGCTCCTTAGCTTTTTTTTTGTGACCCCTTGCATGACCGAATATGAATGACTGGGTAAGGTCAAGGATTGGTTCAACCCGAAATATATGGTTCCCCTTTTCTGACGGGATCTGTCACCTTTTTTTTAACAGATCGCCCTTCTCCATGTCGAGGCCGTGGCGGGATGTGCTTCATAGACTCTGTGGGATGGTTTTAGCTTTTTTTATAGACGAGCAATCCAAGGAGACCTCCTTTCGCGAGGCTGCCTCTCCCCCTTCTCTTTTCCCCCCCCCCTCCCCCAGCCCTTTTTTGTTTTGAGATGTCGCACCTCGAGTTCACCGTCTCGGTACTAGTATTGCGGCGTCGTAATCTAGTCCGAAAAGAAAACTGCATTCTGAGCGTTCTCTTCCCCCCCCAACTTCCTTCTTCCCTTGTCTTTCCGCGATCTGTCCCCCCCTGCTAGCACGTCTCAATTCTATTCCACACGAGGATGGCATTTTCCCCCTCCTTAAATTTTCCCAGATCCTTCCAAAGATGTCTGATGGGAAAGAAGCCCGAGCGGATCATTCCCTCTTAGCTTCCTGCACCGGTTCTTTCCCCTCAAGTTCCCCCCTCGAGTATTCCCTCCCCCCCTAGTTTAAGACACTCCGAGCTCCTACGCTAGCGTTCTTTGGATTTTTACTCCTCGAGACCCCAGGAGCATGAGAAGATAGTAGATCCATTCTTCCGATCCCCTTCCCGATAGTTCCCCTTCAAGGGATTTCTCGTTCCTTCCTGATCGAACAGGAAGCTTGGGTCGAAAACCGTTAGCGGGCACGGATAGGGATCGCCTGTTCGGTCCAGTTATTCTTCCCCTCTGATGAAGTTTTTTTGCTATCTTGGCCAGGCCGGACTTTTTAGATCGACAAAGATCCAACTTTCGATTCTTCCCCGATTATCTTCCACCCCCCCACCCAGGATTCCCTAGTCGTCTGGAGCCCCTTCTTCCTACTCTACTAGGCCACGCGTACCTTCCACAACCCCAAGCAAACTTGGTTTTTATTGAGTACCCATCCTTTCCGCTTTTCGAGTAGAGCTGAGATGAACCGTAGATTCGCAGCCCCAGACAGCCCCGGTTTTTCTACCCCCCTCTCAGGGAACAATGCACTCCCAAGTCTCCAAATGGTCAACCAACCGTTTGAAAATCAGGGATCTCCCCGGCAGTCGGACCTCACACTTTCTGCGCCTTCTTGACACGTCTACCCCTTTTTTGCACCGTTCTTGCTGAGGCTTTCTCGGCGATTGAGATGAGAACACTTCCCACAGCAGCGTTTTTCTTCTCTCCAACAACGAAGAAGGCTTGAGCCCCCCCTCCCCCGAGTCTTGGTCGGCCCCTCCAAGGTGTATTCGAAAGCCTTCCCCCGAAAAAAAGTAGCCTTCACGGCCCCTCGACGCTGGTCGACCCGACCACCACAATGCCGCCGACCTGGTCTATTACCGGACGGCACACCCATAGTCAGAATAAAAGGTCCCCCCGACGTCATATTCTTTTCTTCCCCTTCCCTGGAAGGTTTCCCTTCTTATGTGACCAAACGTAGCCTCAACATGTTCTCTTGGAGTTAATTCACCCGACAGCTTCCTTCCCCCTTCTGTTCCCGTCCCCCCCAGACTTCCCTCTGCGGCTGTCCTCTCCCTGAGTATCGCGTCTGATCTTCAGTCAGGAGCAGCGAGCTCGGCGATCCGCAGATTTTCCCCCCCTTGCTATATACTGACTACCCTCTCCCCCCTTTGAACCCCGGAAGAGGCGCTCCGGTTCCCCAACCGATGGTAAAGATGAGGGAAATTCGTTCTATTCCCTGGTGTTGGGATATTTTTCTCCATTCTACATTTCTTTGACATCTCCCCAAACGATTCTTCAGAGGGATTACTGAGCATGAGGTTGCAAAGCACGATGATTTTAGTCCGTTCCCAGATTTCTCGTTAACTAGCACCTGTCATAAGACGAGAGATCTGGCTTAGGATGATCATGTGTGATTCTCTACACAGTCCTTGAGCCCTGGTGATTACAGGAAAGGACTACATGGCGAGATCCACCTAAATAGGGTCCCTGGTTTCTACCCCCCAATCGATGCTACTAGTCCGTGGTGAATGAAGGTTTTTTAGAGGAGCCTACGCAGACCTTTTAGTGGTTCCGCGCAGTATGTATTATCCCCCCTACCTTATGGTTGCTCGGGGGAGAGTCACAATCGAACCTAGCTATTGCCCGCACTTTAAAGGTCCTCCCTCGATACAAGCTCCTCCGAAGAGATCTTCTCTGGCACCGTTCGAACTTGCCGCCGGATGGCAAAGCGGCATAGTGAAGTAATTTGTCCACTCTTCTTGACTAGCACTAGGAACTAGTCCCTTAGAAATATGCTGAGGATAGGCCGGGAGACTCGTGACCTCTCGTCATTAGAGAGTCTATCAACAGAGGTTAGCGTTGGAGAGAATGCAATGGCCTCGTAAAGCCATGCCCCCTTAGTTTGAGAGACCGGTTCGATTTAATAGAGTTTACGCCCACCCGGATCTTCTTATTAGGCCTTTTTAAGAAGAAGTGCCCATCGGGTGGCGGGACACAGCATGCGCGGGCAGAGGCTTGAACCACGCGCCGCGGCGTGCTCTAAGGTATTCATTGCGAGAAGAGCCCTTCCGTGAAGGATCTTCTAAATTTTCCATTGTGAAGACGTCTACGTTCCCGGTCACCTATAAAGGACACTCACGGCAGCAGACGTCGTCCCCCACCCTTCCCCACCCCCGACAATCTTGTCCGTCACCTCATTCAGAGCAAGCATTCTCATCGTCCGGCTAGATTCAAGGGGTAAGTCTTTCTTATGCTGAGGGTCACCTTTTTCTCCGGCTCTTTTACTTTTTTACTAACCTTCTCACTCTATCCCAACTTAAAAAAAGGAGAGAATTCGACCGCGCCCCTCGGTGCGGGACCCGTCCCAACTGATCCCAGCAAGTTCCCCCCCCCCCAGATTCTTAGATTCTGGAGCGTACTCCTTCACTAAAGATATGCAAGGGCCACCC
>Ga0179591_1269631_pt1 | contig 11590 bp, 14 predicted proteins | sample CZOMad2_1_08_16f_FD_182891 | JGI IMG/M metagenome (GOLD analysis project Ga0179591, IMG submission 182891) | Vadose zone soil fungal communities from Angelo Coast Range Reserve, California, USA - CZOMad2_1_08_16fungal (PacBio error correction) | ecosystem: Environmental > Terrestrial > Soil >... | reverse complement strand
TAGCTAGAGATATGGCTCATGCCAATGCACCTTCCCTAAGACGACTCTAAAGTAGTCCCTTTCTACCCTTCGAGAAGTGTATCAACTAGGTCCGGTCTGTTTCATCCTCCCCCGGGTTCAACCAATGCGATACCTGCGGCGTCCTCGTGTTTGCTCTTTTGAATTTCTTCTCGATCTTTGACGAAGGCGGCTCAGCGGGCGAAGTTTCCGTTGGATCTCATGAATGCGTTTGAAGGTGAATTGTCGCGGAACCGGCGGGCAAGAGGCGCTCGCTCTCGTTTTTCCCCGGGTCTCCCAGTCCCGCGTCTCTCTGACTGCGTTTTTGACCACGATCTTGCCGCGTCTGATTGGGACGGACGAAGCACAAACGCTCCCCGGTCTTGTTCTCCCGCGCCTAAGTCTGGGCCTCGTACCTCTCGATTCGTTTTCCGAACTGGCGACAACCCGACGAATATCGTGCCGATCTCCCGTTTTTTTTCCTTCTTTTAGGAGCCCTTAGATTCTGGCCGTCGGTCCCGATGAAATTCGCCAGGTATACACCAATCCGCTTGCCCGCAAGCCGGGCCGCTGGAATGATTAGACACTCCCGTGATTGGCTCGCGGCTTTTTTTCTAACCACCGCGTTTTTGCCGGACAGGTTTCCAGCTTGGTGAGCCGTAAATTGCCGCCGCTATCGAGTCGCTCGCTTGTTTTTTTTTTGACCCACAGGCGTAGTTTGCGTTTTGTAGTGTCAGACCCCGCCCCTCGTTAGGATATCGTACTCCGCTCCCGACTACGACCGCCAGGTCTTTTTCTCCGCGTTTCCCTCCCCCTTCTTTCTTTTGAGCCCGTCTTGCCCAGGCGAGACCCTGTTCGTTTTACAGCAGCTGTTGACCTTCCACTGCTTGCCTTCCATGGCGGAAAGTTCCAGAGTTTTTTAGATATTGACCTGGAATCCCCTGCCAATTGGCTCTACGCCGAAACGACGGGCCGGCCGTTCGTCACCCCCCCACAGTCCACAGGTTACGGTACACGACTGTAGTTTAGCGCCGTTAAGCGTCCCCCACTCAATGACGTCGGAGGCGTCGACAGGTAAGCCCGGCCCACGCCTCGTGCAGTCTCCCCGCCGCTCATGCTTTCGACGATATGGTTTGTTTCGTTTTTCGCCGAACGCCCTGCGCACTTTTGCGCCGATTCGAGACCATCGCCCCTCCCCCCCCTGTAGGCGGAGCCTGACCACGGCGCCCCCGTTCACGTGCGACGACCTTTGTCGATTTCGCATCCGGTTTTTTTTCCCTCCAATGAGGGGTTTTGCCGCCTCAGCGAGAACGCACTGTCGGCTTGCCTCAACCTCTGGAATCGGAACGGTGGGATTTTCAAATCCGTTAGCGTTACCGGGGTAAGATGCCGGTTCCCAGTTCGGACCGTTCTGGACGCGTAGACGTCACATTGTTGCTACCCCATTGCTCTCAGATGTAGACCTTCTTCCGACTCTTGCCGGGCCGCTAGAAAACGGAACCTTGTTGTGAAGATCGCCGCTCCTGAACCCCATTGCGCCGTTCCAGTATTTGCGCCTGTTTGAGAAACGGAGTGCTTAGCATTCCACCAGCAGTGGAGCCACGTTTTTTCCTCTCCACCCCTTGGGCCTCTGTCCCACGTCGCAATTTTTCAACCCCTGCCCTCGATTTTTCTGACAACGGCCAACTCGTGGGCATCACTTCGGCAACCGTCACGGAGTTGAGAGTCGTGTTCGTCCCCTACTTGTCCCCCTATCTTCACCTGCCTTGACGCCTCACCCCCCACCCACCGTAGTCGACTTCCGTCCGGTGCACCTCTTATTCCCGGGTTGTTTCGACGTTTTTCCCCACGCGAAAATTCGCTGTTCTTCCCGCGCACGGGAAGCGATTGCGTAGGTGACCCGGGGTGAGCTGTACCCGGCCGGTGGAGGCAAGGAGGTCCGTTCGTCGTACTCTAGACCCATCCGGGTAAAACCGTGTCGCGACGGGGCCTTTTAGAGCCCTGCCCGTGGGTTACTTTCGTCAACGCTGGCATGCCGTTGTCGCCGGCAGAAGCTTCGCCAGAACGTACTTTCTGACAAGCGAGAAGTATGAGGAGGAATGTAGGGCCAGATTGTCACAAGATCCTGTTGGACCGTACTCGAAATCGCTTGTAGTTTCCTGCGGCCGATCCCTAGGCTTTACCAGCATGATGGGTCTTACAGTCCGTTATAGCACCGAGGCCCCAGCCTCACCGCGAAAACGCCTTCTTTCCACCCTGGGCTCAACTATGCCAAGCTTGAGGCCCGTGGTACTACAGATACTTGGGGTAGAACGAAGACTTTCTGATCCACTTTTGTCGAGACCTCCACCCCCTGCAAAAACTGACACTAGTTTACGTCCACGCATGATATACCCCGCCTGGGTGGTCTCGGAAAAAAAGCTTTCGATCGTCTGCGTATGCCGCAGGAGAGCCATTCGTTGACGTAAGTTCGATTTTTCCTGATCAGCCTTCGACAGCGCTCAGACGGCGTCTTCGGGGGAAGAACGCGTCCGCTTCATTCCCTTTTGGCGGCGAAGTTTCCGCGACACCGCCAATTGGAAGATCGACCCTCCTGAGAGTTTAGTGAGGAAGCATCGGACGATAGTTTTTGTCGCCGACCGGTGAGACTGTTGCGCACCTTAAGCGTGCTTATCCGGAGCCATGATTTACAAGGGATCACCCGCTAGAAGGTCATTCATGTTTCGAGCGTTACCCGCCTTCAAGAGCGGCCGGCTTGACGGGCAAATCTACTTCCTGGGACCTTTTCCCATCGGCGAGTCTGGGCGAGAGCAAACATTTTAGTAAAGCGGCTTACGACTGCGTTCTCCGTGAGTCACGTAAGTCCCATTTTCTTTCCCGTGGTAATCTTCGTGTATTTTTCAGAACCGAGCCACTCTTTTCTGCGGTCAGGAAGATGCCACGGGTCCCCAGATTGGAAAGACTACCAGATGTGAACAGACGGCCAGCCCGTTCGTACAAGTGCCTTTTCCTAAGGTTAAAGACGAACTTGAAAATTTGCACCTGTCACATCTTATTTTAATTGTTCTGTTTGCCTGAAATCAGGCCGTCCAAAGACGTGTAGGTTTAGTACCTTTCCGCGTGCCACCTTTTTTCTTCTCGGATGGTTTTTAATGAACTGGGGGTCCGTATTGATCTTTTGTACCCATGGACTTTTAACACGATCACGGCCTCGGTTAGCTGCCTCGGTAGAGACTTTGCATTAGCCCGCGTTTTTTCCCCTTACAGAACTGTCAGCCTGACCGAGGGCGCTTTCAAGCGCCGGGTGTAGGCGAGCCCGTTCGACGTCATTCGTTTAAATTTTCGACGACTGTTCAAAGATCGAAAAATTGGGTAAGCCGACGCATACCTATTTTCTCCTATTGTTGTTGTTGAGATCCTATAGCGAGTCTGATAATTCTCGAGAGGGACGGGTTAATGCTTTTTTGCCAAAGAAGACGTGGAGGAGCCAACCCAGGCCTTTGGCCCTATTTCACTCGTTAGCTTGCCATTTCTTGTCCTATCTAAAAGTACTTGACCCCGATTTTAAGCTACCGCTTGATTTTGCGACGGTTCCAGGCAAAAACCGGGCAATCCACACCCAAAGGGAGGCAAAACGCCCCTCCCTTTGCCCTCCGTCCTTCTCATTCTCTCTATTTCTGCCTCACCCCCACCTCTCTCTCCGACCATCTCGTCCTTATATCACTCCACCCACCTCCCCAGTCCCCCATTCCATAGCCTCACTTTTTTCGTCTCTATCCCCTCCCCTCTTCACTTCAACCCCCTCCTATAAACTCCCGAACCCCCCCATCAAGAGCTTAACCAAGCGTCTCTCCCTTTCCCCCTCACCCCATCCAGCCCCTTAAGCCCCCTCTCCTCTACCCGCTCCTCACCCTCCCCGCTATCACTGAACCCTCCGCTGTCCTTTCCCTCCGTCTATTTTTTTTCTCCCTTCCCCAGTCCCCCAGCCCAACCGCACATCATCTACTTCTTTAAGTCCACCCCCCATATTCCCCTCAATCCACACCCCTCCCGACAACTATCTCCCCGTTTATCTTAGTTCCCACTCGTTGATGTCTATTCCCTTACCCAGTTTGCTCCCCTTCCCTCTTACCACTCTCTTAAACGCGATTAACACCTCAAGAAACTACCGGGAATTACCCCTTGGGGTGTAATAAATCACTTTCCGTAAACTTTTGTTTTTGAAGTGCTTACTTCCCCCACGAATTCATACCTTTGTTGATCTGAGGTGTCCCCTTTTTTCATAAGAAAGAACGCGAATCTGTGCAATCATGATTACGTTGCGGTGAGGGCTCATCTCCTCTGAGAATTCCCTTTGCACGCATGTTCCAGACTCAAGTTTTTTCATTTAATATGCTTGGGCAGAGAAGACCACTTTACGGGTTACAGATCAGACGCAGACCCCGTTGGTCCTAATGAAAAGGCTCCAGTTCCCACTGGACAGCCGCTCCGCTATTGATAGGACGAATCAGTCACGAGACGAATGGTCCCCTTTTCTCTTGCCTTAACTGGTCGCTCCAGGAAGATAGAACTAGCTAACCAACTTTCTGTTTTCTTACTGTCTGCTTCCCGGTTAACATCATGATTTTTCTTTAGTTCGATGCAGTTACGCCGGAAACCCCACCCTTCCATTATTTCCTATACCCAGCTAGTTGATACCTTGCGCCCTCCAACTTAGGCTCCCCCGACCTCCGCCGAACGGCTTCGCGTTTTAGAAAACAATATCGCCTCTCTTCTCTTTTCGCCCACTCTCCAGATAAGTATCAGAGACTTTTTCCAGGTCTTGTTCGGTCCCCACTTACCTCACCTATGCCCTCATCAATCTTGCCTCTTTTTCTTTCCTTCAGACGAACTGACTTATTCGGCTGAATGATCGCCCAAAAGCGCGACGGGAAGGATTTTTGCCGCTTTCGCAAGTCTGTTACTTTCCCCCCCAGAATTGCTTCCCTGGAGTGCATCCTCAACTTCTTTTTAATTGGATTTTTTTTTTTTCCCAAATGACTGCCCGTTGCAGACCACCCCCAAGTAAGGTTTATCTTTATGGTAGGTCTACGCGACATGGGTTTCTAAAGGTGCTTTCTGAGGGAACTATTCCCCCCGCCCACGTCGGTTATTAGCGTCCCTTCGTAGACAACTGTTTCATCTAAGGGATTTATTCAGTAGAACATGTCCTAAAAACAAACTTTAGTGATATGCTGGTCTCCATAAGCGCTTCAACCTCTTTCTAGTTCAAGCCTTTGACACCCCTCCTACTTTATTTCCCTACCTTCACGCCCAAAAGCAAGACGTGGTAAACACCCAGACCCCATCCCTGTTTATTGACAGCCTACTTCCCCAGCGTCGCCCGCCACAAGTTACGCCCTAATCTGGACGGGAATACAACGGTTTTTCCGGACTGTCTTTTACGCCCAAACTTCTTTTTCGAACCAGTTCCCACTTCGCGACCAGGCGGGTTGGAACACGTGTTTTTTATCAGGTGAGAAGTACTTAACAGTTGCTTCAACGTGCTTACCCCCTCCACATTCCCCTAACCTATCAAGGTTAGAGTGTACGACCAAGGCCCTAGTTTTTCTCAATTTGCCCACCCCCAATCAGAAAAAGACGTCATTGTCAATACAAGATTTCTTCTCCAACCGTCATGCGTCTAACACTTTTCAAGGTGGGGACCCTGTGGTTTTCGTCTTCTGCAAGGGTTTTTCCATGAGACGGCTGTTGACCACGTACGGTATGTGACTCCTTTCCAGGGACTTTCGGTTTCTCGACATTTGATACGCCTCAAGCATTTGGTGACCTATCTTTTCTACCATCGTTGAATTTTCTCCCCAAGACCATTGAGGCTTTAACATGATTACACTTTTTTTTTAGTTTCCCCTCCTCTTTCGTCCCACTTTTATGTTTTACCATGAATTTCAGCCCCAAATTAATTTTTTTATGAACGCAGCACTCTTATACCTTCCTTTGCCATTCCTTTTCCTCCCCCCCCCCATGGGGGTAGAGAGTTTCTCTTGATCTCTTTACAGCTGCCCCCTTCTTTTGGTTAGCCTCCCTGCAATCTTTCCTTCACTTCTGTTCTCCTTATATTTCAGCTCTTCCGAGCCCCACTTGGCCGGTCTACTGAGAATACCCTTTTATTTCCAGTTGCCTTCTTTTCAGGTCCCGTGTCTGCTTACATCGACCACTAGAGACCCAAATACCCCCCTCCCTTTTACGCCTGTTGAAGTCTTCCTTCGTCCTCTTCCAGGCTAGGCGCCCCTCCATACTTTCTTATTTTTTTAGGCTGCTTCGTGGATAAGTTCTTTTTCCCCATTTGTTTCTCCTTTTCCTTACCCCAGACCCTTTCTACGCCTTTTCCTACTTGTTTCCTTCTCCTCTGCTCCTTTATTCTTTGGACTCCTGTCTTCGCTCCAAAAAATCCTCTTGATTTAGTTGCTCCTTTTTTTTTCGACTTCGCTCTCCGGTTTGTTACGTTAGTACTTTGTTCCGACCATACTTCCAGGACTAGTAATTCGATTCTCTTTCCCTTAAACTCTTTCAATCTTCCATAATACCTGTCCTTTCACCAACTCTGCTCTATTTAACGTCCCAGGACGAAGATTTTTTGGGAGTCCTTCGTTTCTCCGACGTTTCTTCTTGATTACCCTGTAGTCTTGCCCTGATTGCACAAACCAACTCTTTTTACCACCCCCCAATCCCGCTGAAAGTCCTATCCGGCCCTTTTTTACTAGTTCTTTCCTAAACGGTAGCAGGCATAACCAATGAGATCGACCTCTTTGATTTCCTCATTGTGGAGATCTCTTCCTATACGTTCTCGTCTTTTAGTCATGGTTGAGGTATTGTATACGATTATCGTTTTCGCTTTTTTTACCTCCCTCAACACTCCACATGATCCCCCTCCCGGGCTCCCTCAATTGGAACGTTCCCTTTCGGGTCGATCTTCCCTGCTTGGCTTCTCTTTTTCCCAATCTTACCGTGTCCTTCCCTCTGTGGTGTCCGTCTCCTTTCTCGTTATCAAGGTGGTTTTTTATACCCATCTTTTCGTTCTGTCCCCTTCCTTTTTCCGCGTTCTGGTGAAGAACTGGCTACTTCTCTTTCAAAGCCTTCCGTCACCTTAATCCGATGAGCTCTCTTTCCCCTTCTGTCTAGTCCCTTTTATTATAAGGTTCCTTTTCCCTGTCCCCCTCTTCTTTATTATTAACAAGACCTTTCTTTTCGTGGTTCTTTAGAGGACCCTTCCCAAGGGGAGAACTTTTCCTTAGTACGTTCCCAATAGTCGCTGGTTTCAGATTCTTTTTTCCCTGGTCCCCTTCCTTGCCTTTTTAAGCTTTCTTTTTATCCTTTTAACCTACCTTACCTTCTATAGGTCTCATAGCCCAGTCCTTTTTTCTTTTCACCTCCCCTAGAACCCCATCCCCCCCTCTCGTTTGCTTTCCCACCCCCTCTCTCCTTCAGAAGGATTAAAAAGACCCTTTCCACACCACCTCTTCTGTACTCACACTTTTTTATCACGCCCACTTCTTCTACTCCAATATGTTTCCCCCGGGAGGAGGGCACACCTTCTCCCTTTAGATCGTATTCCACGTTCCTCTAGTCCCCCCGTTAGACCGTCCTCTCTTTTCTTATGTCTTTAGTAAACTTTGACAGTGTTTTTCTCCTTCTCTTTTATCTCCTTCTTTTTTTTCTAGCGATTCCTGACTTTTTTTCCCTTTCACATTGAATGAGAAGAATGCTTCTCCTGCGACTTTGTCCTCTTTCCCCCCTCCAGACCGTCTTAGATTTGTCGACGCCCCCTTTGTCTCCCTCTCCTCGTGAGGATCCCTTTTTTCACCAGGACTGAACGACTTGATTGTCTCGATCCGTCTGCCTCCCCGGAGGATAGCTTAGTGGCCCTTTGCAAATCTTTCCTTACACGCTGTAACCTTTTCGCTTAAATCCTTTCTCTATAGCCATCCTTCTTTTATGTTCACCGCGTCTTCCACCTTTCCCGAGGAGGTATTAATGAAGCCCCCATATCTTTTTCTTTTTCTTTTGTCCTTGACTACCTCCCCCAAGTTCTTTCCCCTCTTTTGGCCCAAGTTTTCAATTCAATCCAAATTTTTTTCCTTCCCTATGGGCCTTACATTAACCTCTTGATAGTGAAGTCCTCCCCACCTTCCAGCCCTCACCCAAGTTTCCTCTTACTCCCTACTAGTCTACGAGCTTTTTTTTTTGGCCTTCCTCTGTTTTTTTAAAGAGACATAAGATTTTCCCACCAGATGATTCTTGTTCCCTCCGGCGCCTATTCCGGCAACAATTGTTTTCTCCCTTATCAGACCTTCTCCTGACCAACCCCTCTTCCTGAACTTTACGATGATAACCCTCTTCCTTTTAAAGTTTTTCTTGTAGCCTCGCTTTGACCAGTGGAAGGTAGTGTTCTTAAAGTGTTACTGGTTTTCGTCTTTTAGCCTAGCCAAAACACTATCCACTCCCTCCATCTTTCCTCGAAGAGCCCTTGACTCCATCTTTCTCCGGCTTTACACCAATCGATGCCCCCCATCTTTGACCTCTTCCCCTTTTTTTCCCTGATGGATCCTTTCTTACTCGCATGCATCCGTTCCTTCTTTTCCTTAGCCCGTGGCGTCATTTACAATCCTTTTTGAAGGCAGTTGAAGTCAACTTTAATTCCTCTGAAGATACTCCCCTTCGAAGCCCTCCTTCCTCCGAATCCCGGTGCCCGACTCGTACATAATAAAGTTGTTCCCCTCAATTTTTATTGTTCTTTCACATTTTATCATCTTCACCTCCCCAAGTCTAACATCCCGTTCGGAGGCTTCTCCACGTTCCCCGCACTGGCCAATACTTCATCTTTCTCCCTTCTTGCGCCCTCGAGTCTTCTATCTCATTACGTGGCCCCAGGGGGTATTTTAGCCTCACTACTGAGCCCCCCAAAGACCCCCCTTCTTTCCTATTCTCACCCCTTAACATCGGTTTCTTTATCTTCCACCCCAGGCGCCCCCCGTCTACTTGAGAAAACGTACCCTCTCCCCCGTCCTACTCTCATCGTTCTCCGGCCCTCGCCCTCCCTCTTTATTGGGCGCTCGTCAGACCTGATGACCCTGACTTTAGATGTGACAGTTTTTGGCCCTACGTCGTCTTTTTAGCTTTTTTTATTCTCTGCCTGTTCTATTAGACTCAGATGTTCCTATTCTTCCGACCACACCGGTCTTCTCTTTTTTTCTTTCTTCCCCCCTTTCTGTTCCTTTCTTCTCCCACCCTCTTGACCTCTCTTTCTCCAGAAGTACTCCTGAGTTCTCTTAGTGCCCAACCCCTCCCCCTTTTTGCAGTACCAGATAGCCCGTTCCCGTCCTCACACAATTTGATACTTTCTTTTGTACCTCCTACAAGTTCCTTCTCCTCCTGCAGTACCTACCCTTCCTTTGTGATGAGCATTTTACCCCTGACAGTTTTCTCTCCCATCCCTCTGTTTCATTCCCAAAATTGTGGACTCTTGTGAACTCCCCGTCCCCCCCTGTCTTTTTTGTCACCCCTCCCCTTCAAATACTCTTTCCCGACCCCCCCTCTTGTAAAACCCTGTCTTTCTTGCGTCCAATTCATATGTTCAATTCCGAGGTTGGATTTTTTTTCTCTTTCACTTCTTGTACCCACCCCCTCCCCCCCTTAGATATTTTTCCTCTCTTTCCCTCCTACTGACCACCGTTTCCAAAAGTACCCCCGTATCCAGTCACCTCCTCTTGTTTCCAAACGTTTCTTTTCCCTCGCAGTTTATGATGTTCCCCCTTCAAAAGCTGCATTTTTTTACCTTCCATGACGTATTTGTGTCGTTCTTTTTCCCTGTTTTGATCGTTCTCCTTTATTCCCCACGGCGTTTTCCCTTTTATGGTTCTTATCCCTTTTTCCCAGAACGACCTTTTCCCCCCCTTGGTTTATAGCATTTTTTGCTCTCTTCAATTCCTTTTTCAGTATTTTCCTCCTCCTTCCTGCCGTCCATTTCCAACACACTCCCCCCCTTCTTTTCCCCTTTAACTTTGTTGATTCCCTCTTCCCGAAGTAGGCGGCAGACCCTGTTGTTTTACTTGTTTCTTTTACCCCAGTACCTGTTGGACACGTACATAGTCTCAATATGATTCTAGTTTTCATGCCCTTTTCTTCCCTCTGCCTCTCCTTTTGTTTCTTTCGATCCTCACGTATTCTCCTCGCCTCTATATGTAGTTTTTAGCCCTTTCTTCCCCCTAGGAACTGTCCTTACCGGTCCCTTTTTTTACCCCAAGCAAGTTGTAGTTCTAAGCCTTGACGATGTACCTTTTGTCTTTTCTGTGTCCTTCCGTTCCCTTCCCCTACCTTTACCTCCCCTTTCCTTAAAATTCATCTCTTCCTTCCACCTCTTTTTTGCGGGTCCCCTTTTCCTTCCCCATTATGTCACTTTACGAGCGTCGAGTATGCCCGCCGTCGTCTCCCCCTTAGTACCCCTTCCCCTTATTTCCCTGACGTGATGTACCCCCTCCCCCCCCTCCTCCTTTGTCACATTTCCTACTGGAAAGAGAATTCCCCCTTCTATTTCCAAAGTCAACCCCTCGTTCCCATCAGACTCGATAGTTTAGAACACTGTTGTGTGCTCCTACACCTAACCTCCCTGCTTTCTTCTTGTTGTATGTCTTTTTCCGTTGAGCTCCTCCTCTATTTCTCTTTCTTCTTATGTTGCCCTCTCCACCTCCCTGTGTCCTTTTATACTTCCTTGGATTGTACGTCCATATTGTCGAGGTAAGTTCCACTTTCCTTTACCCCCTCTTGTTTTCCCCCTTCTGACCCTTTGTTCTCGAGATGTCCTCTCACCCTTGAGTAAGTGTCTTAGTTCTTTCAACGGTTTTTAAGTTTCCGACACGAATTTCCTTCTTATTGCTCTTCGTTCCCCCTTGAGTTTTGTGGTGTTTCCCCCCCCCGTTTGTCATGCTAGTGAAGTCCGTCTTTCTTTAATGATGTACGTTCCCATCTCCCCTTTCCCTTTGCCCGTCTCCGTTGGCCATTTCCTCCCTCTTCCACACTAGTCTTTTCTCCAATTGTCAAGTAAACGGAATCCTGCCAGCCCTTGATGTCTGCATGAGCTTCTTCGTATTCCTGAGTGTTTGCCCTTTTTCAAAATTCTTCAGTCCCTCTTTCCTTTACCCCCCCGTTAGACAACGCTCCCCTCGGTTCCCCCCTTCATGCATTTTCCCAGAGTCCTACCGCCTCAAAGTTATGAGTGAGGCCCCCACTATATTTTCTGTCCCTTGATTGCCCGTCTGGTGGGTGTTCCCTCCCATTGTTTGTTTTGCCCTTTCTTTTCCGTGGAATGACTTCCCCCGATTCCCTTTCATTTGTCTTTCTCAGAACTAGGTTCAGAACGGGGGATCCCTTAGCACTCTCCCCTCATTTTTCGCCTGAACTTTTTCTCCACCTTGATAGTCTTTGATCCCTGGTGTGTATTCCCTGCTCCACCTCTTGCCCCGCAGTCTTTTGAACCTTTTTTAAGCTCTACCTTTTTTTTTGTGTTGTACTCTCAGTCTGCGTCCCTCCTCTATTT
>Ga0179591_1383379_pt1 | contig 11591 bp, 12 predicted proteins | sample CZOMad2_1_08_16f_FD_182891 | JGI IMG/M metagenome (GOLD analysis project Ga0179591, IMG submission 182891) | Vadose zone soil fungal communities from Angelo Coast Range Reserve, California, USA - CZOMad2_1_08_16fungal (PacBio error correction) | ecosystem: Environmental > Terrestrial > Soil >... | reverse complement strand
TAGCGACTTCCCTAGATTTAAGGAGGCACAGTTGTCTTTTGATGCGCGTCGCGTTGCCTCATGGTCTTCCTCCCTTTTTTTGGATGAACGGACTTTTCCCCCTCTCGACCCTGGAGAGATCATTACGGAGATTGCGCGATGCGGCTCTTCCGTTCCAAGTTAGGGCTTTCTTCCTTTTCCAGGCGTGATTAGCCGCTCGGTTTCTCAGTCGACGGCAAGTTCTTCAATACCCGGAGGAAGACAAGGTTTCCGGATTTTGCTCAGTAATTCCAGGAAGCTCCCCCTGCTTACCCTTCGAGGGCTGAGGAGTCAGCGCCTCCAATTTCTTTTCCCGCGCCCCAAGGAAGAGGTTCGAGTAAAAAGCGCGCTGCCTCCACAAGTGAATAAAACCCAAGTTCACGGAGACGTAGGGCCTCTCGGGCGAGTTAGCTTAAAGGAGGCGCAGGGTCCGCGACTGAAAAAACCCCCTCACCCAACAACCACCCACCAACTCCCCACCCCACCCCTCCAAACTCCCCCCCCCACTAAACCCCCCCCCCCAAAAACCCACCACCCCCCCCCTCCAACCCAAAAGAAACACCCAACCACACCCCAACCAACACTTTTTAGTGTCAGAAAGACCTGCGACTGGAATTCAAAGTCCCAAGTGCCGTATGCCTCTTCTTCCTGTTTCTTGCTTCACATGGCAGAGAGGGCTCTAACAACTCCCCCCTCCTGCGCTGACAGGACCCTTTTTTTTTTTTAGAGTCCTCCAAGTCTCTCTCTTATCCTGATAAGATGAGATCGTTTGCAATGCTCTCTTTTCATTTCTTTTTGAATTTTCCTCTGCTGTTTGGTTTATTTTCGAGAGTTGTCCTGGACGCGAAGTCTGCGCGACGCCACTCATTTTTTGGTCCCCCCATGAAGCCAAGGGCATCTATCCGCAGATTCCCTCCGCCGACCGAGCAGACAGGCCCCGGCATTTAGCCTCGATGACACCTGCTCTTTTCCTTGCCGGACTCTAAGGTCCCCCTTTTTTAACCTTCTTCAAGCGCCCCCACTTCCCCCCCATCGAAGGTTAAGGTGAATAAACCCCAGAACTGAATCGCCGATGAACGTTTTTCGCTTCTCTTCAGAGCGCCTCATACTTCTGATAGGTCTAATTCTTCCCGCCCTGCACTAGAGTGATTGGCCAGCAGGTCGAACTGGCCTTGACCTCTTCTCAACCGCATACAACTCCCCCTCTTCTACGCTTTGTCGGCCAATTCATTCGGAGCAGCAGGTCTAAACCCCGGATTCGCCGGTCACCCCTGAGCGTTTCTCCCCCTTTTTTCCTGCCAGGACAGATTGCTCTCTGCTCTTTGATCGCTTAACTGATGGCAGAAGGTCTCCCTCCTTTCTCAGCTTCAAGGCCGTCTCCCGTTCCCCTTGGTGTTTTACCAAGGCTCCTTTTGCAGGAAACCGAGCGCCCTTGGGCTCTTTTGGCTGCCAAGCTTTGCCAAACTGCCCTCCGCTTCAGGACGGCTCTCTCTGCAGTTAGTTTCATCCGCCGGTGTTCGAACTGGACAGGTTTCCTGCGTTCGTCCGGGATGTTCGCTTATCAATCCCCCCGACTGCCTGGCGCGCCCGCAGGGGCGATTTCCCCCCACCCACGGGTATTGGTCTTTTCTTAGCTTGTCCAAGGCGAGTCGTGTCAGCTGATCCACCTTAGTGTTTAGATTCGTTTTCATGTCCCACGTGCAGATGCCCCCCCTCACCACCGGATGAGGTTTCCTGTTGCCAAGGGTTTTTTCTATGACTAGTTTTTCTGGCATCCCATCTCCCTTTGGCGATCTCCTTATTCGTCCGCCTCAGCAGGTTGGAAGGGTCACCGTTTCCGACCTTTACCAGGTTTTTTTTTATTCGATAGGCGGTGTCCCTCCGTTTCCGCGGCTGTGGCTTTCTATGACCCCGGACATGAATGGTCATTTTAGCCCATCGTCACTGACTTCATTGCTGCCCCCCGACTCTTCCGTCCAGTACGGATGAGCTCCTTTGGATCAGTCCCATTAGCGAACCCGCAGTTTTTGTTCAAGCTTGGTTTTCCACCTCGTCTTCACTCTGAACCCTATTGGGTACGCATTCAGATGTCTTTACCCGGGATTTTTTTATCGTGCCGTTGGATTTTCCCGGGCCGTCGGCTCTTTTGCCGTGGCTGGTTCCGTTGTCCTTCGTTCCTTTTTTCCTTCCTGCTTTTCGACCTTTCTGAGTTCTTGCAGCGCTCTGATGGTGCGAAGCACGCAAGCTCACCTTAGCCTTTTCTTCCATTTTTTTATGCTGGCGTGTCCAGGAAGGGAACAAGATCTCTTTCCGCCGCCTCTTTTGTGGTTTCGATATGGTCGATTCCGGCACAGGTAAGAGCGCCACACTTCTCAGCCGCGGGGATGTTCTCCGTTCTGCTCCCGCCCCTGTCCTACCGCCTTTTTTTTCCCCAGGCGCCTCCTTAGCCCACGTTATCGACTGCCTCTTGAATAGTCCCCCGCGAAGGCCACCCTCCCCTCGGCCACATGACTTGCAGACCTTGTCCGCGAAAGCTCACCCTTGCGGCCCCCCCCCGACGCTACCTGTCGATCCCCGACCCCCTTCAACGGTCCCCTTTCCCGCAAAAAGGGTGAATTGTTCTCTTAGTTGTTTTACCCCTGTCGGGCATTCCCTGATAGCATGGCGTTTTTGGTGAGCCCCTCGACTAAGTTCGATCTCATTTTCCACTTGCCTCCTTGAAAGGCGGCGGTTGGGCCCAGTTACGTTGTTGTTTTTTTTTTTTACTAGCGTGAAGATCCGCTTTTGTTCTTTATGAACAGGTGCTCCTGAGCTTCGCGGCGTCAAGCCCCAAAGCGGCGGGGGAACCCTTTGTGCCCCCCCATCGCCTATCCTCTCCCTTAACAAACCGAGCCTTCCCCCCGGTGCCGCCTTTTGATGTAGGGAATGCTTAGGTCCCCAAAAGTGACGTTCTTGAGTGCCGAAACCTAGCTTCTTTCCACCGAAAGTCCTGTTCAGAAGACTTGACGGTACCCCCTTGGAAGTTCGGAAAGAAACGCAATCGGCCACAGGTTTTCCCTATGCCCGACCGCCTTTCCTTTCCCCCACGACCAACCCTGTTTTGAGTTTTCAGCTCACAGGCGGCGGCCTAAGATACGGCTTTTGCACGATCCCACTCCCCCCCTTTTTGATACTCTTTCTACGCAAACGGTACGGAAGGACCCGTCTAAACTTCCGTCAGTGATGACCCCGTCGCCTTTTTTGATTCGACTTTGCCTGGCCCCCCTCTTTTTTTTAGATCGGAGATGCTAGCCTCTGGCTCCGCCCGTGGAATTGCCCGCGACACGATTCTTTACCAGAAAAGGTCTTAATTGAAGTGCGGCTGATTCGTGACCCGTCCTGATATCCTTCCCAACGATGATCCTCCTCCGTGTCGGAGAGGATGTGCCGCACCTTTGGTGGTAGTCACTACCGTCCACACCAGTTCCGTCGAAAGTTACCTTAGATGTTCTAGACCTTTTTTAGAAGTGCAAAGCTTTTCGAAAGGGCCTCCTTTTATTGTAGGACCGTTCTGCCTGAGTACTTCCTCTCCAATTGGAGCCCCTCTACTATAATTCAATTCTTTTTGACTCAAGTATTCAACCCTCGACTCTATGGTTTTTCACTATATGATAGTGCCGTCCTTGCCACGCGCGTCCTCGGCTCGACTTTTTAGGGGAGTATGCCACCTCCGTGAGTGGTTCCGTCTGCTTTCGACGGGTTCCCTTTCCGAACTATGCGTCGTTGCCTCGGAGAGAGGTTGGCGCTCTTTCCCTCAATGACCTTGCGGACGGGATGCTAACCCGATCCGGCGATTGTTTTCCCGATCCCTAGTCACAAGTTGTGTATCACGTTTCTCTTTCCCAAGTTGGGCCGTCTGTTTCTCCGCGCGAGCTTTTTGAATTCTTCCCTGTCTGTAGATTAATGAGAGTAGTTCTGCGGGACCTATAGCGGTCCGAGCATTATAGATCGGATGGAGCCCCCCCTCCCAAAAAGAGGGTTGTCCGCCCCCTGTTCATTGTATGTGTTGCTTGAAGAATCTTCTTTACCCGCTGACACTTTCAGAAGTCGGTCCCCCCCATTGGGGCCGTCTTTGCTTTCGCGCATTCGGAGCCGACCTTTCCTCCTAACTTTTCTCATTACAGTGAACACGATTTGCCCGGAGCTCCACCTTCTCGATCCGACTTCTTTGGTTTCCAGTTTTCTTCGATATGCGGTTTCCCCACAGCTGAATAGAGAAGTTTTTCTTTTCTCTTTTAATCCTTTCTCTTATAACTAATAGAAGTAGTCAATTTGGGATCCGTATCTTTTTTGGTACTTCGCCCCTATCAAAGGCGATTCTTGCTTCCCTTGTTAGTGCGTAGACCCTTTTTCTTCGACTCCCCTGAGTTTCACCCTCAGATCGTTCTTTGTTTCCTGCCGCCTATAGAATTTCTTTCAGCCAGCTGCCGCTTCCTTTCGGTCATGATCTTACATTTTATTCCTCGCCCTTTTTGTCATCTCCTTTAAGCTTCCTTCCGGGACCATCTGCGGCAGTATCCGGACATTCTGAGTTTACCCTCTTTCAACATCTAGGCCTTTCTGGATGAATTTATTTTCATACTTCCTCCGTTTTTTTTTCTATTTACCTTAAGAGAAGGCCATCTCATGCAGTCGGTCATCCCCGCGCAGTGTTCGGAGTAATTTGTTCTTGCCGCATTCCTTAGTCCCTCTTTTAGTTCCTTACGATGTGTAGCGACCCTGGCCTCATGGAACCAGGCCGCGGCGACTTTATGCTTAGTCGGCCGTCCACCTGTTGTCGTTCGGAAGCGAGGAGATCCCGTATGCTTTTGAAGAAGCTCTCGTTGCTCATCCGGCACGTTCGTTTTTTTCCCCTTGCAGACGGTCCCATCTCTTGGACGGTTTGCGAAGTACCTCGTAGCCCCACCCTATCTTCTTGGGCTCGTTCATAGTCGCCAAGGAGTACCCTCTCTTTTCTTAGCTTTCTCTATGGGATTTCCGTCCCCTGCGCGCTCTTTCGACCCACGTGCTCACCAAGTTCCTTTGTCTCGCTCATGTGCTTTTTTTTCGATCCCCCGACAGCATTCCTTCCCCCCTCCCTCGTGATCGACCCTTTTGCCTACGCCGTCGTCGCCGAATTTTTGACCTCCCGCTTCTACGTCCGGCATTTCGTTTTTTATCCTGCGCGACCTTTTCCTCAAGTCCAGGGCTCTACCCCTCTACTCCAAGGCGTTGCTCTTCTTGACCCGTTTTTTCCTCGCCAAGCCTCTCGTTTTATCTCCTTTTCCCCTTGCGTCGCTCGCTAATTCCTCCCTCGCATTGTAATCATCTGAGCTTGCCGCTTTCTCGGTAGTACTGAAGGACATGACTAGTCATTTGTTGTCACGTCCCCCTCTGTTTTTTCCATTTAGCAACAATTCAACCCCTTTCCCCCTCGACAACCCTCGACGATAGATCGCCGAGGGCCTCGCCTCCTGTTCTCATTTGATTCCTTTCGCCTTCTCTTAGTCTTCTCTCCGAGCCCTCCTCCTTTTGTTACAGTTAGCATCCCACCCATGCAACCCTTCCCAGTCCCTCCCAGAACCGTCTGTAAGTGACCCTTTAGTACAAAAGTACGACCTTTCAATCAGAGGAAGTTCTTCGCTTCACTAATCAGTCCCGTCGTCCGCCAGAGAGTTGCCCTCTCCCCGAATGCTGGCCATACCTTTTCTTCTTTTTCTCTGTCTAGCTTTTTCTTCCATAGCCTTCTGAAATACCTAACCGCCTACCAAATACTACCCGCCCTTACCGCCCTCATTCTCCGAATGGTTCGAGAAAAGTTACCTCCGATGAACCAAGGGTGCTTATCTCCCGTGTCCTTCTCCGCTCCCGATTTCCCAGGTTTTCCCTGGCACGTTTTCTAGATCAGGACTGGCTGATCTCCGCTTCAATCCCCCCGCTTTTTTCTCTGGAAAATGAGGATCGCTCGGGTCCGTTAAAAACTTCATAGCTGATTCTTCCTTTTCCGAAAACCCCCCCAGCTTTAAACTTTTCGAATGAAGGCCTGCCTCTGCAAGGATCGGTGAATTCTGCCGGGTCTAATTAATTGACACTTTCTCTTCCGTCGCGAACGAAGGAGGTCAGTGCCTGGGAGGAGCCCAGGAAAACTCAAGTGACTTATGGCCTTTGCGTGCTTCTTCCCGGAAACAATTTGTTCTGGGATTTCGGGCCTCTTAGGCCGAGCGGTCCTCTATTTTGCTAGCCAATTCTGTAGAGAGTCCCGTTTTCTTCCCAGTCTGATGCCCAACATCCTGATGATGGTTTTCTTGACCCCAGGATCTTCTCTGCACTAGTTCCTGTATTCCCCCTGCTCCATTCCCTCTCTTTTGGCTTTCTAGCACCTCTCTTTAGTTGGGGAAAAGGTTCGAAGGTCCCGGTTTTTTGCATTTTTTGGCTCCTTCTACGGCCCTTTTTTACGTTTTTTTTCCTTGGCCCCTCCTTAAGGATAGACTTTCTGGGTTTACTTATACTGCCAAATTTCCGACGAACGCGGACCCATCCCCCTGTACTCGTACTGTGAGAGCTAACCTTTATGCTCGAACGCCCCTGCGGATCGCCCTTTTTTACCTACGCTTTGGTGTCCAGATCGATCACGCTGCACCTTGGCGTTTGTTTGTGAATGGAAGGCTTCTTTTTTGGCCCCTCCTTTTTAGATGCCCTTTCTCCGAGTCAAGTATGAGATGCTCCTTCCGGGTCCTAGTTACTGTGTGTTTCAGGGCTGCTTTGCTCCTTTTTTCCTAGTCTCTCCCTCCTGGTAGCAGGCCGCCCCCTTCTCGCGGGCGTAATTTGATCTATGGGTCGTCCAGGAGAAACATATACTTTCCCTAACTACAGTTTTTGTTGTTTTTCGATGAGAGTGGTCCCTCCGTGCCCCTTGACATAGATTCTTCCCAATTGAAGAATCGCCCTGTACTATCTTATCCGTCCACCTTCGAGAAGCGTTTTCCCCTTTCCTGGTCTCCCTTTTTCGAACTTACTCTCCTCCCGGCAATAGGCAGTGTCGGGGCAGCAATTTCCACCCGACGTTAGTTATCCCTACGAGAACATTCCAAAATCCCGGATAAATTTCTATTCGAACGTCAAACCGGCGGGATCCACCCTTTGTAGATGTGCTGTTCCCCCACCCCCCCCACCCAACGCTTTTTGAAGACTTCTTAGACGGTTCTGTCTTTCTGTCGGCCTCGCGGACACGGTTTTTCATCAATCTTTAATGCTTGGCGGATGTGTCCCTTATGTAATGCGTTAATCTTTTGCATCGTTATCCATTTTTAGCCCACTGAAGTTGATGCCTTCGGCAAACCCCCAGAAGGACGGGTGTAGAACATTGTATGGGCAGAGAGTCTATCGAATCTCCCCCCCCCCCAAAACTTTCCCCTCATTCCCCGTTGTGCAACTGCCAGTTGAGAGCGGCTGCTGAAAATGCGGTCCTATCTGGCCCACCGAGGGAGTGTTTAGTGCAGACACGTTCTCTTTCCGTCGCATCCCTCCCTTCTTGCTTTCCAGCCCCTAATGTTTTTTGGGACGGTGTTCATTCGAACTGAGTTTCGACGACCCCGTTTTCAACTGGAATGTTTTCAACTGCGTCTGCCTTACTTTACAAGCTCCCGCCCCAAAATCCCCAACCCAGCTGTCGTTTGTTCTCAGCTAGACTCTCTTGCCACACTCTTTTCCTTTGTCTAGGGTTGAAAGATAAGACAGCCCTCCCCCCCTAAAGATCCCTTTCCTGAACGTTTTTCCTTTTAGGAACCCTTATTACCGAGCAAGTTGTCCCTTTCGCCGTAATCAGTTTTTGGCCTTCTGTCCCCCTTCTGAGTCCCTTCCTAACTCCCCGAAAAATGGAATGCCTTCAGTTGGACGAGCAATGTACTCGAAAACAGGAGCTGCCCCCTTTATTAGGCGTGATAGCTTATGAAGTAATTTTCAGTTTCCCACGATGCAGGCCTTCTTTCCTTCTTTCCGGCACTATGCACATGGGCACCGAATCACCCTTTTTTCGTCCGCAGTTTTTTCTAGACCCTCGGTCTCCTCAGAAGGTTGGCGAAGAAGGTCTGCCCTTTCTCGGGGTTTAGGCGGGGCTGCCATTGCCTCCCCGTCGACAACCATCTTGCCATCGCTGCCGTTTCGTGGCAGTTCTTTCCCCCCTCGCCTTCCTTTTTTAGGACTCCCTTGATCTCACGATGAGTTGAGGGCCCCGAGAGTTTACTTTATTTTGTCTGTCAATTTCTTATGACCCCCCCCTCACCAGACATTCTCGCTTTTGCCGGTTTGAGCAGGTGCTTTACACTGGAAACTTGTAGGAAGGATACTTTGAGTCTCCTTGTTTTTGATGAGGAATTCCCATTTCTTGCCCGGGAATGATCCGGTTCTCTGCTCCTCTCCGGCGTTTCTTCGATTTCCCGATTTTCTTCCTTCATGCTGGTCTCAAAGTGGATTTTATTTTCTTAGGTTTACCGGCTCGGCTCCCGTCTTCTCTTTTTCCTTCTGCCTCGTATTTCCTTTTCCTCTCGGGAAGGCTAGTGTTCTGTTATCTTTTTACGAGCGATTCTACCTTCTCTCGCCCCCCTGTATGTCCGAAGAAGGGCTTTTTTATTCTTTTTCCTCCAGAAATGGACATTTGCCTTCGAGCAGCAGCTGCCCTCGCATTCTTTAGTACCCCGCGAGTTCTTCCCCTCGGCTCTTCGAACGTTTTTGACTGATTTCGACTTCTCCAGCCGCCTGTCCTGTTTTCCAACCCATGAGTCTGATTTAAGACGTCTACTCCTCTATGCGGGTTGGTGATCTGGCCATGCGCCTCTTGGGTTGCTGCTGTACTAGTAGAAGGAGTTTCTCTGATATAGTTGATTTTTCTCTTATTTTCTCTTTATATATGGTTTAGGACCTTGTTGGCAGCATCTAACTATTCCGTCCTGAGTATTAGAAGTTTCGGTAATTCAAGTAGAGGTCCCAGTTTATTGATCCTACCCCTTTTCAAATTCAGCTCGGGCCTCCTTGACAGCCCTATAAGCTTTTTTCTCCGCCGCATTCGCTCGGCGGTCCATGCTCTTCCCGGCCTTTCTTCAAATCTGTTCAGCCAGTGCGGGCCTCCGGCCTTCAAGTGCGCGATTCTCCATTTTTTTTTGTTGCCCCTCTTTCCCATTGTGTTCCTCCCCCTTTTTTATACGTTCCTCTCTGGGTTGTTAGCTCTTGTCCTCAGGAATGCCATGCCATGTTTATTGAGTTCCTCCTATCTCTACTGCGTCTCCTTTTCATTTTTCAAAGGTAGGCCGCTAGAAGATTTTTTTCTCCAGAACTGTCCTCTTAATCTTTCTGGTTTTTTTTTTTTATTAGGCTCTCTGCGTGGCCTTCCTCCAGTTGTGTTACGGGCTTATTTTCGGCAGCTGAGGAGTCTCCCTATTCTGGTTAGTTTAAGCTGAGCCCGTTAGACGGACATTCTTTTATACCTTCCTGAAGGACCTAATTTTTTTGCCTTATGCGAAGTACTTCCCTTTACCCCCCAAAAGCTTCTCTACGTCTTTGGAAGATTAGAAGGCTCCCGTTCGGAAGAGTCATCCTCGATGCATCTATGTCCAGGCCTTAGCCCCCCAGTTGTTTCCATGCCTCTATCCCCTTTTTTTATACCCAACCCTTGTGACGGCGACGTCTTCGCTCTGAGGCGGGTTTTTTTTCGTTATTAGGCGGCGCTGATTTCCTTTGACTCCCGGTCCGTATCCCCCTACTTTAGTCGTCGCCTTTGATTTTCTCCAGAAGACGTATGACCCTCCTTTACTAGAAGTAACTCGCGAGCCCGACCTGGCATCCAATGTTCTTTCTTCTACCTTCCCTCTAACCCCCGCCACTTCGATACCCGATGGGGGTGCCCTTCACGTTCGCGCGTAATCATGTCCCCTCAGCGCCCCTTCTACTGCTTCATACGCAGAATGATTCTTACTCTAGCGTTTTGATCGTGTCCGGAAGATGTTTTCCCTTTCGTTGGGCCTTAGAAGTCTTGGACACCAAATGGACGCTGAACCTGTACCCTATCGACGCATTTCTGATCCCCGTTCGCAGTCTCCCTTTCCTTTTAATAGCGCGACCAATTTTTTCATTCCGCAGTCCTCCCCCTACAAGGTCCAGTTCGCCACGCTTTCTCACCGGACCCTGGAAGGCTAGAGCCTTGATGGAAGGTGCCCTCATGACAGACAGTAAGAGTATGAAACCATAGGCCGTCTTCGCCGCAGACTATCCGAGCCGTTCCTCCCTGCTTTTTTTTTATTTCCTCTTTTCTGAGAAGGGCTGTGCCCCTCCCATGCATCGCTTTTCGTGTGCAGCATGGTCGCTGACGTGCCGTCCCCACCGATTCCCACAGCCGGCAGAGATATAGCCGTTGGACTCCAAAGGTAGAGAGGCGATAAGGGGGGAGCAACAGATACGACGACGCCCTTTGAGAGGCCAACCAACCCCCTCAAAAAACACAACCCACCGCTCCCCCAACAAAAAAATTTATCAGTCGAATGACTTTTTCCTTTTGTTTTTGCCCCCCCCCCTTGTACAGATGATTCCGTATTTTCAGAATGCGAGTTATTTCAATTTGACGAATTTAGGCCCCCCCGGCAGATCGCCGGGGCCCGGACCACCCGAATTTTTCGCCTGATCGATATCTTTTAGACTCCAACCAGTTCAACCTTTCCCCTAATGCATGCTTGGTTCGTCATCCTTACTGGCCTCCCTAGGGGTTGTCGTTTCCCTTTGAGTTTTCTCGAACTGAGCCGGTTTTTGGATAGATCCCCTCACTGTAGAGTTAGGGCTAGATTGTTTAAGCGGCTCAGGCCCCCACTGTGTATGTGGCCTTTTTTGGAAGCTTCCGAGAGGAGTTACCTCTCCTTCGCACTTCTTTGACTGTGTTTTTTCTTTTTCCCCCAGATGAATCCCACCGTACCCCTTTTGATTTCTTTGCTCTCCTTGATAAGCTCCTTTTGAATAGCGTCTGCCGCGCTCATTTTCCCTATCGCCCGGCCTCTTCCCCTCCTACCTAGGGTAGATTGAACTGTTAGAATAGGTTCCCAGTTTTAATTCGAGCGATATGTTTCCTTTTTTTCTTTCCAGCCTGCTGGCCCTTGGTCCTCCTCAGGTAAGTATAGTTTTTTTTCCAGACGCCAAAACGTTTCCAGAAGGAAGTCTTTTTTTTACCACGACAGTTCCGGCCGAGGAAATTATTATGACGACCCTTTGTGGTATTCGCCCAGCCCAGCCGGAGCATGTCTTCGACTACTTTGGCAGTGTTTTTTTCACCGCTCGAGCACCTTGAAAATGTTTCTTTGCCGACCGTGAGTCCCTTTCCCCCCCCCCCCCCCCCTTTTGGAATTATGGATAGGGCCGCGCCGGACCGACGTCGTGCCTTTTTAGCTTCGTGAGTCCTGTCAGGGCTTCTTTTCTTCTCGTTCTGCCATGGCGCATGTACTCCCTCTCTAAGCGAGTCCTTTATTTCCTTGATCGATTGAGTAATTTGAGATATATTCCGTTTCCCGACGTTCTCCCCC
>Ga0179591_1325685_pt1 | contig 11591 bp, 13 predicted proteins | sample CZOMad2_1_08_16f_FD_182891 | JGI IMG/M metagenome (GOLD analysis project Ga0179591, IMG submission 182891) | Vadose zone soil fungal communities from Angelo Coast Range Reserve, California, USA - CZOMad2_1_08_16fungal (PacBio error correction) | ecosystem: Environmental > Terrestrial > Soil >... | reverse complement strand
GGCGTTCTTAGACATTCTCCGCCCAGCAGTGGAGTCGATCTTAGTGATAAGTTGAACCTGTTCCTGCTTTTCCCTCTTTTTCTTCTGATTCCCCTTATTTCCCTTTTTTTGCTCCCCTTCCCTTTCTCCATCCCACAACGGTCCCCCCTAGAAAATCGGTGCGTCTCTTCTTGAGCCTTTCCCCCGCCAGGAGCCATCCTGGATATTCGGACGGAAAGGTCCCAATGATCAAATTTTCTCGCTCCCAACCGGGCTTTGCTTTTTTTCCCTGGCCACCGTCAATCCTCCCCCGTGTTCCAAAACCCAAGCCTTTGCTTTAATTTTTATTCTCCGTTAGTCAGGTGTGCCTCTAGTTTATTTGCGATTCCTCTTTTCGACCTCTTGCTGTCTGCTTCCCTTTCCTCTATCCCCTCTTCTCTCTATTCGACGTAATCTGACTAGCCAGTTACATTCTCCCTTCCTTTTGAGTGGACCCGTATTAGAAGGTAAGGGACCGAATCCTACCCTAGCTGATGATCGGAAGTTTCTGACTCCCCCTTATCTTTTTTTTCCCTTATTCATCCCCCCCTATCCTCCTCTAGATTAAGGGACCTTTCTGCTTCCTCCTCTCACAAAGGCATTTAGTTCGATAAGAAAAAACGGTGCCCTCCCCTTACATGACACCCCCCCCGTTACCCCTACTTTTTCCCCCCCCCTCTCTTGTTTTGGCTAGAAGGGTGATTTCGGTTACATCCATCCTCTCTTGGCCTTAACCTCCTTCATGCTTTCTTTCCAAGTGGTTACTCCTTATCGCCTGCTTTTTCACCCCCCCTGCCAAAAGTTCTCTAATCCCCTTCCCAATTTCCTTGCCACCTTATTCGCACTCGCCTCAGGGGCATGTTTGATCTCTCCGACTAAATAACAATATGGTCCCCAGGGTATAGACCTGAATTCTCATTCCTCCCCTCTCAGTCTTCCAATTACCCCACTTCAATCCCTCCACCCAATCTTTTCAGCCCTATGACATGCCCATTTCAGAACTCTTGCCTTTCCTTCTTAGCACTCCCTTTTTCTACCAGACTCTTCGATTCTCGACCACCCGCGCTTACCTTCCCTTCCCTCTTCCGATTGAGCTCGAGGTTTGTCCCCTTTCTTCCTCAGGGTCACTTTTCGAATGTCTTCTCTTGGCTATCGTCCTTCTTCCGGTACCCTTGAACTCTTCCCAATCCCAGTCCCCCCCATTTTCTTCGCTTTATTTTCCCCATTCACCCCCCAAACTTTTCTCCTGTCTTGATATGAGCCCCCCCCACAAAGCGGTCTCGATCTTGCCCCTTTTAGTGTAGAGTTTTCCCGTTCCGGACTTTCCGTTGCTGCGCCGCTTTATCCGGTACCGCGTGGAAAATTATAGCACCTTCTAGCTCTTCTCCCTTTTCCCTCACTGCCCTTCAACCCCCCCCTTGCCCCAGCTTGTGGTCAGGAAGGTTTTCTCTCCCATCAAATCTTCCCACCATCTCCGTTTTCCCCCCCAGTATCTTCCTCCCCTCCAATTCCATGTCGTTATCACCCTTAGTCGCTTTGCATCTTCGTCCCTCCCAAGGGAAGCAATTCCTTTATTTCTCTCTCTTTTCAGATGGTCCTCCTGAGAGGACCTCTCGATTCATTTTAAGCGTTTCCTTGGCTTAACGGCTGAGCACCCGACGGTTCCCCGTATTCCCTCCCCTTATTCAGACCGGGATTTTAGATCCCAATGCGACACTTGGGGACCTCCAGTGTTACCCTTCTCTGCCGCTATCTCTCCCCTTTTTTCCTCGCCTCCTTGCCTTGTCTCTACCTTGCTCCTTTAGCCACACTCCATCCCCTCCCCCTCAAGCTCTCCCCGCTCTTTGCATTCCTTCAACACCTCTTCCTCCGCGTTGCCGCAGCTATTGCTTCGCGAACCCCCTCACCACACAGATCTCGAAGACCTTCTTCTTCCCCAGGTCCTTCTCTCTTTTTTTTGGCACTTCAACAGTGACCTCTTTTAGAAACACTGTTTACCGATAACCTGTATTATTCCCCCTGAAGAACCATCGTTTTTTTTTATCATGACTATCTTTTCCTTCCCGTGTTGAGAGCTATTCTCCCTCCTCCCTTCGACGGCCCCCAAAGAGGGCTTTATAGTATGCGCCCCTCCCTCCTTTACCATGAGTCATGTTTGCGTTCCCAACAAGACTTTCCCTCCCCCCAACATGCGAGCCTGTTTCTCTCCTCCCCCGTCGGTAATAAAGCCCCCCCCCTTCTCTTCTCGGTCTCCATTTGGTATTCCTTGCGGCTCACGGTCCCCCTATTTTAAGAGTTTCTCCCCCCTTGTTACGGCTGCGGACAAGTCTCGCCCTCCCTGCGGAAAGCGACTCCTGAGTTTTTTCTTTACTTTACTTCCTTTTATCCCCTATATTTTTTAATACTTCTCCTTCCCCCTTAGCAAATTTCCTCTAAATAGCTAGAGACCTTACCTACACTTTCCCCAAAGCGGTTCGAACTTTTCTCGAGAACCCCCTTGTTTGAAAAATTTCTCCCCAGATGTTCTCTTCTTTCTGTTTTCCGTCTTGCCCCCCTTCCCCCTGAATCGCTGTCCTGGCATGATTCCCCCCGTGATCCCTCAATCGCCTCCTTCCTCCGAGAATTCTTTTCTCTTTTGAGAACGATTCGACGCCTGTTCCTGCGTTTAAATTTTGTCTGCCCCCAAAATGAGTCATGGGGGGCAAAAGCGGTTGTATTCATGACTTTTTTTTACCGCCTCCCGTTCATTGACAACCACTACGTGTCAGTCCCACTTTTGATTTTTCCACAGAGGAGTGCCAGTTTGAGTCTTTTCCTCTGATCCTTTTTTTCGGTCTTACTGCCCCCATAGGCAGTGAAATTCCAATAGCTCCCGACACGCGTCCCGTAAGGCTGTCCGCCCTTTTTCCCCCCACCATTAGCCTTAGTCCTCATTTACTGCTGTCCCCCCTTTTTTTATGCCAGAAATATTGATTTTTTTTTTTTTGATTCCTTACTAGACCTCTTGGTTGGGTTTATGATAAACTTTCTTCCAGTGATTGTAACCCCCCTTCATCTTCCCCGATCCCATCTTGATTCATTCTCCAATCCTAAGCTCTTTTCTCTCTGATCCTTCTTTTACCCTTTCCATGTAGGTACCGTTTTGGATAAGTCAAGCCCATCGCCTTGTGTTCTCCCCTTTAGTGACTTCTCCTTGGCAATTTGGCCCGAGGGTATTCCGTTTTGTCTATGGCATATCATTTGTCTGCCTTTGCGTGGTCCCCCCCCCTTTTCCTTCGCGTGGGTGCCGGTGGGCCTTCGAGAACATGGTTTTTTTGGTCCCCCCATTTTATTGCCGGATTCTTTCCTCCCCACCCCTGTGCCCCTCGTGCTCCTGGTGGTCCATGGATTTGCCCGGATTTGTTCTTTTCTCTTCCTTTCCTTTACTGTGCCGATTGACAACATCCGGCGCTACTGTAGCCAAGCGGACCAAAGACCCCTATTCGCAACGGACCCTTCCTTTTCCAAAGGCCTTTATGCAAAAATCATCCATACCCGGCTCTAAAATATCTCCCTCTGAATGCTTCTCGTGGCTGATTGGGCAGTCCTTTTTATCCGCCCTGAAATTTTTATCGACCGATCCCTTGGGTACATTTCTCCTCCCCCCCTCAACGACCCTGGGGCAATTGAGATTTTGAGCTCTTAATTTTTTGCGTCTATAATCTTTTGCTTAGACTGGAGCATGAGAAACAGAGCCATAATTTTATGTCGATTTGCTTCACCGTTTCCTTCCCCTCCTAATGGTACAGTCTCTCCTGTCTGAGAATTGTTTCCGGATCGATCTCCAAGATGAGTGCTTTACATCTTTGATTTTCTTTCCCAATTGGTCCGATTAGAAAAGCCCAAGTCGAACCCTCTCTGCCTATATCCTGCTTTTTTCGATCCTCACCCGATGGCATTGATAGGAGTTGGTCTTCCCTTGTTATTCTTGAATTTTCCCTTTTCTAAATTGGACCACCTCTCCTCCCCCTTTTTTCTACTCCCCTTACTTTAAAAATGTGGCCATGGTGCTTCGCTGAGCTCCTCGCGTACCTCTCCCATAACGTGATAACCCCTCACATTGGTCCCTTTCATGGTCAGGGCGGTTGAAGCCCTCTTTCCTCTCTCCTCTTTCGAGCTCTTTCCTTTTTTCCCCCCCAAAGGCCCGCGTTTAAAACACCGCAATATCGTTTCCCCCCCCCAATACTGCAGATGGCACCTCTTTGGCATGGGAGGAAGCCCCCATCCTCCGCCCGTTCGGCCTTTTCAGCTTCCTTAATTCGACTCCAGTAAATTCACTTCCCGAATGGACGCCGCGCTCGTTTCCTTTTGCCTGGTCTAGAACGTGTTCTTGGGACTCAACTCAACCTTTTTTCGTCTCCAAACCTGGACCCCCTGTCCAGTCTTTCAGCCTTTCACAATCGACTTTGACAGAGGACTGGGTTTGATGAGCGAACGTTCGGGCTCTTTCTATCTATATCTTTTAACATAAGTGTGTTCTCTCCTCTCAGTCCCTTATCCCGCCTTCCTCATACCCCCATTAATATTCCCGCGGGCTGACTCTACCCCCCTCGAAGAGTCCTCTTAGCCTTCTTTTTTCTCGAACCTTTGATTGACCCAAAACGCTTTCATCGAACTTGACCTACACTATTAGATAGTTCATCTACCCCCATAGAGTTCTTCACTTCCTTCTTATCCCTTTCTTTTGCATTCGATGCGTCAGTCCCGTCTGATCCTCCATTTCGTGTGTTTTTTTTATGATTTTGAAGCTGTCTTAGACCCCATGCCCAGCAGCGGTCGCATAAGCTCTTTCTTTAGAAAGTTGGACCCCGACTAAGGATTGTTACCGCGTGTTTCTATCTTCGTTTCCATTATGATCCTTCCTTTCCCCATGCCCCTGACAAATTTTTCTGTCATCAAGGGCCCCGGATTCTCGTTTATTGAGAATTTAGCGAGGAGCTTCCGGGCATCCCCGAGTAGAACGGTTTACAGAAGCCCAATTTGCTTTTTTCAGCACAGTGCGTCCCTGTCTCCCATGGACACCTTTCAAGAAATCCCCCGATTCCTCCCCCCCCAAGCCTAATTCATTACTGTTTCTGCTCTCCATCGGGTTTGGGATGCTCTCCTTTTTGAGTGGATTTTTCGAACGCTCCCTTATTTCTATTACCCTTTTCATTCATCCCATCGCTTCGATCTTCCGAAGATAATCTGCTCGACTTACGTCACTTGCGTTCGTGGTCCAGTATCCCCCCTAAGCTCCCATATCTCTTCTTCTTCGGTCTTCTCTCCTTTCCTCTTATGTTTGATAAACGTCGAGTACTCTCAAAGCATCTACTTTTTTTTTTTGAAATCTTTTGTCTATACTCTGACCAATGGACCCCGTCCCCTCCAACATTTTCCATATCTCTCCCCCGCGAAACTCAGGATCAGGAAAAAACCTGACAACATCAGAGACCTCTAGTGGATACCGGGTCCCCCTTCTTTCTTTTAACCAGACCCACGTTCTACGTTTCCCCTTTTCTGCTTTCCCGAAGTTTTGATCCCTTTGTTTTAATAGCACCATGCATGACCATTCTCCTATTTCGCATCCCACTAAGGTTCACTGATGTTAGACCCCCCGGAGCACCAGTGCAATTTTGTCTCTCCTTTTTTCCTTTTTACCAATTATTCTCCCCTTTTCTCTAGCTCGCCACTTGCGGACCTGGCCAAAGCTAGGCCCCCTACCTCCATAATTAGAAACCAAACACCGATTCCTAACTGTTCCTGTCCGTTTCCGTATCCCCCTCCCTTCCCCCCCTGTTTGTCCCTGAGCCCACCCGCCAGTGATCCTCCACTCTCCTGTCCCGATCTCGCTCCATGGGTGTGCCCTCCGGCTTTTCTACTTTTCTTCTTCTCTTTTTAGCCCCCCCGGTAATGAGGAATTTGAACAGTCAAAGCGCACTCCCCCCACTTGTCCTATTCACTTGCTTTCTGTCCCATCATACCAACTCACTTCTCCATTATTTATTCCCAAAACTCATCGGAATCCGAGATTCGGTTTCCTTCCTGGTTCGGGGTCTCCCCCTTTTTTACCAGTTATGAAGAGCAGGTCCCCGTGGCGGCGTAATCCCTTCGACTTCGTTCCCTATTGTAACAAAGCCAATCCCGTCTCAGGATAATCTTTTCCGAAATTCACGAAACCTTCCTTTAAACTACTCCCCGTTTGTCGTTTTTCCCTTCCTTGTTCTCCCTCACCCATGCCACTCATTGGTCCCCCCCTTAGATATGATTCCAGTCACCTTATGCCGCACTTCGTCCTCAGCATCTTCCAACGCGAAGAATTTTCCCTTCGTTTAGTCTCCTAGGTCCTTTTCGAATTCCTGCGAACTAGGAGCTCACATTTTCAGATTTCCTCATGGAGCTTAAAGGCTTCTCACCTCAGCACTTTTTTCTTCCCCCCATCGGGTACGCCCCCTGTCCCCACCTTAAAGTCTTGTTTCATCGAGCCAATTTGCTGCAGTTTTTTATACTTTCTCGGCATCTCGCATCTCTTAAGGTTTTTGCCATAATATCTTTTTTCCTCCCCCCTCTCGAGACTCCCTCGAGGTGAGCCCCCCCTTCCCAAGAGACCCTGAACCTACAAAGCTTGCGTCGTGCCTCCTTTTTTCTTATCCTTCACCCCCTCAGTCAGAGTGGACATTAGAAGAGCTTTTTGCGCATCTCCCGTCTCCTCCCCCATGAAGCCCCCTGATCCCCCCCTCCGACCGCGAGGTGGAGGACAAGGTCTGCTTTTCCCTTTCCTTCCTTTCCCACCTCAGGTGCGCTCAGGGCCCTTTCCGAAAAACATCTCTTTTTCCTCATCTCCTTTTTTTCTAATCATCCTCTTTGTGAGCTCAGATGTCTCCTTGTGGACAGTCCAACTGAGTGATTCCTTTCCCTCCATGTCTCCTTTTGCGGCCTACACAGCAGTTTTCAAATAGTCATTTTCTTTAAAATAGGACCAACCTGGTCATCACGACGCTTTCTCGGCTCATGTGGTTTCAGTGTGTTTTCGACGGTCGTCAACCTATCCCCATGTTGCTCTTTGCTTACTGTTTGATCTCGCCACTCCCTTTCTCCCCTCAGACAGTATCTTTTCTTTAGTCGTTCACGGTGTTCACTCTAGTTTCTCCGCTATCATTCTAAGGCGCATTTTCAGATCACTGCCGAGAGCCCCCAATACATTATCCTCAACCCTTGTCCAATGTTCGAGAACAAACGACCGTTGGGGACAATTTTTTCCCTCTTTATTTCCGTTAGCGACTTGGCCCGGTTAGCTTTAAGTCCTTTTTCCAAAAGTAGATATTCGTTCCTCTAATTTTGCTCCAATCTAGAACCGCTCCGAAGACTAAAACTAATTTCGAAGTTGTCCGAAGTGCCCCCTTTTAGTTTTCCAGTTTCCTTTTTCGATCTTCGCCCATGGCTGGATGGACCTGCAGGTTTCTTAAGATGAGTTAGCCCTCCCCCCTTCCCCTCTTGAGTACCTCCCTTCAGATTTTCTTCATTTTCGTGATTGCAGAGTCTTATCGATTATTTTCGTATGATGTCCCCCCCCCCCCATACACTGACCGTTAGGACCCCCTCAGCCCTCATATGTAAGTTTATGCCCATCCGCCGCTTCCAGAAACTTCTGATCTCCTTTCCTCTTCTCTCACGTATTTTTTGGTGGCTGCCTCATCCTCCCCCTTCGCTCTGGTTTTTTTGTCAACTCAGCCTTTATATCTATTTGTACTAGGTAGTTCAATCTTCTCTATTGTAACTTACCTGACCCTCCCCCCACCCCTCCAATATTTGTCTCGAATTTCCACGCGGAGTCCCGGGACACCCACTATTTCTCTGTTTCCCTCGCATTAAGGAAAGGGTTTTTGCCACTAAGTCCCTTTCGAGCCTTTGGAGGAACAGTTGAGTGATCCGACGTAGGCAGTTTTTGATGGATAGGTGTTCTGGTGATACTTGATAACGTCCGAGCGGTTCCTATTTTTTTTTTTTCGTACCTTTCGATGGAAGTTAGAGCCAATTTATTCCACGCTTGTTTGATGCTTTCCCTGGCACACCTTTTGTATCCTTTCCCCCGCATTTGGCCATTTTTCTGGTAGAGATTTTTCTTGTCAGGCAGTTTTCACGATGAACACCAAAAAGCCGACTTCTCTCAACACGTATCAAAGAAGATGGCCCCAATTTTCTGATCCTTCTTTTTTTTCGAAACGGACTTGCCTTCCCCCCCCCCCTGCGGTATGGGTGTGAATAAGCCGGCATACCAGGCCTCCCTCTCCTTCTTTTTCTTTCTTTTCGGATTGTTAGGCAGTTCATTTCTACGGATCTTCACAATTGATGCTCTCCCTAAAGGTCCCTGTCCCATTTCTCGTTCCAACTGATCATTCGTAGTACATGTCGCTGGGATTCCCATCCTGTTGTAATCAAGATTTCTCTCCGCCCGACCGCGCATCTTACTTCCTTATAAGATACTGGTCCCCCTCCCTCTCTCCACCAATTCGAATCTTCAAGTACGTATTTGATTCGCTAACCGAGGTTCTTCTCTGTACACCGTGTCAGATTTCCCCTAATAGTTCGCCACCGAAATCTCAACAGTAGAGCTCATCGCTCGAATACCAATTCCCCCTTCCAGTTTGTTTTTTGAGTCACGGTTATTTTCGTGAACCCCGGGTGCCACCGTTCTCATGCACAAACTCCTGTTTTTTCCCCCCCAACATTTCCCTCTTTACATCGGTCTTTCCCCCCCTCTTGCCTCCTCGCGGTTTTAAAGGCCTACAGCAGCGCCCGATTGTAATCACATTTTACCTGACCTTTTATGTTCTGGGTGAAGGCCAGCTTCGAGTGCTTGACCTTTTCTCCATTCCACACCTTTTTCCACCCGCTTTTGGTCCCATTTATCACTACGCTCTATAGGTCCCACCAGCGCTGGGAATTTTAAGTTTTTTTCCCCCTTAACATCCAACCGTCCGCGAGTCCCCCTTCGTAATCCCCCCCCCTTCTCTTAGGAAATTCAGCGCTTAGACCGAGAGCTTTGGTAGTTCAAGTTTCGAGGTCAATACTTTGTTAGTGTGATCACCGCAACCTTTTTCTTGCCCCGTCTCCCAAACTCCAGTCGGTAGAGATGCCCGACTCCTATGTAGCTTTTTTTTCTCTAGACAAGTCTTGAGTCGCTCTGTAAAACCAATCGTTGTTGTTGTTGCGAGAGATGATTTCCTTAAAGAAGTTCCTATAATACAACACTTCCTACCTCTTTCCATAGTAGCTGGACTGACATTCTCCCCATCCGATCGTCTTTTTAGGTTTGGTTTCCAATCACCAAAACCGATGGCAATACTCCCGTTCAACTCCCGATCGCTAGTTCTCCCTTTCGTTCTTTGTCAGTCCTTGCATGATCCTAAATTGAAGTCCTCTTGCCTTCCCCCCCTTTGGTGTTTTCTGAGGAACCGATGTCCTTTCGTAGTTTCGCCATGCCCAGCAGATGTCTCCCTATATATCGTTGTATCAATGTTGACCAGCTCAGGAGTTTTTCGTTTTCTTTGTATCCTTCCGTTCCTGATCTATGTTCCTCTGGCCCCCCTTAAACTCGTAGTCTCCCCTTTCGGTCCCACATCCAGGTCTTGATGAACCGAGGAGATTTCATCGGTGAACCCTGGAGATATCAAAACGGGTTTCCTTTTCCCGCCCCATGTTGGCGACACAACTTTAGTGAGTTTTGTCCCATTCCAGTTCAAGAATTGTGACATCCCCCCCCCCCCCCCCCCCCCAAAGTCTGTTCTATGACTTCAGGGGATCGAGATGCTATTATTTTTCTCTTCGGTGTTCGAACTAGTATTCTCGAGCTTCACGTTTCCTCTAACACCGTTTTCCCGAATAGGCGTCTGTTCCCTTCTCCTTTCCCTTGCGTTTCCCCTTGCCGGTACCTGTCCCCTTCTCCATCGATGTAGTTTATGCGCCGGTCTTGAGAATCTTCCTGCATGATGCCCAGTGTTTCCCACTCTCCCCTTCAGATCGCAGTACGTCCTGTTTGACATGTTTTTTTCTCGTCCAAGCTTTTTCCCCCCTCCCGCCAAAGTGACTATCCTGCTCTCCCGGAACTGCCAGACCGACAATCCTAAACTAGGAAGACCACCTTATCGTTTAGGCGGTTATCGCTTTTGCGGATTAGATTCCTTTCTTTCCCCCCCTAATTCTTTCAAATTTTAATCCTGTTGGCTGAATTTTGATCCAGAACTTCTTTTCTGCCGCTTTGGGTCCTGGCCACCCGAAATTTACAAGGACGCATCTCCTCCAAAGTTAATATCTTCACTTCCCCCCTTAGTCACCCTTTTTTTGTTGCCCGTTTAATCCGACCCAAGGACCCATATCTCCCTTTTTTCGGCCTACTCAGCAGCTCTTGAACTGGCCATTGATCGCAACACTGCCATCCTCTCCCCCCTCCCATAGAACCTGAATGAATAGGGATCCCGATGGCAGGGAAGGTTTCGCACGAACTTTGTCATCCCACTCTCTGATCTGCTTAGGGCCCCACCCCTGACCTCTCCCTTAGTATATATTCCCTGAGGGTGGGCCTTTATTCCGCGTGGCAGAGATGTCAATCTGAGCGTTGCTTTGATACACTTTACGCGACCATCCCGCTGGAACAGTGTTGCCTTAACTCGTCCAATCTTTCGTCTCGAGTGTCATCCTTCCCCCCCCCCCCCCCATTCCAAACTCGAATTTTCTGATGCCTTCCAAGATTCATACTCTGTGACGCGTTTTTTTCGAATTTCCTATCTCCCCCTAGACTGAACTTTTGAGGAGCCGGAGTGACAGTGCCAATGGTCCTTTTCCCCAGCATGAGTCAGTTCTTTCTACGTACCTCGCGCCACTTCCCTTCCCCCCCCTCTTCAACCGGGGTCCCCCTTAGGGGGACTGAAGCGTTAGATCTTACATTCACATGGTTCCCTTCCAAATTACTCACCCCTGTCGACCAACTTCTGCCCGCCTCCCTTTTTCGTCGATTTCCCCTACAACGAGAACGAAGACTTCTCTTGAGTAGTAGTCTATATAGGATTTCTAGTCCTGAGCGGCGACTCTCTCCCCCCTTTTTTTCTGCGTTTTTTGGAAGAGCGGCAAGGCTGAGAACACGATCTCTGCAACCCATTGATCTTTGTAAAATGATGCACCCAGTTTATTCTCCCATTGAGCCCTCCTTTGTCCGTCCCATCACACCACCCCCTAAGGTGGGTAAGTTAATTCTCTATACGTCTTCTCAGGTGTGAATTGTTAATCTGAATTCGCATTATTCACTCGATGTGAACCCCCAGAGCTAACTCATTTTCCCCTCTCGCTGACGTCGTCGACGGTGAGCTACTTAAAACCTCACGACGCGGACTTTTTAGCAGTTTTCGCCACGCCTTTCCCCATTATTTTCCCCCCCCTGAGAAAGAATCTACTTCTATGCTTTTTCCGTCTGGGTTCATCCCCAATTGGAATATGGGTCGAACATTATTGCTTAGGAGATCACCATTTTATTGGCCACCCTTTGGGTTTCTTTCTTATTT
>Ga0179591_1373632_pt1 | contig 11593 bp, 14 predicted proteins | sample CZOMad2_1_08_16f_FD_182891 | JGI IMG/M metagenome (GOLD analysis project Ga0179591, IMG submission 182891) | Vadose zone soil fungal communities from Angelo Coast Range Reserve, California, USA - CZOMad2_1_08_16fungal (PacBio error correction) | ecosystem: Environmental > Terrestrial > Soil >... | reverse complement strand
CCCAAGTTACCCCATGTACTTTTTTACATCCTTTTGACAAACCTTTCTCCAGTTTCGGCACTTCCCCCTAGAAAAATCAACCCCTAGACCCCCTTAGTTTTTCCGATAACCCCCATCGACCACCCCAAAGGAACTCATACAGCACTTCGTACACCAGTTCCCCCTCCATATTTTCCTCATTTTTTTCGGTTTTTTGCCCCATACTTCTTTGTTGCCTTTAGTGTTGTTTTTAACCATGTAGTACTCCGAGGTCACTTCTAATATTTTAAATAGATTGCTTCCCTTTTTACCCTTCGCGGATCTCCCTGAGGAACAACAAGTGCTTGGCTCTTTCCTTCCCCGATTCCCCCGCGATCAAGTCGTTTTCTGAAAATTTTTTTTTTTCAACTACTTTTGGCGGCGCCCCGATGATCGTCAGAACCCCCTTTTTTTGTGAAAGTTTCTTCTTCAGTCACCTTTTCTGAGTTCCCATGTCTCGACCAGAGGTCTTATGTGCGCCGACCCTGTACGTTCGGTTTTCTAATTAGTTTCCTTTTCTATTTCTATTGTCATTCAGTCCAGTGGATTTGGCGTTTTTCTTAAACTTTTTGTAATATGTGTGGTATTTCCCACTGAATTTTATAGGTTTTTTCCCCCCCCCCCACACAACCCCCCCAACCCCTGTATGGCAATGTTAAGCTCCAGACCCTAGAGGAAAACCAGGGTCAGTACAGTTGATTTCTGCCTCGATATTCAAGTGTTGAACAGCACTGTCTGCCAAGGATATACCCAATTGCCGTTTATCTCTACGTCGTGGTTCAACCCAATGATCACAAGAAAACCCTTCCTTTCTATCGCCGTGTTTTTGCTCAACGCAGAGTCTATAGGATTTTTAATAGACTTACCTTCTCCCTTACTTTCCAAAACTGTTCTCTGTTCTCCTCAGGTATGAGGAATTGGAATGGTCTGCACTTCTGAACGTCTTCTCTCCGGCTGTCGATTAGTCCTTCTATTCCCGCTCCGTCAAGGATAATAACTCCCTTTTCGTTCTTCCCGACGCGGCCGAATGGATAGAGGCTTTAACGCTGTGAGTGGACGTTCTCTGGTGATAAGTTCCTTCCCCCGGTGGCCACCTTGCTTAAATTGTTCGCATTTGGATTCGCCTCCACTTGAATTTAATTCGTTTCCCGTTTTGATGATGTTCTTCCCCCTTAAGCGTATTTGAAGGAGTTCATCTATCTGACCTTTCTAATAACTTTTCCCACGTTGATTGTCCCTTCTTCTGCTTTTCAGATCCCCTTTTTGAGGCGTCCTTACATTCTGTTTGATTGATTTTGGTACTGTTTAACAAACTTTGAAAAAAGTCCCCCCAGCTTCCCCTTGTCTGTCTCTTCCCCTTACTTTCGTTTTACCTCGTTTTAAACCTTTTGTTCATTCCAAGTCCACTCTTTCAGTCTATGTTTTCCACCGAGCTGTGAGGAAGTTCACCCGCCTTTCCCCGTGTTTAAATTTTTAGTTCTAAAAATTTTCGCCCCCCTGCCCCCTCCACCGGAGGTTGAAGTGCCCCAATCCCCACCCCCTTGGTGATCTTAGAGAGGCTTAACTTCGTCTACAACCCCCTGCTACGTGTACCCCAACCCAACCAGCTTAGAAGTCGTCTTTTCCTCCTTTTTCATTCTGTACATTATTTCACCCCCACTTAGACTTTTCCCGTGCGTCTTTCCCCTTCTTGATACGAACTCCTCTCCCACCTACACAGACATCGGCCTCCTTTCTCTACACCTATCTTTTGCAATGTAAATGTGTCTCCCCCACTCTTTTTTTTCCCAAATGAGGACCCCCGATCCTTTCACCATCTTTTTTTCCCACGACCTTCTGTTCACCGGGACCCTGTTTTCCCATCTATCCTGTAAGCCAAACCCCCCCCGAGATGTGATGATTTCCAACCCCCCTTGCGCCCGCTCACCGCACTTTCCTTGTCTTCTTTCCCACCTTCAGGCTGAATGCTGTTCTATGGACCCCTATGAGTTTAAACCCTCCCTGAACTTTTTCTTTCACCCCAAATGTTTCCTGCCCTCCAGGTCTTCCTACCCCGATTGTCGTCGGGGGTTTTGACACCCAGGAGCCCCCATGCCCCATGACCCCCATTTGTCCTAGTTTACGTCCTTGAGTCAAGGTGTTATGAATATGATTCCCCTCGGGCTTTCATCCTCTGTTTCCTTCTGTTTTTTTCCTATAACCCACATGGCCCGTAGTGAACTGTTCCCCTTTCCCAGGGACCGCCCTGATCATTTCAATCTCCCCTCTTTTTTTCCCGCATTTTTAGATAACCCTGCAAAAGGCCAACCATTCTCTCTTTTTCCCTCATCCCCAAGTCGCTTTTTGGGCTTATTATCTAACGCGTCTGCCTTCACACAGTCCTTTACATGATCCTGTCCTCTTTCCCAGTCCCCCCCTGCGGGGTGTTGGTCTTTATGACCCCCTCCAATTGTCCTTTGCTTCCCCTCCTCGTAAGCTTCAAAACTTTTCCGGACTTACCTAAGGAAAGTGGGACTCTTCTTTTTATCATGCTTGTCTCCTTTATTTCCCAACCTCCTTACAAGCTGGACAAGTAGGTTTCCCCTGTACCAAACTTGTACAACCCCTTCAAAACTTTGGAACACGCATTTCACTTTTCGACTTACCCTTCCGGATCCCCTTTTCCCAAATTTCTTTTGACCTTTTGGTGTGAGTCTAACCATCGAGGTTTCCGGGCTTCCGCGACCTATTAAGCCCTACACACCTAAACATGCCTACAGATTTTTCCCCCGGCCTCTCTGCCTTCCCGGCAAATACCTCTGTAATGAAAATTTCCACTATTTTTTGTTCAAAGGTAATTTACTCACCTTCTTTTTTTTCTGTTAGCGGTTTTCCTTTTAAGCCTTTTCCCCTTTTTTCTTATTTCAAGTCTTTTTTTACCGTTCTTTTTTACCACTACCCCCCATACTAAAAACCCCTATATTATCCTCCTTTTGTTGTTTGATTTCTCTTTTTTTGCGCACCCCCCCCCCCCCCCCCCCCCCCTGTTCGTTGCAAATCCCTCACCCTTCAGATTTTTGCGATTTAACCTAACAAAACCTCCGTGCTCTTTTCATTACCCCTGTGAGTCACTTACATTTCTTCCCCGGAGGATGTAATCCCCACGCTACAAAATTTTTTACCCCTACGTGCTAATACGGCTGAAACCCACGTGAACCCCCTCCCTCTATAAGCCGCAACGTGGAAGGCACATCAAATGTCCCATTCCCCTTAGGTTTCAACGGTTAAGGTTTACCAACCCTGCCTTCCAAATGCAAGAATGTAGAGGTTTTCGCCCAGGATTTCTTCAACATTCTGCACGCCTTGAGCACCAATTTCCACTTCTATCAAATCCCTAAGGAAACGACTCATTTACTTCATTCCCAGCTTTTTCTATCGGAATTCCTTCCCCTCTTTTAGTCCCCCCCTTCCCCCCCCCCCCCCACCAACCCAAACCCCCCCCACCCCCAATTCTGAAATGCCACCCGACCTTAAAGTCACCCCTTTACTACGGAAGCGTCCTGTTCACCCGCTGAGTTGCACGTCTCACCCTTAAAGCAATAAATCTTTTCAATCCTCTTCCTTCAAACAAGCAGCCCTTTAAGATTTTTCCCCCCCTGGAACTCCCTAGAACTACGAGATGGCAGCTCTTCGCTCCCGTTTTTCCCTCCTGTACTCTATTCCCTTTCATTGAGACCAAAACTTTTTTTTTCCTGAAGTCCGCCCCCTTGAAAGTAGCCTCTTCACCCTTTGTTCATCCCGTCGCACAAGTTTGTGTCGTTTTTTCATCCCCCCACGTTTCAAAACCTTCTCGCGGTTAGAAATTTCACCGTCCCCTCATTCTTTTTTTTTTTTTTTTTTTTGCCTTTTTTTTTCCTAGCTAGGGACGGACTTTTATAGATGCTGCCTTTTTCACACCATGTTCTGATCCCCTGCGGTGATTTTATCAGACCACCCACTCGTGCTCCCCGGCATAGTTCCAGTCCCCCGCCTATTACCAGTATGGCAAAGCCTCGTCATTAAAAAGTAACCCCTCCGACCACCAACCACCAGTTATTCTTCCTCCCATCTTCAAAACAAGGGTCCTCCACCCTCCCCCCCAACTTACCCTTGATCTTTCCCCTCCTTACAGATGACCAGCCCCGTCTTCCATCGCCCCCCAACTAAAATCTCTGTTCCCCAAAATTGAGTCGGAACCACCGTGCGGCACCAGTTTCCTCCCTCTTCAATTGACCCCCCAAAAAACCACCCGCATGGTTTAACAGAAGACCAACCTCCGCCTTGTTTTCTCCGATGATTTTCGTCCCTCAAACTTCGTTGAGCCAAAAATTTCCCCCCTCAAACGTCCCCAGTCGCGCATTTACCATCTCCCCAAACCCCTTTCATTTTCCTCAAGAAGATCCCCCACAGGTCCCCCTTCCTCATTCCTTCTTTCTAACATCGTTTTGACGATCTGTTTCCTTTTCTTCAAACTCGCGTCCCCCTTCCCACCCCCCGAAATTCCAAACGTATTTCCCCCCCCCGCCAAACCAGTCGACCCTCTTTACATGCAAAGGTTGTCGTCCGTTCCTCCTTTTTTTCACTTTCGGAGTTCTTTCCCTGCACTTTCGTTTCCGACCTTCCCAAGTGTCTTTTTCTGTTAGACCACTTCCCCTCCCATTTCTTGAGGTTCCTTAGGGTGGGTTGCAAAACTTTCCCCACCACGTAACGTTTTCGGGCAGATGGTTTACGATACTTATTTACCTTCTCTTTGTTGTTTTTAGAAGAGCAATCTTCACCTCCGGGTTTTTACCTTTACCCGTTCTTTCCCCCTAACCCTTTTACAAGATGCGCTTATTTCTCCTTTTAGTCCACTCAACTTCCCCCTCTTCTTGCCCGACCCCCCCCCCTTCCCTCACTCAACCCACCCAACTGCCTCTAATGAAGAATCACGCAACCATTCTTGAATACTTACCACCCCGGCTTTTTTTTACCTCTTGTTTTTCAGTTTTTTTTTCCCACGTGCTTGGCTGTCGGTTGTGGTTCCCAAATTTTTTCTTGATTCTTTCCCCTGTCACTATTGATCTGATTCCTGGCCGAAGTAGCTCTCTCCCTGCAACATTCCCTTTTATTTGGATCTTTTTCCGCTTTCCTCTAAGTTCCCCCCTCGTGTTCGTTGCAAACCTTCCCTCATTTTGTGGCCCAAGCCTTCTGAGTGTCCTCCCCCCATGCTAAACTCTTCTTAGAGTCGACTGCTTCTGGTTGGCTTTCAGAGACCTCCCAAAAGCGATCTGCTCTTTATAGTTTACGACGACTTAAATTTTTTCTTCTCTTTTTTTTTCTCTTCGATCCCCTTTGCGATTTAATTTCAGACGTTGTACTCGTGGGTTCGTTTTTTACGGCGGGTAGACACTGGACTTTCCAAATTTTTTGTTCGAAACCTGTTCCTTTTATTATCCTTTCGCTTTTGGGACTAGAGGTGCCACGGCCAAGTCCAGAGTTCCAATATCGTTGGACCCACTCCCAATGTAGAATGGTCCTTATAACCTAAAATTGATAGCGGGTTGGTGGCCTGTGGTTTTAGGGTTCAAAAAGTGTACCCCCCCATTCCCCCCCCCTGCTCCTTACCTCCCTTCCGGCGTTGCTTCACCGCGTTCTGTCTGAGGTGATCCGTGATAAGGCCCCCTGGCGACCCCCCCGCATTTGGCTCGTTCCTTTTGGTCCCAGCGTATGAGACCTTTTTCATGGTCCTTTCCAATCCTAGACCCCTAGTAAGTTTCTTCGAGTATCGGATCTTTCAGAGAGATTTTTTAATACAATCCATCTGGTCCAATAATCTTTCCCAATTTCTGTCTTTTTACAGTGGCACTGCTTGTGTTTCTTTTTGGAGTTGTCCGTTGCAACCTTTTTTCCAACACTGCGTTGCTTTGGACTGCTCCCCCTTCAATTAACTTCCCTTTTAATTCGGTCAATGCTTCCGGAGCTTTTTTTCCTTATTATTGCCCTTATTTCCTTCCTAAGATGAATCCTCCCAGTTTTCACCTTGTGATAATCTGATTGAATTTTCATCTTTCCTTTTCTTAGACTTTCTAAATATTATGACGGAAATTTTTTGTGAACTTCACTTTTAACCACCCAGCAGATTGCACTTTCTGGCACTTTTGCGGCTTCATCAGCTTTTTTCCCCGGGTTCTTCCCAAGGCAATCTTTAACGTAACTTTGTGTGTGTTGCTTAAGTCTTCCAGCCCTTTCACCCCTACAGGTTTTCTCCAAATTTAAGAAACGGCGAACCGTTCTTTTCTTACGTCCCTATCCACCTATGGGTTATTTTTTCAGGGCCTTGCGCTAACTGCGGTCCACAACACATCTTTGATACGCCCCCTTACAAAAAAAACAACAAGTAGTGCTCGCTCTCTTCAAAGTTTACCTATTGTTGATCTTATTCCCCACTCATTAACCCACAACAGAATTGTCCAAGTAGTAAAATGTTCAATTCTTGATACCTTCCAATACCTCTTACCCCATCACCATTTCGGCCCCCCCTCCTTTTCTACCCCCAAGCAATCCCTTTGCCCCGGTTTCTCCATCAAGATGGAACTGCAAAGAGCCTTTTCAACGTTCGGCCTCTTCCATTGTTCTGTTCCTGGTCTGAAGTCGGGAAAGCCGTACCCCCTCATCGATAGTAAGACCACACCCTTTTCTCGCACTTTCACCTCCCTTTTGTCTCCCCCCAATGCCTGCGACTTGTCGGATGGAGATCGATGTCGTTTCCCAAATGACAGTTTCTACCCTGTTTTCCGAATCTTCCTAATTCTTTTTTTTTTCGGTGTGTAAATCCCCTTCTCCCTTTCCATCCTGTAAGTAGGTACTGTCAGGTTGGTAGATTTTCTTCTTCTTCATCGTGCCTTTCCTGACACCTCTGTTTGGGTGCCCTACACCCCCCGTGACAGTCTATGTCTTTGCTGGTCATAATTTCCTGACCCAGATTCACCACGCCGCTTGTTCCTACCTCTTTTATGCTAAGAAACAGCCCCCCCTCCTCTTTCTACTCCTCCTGGTGTGCTTCTCTCTTTTTTTTTCCTAGATCAAGCCCTGTCATGTCTGGTCAAAAAAGTTTCATTCCCTTTCCCCCTTAATGATTTTCTAAGTTACCATCGTTGTTTTTTCTTTGATTTCCGACACCTAGGCTGACGCCCGATGAAGCCGATCTACTCCCATCTTTCTCCCCTGTTTTGCCTTACGCATATGAATCCCCGACAGTGTAGCCGGATTCCTTTCTCCTGTTATTCCACCCGACGTCCACGCTTATTTTTCAGGAATTCAGCTGCAACAAAGGTTTCAAACCCAGTCCCCTCCCTTTGGGAACTTCTTTTTGACTAATACAGTCCCTATCCCTTTACTCAAAGAGAACCCTTTGCCATTGTCCGCTCTCCAGGTGGTAGTCCCTTTCCCACAGTATTTACGGCTCCCTGTTTTTTTCTTTCGTTTTAAATCATTATAATTTTCTTTTCTGATACGATTGTTCACGGTGCTTTGCCTTAATGACCGATTTTTTTCACTCCGAAGACCCCATTCCCCCAGATTCACGGTTTTTCCCCTGCGGCCCATTTTTTACCCGGAGTTGTCTGTAATCTCTCTTTCTTCCGTTCCGTATAAAACATCCCTGAAAAGTTCCTTTTGGTGACCCTCTTTTGAAACCACAGTTTCCCCATTATGAGAGAGCTATTCACTCCTTTTTTTTTTTTTTTTTCGTACTTTTCCTTTTTGTTATTAGCTCCCTCTCTCCACCGATCGTGGTGGTATTGCCACTCAGCCCCCCCCCCGTGTCGCCGTTTGCTTTACCCTGTTCTAAACTTCAATTTTGTCAACGGGACTCACTTTTTCCTACAACCAGCTACACCTTGGTTGACACCTACGGGCCCCCTCCCGGTGCCGTTCCCGCCTTTTGAACCAACTCGTATCAGCCTCCCTGTTCCTTCAAAGTCCCCCTGGAAGGCCCTTTTCAATTATTCCCCCAACACTTTTCCGTCAACCCCTAAAGATTTAGAGTCAGCCCGACAGTCCTGAAACCTTCGCCGGCCTGGCTCACCTTGGAACCCTTTTATCCGGTCATCTCCATACTTTTAACCAAAAATCCCCCCTACAGCTTCTCCGGCCAGCTGCACCGCCCCGTTAGATTACTGGAATCACTCCCTTTGAGACCAACTTCGAACCAGGGACTCCTTATCCAGGGAACCCCGACGCGGCTTACCTTAGCCACGCACTCCCTTTCCGAACCAGCAATTCTCTTTTTTTGGAACCATGGCCTTATTTTTTCCCATCCTTTTGATCTCTCGTCTAGATGCGTTTCCTCCTGAACTTACCATGTAATTAAACGCCGCGTTTACTCTCTTTTCCCATTGTCCTGTCCACATGTTTTCGTCGGGCATCACTTGCGTCTCCCCTCTATTCTCGTTTAGCACCCTATTCCCCGACTTTCGACTAAGCCCTTAGTTGTATTCTGAGCCTTTACCCCATAAAAGGCTACCTCCCCTAAGTGGCTTAATCCCCAACCCCCAGTCCCCTACCCCCTTTGGAACACTGAAATATTTCAGTAATGCGATTCCAAAGGTAGGGACTGCGCGAAAAATAATGTTTTTTGACCCCCTTGCACATTACCCAACCCCTACCCCCACTTTTGGATTACAGTTGCTGATCCCCCACATCTTCACAATGTACCCCGCCGTAAGTGCTCACTCATCCCTCGATTGCACTTGACAGCTGAACACCCCTCCCCTTATCTCATTGATGCCCCCCCAAGATTTCCCACGCTGATTCCTCCTCAAATATTGCCGAAAACCGAAGCCTTTCAAAGCCCGCGACTGAGTTAAGAGTTTTGTCACCTTAGTTCCCCCGATTTGCACGGACACTTTTTGAGAACAATTTGTCCCCCGAAATCCCTGGCCCCCTTGCGCATGCTTCTGTCCTTAACCTCCCTTTCCGCCCTACTATCCTCTCCCTTCGGGAACGCAGAGAATCCATGAACACCCCTTCCCCCCTATCGACCCCTAGTCCTACTTTCCCCCCCGCCATTACTCACGTTTTTACGAAACCCACCGACAAAACCGTTCGAACCTCTGAAGCTTCAATCCTTGTTTTTTCGCGATTCTTATTATCCGTAATTTGGTCTCTGGTCGTCTTTGAACTTGCACAAGACAAGTTGATCCTTCCTTGTTTTTCTCTTGGCGAAGCTGCAATCGTGAATTTTTCGTGCCTCGTGTTCCCACACCCGTCACCGTCTCGTGGCTTCCTTCTTTCTTCTTCCGTTTTGTGGGGAGAGAGATGTATCCATCCTTCACACTAAACTTTTGGTACCGATACCCCTTTGTGAACACGAGGTAGTCAATCACATCCAACATCACTTCTCTTTCCTCGGCTTTGAAGATACACACCTCCCAACCCCCAACGTGGAATACACAAGACCCGACTGAAACCCCCCATTGAAATACTTCCCCCCCCTTTTTATTTTTTTTTCTGTTTTTTTGCCATACTTGTATGTTGACCGGTTTGTTCCAGTATTCGCGTCTTGCTATCTTTTTTCCTTAGATACCTCTTCTTATCTGCTTTCAATGGTCGCCGTTCCTGATTTCCCTTCTTGCGAAAACGTGTATTTGTCTTGGTAATAGCTTCCCCTCCCCTCTGTTCAAAGTAGTTTTTTGCACTTGTTCTTTAAAGTTGGCTGCAATTTTTCCTGACCCGCTCATAAGCCCGGACGTTTCTCGTTGCAACTGTATTCTGGTTGAGTCTCCACATGTTCAGAATGTAATTGTTATCCCGCCATCAATTGTTTATGACCGGAGTAGTGTTCATGTGTACATTTGCGCATCCCCTTAATGCAATCAAGGTGCCACGTTGTCCTTTCTGCCCGTGTTTGTAGTTTTATTTTTAAACCCCATTTCTAAGCATTTGGATTTTTTTGTTTACTGTTGTCAGTTTTTTTGGCGTCACCCGTTCGCAGTATTCTACTGGCGGGCTAAGAACGGGTCTCACTTTTTTCAACACGCAGTGTTAGATCCCCTTACTTCGGTTTCACCCAGTTCCTCATATCCTCTCCCTGAATCTTCTCGGAAGACTTAGTTTTTTCTCCACTCGAGAAGTTTCGTGAATGCAAGGGTTGATTTCAGAATGTGCAATTATTTCCAAATGGCAGTCATTTTCTACCTTTAGCCCATCTCTTACTCCCCAGGGCCTTTCTTCCTCTTCATAGAGAGTCCGGCGGTTGCTCCTTCCCTCTCTTCGAGAGTCTTCTACTCTCCATTAGGTCCTGCTAAGGGAACCCGCCCATGCTTTTTGACCCAGGTTGTTTAAAGATTTGAGTCTTCGCCTGGAGGTTAAATCTAGAACCCTCCACTTTCCGTTCTTTTTCCCGCGTTCTGAGTAAATGTTCATTTGGGGACCGGGCAGCATTTTTTCCCCTTACTGTAAATTTTTTTCTCCAGTTGTTCTTTTTCTTTCTTAAGCTTTTCACTGAGTATTCAGGGGTTCTTTTCAATTTGAAATTTCTCCCTGTCCCCCACGGATCCTTTTCTCTTTCTCCTTTTGACTTCTGGTCGGCTTCTTCCCCCATTTGCTTTGAAGAAGTGGTAACGTTTTCCCCCTTTGACCAAAAAGCCCATCTTCCCTTGCATGTCCCATTGATGTTCCTTTCCCCAGTTCTCCCTCTTGTGTAAAAGGCTTTCAGTCTTACTCAGTAGTTCACCCAAGGTCTCCCTTTGGTTGATCAACTTCCCCTTTCCTTGCCCTGGACCTGTTTACATTGTAAGTGTTCAACTTGTAAATGCCCCTTAGAACCGTTCTTTGTTCTTCCGTGCACCATCCACACACTCTGGGTGTTGATATTTTCCCGTACCCTGCGCGAACCCCCCAAGACAGTCGAACCCCAACCCAACAAGGAAGTGATCGCTTATCCAGTTCTTTTGGCTTATTCCCCTCTCACACCCCTTTTGGACTTTTCCCAGTAGTCAAATTTCCCAGGATTGAACAGGACCCTCTCTAACTAAAAGCCATCCCTTTCTTCCTTTTTTTTTCCGTCTGACGCACCCTCTATTTTTCAATTTCTAGTCTTGAGCCATCCGGAAATGAGGAATTAGGCCACGTCTCCCCCTCCTCTTATAATTTTCGTAAAGTTACCAGTACATCGGAGGGAGCCACTTACCACCCTATTTTTCTTCAATCACACCATTGTATCGATTGCCCTCCCCCCCCCACTTTAATTTCTTTCCTTAATTTTTTCAATGCTTGGTCTAGTCAGAGGAGTCCCCCATACCTTGCCTTGATTTCCAACCTGGTTTCCCGAAATCCCTCCCCGTTAATGATCCGCTTTTTCCGTGTGGGATCCATGATTTATGAATTCTTCCTTTTGTACGTCTTCCCCTCAAGAGTTGTAAAGTCTTCTCCTCTGCGTGGCCCAGTACTTGGCTTTTTCGGGACGTTCACTAACCACCCTGGTATGTGGACTTGTCAAATTATTACCGGGAACGACATCAATACGCCTTTTTCCTTCCCTATCTTTTCGCTTACGAAATAATTCCCACCCCTT
>Ga0179591_1345343_pt1 | contig 11593 bp, 8 predicted proteins | sample CZOMad2_1_08_16f_FD_182891 | JGI IMG/M metagenome (GOLD analysis project Ga0179591, IMG submission 182891) | Vadose zone soil fungal communities from Angelo Coast Range Reserve, California, USA - CZOMad2_1_08_16fungal (PacBio error correction) | ecosystem: Environmental > Terrestrial > Soil >... | reverse complement strand
TTTCCCCCCAGGTAAGCGGCCCTCCCGCTCATACCTCCTTTCCCATTCTGCTCCCCGCTCGCACCCTTTTGTCCTTTTTGGCCCTCTTAGAGTGCCCTCTTCCCCCCGAAAGGATTGCGTTCCTCGTTTTCAAGGAAGGAGTCGTGTCTGTGTGTTGTTCAGTACCACGTGTGCCCATTCCCCCGGTAACAGCTTTCTGTTGTGCCGAGCCTTTCCCTTACTTGAAAGGGTCTGTCGTTTGACGCGTTCCCTACTTGCTTCTAACACGGTTTTTCTCTTTTGCATTGATTACCATCCTTGACTAAAGAGGTCGCCGCCAGATTATTGGGCTCTTTATTGTTCCCCTCGAGGAAACCCGGCACCCCCCCTTCCTCCAAGGCCATTTTATCGAGATTTTCGTAACAAGGTCTGAGAGGCCGGCCCCTCCTGGTTTGTTTCCCCCGCGGTTTAAGATCCCTTTCCCTTTTTTTCTCCTCTTTTAACAAATTCCTTTCAAAGAGATAGTTCTGTTGATCGGAGTGATTACTCGGGATCGACTGTTTTTTGCCTCGGTAGAAGGCGTTCCCAACTATGTCTCAAGGGTTCGCAGAAGGTGCCCCCCCATCATTTACTAGACATCCTTTTTGTACGCCCCCTTCCCCTCTCGTCCCACAACGCGCGTTTTTTTTCCAGTAATTCGATTTTTCTCGAGGGGAGTTGGCCCCTATAGACCTATGTTGGGCGGCATGCTTTCTGTCGATTACCCAATTGGGGTCCCTTCCCCGTTTAGCAAGGTTCTTTTCCCTTTGATCAAATTTAGAGGGGATACAGTCTCTCTCCGGTCGAACTTTGAGGTTTCGAGCCTTTCGTTATGGTCTGGTGGGTTTTAATCTTTCCCCCCCCACTCTTTCAGCGCCTCCCCTAAAATGGACTCGGCTGTTTCCTCTTTCGTCTGCGTCGGTTCACGGACCCTTCTTCCCGCTTACACCCCAGATCTTCCCCGGATGAGTCCTTGAGTGACACCTCTTTGATTCAGGAATGCGAAGGCGCTCGGTCCATCTCCCCAGCGCTTCCGGACCATTGCCCTAACTTGGTTCTTCTTTCTTCTCTTCTGTCCCGGTCCTTTTCTACTATATCCCCTTTTTTCATTCAGGCTGTCGAGGGGATCTGGGCCTCGTTTCCTGTGCGGGCCCTCAATTGGTTTTTTTCTTTGATCACGGACTTCTTCTCCCCTCCGATGTTCCTCGGAAGGTGTGATTGGCGAAGCCCCTCATTCAGCGCCAGCTCTCCCGCCTCGAACCCCCTCTCTTTTCACGGCCATTCAACACCAGTTTTCACCCCTCTTTCTCTCCTCTCGCGTCAGGCGATCCCAGCCCCATCTTTGGACGAGGGGAGGGAGCGCCGTCTTGCATATTCCCCCCTCAGATCTTCGGCTCTTTGACCTTTTAGTTTGTTTACTCCCTCGTATTTTTTCCGATGTGACCTGCTTCTGAGAGAACCTCGAGATGGACGAGGACTCCCTTCTTCTACGGGCAAAACCGTCGGAGTATGTACTTCGCCCAGTACCCCTCCCGATCGTTCCTTTGCTTCTTCCTTGCCCGACGACCCGACGTCGCCGCCTCCTCTCCCGGACCCTACCTCCTAATAGTATCATAGTCGAGGTCATGGTTAGCCCCGGTCTGGAAGATTGTACCCCTTCCGGACCCCTCCGCAGCCCCCCAAGGTCTTTGGTAGCCTTCTTTTGTTGACACAGGCTCGTCTTTCTTGGCCGAGGAACCTTATTGCTGTTTGCATGCCCGGCGTCTTATTCGAAGTCTCCCCTTGAGTCGCCCGATCGTCGCTTGTTTTTTCAACCACTTTTTACTCCATTCTTTTCCCTCTTTTTGATTCGTCTGGGATTTGTGCGAGTCCCGACAGTCAGTCCAGACATCAGATTTTCCTCCCCCGCTTTTTCTTTGTTTTTATACGACGACGACCGTGATTTCTCCCTTGGGGAGTTGCGCAAGCTTACCTTTACAGGCACGACTGAAGATTCATTCGGTCGCTTCCCGGTTACTTCCAGCCCAACGCGTATCCTAGGCTAACGTATGGCGAAGTCGATGTGTCGTTCGCACCTGAGCGTGGCGAGATAGGATTTCTCTTACAGGATTCTCCCAGGCACGTCCTCCCTTCTGCTTTGTTCTTCCCGGAGGTCCCCCCCAGATAACCAAGTCCTTGCAAAGAGAACTCTTTCAGGAAACACTCCCCCACTCTTTTTTGCTGACAGCCAGGATAGCGACAACATTGTCCTGTTCTGCGTCTTTTCCTTTTTCGCTTTTGCGCAACTCCCTTGTTGTTTATACTGATGCGATCTCCGGTCCCAGCGTTATTACGGAGATTGGACTTAGTAAGACCACTCAGACCTGGTAGGTTATTCTCTGATGTTTCCGTCCCTTGTCGAGATCTTCTTCCTTTATCGTTTATGAGTTCTTTTCCGTACCCGTAGCCCCCCCCCACGTTTCTCTCTAGGCACTGCGTCTCTCCCGCGTTATCGTGACCCCTTAGGGTTTTTTCTTTCTCTATTCCTTTCGCCCCCCCTTCCTTTTCTCTCGACGACCCCTCATTAGGTGCAGACTCCGACCCCCCTCGAGAGTAGAATTACCCTGTTTCATGACACTTTCAGCCTATTGCTCGCCGGTGTACCCTCGTGTTTCGTGCCGTAGGACTTGCCCTTCTTGGTTCCCCCGCCATCGGGTTCCGCCTCCCCTTGCCGTGTAATATCCTTTGGCACTTCAGGGACGAGAAACGGCAGTTCCCCCGACAAGAGATGCGGTCTTCACAGATGAGGCTTGCGCGCTTTGTTCTGCCGGTTTCTCCCGGTCCCCATTTTTGGCTGGGCGTCTTCTCTTTCCCTGATTAGCGCCCCAGCACGCTCCTTGATAGATCAAGTCAGTCTTCTGCCTCTTTCTGCTCAATCTTCTACATCCGCGCCCCCATCTCTTGCCTCGCTGACTCGGAGTTCCCTTCCACCTTCGGGTTTCCTTTTCCTTTTTTTCTCAACCTGGAAAGGCGACCCAGCGTTTTGTATCTCTAGATCTGGGGGTTGAGAGATCTACCCTCTCTCTTGCGCCTTTCGCCCATTGCGGCTCTTCCTCCGTAGACCTCACATTGACGCGCAATTCTCGTCTCCCCGGCTTTTCGATTTTTTTTGCGGTTCGTCGCTGTCGCTTCCCTCGCACGCTCGCCTGTACTCGATAAGGCGTGTGGTTCCAGACAGGATTGAACTTCCTCCTACGAGGTGCGTGTCCCCGTTCTGAGGTGTTTTTTTTGTTTCTTTTTTTTTCTTCCTTGTTTTGAAACCGTCCCAGCATTCCTGAGTATTTGAAGGTATGGGCCTTTTTCTCTTGACTGAACCCCATTTCTTACCGTTCACCGGATGTTAGGGATCACCAGATCGGTGTGGCCGCCCCTGAGTTGGGAGTAAATTTCGGCTTCCCTTTTTTCACCGGAGCTCCTCGCGTGATGGTCATCGTTTTCCGAAGGTTAAAGGCCCTTTTCTGGTTCGATCTATGTCCGAAGATTTTCGCTATCTTGGCGGCTGAGTCGACTTCGTCTTCCCCCCATTTCCAACCGGCTGGCGGGGGTCGCCCTCCTCAAGAGGAAAGGTTTTGTCTCCCCTGAGAAAGGAGGTCTCTTTCGTTCTTTCAGCCCTACCGCCAGCCACTGCCGGCATCTATCGCGTTTGACCCTGTGCCCTTTTTCCCGCAAGGCTTCTCCTTTCCGATCTTTCCCCCGTCAGTCAATACCCGCTTTTGTGTGGTGTTGTAATCGTCGCGATCTCATCGCTTTGATGGACAACCTTGATTTCTGCTTTTTTTTCGTTTTTTTCTTTCCCAAAACGCCGAACCTTCCTCTTTCTGTACCTCATTTTGGCGCTGTTCCTGATAGATTGATAGTTGTTTTTCCCTATGGAGGATTGAGCTCGTGGGCGGCGCTCGCGCGATTCGCTTTTTTTTTTTTTCTGTACTTTTTTTCCCTCCGGCCCCCCGCCGTTTTCCCCCTTTCCGAAAAATGAACTTCGCCCTAAAATAGGTAGCTAGTTTCCTCTTTCCCCTTCCCTGAAACATTCGTTTCGTAGGGGGTTCTCCGGTGTCCCGTTTCTAGGTAACAGCCACCCTTTTTTATTAGTTCTGGTCTTCCGTCAGGATTCCCACCCCCGTGGACGAACTGTGCGTGCTTCGCTGCCTTATTTCCTTTTTGCCTTTTTTTGCTCCAAAAACGCCTCTCTAAACGTATTTTCGACGGCATAGGTCATCCTTTCGACGTGTTAGCCCCAGCGGACGCCCCCTTGACGAGCCGTGAGCCTTGCTGGATTTCAGACGCTTTATGCCCCCCACAACCTTTCTCGTAAATCTCCCTCTCTCTTCCCTACTCGAGGTGCAGCTCTCACTTTGTTTGACCACTGAAAATTTTTTCTTTCCTGAGGGATTTCTTCGGGTTCATTTTTCCTTTTTTTTCCACCCCCCTGTCCTCTAGGGGATGACGCTTAAGTTTTCTTCACGCGACGGATAGGCTGCGACTGGCATTTTTTATATAATACTCCCTCGCCCTCCGTTTGTATGGGCGAAATCCCCCTTTCCCCAAAGACATTTTCGATGACCCCGTCCGTGGTTGCCTTTTCGTTAGTTCGGTTCCCGAGCTTTTTTTCAAACCCTTGAGTAACTTACTTGACTACCCTCCCCCAGGCTCTCCGACACTGAGACCCCGGTTGTAAGAGTCCCCCACCAGTTCTGCCTCACTACCAAGTTGTTTTTTTGGATATCGTTTTTCCGTATCGATCGACCTCCCCCTCTTTGATTGGCGCCTGTTCTTTTCGCGTAAGACTTTTGTGAGTCCGCAATCTTCCTTCCCCCCCTCGGAGAAGCCGTTGTGTCCCGGTCGTTTTGACCCTTTTCCCCTCCCAGAGCCTCATTTATTTCCCCGCTGACACTTCCTTAAAAGGTCTGCCCCTTTTCTTACTACGCATGAAGACGATCAAGGGGCTGTTAGGAGTTCGTCCTTCGTCTGCTCCGGCTTCTACCTCTTGCCACCCCCCCTGTTCGTTTCATGTTTTCGTTCGGAGTCCCCGTACGATAGGCCTGGCTCATGTCCCCCTTCTTGTCCCGTCCATTACCGCCAAACGCGCCCCCTGGTTCCCTTAGCCTGGTTACTTTGACCCCTTCCCCTCCCTGACTCAGACGCGACGTCCGTAAGTGCTTCTTTTCCTCCGACCTTTCCGTAGACATCCCCCCCTACCCATCATACCGCTCGACGACCCCCTGGGCGTCTTGACCATCGGCCACAAATTTTTTTAAGCCTGCGCCTTTCGAGGTGATGCGCCCGCCCCTTTTCCCTTCCATGTCTGACGCTCCCCCCCTCCCTTTTCTTAGGTTCCCCACCTTCTCTCTCCCCCCGATTTGCCTCCCTCTCTGAGAACGAATGGACGCTGTTCCAAAACCCGCCCCGGCGGGGTGTCGCTCGCCTGTTTTTTTAGTCTTGCGATTGCTGTGTTTTGACCAGAATTACTAGAAATCCTGCGACTTTTTTCAACGGAAGCCCCTCTCTACTCGACCCCAAATTCTTGCTACTTTTCGAAGCCGGAGGCCCTATCCGAAGTAGAGTCGCTTTCCGACCGAGTTCCTCCCGTTAAAACTCTTCCAGTTGTTAGCCCCGCAGCACGACAGTTTTTTTGTTTGCCAGCCTAGCCCCTCTTTTTTAGACAATATTTCGCCGACTGAGTCTTGTGCTTTTTCCGCTGTTCCCTACTGCCTCGACCAAACTCAATATTGGCAGCCCTCTTTTGATGTTCTACCTGTTGTGCCGGCGATGCTTCTTCTTTCCGCCCCTTTTTAGTTATTTCGTGCGGTCCCCACTTGTCACGAGCTTGCCTTGAAGTTGGACTCCCCGTCTAAGAGCTTGTCCTGTGTATCCCCCTTTTCTACACGTCCCCCACCCCTTCCCCTCCGTCAATTCCCGGTTTCGTAGACAGTGCAGCTGCTTTTCTGTCTTCTCCTCTTCGTTGAGGGCATCCGTAATATTGTGAATTCTTTATCTTTCTCCTGTTTCGAGCGTTTATTCAGGCTTCTGGCTTCATTGTTCGCCCTTACTTTCTATAATACGTTTGTGTTGAGTCGATGCACCTGTTAATCTTGCGCCAAGCGATCCCATCCCTCTCGTCCCACTGCCCGACTTTTCCCCCGCCATCGAGAGACGCTTCCTCTCTTTCCTCGCCGCCCTCTTTAAAGCTGGCTTTTCGGTCTCAAGCCGACTCTACTGACCGGCGTTTCTGTGAGTTTCTCACGGTGAGGCCCTTCACTTTCCCAGCGCTGCACGGTGAGCCTTTTCTAAATGCCGCTCCGTTCAGGGTTTCTTTTGCTTCGGTCCTCTCCCTTGTAGCATTAAAAAGGTTTCTGCCCCATGATTTTTTCTAGGACGAAGAAAAGTTAATCCGTTTATTTCCCTTCAGATGATGCTGGTCCCTCGGGCGTCTAATAGGGGCCGAGCTCAAACACCACAAACGCTCCTCTGGACGTGACATCTCGCGCTCATTTTCCTCTGGCGATCTTCTAAAGAAAGGGAGGGTAAGTACTAGCGGGAACGCTTTCTCACCTGAGTGAGTTGATCCTCTGCTCCCCGGCCTGTTTTCCCTCTGCTTCCTTTCCAGTTCTGTTGACGGGGCAGTTATTTTATCGTTTTCCTCACTTTTAACTTTCACGATGTCTCCTAGCGTTTTCCGCACAGATTTTAGTGTCTTCTTCGCAGTTAGAATGCTAGTACCGCACTCCTAAGAATCTTCGAGTCCGCCGTCTCTCTCAACACTAGAGTTTTTCCCCAGTCTTCCTTTCGTTTGCTGGTGAAGATCTTTTGCGATGTTTTTTCCGATTTTTAGTAGATCCTCATTGTTTCTTGAAGCCTTTAATTTTCTTTCGGTAACTTCTCATTTCCGTCGTTGTGCGCCTCCGACAGGTGACGCCTTGGTTCGTAGTTTTCTGAATTGTAGGTTTCTTTTTTTGGAGACGATGAACACTCGAGTTTTGATCCCTCCGCACTGCCCAGGAGGTCGCTCGACCTTGGTCAGGTTATACTTATGTAAGGGCTCTGTCACCCTTTAGATTGCGCTTTTCTTTTGCCTGGTGCCCTTTTCCCGTAAGTGAGCCGCGACCAGACTTCCACCCGCCTCTGCCGACGACATGCCCTCGACCAGTGGTGTCGTTTCGTCCTTTCTTCCCTAAGAAGGAAGATCAACTTCCCATCCCTTGGATTTTATTCTTCGACTGTCGGTACTACTGGAATTGTTGTATGTTTTGTCCAGAATTCTGTAGGGATATGTTACGTTTTATAAGCGGCTTTTTACGCCCCGGCTCGCGTCGTTTTTCCATTAATCTTTTGGTAGCGGCACATCCTGATAATCGCCTCTCCCCCGCCTTTTCGTGCACGCAACGACACAGGAGGCTGGATCGAGTCGATTAGGCAGCTCTCTCCCTCCCAGCGTGTGACATTGTATTGACTTCTCTGCTTCATGCATTGTCCCCAAATGTTTCTTGGGCGGTCGTTAACCTGGTACTTTTTTTGTTTTCCCAAGTCAGAGTCTCCCCCGATCGTCGGATTTGACAGCGACTACCTATTTCCCTGCCGACGTAGAAGGCACGTTTAAGAGGCAACCCAATTTGCCTGGTTTCTTCCTTCCCCAGGCACCCAGAGGATTTTCTGATGCATCTTAGGAGCCCCTTTCGTGTCTCTCTCGGTTTGTACCAGTAGTATGAATCTCGCGCTTCGGACAGGTCTTCCCGCGGGGCCTTCCCCGGGACTCCCGAGTTTGCTAACAGTCTTGTTAGCACGTCTTGGCACCGGTCTTCGCTTCTTTCCCCTTCTCCCCCGATGCAGTGATTTTTCCTCGTGTGCCTTGAACAGGCGTATCCATTTAGCCAGTGTCTCCCGGTTTCAGCCTTCTTTTGCCGCGTTTGCTCCCACCACTTGCCGAATGCTTCATAGGTGTGATTTTCAGGCTTCGGTTTTTGGAGCTATTGCCTCCCCCCGAGCCCCCCCCCCGTACTTAATCGGGACGCAAACGCCTTTCTCCCCTTGACCTTGATGACGCCGACGTTGCCTCCCCAATCGCGGTGCGTTCTGCCCGCTACGCCCGGTCAATCATCCCCTTTTTATCTGCACTACTCCTATGTCGGCCCTTTTTTCCGGTGAGGAGCGTATTCACGCAAATTTGCCCTCGACACGCATTTCTGGTCGCTTTATTTTCGGCTAGCCACCGGCTATTCGGCTCCCTCTACGATGTGGTCCAGGATTTTCTTTTCCGCTCTTCGGATGGAGATTTCAACCTCGTGACCAAGACTAGGGCCAAACTCGAGCATCTCTTCCCCTTCTGCCCAGCGATGAGGACATTGATGCTCTCCAATCGCGCCTTCCCCCCCTGATTTTTGTAGATGGACTTTGAGCTCCATGCGGGGTCGCGGCGCCCGCTGCGACTAATTCCCCCCTCGCGTTGGAAGTTCTCCTTTCCTTCCTATTTAGTCAGCGGGGAGGACTTAGTAGCCTCCCGGTCGTCTTATAGTCGGAATATAGGCTTCGCTTGATATTTTTCTGGGCGACTTTCCAAACCTAAGAGCCTTCTTCCACCCGTTCCTTGTGTTCCCCCCCGAGAAGGCTGCGGTAAGGTAACGTTCCTTGTCGTCCGAATCTCCCCAGTATCTCGACTCAGCGCGGTACAATTTCAGTTCGGCGAAGGAAAAGGCTGTCTGGTTTTTTTTCTTCTTTTTTTATGCCCATTGCCTCGATTCTCTCCTCGTGAGAGGCGTTTCCCTTTTCAGTTTGAACTTTCTTTAAATTTCTTTGGCCAGACCTGCGGTTTTTTGGCCATGCAGGCCCGTAATGGCATCGATTTCCCAACGCCTCCCTGATGGCGGAGTTGACCCCCTTTGGCTTCCTCCTCTGCGAGGCCGGCCGCGGCCCTTTATTGGCCCCCTTCGTCTCGGTGGGCTTCGGGCGATTGGCCGGCGACCTTCACTAGCCGCCTTCTTATGACAGGCGGTCAGTTTGCGTCTTTTTCCTCCAGCGTTACCTAGCCAGCAGCTTTCTTCCGAATGACTCCTCTTCAGCGATCACCTGTGTTTTTCCCCCTCGATCGCCGTAGCGCACATCTCGACTTCGCCCAGTTTGCGTTGTCCTCTCTTTTCCCTCGTGAGAGATCCCCAGATGAGAAGTCGCAGTGACTTTTCTTTCCCCTTCTCTCCTCTTCCACGCACCGGTCTTCTCTGCCATTTCTCGATTTTCTCTATTGCTTTCGACTGTCGGACCCCCATGTTCTCCGTCCCACTCTTGAAACTCCGGATCGAAGGTCGTTTGCTTGTGCGCTTCGAAGGACATCGCCTGTGACCCGACGATCTGTTTCCTTTAAAATCTCAGCTGCTCCTCTCCTCGGCACACTTTGCAAATCCTAGACTTCTTTTTCCTCTTTTCAGCAGGTCTGGCCCGTGAGGGCCTGCCGGTGCCAAAGGAATTACCTCCAAGGGTCCTTTCTTTTTTTTACAATGATCGTCTGCTGCCCCCCTCTTTTTCTTCAATGCTTACTTCCTAAGTGGAGCTCTCCCGGCCCTTTCCGATATCCTCGTTGACGACTTCTCTGGTAGGATCTGCCGATGTCCCAGCTATTCTTTTGTTTCGGCTGGTTCATGTACGGATAAACCTGCCCTTCGCGTTTTTCGTCCACTGACTCCGCCCCCTTCCTCTCCTTTGAGAAACCTTCTCCGGGTTTGTTCTTCTTCGGGCCGCCGAAATCCGCGAAGTATTCGGACGACTATCGAGTGCTTTTTCTTTAATAATTCCCTCCCCTGCCTTTCCCGGTGGAGAAGCTCTTCTCCTTCCCCAGTGTTCTCCTTCTCGACTGTGCAACCCCGTGAGCGCCGGTCGTATCCCCCTCCACCAACTCCAACCTTGTTTCCTTTTCTGGCATGCTGCATTCGTTGGCGTGTTTCATCAGATCTCTTTTTTCCATGCTTGGAGAGTGTGCTCCCGTGCGGCGGCAGCGAATTTCTTGTGTCTTTCAGCGACATCGTGATCTGTTTTGTGTCCCTGAAACCCTCGTCACTTAGCAAATCCCCCTTTTTATAAAGCGGGGTTACTTTTCACCGGCCTTTCGCTTTAGATCGTAGGGTAGTTTTTTGGGATAACTTGTTACTCGCGACCATCCCCCCGCGCTTGAGTCTCTTCCCGTCGTTTCTTATTTGCGAAAATGCTGATCCTTTCTAATGGAGCGTGCCGGGAGGCCAACCCCGCTCATGACGACATCCACTCCGAATCTACCGTGTCTTTTTCTTACGTTTGGGATCCCTCCGAGTTGCGTCACGCCGGGCCTTCTTTCCCTGCTCGAGTTCCTTCCAAAATGTCGAGACCTTCCCCGCTCCGTCGTGCCAGAGAGCCTGTGAATATGCCCAAGTTTTTTCACCCTCCTTATTTTCTGTGCTTTCCTTCTTGCCCCCACTCTTTCACTCTGGTAGAAACATAAATTGCGAGACAGGAGTCCTCTTCCCTCCTTTTTCCTTCCAGAGGCGGCGACGGTCCCTTCTCTAGATAATCATCAGCCCGATCCTTTTTCTGGGCAGATCTGCAGCCCTCCTGTTGGCTTCCCTCGGCGAAGCATTGCTCAAGAGAGTAGCTTTTTTCCGGTGTATTCTCCCTTTCCTTTTAACTAAGGCCACCATTTTCACTCCCCTGCAAAATTTACGTGGTTCCACTGGAACCTACCCTTGCATTTCGTCCCCCTCCCTAACCCTTTTTCTCTCTCTTCCGAGATAGTGCTAGTCATCCTGTTTTTCCCTTTTGCAGTGAAAGAGGGGTTTTACGTCAGACCCCCACCCAATGGGATGATCTGTCTTCTCTCGTCCAACATAATTCCTTCCCCCGCGAGTCCTCCTCTCGCCGTCGTTCCTACAGAGCTCCCCCAGACTTTGGGACGCACCCCTTCCATGGAAGGAGGAAATGTCGGGTCCCCTTAATGGATCAGTTTTTTTGAGTGTTTTTCTTTGACTTGCTCCTACTTCAGCCCAAAACTTCCCAATTCTTTTCTAGTAGGCGTTCTATGTTTTTTCCCGTAGAGTATCCGGTCGCTCCTTGTCAACGATGCATGTAAACGAAATCCTAACGATCGTTTTGTTTTTTAGGCGCCTTTTCAGAGCTGATCACCGTACCCAGGCCGAGCCGGAAAGCCTCCCCCCTTTTTCCCTTTCGCCTTCCCTGAGTTCCCATGCACTAAAACGTCCACCTCAGATGACCCAAGGGAGTCCCCCCTTGAGAGCGCGTCCCCCTGTGACGAGCGATTCGGATTGTATCGCACGCACCTTGAAGAGCCGCAGGCCTGTCTCGATTCCGACCTCAATCCTCGGCCATCTTCAACCGCTCCCCCTCGATACGACTGTGCGCTTGTCAACAAACGTTCGGTGTTGGAGATCGACGGGCTTCTCGTCAGCTGGAGATTTGAGATTGTGTCGTGCGAACCATTATAACGCCCCTGTAGCCCTTGTGCCCTCGGCGACAGCGTCGACCCTGAACTTCACCATTCGCGTTGCTTTTCCCTTTAGCAGGTTGC
>Ga0179591_1284006_pt1 | contig 11593 bp, 9 predicted proteins | sample CZOMad2_1_08_16f_FD_182891 | JGI IMG/M metagenome (GOLD analysis project Ga0179591, IMG submission 182891) | Vadose zone soil fungal communities from Angelo Coast Range Reserve, California, USA - CZOMad2_1_08_16fungal (PacBio error correction) | ecosystem: Environmental > Terrestrial > Soil >... | reverse complement strand
AATCTTATTTACTCTTCCCTAAAGATCGATAGCTTAACTTCTTTTTTAACCGGGGGGGGGGGGGTCCATTGGGCCCGAGATCTAAATTTTCTTCAGGCCCTTCATTTTGAAGATCATGCTTCTCACTCGGTATGCGCACGGTCCCTATGCTGTTTTAACTTTTCTTGGTCCTGCTCCACCATCGAAAAACCCCTCGCTGAGAAGCGAAAAAGGCCCGTCCTCCCCCCCTTAAGACAGTTTCTTTTGGAAGGCCACAGAGCTGCGCCAATTCCTTTCTTGAGTCTGAGAATGAAGCCCTCTTCTTTGGGGCTCAATGAGGTCTCCCCTTTTTGGAGAAGAGCCTAAGAAGGTCAGAGAAGTTTTCGCTTTAAAGAATAAAGCACTCGACTGGCACCTTATTTCCCCCCTCTTTTAGGCCTTGATGGAATCTTTTTACCCCCCCTAAGCAACAGTAAGGGGGATGACTCCAGCAAGAAACCTCAGATTCGCTGGGATCACGGTTTGGGTAAAGGACACGCCCCCGCCTGCCTGTCCGAGAAGAAAGCTCGTTCTCAAAGCGATTGGAGCCCCCAGGTTTCCTCCCTGTGAGTCAGGTGACATCGGAAAGTCTCGCGGAGTCGTAGGAGCGTGCCCACGCCCCAGTCACCTTCCCTTTGCAACACAAGTATACTCCAGGCCAAGTTCCGCCCGGCTTTTTTTTCGACGACCGGTGCCGTTTTGAAGCGAGGCTTCTAGCCCCCCCTTCCCCTGTTTGGTTGCCCCCAGCGAGCTTTTTTCCGGATTAGCGTGGCTTGGTTTTTGAGGCTGCAGGTAAACTCCAGCCCCCTGGGGAAGTGCTTTTTCCAACCGCCCTTACTCTTGAAAGGAGACCTTCCCGAGGGTAGTGGAATCCTTCCCTGATTTTTCCTGCTCTCCTCCCCCTCTTTCTCAATGGTTCGTCTTCTTAGTTTCTAGAAACGAGTTAGGCGGCCCCGGATTTCCTAATCCCCTCCTTTAGATGAAGGCTTGAGTCCCTTCCGATGTATGAGAGAGTCCTTGTCCGTAAATTCTCTCCGACTATTCTTGAGTCGCCTCCCCCGTCATTGATCTTTGATTATGACTCCCCAGCGAGCACTCATGTTTATAGGTTGATGGTTCCTCAAAGGCCGTGGGTCCGCATTTTTTAGGACCGTTGTTTTTCCGCCGCTCGTGCGGCTTCCCTCCCCTAGAAGAGAGGCTTTACAGCGTTCCCCCCCTTTGTCTGCCCGACGGTCAAGTGATAATTGCCTTTTGGTGGCTGTTCGGAATGCCCCTCTTCACGGCGTTGCCTCCCCTCCCGTCTCTCCTCTCGAAACCCCAACTTCCCCCCCCATAAAAAGCCACCACCCGTTTTTTCTTCAAGGGGCGGCGACGTCGTGGGACTCCCCCTAGTTCATGTGTCCGGGCGTGGCCAGAAGAACTGAGACTGGCTCTTTCCCCCCCTCCTGACACTCGTCACATTCCCCCCCCGGAGGCCGTATTTCTTCCCCCCACGCCGGCGATGAATGAAGGTTGCTTTTCGCCACTTACCATGCACCTGTCCACACGCCTGAATTCTTCCCGACCTTCCCTAGCTTCCTTGCCCGTCGCGGGCTCCTCCAACGGATTTAAATTGTCTTTCTTTTTTAATCTGAGCGGGAGCACTATTTCCGGTGGACCCCCCCAAATCCTTAATCAGCTCCCGGGATCTTCCTCAAGCATCCCTTGTTCCCCGACTTTAACTCGTGCCTTGGGGACCCTGATTAGCGGCCCTCAGTCCTTGTCATCCTACTTTGACGCTCAGATGCGACCCTTAATAATGACAAACTCTACGTTCCCTTCCCCTTTATAGTGTTCTAGTCTTTTCTCATATAAGTGTCTCGGGACCTACGGTGGATGTGGGGGTCCCCCCCTTATATTGTCTTTGAGGTCAGCCAGTTTACTCCTTTTTTTTTCTCCCATGCCTCCCGCCAAGTTCTCGGTAAGCAGGGACTGTGTGGGCGTGTCCAGTGGGAATATACGCATTAAGGGAGGAATGTTTTTTGGTTTCATAGGTGGCGTTTGATTCGACGCCGCCCCCCGCTAGGTCCCCTCGGTGCTGGTATGTTTAATCTTCCTTGTATCTTTATCTTAGAACCCGGAACGTCCTTGGTAAGGAACCCCGTTTTCTCCTTGAAATATCTTTGGACGACTTTATGTGTGGGTGTTGGGTTCGTTCGAGACCTCCCCCCCAAACGTCGAATTTTTTTCCATTCAACACGGACGACTGAGTCTTTTCCCTGAAAATACCACAAGCACTGACTTGTCTTTTGTAAGCGGGGACTTGTGACCTTTTTCTCTCCCCTTTGATACCAACGGCATTGTTTGTTTGTCCCGGTTCGGATGGTCCTCCCGAGCGGCTTTCTCCTTTGTACCCACAAAACATCACCTTGTTCCCCCACGGCTGGACATCACAGTTAAGGGACACCTAACCTGCTATTTGCGGTTCTCAATTCTAGACCCCCCGGAGGAAACCCAGCCCTTTTTTCAAACGTTTGGGCACCTCTGTCTTTAGAAGTATGTCCCCTTAAAACCCAGCCTAGAAGAATCATCTCCCCTTCCGAACCGTTAGAAGTCGCCCCATGAGAAGAGGGCGTCTTACTTCAAGCATTCACTTTGACTGACCGTCCACCCCCAAGTTCATTTCACCCCCTCCCTCAAAGGGCTGTGAGAGCATGCAACCCGGCGGTTTCGACCCTGTCTTTTTTTTTTCCCTTTTTTTACCAGACCCATGTTCATCATGCCATTCCCCCCTGTGTGGTGCCTCCTTTCCATTTTGGGAGTTACCTTCGAAAGGGACCAACTATTCTGTTAAGCTCCGACCCAATATGCTGGGCCCGAAGGATTCAGAAAAAGACGAGTCCCCCACCCGACTACTGAAGTCTGAAGTGGCGTGGTTTCCCACGGCCCCCCCCATTGTAAGAACTGCAGTTGCGTTTCACGTCTCCCCGCGCCCACCCTTTGACGAATGATGTCCGCCTAAGCCTTTTCCCTCCTGGTCCCTTGGGCGAACGACATTTCCCAGTTATCGAGAAAGATGAGATCCCCTGAATTTTTTGAGGAGAAAGTGCATGCCACAGTCGCCCCTACTGTTTCTTGTACGCGTGGAGCAAATCCCCCCCCTTTTTGCGCCTCTACACGACCGCCAGAAGACGCCCCCTGAGGCCGGGCGTTCCCCAGCGAGTTAGGTGTCCGCTCCAAAGCCTTTTGATAAGGCCGGAACGGGACAGGTTTTTCCTCTTCCCCTCCAGCCGGCCCCCTTCCAACTTCAGAGAGGAAGTAGGAGTGCCTGACTCTTTGGCTAATGACTACTGGGAAAGCCTATGTGCGCCTCCCTCTCCGCCTTTTTCCCCGGGGCGTCGCGGCCGTTTGTTCTCAATAGGTCTTTTCTTGGAGACTATGGACCCGGACCCTGGTCCTCCCCTTCTGAACCGACGTTTAAGCATCCCTTCCTGAGTTCTTTAGCCGTGCGCGGTCTAGGATAATTTCGGACGTCAGCCACTTCCGTTTCCCCGATATTCTGGGCTTCTTCCATTGCCTTTCGTTTTGACAGAACAGTTTGCTCCCTCTTTTATGACAGCCGACACCCTACCTCCTCCCAGTCCCATCCTGGATCGATCTTTTCTATGGCGAAGGGGCCCGGAGTAGAAACTTTTTGGCTTATCTACTCTTCCAGTTTTTTTTGTTATCTAATTCTTTTCCCCCCCCTCATCAGCCACCCCCGCCCAGAATCAGCACCCGACTCCTTTGATGGCTTGAGCCGAGCAGTTTCTTTTTTGCTTAACCGGTCCCCTCGTGGCAACACTTGCCAAAGGTCCTCTCCGGTCTCCTTTCCATACTGATATTGCGAATCAGTACACTTTCCATGAACTTTTCAGATTGTTCGAAGAGAGAGGCGACCCATTTTTACGGCTTCCCTAAGATCCGTCTGCTAATCCCATTCCTTTCTATCGGCTATATGCAAATTGGCTTCTTCTAAACGGTCGACCAGCTCAAGAGCTTGTTACTGGGGAAGGTAAACATCATTTCCGACCCCGAGAATTTCGGGACTCCCTCCCCTAATACCCAATCGTCTTGTTTGAAAATTCCGGTTTGTCCCTTCGGTGCTCGGAAAACTCTTTCCTAGAAAGGAGCGGGTGTTCTTGCTAGCCCATCCGACGACCCTGGACAAACAAGGCCCCCCCTGGTCCTTTTTTTAGGTGTGTTTTTGGGTTGCGGTCTTTCCCTGAACATGAACCTCCCCATACCTTTGGTGACTGGCGCCACGCTTGTCACCTCGCGGAGGCTTTAGACGGTCTTCGGTTTCGACCCACGAATGCCTTAGACCTAGGTCGCAATCCAGAGAGTTGTTTCCCCCTTTTCCGGCCTGCGTTCCCGCTTTTTCCAAGTCTTTCGGCGGGACAGCGCCTTGTCGGCGTGAGGAGAGTGACCTTTCCCTCCCCGTAAGGTTGACTTATTCGACCTATTCACAATTCAGAAAGTCCTGGCGCTCTTTGACCTTGACTGTGCGGTGTCCAGTCGCGGCTCACAGTCGGCCTTTCTCCCGCCAAGAAAGATTTTCTTGGTCGGGATCGGAGGATCGGGGAATTTCCCTTTTTGCTTACCCTCCCCTTCAACAATTTCTTTTTTGGCAACACGGAGGACTGTTTTTCCTTATGAAAGAGCTCGTAGCTGCCTTTTTTCCTCCGAAGCCGAAGGTTGGGTTTTTTTTCTTTTTCTCCTCCGTGGATCCCTGCTTGAAGTAGCGGATCTTTTTAATGCAGGCTACGGCGTCCCTACGCTGCCACAACTGCTCTTACCCGTAAGGCCCTTTCCGAGGCACTGGCGTGGGAATGCTCTCCTGGCCTTTACCAATCCTCCCTTGTCTCGATGGCTACCGCCCGGTCACGGCTTTTTGGGAAGACTTGGACGATTTTCCCATTGTTTCCAAAAGAGTTAGCGACCATGAGTCTTTGTTGAGGGGGACTTGACTATTCTTCCCTCTTGTCTGCCACGGGCTCAAGGTTTGAGTTACTTGTTTTTTTCCGTCAGATTATGGAGGGACACCTCGCTTCCGTCCCCTTTCTCTTAAAACCAGTCCGTTCCCTTTTCCCCGGCGCTTGCCCGATTTCCTCAGTGCAGGGCGTTTATGGTAATTCCGGCAGAGTTAACCTGCGCATTTCATCTCCCCCCCTTGTGTTCGTCGCCAACTACCCCTCCCCCATCCCAAATCACATCGCTAATGGCGTTTCCCTTTCGTCGTTTGGGAAGCCTCCCCCCTGCACGGTTCCCAATTTTCTCCTGTCCTTGCCCCTGAGTCCTGGCCGCTGGCCCCCATCCCATTTGAACTTTTCCCTCCCCCCGGAGCGCAGCGGCCCGTGGACCCCCCAACGCGTACACCCCCCGAAGTCTTTTCACTTCCTTCTCGGTACCGGAACGTCCCACAGTCCTTATATACATGCTTCCTTTCTGAGTCTTAGAGGCCTGGCTCATTTCCTGATGATGGCCCTCAAATCTGGGGTCCTGACCTCTCTTTGTGATACCACACGTTCTTCCGCAACGGAGATTTCCTTCGGTAGACTCCACGATACGGGTCTTACTTTTTTGTTGGAACCCTATGCACCGTCCTCTCTCTCTCCCTCACTCGATGAGAGGTGCATACGCGTTCTTCAACCCCCCCCTCCGAGGTGTCCTAGCGTATCTTAGTCCCGACGGATGCTCTAAAATCCGTAGCGAGACCCCTTTTTTTTTTTTTTTCTGTATCCACACCCTCGCCCACTTTCTGGGTCCCCTCTCCCTTGATCGGTGGCGTGGAGAACCGACTCCTCTCCCTTCCCTCCTTCTATTTTTTATTTTTTATGACGTCAGTGGGAAGTGTACAGTGTTTTCCGTTTTTTTTTAATAAGTCTAGAATTTACCGTTTTGTGGAGTCCAGTCCTCCGGAGGTCGCGCCTACCTTTGCAGTTAATTTTTCTGTCTTTCTGTGGGATGTGCACTTTACCCCCTGTGTCAGACCGTTAAGGGCAAGTCTTCGACGCATTTTTTCCGTGATCTGCCATCCTTTGAGTGCGACAGGGACGATTTTGGTTTTTGGATTGGGTTTTGAACAACGGGCTTGGGAGGCGACTTCCTTTTCCAGGAGTCCCATATACCCGCACACGCCTGAAAATGATAAGCTTTTTTCCCTTTCTTTCCCTTCAATTCTTCGAGGACGACAAGTTTTTATAGAAAGCACTCTTGCTTTGTTCGGTCTTATCTCAAGACCCGACTCAAACAACCGGTAGCCCTTCAAAGGCAACTGCGCTCGTCAACCCATCCCCGTCCGGACACCTCCCCTTATTTGAGATGCTAGTTCTCCCCTTGCAATCCATTGCAATTCTCACGTTTGCTGGTTTCGTCCTGAGCCCCTAGTAGTTTTTTCCTTTTATTTTTTCACGAATTTAGACCGCGACTCCCCCCTGATCCCACCACTCATCAAGTTTCGTCCGACGTCGACTTTTGAAAGAGGGGGCCGTACTACAACCGGCGCCATCCTATTGAAATGACTTTTTTCCCCCCCCTTGAACCAAACTTTACTCCGCGAAGTTAGCAAATTGTTCACATGCCCCCCCCCCCCTTCCTTCCGATGCAGTTTTCTAGTCTCGGAGAATGTACGCAAATTAGTTTTTTTTGTCCCCCCGGACCTTCCCCCTTTCCTGTGCTCTGCCAACTCCCCCGGGCAAAATCATTTCCTTCCCCGAGAGACCACAACCTTGCATGTGGCCGCCCCCGCCGGCTACTACCTCTCACCTGACTACCACCGCCTTAGAGACGCCTTTTTCTTGAGCTTGCCTCCCGGACCACTTTTTCCAGAAAAGGTATTTGAGTTGTACCCAGTCTCAGAAGAACCCTTAGATGTCCTTTCCGAACAGCTGTGTTTTTTTTGAAAAGCGACCCCCTTTTTCGGAGAGACCCTTTCTTTTCCCAGGAGTATCGCAGTATGTCTCCTCCCCTTCTGGTACCGGAACCTCTCTACCCTACCCCACCCTGGTGGAGCACCCGCTCTTTTCAACTAGCCCCGCGCTTGTAACATTGGCTCAATACATGGTCTCATGCCTGGTAAAGATTTCCTTTAAAGACAGAAGACAGTTACAGTGTTCCCTTTCGAGTAGAGTGCAGAAAGCTCCTTCCTACCACGGAAATTTGTCCGACGTAGTCGCGACACTTCCAAAAACTAGGAAAAGAAGCCGCTTCCTTCCATCGGAGTGACTCATTCTACTTTTTTATATTCCAGCTCCCGGTTGCAGACTTTTCTGCCAGTGGGCGGGGCGTAGACGGACAGTTCTTTCCTTCCTATACGTGGTGGAGGTGCTAATGACCCCTCCCTGCCACTGCTTGGTCGCCGAAGCCCTCCGGACGTGGCGACGCTTTCCGATTCTGTTTTTGGCGGCACCCCCGGTGGCCAAGGCCTTCCTTTTCACATAGGAAATTTTTTCTCCCCTCTGCCTGGGCCTATTTTTTCTCCCTTGTACTAGACTGCACCAGATAAAAGATTAGCTTCTCAGTCACCCCGACCCCCCCCCGGATAATGAGGCTTTTCCCTCATTGGGCGGAGTCAATGGTATCTACTCTCTCCTCATAATCCGTTTTGTGGTTTCCTAGAGATCAGTTTCCGCACCACCCCCCCCCCCCGAACCTCCCCCACTTTTAGAGGTTTGGTTACAGAGGCGGTTGCATCCGGTTTAATCTAGTCACGGTAAGAGGAGGATTTACCCTTTTTCCCTTGGCTGATTCCTTCCCCTAAAGCCTTTTTCATCAGGCTTGGCCGACCGGTCATCCGCTATTCTCAGGAGTTAAAGACTCTACGTCGTTCCCCCGAAGGCTTTCAGAGACATGTTCGTTCTTCCTTTCCCCTCTTGGAATCCCACCCTCCCAAGTCCTCCGCCCCGTAGATTTGGCACGACCGGAAGTTTTGCGTCCCCCTCTATTATGACAGGTGCCATTAGAAACCCAGGTCTTCACTGGAGAAGCCAATTGCGGATGAAAGCGTTCAAAAGAGGAGGTTTGTCCATGACTTTACCGTGCTTGCGCTCCTCGTCGGACCAAAAAAACCTTGCAGGAAGTTAATATTGCGTCCCCTCACAGCCCAAGTCATCAACACCCCCTTCAATTCCCGGTTTCTGAGCGGAGTCGGGACCCCCCATCCCGACGAAATGCTTTCCTGTTTTTTGAAAACAGTACCCGCAAAAAGCCGCCCTTTTACCCTTTACGGCTCTCCCCTTCAGACCGACCCGAAGTTAGATCAATTTTGTAGAGGAAGCGTTCTCCAAGCGCTGTGAGGGTCAGAGGAGCCTGCCGTGGTAAGGTAAGGACATAGGAAAGTCCCCTAGAAGCTTTATTCGCTTCCTGCACTCCTTTCTGACAATGTCTTCAAGTATGCCCCGATCAACTCTCCCTTTCTTCGCTGCCCTTCCCCCCCGGTTTTTTTCCGTCTCGCTTGAAGAGGGGCCCCCGTTTTTATATCCCCCTTCCAGACAGAATTTCTGATCTGGGATTTTGCCCTTGAGTTGGCCCAAAACTCCCCTTCTTACCTTTGTGGACGGAGTCACACCGCTCTCATGATGGTGAAAGGCTTACCCTCGCAAGTGGTGTGTGAGGAATGCTTTCTTTATTAACGCACACTTTTACGGACTTACTTCTATAAAGTGGAGGGACCTGGGAAGCTCCGTGCTCTTGACGTGTGTCAGCCTCTTGATATTCTTCGGACTAAGCGCCACCTTTATTAAAGGACGACTGACCATCCTTTTTCTCTGGGATGAGTTGACGCGTATTGTTAACATGTCTTGACGATGTCGACTCTTGACCAGAAAAAAACCCCCCCCTTCGTTCAAGGATTGCTTGTGCCGCCTGATCGACATTTTCTTCCCTTTCTGAGTGGTCTTAGGAGGAGTCCCCTTCTGGGCTCTAGCCTCTCTATTCCCCCTAAACGGTATGGATTCCATTGCGGACGCCGAGAGGTCTTCCCGAAAAGGTCAGACCAGGGTTCTCCTTCTGAAGTCTGCACTCTTTCCCCGTCTTCCAGAAAAGATGAAGGGCAGGGCATTGCTTCTTCTCATGCTAGCTTAACGGCTCTCTCCCCCGTAATTTACCGGTTCTCCCCCCGGCTTCCATACCCAACAACTACCCAAAACCCCTCTTCTACCCCCCCCTAGATAGGTTTACCCGCTGTCCCCCATACACCTCCGTCGAGGCAACCTTCTTTTGACCTTTTCCTGTCCTTTGACCATGAAGCAAGTCTTTCTCCATACTCCCCCTTCCTCCCCTTGCCAGCGGCCGTCGGGATCCAAAGAGTAAAACCCCTTTTTTTTCTCTCCCCCGCAGGCGGAACCCCTGAACCTTCCCCCCCCCTGCCTTTGGCATAGTCCCAAGAGATAGGATTGGGTTTTATACCCTCCCCCCCTCATTTCATTGTATCGGTCCCCCCTAAAGGAGGAATAAATCGAAGGTGTCTACCCCTACCTTTAGAACCCTTTATTGCCGCTACCCCGGCTCGGTCCCCCCGGCTGACTCCACAGCTACAATCCTTTTTCTTCGTGTTGCCTGATTCGGGATGCCTAGTTGAAGAGTCTAGCCCTCTCTGGTGGGGTGTCTGCAGACTTTCTCCCCGACGGCTTTTTTCCCAAGTCAGCTTCCCTTCTTCGTAGGAAGGATGATTCATATGGTCCCTTCTCAGGCCCATCACTTTTTTTCTTTCGGTGGAGGGCCCTGAGAGGAGGTCCCTGCGGTGATTGAAACCCCCCCCCCCATTCCCCTTGAACTTGGCCGAATTCCTATAAGTCTGGTAAGAAGGTCTTCTCTGGCATTGCTTTTGGGTGTCCAAGTGGTTTTTTAATTATTTTATTATTTTTTTTTTTTGGGGTACTCCCCCCCCGTTTCCCCGCCCTTCCCTTCTCGCTGTTGATTTTGACACCTTTTGAGTGGCTGGTCCCCCCCCCCGCGTGGGCCAGTGCCCTTTCGACGGGCATTTTTCCCCCCCCTTTTTTCCTTTGGAGTGGAGTTTTTGCTCGCCCTCTCGTTGGTTTTTTCGTTCGCTGAAGATGTGTTTTGGATTTGGAGTAGACCCCACCCAACCGGCCTTTTCCCTTTTCCTAAGTTTAGAACCGGCTATCCGGCTTCCCATCACAGCCCTTCACTTTCCTTTCTTTTATGTCTTTTTTGACGTGGACGTTGGACGACTTCGTCTTCTCGAACACGACTACTAGCCGCGCTCCGCCGATTTCAATGTTCTAAACCCACGTTCCCCCCTTAAGGTACCCATGCTCGCTGACGCCCCTAACCACCCGGCCCTTTTCCCCCCCCCCTCTCATGAGTTTCCAGCTTGGTTCTCAAAGTGTCGCCCTTGAACTCACCCTCGTGACGTTGCTCTGTTTTAGGCCTCGTCCTCCCCCAGATTCTGGAACCTTACAAACGCGCCCGCCTCCCAGAGTCAAGGACGACTGCAAGCCGTCGGTTTCTTTCATTCCTCATTTAAGTGCGAAGTACGGGCCCCTCTTAATGAAGACCCACCACTCCGCGAGCTTTCCCCTGTAGCCACCTGTGGAGAGTTCGCATGCCTCGTGCCGACAGCTTGCATCTACCCTCGCCCCGCCACGTCGCGCTTTTTTTTTTCCGCCGTAACACCTCTCTGCTTCCATTATTTTTGCACATCAATTGTCCCTCCCCTCTCCGAGACGACAGTATTTTTTTGCTTTTTCGAAGACTGTGCTTCCCCCCGCTCTCAAAAAGCCCCACGTGCGCCCCTCTACAGTTATGAAGTAGATGGTTCGTCCTTTGAAAACATTTCTAACCACCTTGGGCCCTTTTTAGGAGCAGCCGCTTACTAACGGAAATTTCATATTTCCTTCTTTCTCGAAATCATTCCTTCCCCCGAGACATAGTTTTCTCCCCCCCTCGCTTCGGTCTTAATAGAGAAGAGATCGAAAGGCCTTCTCCAGGGTTTAGATTGACTACCACTCCATCCTCTCTTTGCCGGGTACTCTGGATCCACGATCACCTGAGCAGGAGGGTTACAGGGACAATAATTAGAAGAACGGTAAAGTACTTTCTTTTTTTCGGGAGGGCGCCCCAACAAGAACCCCCGAAAGGCCTCTAAGACGCCAGCAGGGAACCCATAATTTCCCAACAAAAGAAGCAGAGGTATAGTACGAGTGCGATGACCTCCCGGACCAGACATGGAACTCCCCCCCTTTTCTTTGGCCCCTGAAACCTCCCCCACCTCTATTGAGAGTGCCCTTTTTCTGAGGCCTAGATATTGTTCCTCGGGTTTTAGGAAAAGCCCTGAAAGCGCCCGCCCCTGAGCGTAGGCATCACGGACGGAGGTACGAAGTGGATCGCGTGATTCCTGAGATTACCCGGCAGCCTTATATCCCCTTCCAGAAGACCATCGTCCTTCTATTACCTTTTTTTGAGTCGCGGCCCTTGAGGTCATTCCGGTCGGCCTTCCTCCTAGGTAAGAAGCTATCCCAGCTAACATGACTTTATAAGCACCGAACTGAGGACTCTCCTTTTTGCAGTTGTCCCGGGGGAGGAGTAGAAATAG
>Ga0179591_1443950_pt1 | contig 11594 bp, 23 predicted proteins | sample CZOMad2_1_08_16f_FD_182891 | JGI IMG/M metagenome (GOLD analysis project Ga0179591, IMG submission 182891) | Vadose zone soil fungal communities from Angelo Coast Range Reserve, California, USA - CZOMad2_1_08_16fungal (PacBio error correction) | ecosystem: Environmental > Terrestrial > Soil >... | reverse complement strand
GTACAAATTCGGCCTACCGGCTTCTGGGGGAGTTTTCGCGTACCGGTGACGCTGGGGGGGAGACAGCAAAGCAGATAATAGGCGTTAGGAGAAGAACGTTAGGGCCCAGGGGGCATTGCGTGTCCGGTGTGGGCGTCTGCAGGTCTAAGACAGGTCACTAGAGGAGATTGGGGGCGCCGGGGGGGGGGTCCAGATTAGTGTTTACGTGTCCGGGAGGCGGAGGTTCAGAACATCTCGCACAAGGATACCTACAGCAAGGAAGGTGCGTGCGCAGTAGTCTGCGCGCCCCCCACCGGGACCTGCTGTGGGACTTAAGGGGATTGCGGGGTGGCGCTTGGGGTCCAGAGCGTACACGGCCGTGGTGGCTGACTTGAGGACGTGTGGGGTGGAAGTAGTCCGGCGTGTCGATCGACGTATTCAGGGTCGGCGCTCTCGGCACGAGATAGTATCGTGTACAGTCAGGGGTAGTCGGCGCGAAACGAATCGCGGGCGTCAACAGGGGGGGCCGGGAGGCCCTGGTGTCGGTCATCGGTGATACACTAGTAATCGAGCAGGGCGACAGGTCGTCGAACCAAAGGGGGGGGCATTTGGGTCGTGATGGGAGATTGTTGGCTGAGCATGAATCGACGGGTGCAGGGAGGACCGCCCCGAGAAGGCAGCGTAAAGTCGGGTACGGACGTCGATGGGGATTAGGAGGGCCGTTTGGGGTGAACTGTTGAGATGCCTGAGGAAACGATTGAGAAGCATACCTCGGGGCCATATCAGTTCAGTGGTGGATTGGATACGTGGAGTGGCGCGGCTTACGCGCGAAGCCGGGAACACTTGCAGTGTACTGGGTCGGGGTTGTACACCCGAGGGTGCCGATTCGCCGTGTGTCGGGGCTTTGCTCCGCGTGAGAGGCCGGCTTTCGGGCTGCACGCGGAGGTACCCTCTGAAAGGCAATCAGTATGATGGGGACCAGGCCAACGCGGTCCCAGTTAAAGACACTACGGGCCTATGACCTAGCGGCAGCCGCAAGCGTGTCGGGATAAGCAAGCGATGTGGTGATGATGGTCGGCGTAATAGACCCCTGTCATCTTGGGAGCGGGAATGATTCCGGGAGCGGGGTTCAGGGGGTCGGGACCGTGATGCGGCACAGAGGTTCTGTTGAGGTGGGTGTAGGTGGTTGCGTGCTGCTGGACGGATGGACAATCACCTCGAGCATCATGCTTCACTGACTTGGGGATACGGGAGTGGGGAGGGCCTGGGCAACAGGGAGCCGCGGTGGAGAGGCGAAGAGGTGTCAGATGGAGAGGGGGGCGGAGGATTCACCGAAAGTGGACGGTATTTTACGCGAAGACGGTATTAGTATACACAAATCGGGGATTCGCTGGGAGAATACCCGGCTCGCAACTGAGCGGGTGAGGAGGATGGCGTCAGTACGCTGAGATTTGACGGGTGGAAGGAGAGTGCTCGTGTTCGTGGAGGTACAACGTCGCCCCAGTGTCCACGCATGTGTCCTGAGAACAGGGGGGAGGGAACCGTGGCAGCTAGTGTAGTCCCACAGGACTCGAGCAGCAAGAGGGGGGGGATCGTGCCACGTGGCTCGACTGATCATTGGCGGAACGCATTGGATAGGGAAGGAGGTGATAGACGACTGGGGGAAGGTCATACTCGCAGGGTAGGTAGGTTTAGGGATAGCGCGTTGCCTGAGGGGGCAAAACGTGGGTCGGAGCCGTAGGGAGTAGTGATGTTCTTTGGGAAAGGTATGGTGTGCGCCGGAACCGTAGCGTGGGACACATAGCGTACACAACACGTGCGGCGTGTGGGGATTAGCTCTGGGGGGCAATGTGCTCGCGCGCTCATGTCAACGTTCGTCCGGGGGAAGAAGGGAACCTGCGCACTAGGGGCGGTCATTGTACTCCAGTTAGGACGAGGGGTGTTTTGTGATTCGTGTCCCGGGTATACCCTCTGTGGGTCAGGCCTGACGCAAAGTTCAGGGTGGCCGCGTCGCGGCGGGCGCCCGCCATTGAGTGGGTCGCGGAGCGCGAAACCGGGTCAGGGCCGGATGGGGGCGGGGGGTTGGCCGAGTGGGGATGTGCATCGGTAGTAGTGTGGCTCGGACTATGTTGATCACGATCGGCACGTTGTCTCATCAGATCAGTGCGGACGTCTCTGCAGCGGTGGCAGTCACGGCGATACGGCGGCCGCTTGGTGCCGAAGGCGCAAAGCGCGTGAATGCATGTTGACGATGTGGCACACTCGCACCTCGAGTGGCCGACGCCAGGATAGGCCCCATGCTCATTGGCGAAGGGCCTATCGGGCAGTGGAACGGACGTACGCGCGCGGCTAGGAAGGGTTCACGTTCGCTGCGTTCGTCAGGGCACGGGGGATAGGAAGTGGGGGCGGCGTGCGCTCGGCAGGGGGGAGCATTCGAGTCTGGTGGGCGGCAGGGCGGACCCGTACGGGGTGTGTACGAGCACATGATCGGATGAGCCTTAGTGTTCTAACCACAGGGCGGTTTGAGCCTCGGATTATGTGTCTGTTTCGGTGGATGGTCCCTAGTGAGTCTGGGAGCACATAGCGGACTAAGGTGCGACTTGTGTGGCCCACACTGGCGGCCAGGGCGCACGGGAGGGACACCGTCTCACCTAACACAGGAGCAGGACGGTGGCCGGATGGCAACGGGATACTTTGCGTTGCCCGAGGTGGATAGCAACACGCCACGCGGGAGCGCCTGCCGGAAGGATGGAGTTGGACTCGGGTCTCGACTTCGAGGCAGCAGGGAAGAGTGCTTGTCGGGCAACCGCGGTGTGAATCGCCACGGGCGGTCGTGGTAAGGGTGGCTCAGGCTGGGGAATGTTCTGGGCGCGCATAGCGATGAGGGCTATCTGGCTGAGGGGTGTGACAACCCCCTGAGCGATCGCGGTTTGGCGGCCGGCCACGCCAACACGTTTGGGGCGTGGCCCTTCCGGATTTTCGGAGCGCCTGGGGTAAGACTGCGTGTGTGTCTGCGGCAGGTGGGTATGTTGGTGGATACAGGTGGGCCGGCTGTCCGCTAGTCGGTCCACGGCACGCGTATGTCTAGGCACAGCGCAGGAGGGGCAGCCGGAGCGATGAGGTTGTGGCGCTGGGGGTGGGGCTATAGGAGTTGCTAGCGGGGTTTTCGGCGGATCGACCGGGAAGCAAAGCAGGCTGTTCGGGACAGGGATTCCGAGCACCCAGGGAGCGAAGTTGGGAGAAAGGAGGCGGTTCCCCGATACTCGGCGGGTAGCGTCCCTATAGTGAGTGGGGCGCCGGGGGGGGTCACACCACGGCGGCAGATAGGGGGACAGTCGATGGGTTTCACAAGTAACGTAGCGAGGGGTCGGGGACTACGTGGGCTGGGATGCGGTCGTCGTATGAGCTGTCTCGTGTTCGAGAGTGCCCTTGAGGGCGTCTGGTTGGTGCCGTTTAGACCGTGGCGTTTCCGTGTTTGAGGTGTGGGTGGGTAGGTATGTGTCACAAGTGCCCGGAACCGGCCGGCGACGAGGCCGCAGTGGTGGCCTACGTGTCGGTTGTGTGGGGGGAGGGGACCGCAGCCCTGGCTGAGGTAAATACCGCTGTCGCACCTGGGTGCACGAGGGCAAGTTTGAACGACCCTCCTTGCGGGGACGTGCAGTGCCGCCGGGTAGGAAATGTGAGGTGTGTGATGAGCTGCGCCTCGGTGTCGCCGTCGCAGGCGACGTCTCGCGTGCGCGGTGTCACGAGATGCGTTCGCGTCGGTTGTCTCGTGTGGACGATTGGATCATTGGTGACTGCAGCATGACAGGGGTGGCACAAGGAGGATGGATAAGGCTATTGCGCAAGGTTGATTCCGAGTGGCAGTCAGGTAGGCATGTCATATGATTATCGGAAGGTAGGACGGGGGGTCGAGCGGTTATCACGAAGTGGTGGCACAGAAGAGGGCAGCTGCATATGGACTTGAGGTTCGCCAAACGTGTCGGGAGGACGAATTGGGGGTTAAAGACTGCTGCGGGGACGAGTAGGAGACGGTTTCGAGGATGTTAGGGCCGGTTGCCGGACACGGCGTAGGATGTCGCGTCGGGGTAATCATGACGTCGAAGTACGCTTACTCTCCTGTTGTTAGTTTGGTCATGGATTTGGGGAAGAGGTGAGCAGGCTCGTAGGGGATTGTGAGCTCAGTCCGGCGACAGGGATTGTCAGGAGGAGCTTTTGTGGGGTGGGGGCCCGGCTGGAGGGATGAGGAATCAATTGGTGTGGGGGACGGGCGGGATGACGGGGAACGGATGGTGGCGGGGGGGCCGGATCATGCAGATGAAGGTCATCCTGGGGTTAGTGGGGATCACGGGGTGTGCGGTGGTTCGTCAGGTTGTTCTGAGCTAGGCATGGCCAGGGCCATATAATCAAGCCATCCGAGCAGTTAGTCTGATGGTGGGGTGTAGTGGAGCCTCGGTGGCGCATCGGGAGAGGTGGATGCGAGGAGCGAAAGGCGGGCGAGGTGATTGGGCGGTACGGGAACCCCTTGCTGTAGATTTGGGTCTATTTCGTCGAGTGTAGGATGTGGCGGGAGGGGCGTCGCACCGTCAGGGACACGTGGCCGAGACGATACTGTGCGTTGGGCTCAAGAGTCACGGATGGAAGGTTTCCTTGGGTGGAAGAAGGTAAGCAGGCGGCGGATTAGGGCACAGCGGGAGTTGGGAGATGGCGCAGAGGGAGGCGGACAGAGGTCAGGTAGCTGGAACCTCTGAAGGGGAGCTAAGCGGAGTGGTAGCCGTGTGCATGTGCTGGCGTAACGGCGACGCTCAGTGATGTTTGACACAGACGATCTGTCTGGTGCATCGTCGGTGCGCAGATTGTATGGCGAGGGGATGGACCTACCCGGGAGTTTGGCGAGACAGAGGTTAAGGGGCAGATAGGATCGCTACGAGAACGGGAGTGAATGGGTCTGAGAGGTGCCTGGGGGGGGAGGCAGAGAGAGGTCGAGGGAGTGGGTGAAGGCCAAGAGGTGGTGCCGGGCGTTGCGAGCAGGGGGGCTTACTCGGAGTTAGGGCCACCTGCGGCTCTGGCCAGCGATCGCGGCTTTTTGCTTTGAGTGTGGCTTGGCTCGGGTTCGGGAGGGTCCCGGGAGCCATTAGGTGGATAGCCGCGCGTGCATAGGACGGTCGGGCGCGTATGTGGTGTGGGGGCCACGCCAGGCAGGGCACCTGTGTGTGTAATGAGTGTTATAGATGGGGCTCCATGCCAGCCGAGGCTGGTGCCGAAATCGTGGGAGCCGGGGCTGTCTTAAGATAGCCGGAGTGTGATGGCTGGTGAGCGAAAGGCGAGCCATGGATTGTAAGGGTGGGGGGCTTTGGCTGTGGGCAGCGCCATCTGGGGATAGTCCCGGCACAGCGCTTAGGGGGAACGGGTATAGCGGGCCAGATCAGGGAAACGAGGAGGGTCCAGGCGGTAGGTGGCGGTTGGCTCTGGTTGAAGGTTTATGGGGGTGACTCTCGGCGGTAGTGTCGGTCACTTTGGAGGGGTACGGCTCCCTGGTTGGGGCGGGACCAGGGGGCTATCGGAGGCAATTATGGAGGGGCACCGCAGGCCGGTGCAGCGGTGTCGGTAGGAGATTTTTGCAACACTTGGGGCCCATGTGGCGGTACAAGGAAGTGGACACCGGGAAGGGGGCAGTTGTCGGGGGGACAGATAGCAAGGCGTGGTTTCGGAGTAGGGTCTAAGTGGCCCGAGGGGGGCTGGGGCTCGACGGTGTTACGTCGGCGATAGCCTGGAGCACCACGTCGCCGGGTCTTGTAAATCGAGCACGATGCGGGTGGCGCGGCCGCGAGACGAACTGTCACACCGCGGCTAGGGCGAGGTGAACGTTACGCGGACTCGAGGATGCTCTGGGGTAGTTAACCGGGGTCGGAGCACTGAACCTGGTGTGCGCGGAGGCGGGGGGCGACCCGCCTTCGCGGCGAAGGTCATCTGATCTGTAGGCAGATATGGTCGGGATCCGCGTCAGGGTGGAGAGCATTGGGACGTGAGGTGGTTTAGGGGAGGAGTTTGTGGCTTGGTGGTGGGGGAGCGGGGTGGAATTTGTTTTTGTGAACTGTGCGATGGAGGCGTATGGGTGGGAGGAAAGGGAGGCGCGGCGTGCGCTCGCCGGGCACAGGTAGACGCTGGCGTGCGCAGTGTATGAGGGCGGCTGCAGGGTAGAGGATCGGGGCGCGCAATGTCCAGCAACGAAGCAGGCATGGGTACGGGCGAATGGAATCTTCGTGGGGCGCTACGAGTGCGCGGATCATACACACACACGAGGCCCAGGGATCGGTTGTGGTGAGTGGAACATGTTCAGTGTGGTCGGAGGGTAACAACACCCTGTTGTGGACGTAACGGTGATACAAGTAGGAATGAGCTGGCACCACTGGGCAATCGAACCATGGAGCACGATAAGGGCGTAGGCGGGGTCGGCAAGGGCCACGCCACCTGTCTTCTTGCCGCTCGTGAGCTGGGAGAGTGCCGGCACTGGGCCGGTGCCGTGAGAATGTGTTGGTGGAAATAAGCGTAGCGCTATGCACTTTTATGAAAGTAGACAGGCGTGCGCATCCTATATGCCGCAAGTGGCCGCTATTATATTCTGATTGGCATCGGGAAATGAAGCATGAGGCTAAGGAGAAGGATGCAGCAGGGTTGCTTTCCTGGTGTAGTGATGGCCAGGAGTGTGGAATCGTCGGGAGATGACAAGATGGTTTGCTGGGACACACCGCGGACATTGGGTGCCGGCGAGACGGGGGGACTGGGGATGGGCAGCGGAAAGACACGTGACTGTGCTAAGGACTGGGCCGGGCGGGGCATGGATAGGTAGGGTTCCCTTGAGTCGTTGTCGGTTAAGGATAGCTAAGGGAGGCGAGTGGTTGAGCCGATGATTGGGAAGGGTGGTTGGGTCGGTGACGGATCCGGCCCTGGAGTTGTGATGGCGGTGGGACAGCGCACCGGCCGGTCAACCGGGTGCGCACGTCGGGGGATAGCTAAGTATGGGGGAGGAGGTCAGCTCTGGAATGTGCATGAATACGGCGTGCCGTCGAAGACGGAGGTTAGTGGTCCTGAATTGGACCGCGGGGCATGGAATTTCGAGTATGTCGACGGGACTCGAGAGGGCAGCAGGGACACGAATACATCAGGGGGAGGAGGGGAGGTGTGGCAGCTTGTACCGAGCCGGTCTTGATTGGGTGGAATGAAGTTGGGGTTTAGGGCGAGCATGAACGGATCGGAGTCACCTCCGTAGTGCTGGGTGGCGGCGCGACGCCTGGTGAACGCCCTTCGGAGCGGGGCCTTGCGGGGGAGGGGGGCTGTTCTGTTCAGTAGGTTGGGAGGCGATGTGATATGTCGGTGAAGATGGGAGCGCTTTGCAGGGGTTGTTGTACGGTGGAGGTCGGTGTCCGGGTTGGACATGAGGTACGCGTCAGCGGGGGTGGCACGGGGTCACTGTCAGCGGGTTTGAGTGTGGGGCCGGGTAGGAGAGAGCTATGGCTCGAGCGGGTGTCGGTTGGTAGGGATTGGCGCTAGGTTGAGCGATGGTTAGTGTACCAATTGTAGGACAGGGCAGCCACGGGCAAATGCGGGGGAGAAGGCCAGAGGGGGGGGGTCGCCTAGAGTGAAGGGATACGGTGGAACGGGAGGCAGGCGGCCAGGGGCTGAAGCTGGCGCGTCCATCGCGGGGGATGAGAGGCTGACTGAGGACAGTTGCTAACTGCTCGTGGTGATGTGCTCAAATCGGTGATGGGGGACGTCCGCCGACAGCTGGATCAGCGTGCGTTCCTGGTGGGACTTAAGACAGAACCAACTAGGTAAAGGTCGCGGTGTTCTGGTTGTTGAGCAGAGGAGCCGTCATGCGTCGCTCTAAGAGGTCAGTCTTGATGGACACGTGAGTATGTCGTGGGAACGCGGCAGTTGCACCGCTGGTGACTGTGAAGGTGGTGTGATATCGGCGGCGTTGTATGAATCAACTGGATAGGAGGCGGAACACAGATGTTCAGAGTGAGTCAATCAGAATGGGACAGGGCCGGGGGATACGTCTGACCTACCGATCGCATATCAACAGAAAGGGTAAGGGGAGCCGAAGGGCGGGAGACGCGAGCAAAAGCAGGAGTCTTAGGGGCGATCTCGGTACGAATGGGCACCGAATGTGGCGAAGTTGTTATCGTAAGAAGGGAGTGTGTGGTGGGTGTATTGGGCATGGTAGGAGGTGGCGCTGAGTGTGGGCAGGATTGTTGGGAGGATGGAACACGCCAGGCGGCGGCGTGCACCCGTTAGGGAGATCGGAGGGAGTCGACCAACCACTGCAAGACGGGTCACACACCACAACAATGGTACGCAGAAGCCGTCACATCGACGGGACCGGTGGGGGGTGGGGGCCGGAGGAAGCTCATGGGTAGGCGAGGCAACGGGGGTTGGGGGTTGTGAGTGGGCGTGACTGGGTGCAGGTGTCGGAAGGGTTGGGTCGGACTAGCTCGGGGGAGAGGTAGGGGCGATGGACAGGAAAGAGACGCCGAGAGCGAGGAGTTGGAACGCGGGGGGGGCGCATCTCGGAGGAGCGTACGGTAGGGGGGGAGGTGGTTGAGGGTGGATGTAGGGAGGACAGCGGGCAGGGGCTATGAGGGAGGAGGAGGAAAAAGAGAGGGTGAGGGGGAGGTGGGGATAAGTAAGAAGAGCGTGGAGGGCAAGGGGGGCCGAGGGGGGGGATATCGAGGCGGCACGGGTGAGGGGATGAAGCATGGCTAATAGGACTGTGGGGTAGTCTGCGGGGCCGCGATAAGGGTGGGAAAGGGGTGGACTAAAGGGAAGAGGTGAAGGGTGGAACGAGGACGGTCAAGCGAGGGGAGGGTGGGAGAGAGAGTGGCCAGGTTTGAGGAAGAAAGGAAGGAAAGAGTGACATAAGAAGGGGGCGCGGGGTGAGATGGACGAAAGGGCAAAAAGTGCGAGCGATTGGAAAGGAGGGGGAGGGGGTGGCGCTAGGGAGGGGGGGAGTCGAGAGCAGAGGACGGACACGTCGGTGGAGTAAGGAACGGCGAGGGTGGGGGCGGGGAGAGAGGGGCGATATACGACAACTCCTAGGGTGGGAGAACGGAGAGGGGCGGTGGGAGGATGGAAGGGTGGCGCATTGGAGGGGCATGAGAGACACAGGTATCCGCGGCGGAAAAGGAAGGAGCGCGGGAGCGCGGCGCCTTCGAGAAGAGGAAGAGGGGGGAGGGACCAGAGCGAGGATGGGGTAAGAGCGGATGCAAGATGGACGTTAGGGGGCAGGGGGGACGTGATGTGAAGGAGGGCCAGGGCACGGGAGGCTGCAGTGGAGGAAGAGGAAACCGGACGGGGGCGAGCGGGGGGGGAAGAGGGCACGGCAAGGGAGAGCCGAAGAGAAAGGTTGGGACGGTACGGACCGAACATGGCCCGAGGAGTCTAATGCCTGTGGGAGATAAGCGACAGTGAGCGGCAGTGTAGGGGAAGGGGAGAGACGGCGGGGAATATAGAGAGGTCGCGTGACAGAGAATCACCACGTGCAGGGACCTAGGGGTTAGGGTGAAGTGGGAGACGGGAGTAGAAAATGGAACGAAGGCGGTGTGTTGTGGGGGGTACTGGGGGTGCACAAGTGGAAAGGGGGGTGGGTTGATCAAAGTAGGGGTGAGCGTAGAAGGAATGGAGGACACAGCCAAGATTCGAGGTAAGGGATGCGTGGATGAGTGGATTATACCGGGGGGCTGCAAGGGGAGAGAAAGCGGGGAGGAAGGGGGAGAGGAAGAGAGTAAGGTGGGGGCGAAAGGGATGTAGCCCGTTGGGCATGAGAAGAGGGGATGACGAGTGCGGATAATAGATCTGCGATAAAGGGGAGAGTGTGAGGGAGTCGTGTTAGAAGCGGGGCAGGGGGAGCCGGAACGAGTGTGCGAATAAGCGTGGCGAAGCGCGAAGGGGCAGAGGATGGAGGGAGGGGGGGGGGTCATGGATGGGCAGGTTCGTGGACGGGAGCATCGGCCGCGGGAGAATGAGGATGGGGATGCATGGCAGCGGTGGGCGGGCTGTCCTGGGGCGGCAGAAGTATGGTGCGTGGCGAGGGGGTGGACGCGCGTCAAGTTGCTTGAGATCCGCCGAGGTGATATGGATCCGTGGGCAGAGGGAGTGGGAGCGGCGAATTTACAGGGGGGGAGGAGGAGGGTGGGAGAAGCCGGCAGGGGGACTGAGGAGAGCGGCGCACTCTATGAGTGCCGGGGAATAGGCGGGTGCCCAGTGTGGTGCGCTGGCGGAGGAGACGCGATTCGCGCAGGGAGGGTGAGGGGGGGGGGGCGAGCGTAGGGAGGAGGGTGTGTTTGGAGGAAATTGGAGGAATGCGCGGATGGGATGACGGGGGTAGAGCGGGGGCGATCGCGAGGAGGGGGATCGCGATGGAGCGTACGAGTGAGGTCGGGTGAGGGGGAAAACAATGTGTAGTGAAGGGTGTGAGGTCGCCAAACGAGAGAGGGCGTGGGAAGCGCGCAGGGGGGGGGTGCAAGGTCGGCCGACGGGTGCCAGCGAGGGGGAAGTGAGCCGGTGCTGAGTGAACGGCACGGGGCCTGATCAGGCGGGACGGGGGCCAGAGAGTCCAGTTGTATTAAGGGTGTGAGGTGGGGGCTGTTCTTGGGCGGGCGAGGGGCCGGGCGGAGCTGGTAGCTGGATAGCCGGGCGGAAAACGGCTCCGAGAGGGTGGAGCCATTGGCACAGCCAGGGCCGCGGATTGAAGGAGCGTGTGGGTGGGGGAGACCCCAGGTAGGGACCGGACGCGCAACCCTGTAAAAGGGGCTTTCGGCGTCCCGCGGGGCGGTGGAGGAGGCAGGGAGCCATACGGTTTCAACTGTAGCGGAGAGGAGTGCACGGGCGCGCAAGCGGGTACGCAATTGGGTTGTGTCACTATGGAATTGAGGGGATCACAGGGAACTGGCTGGTCAGGTTAATGTGAGGGCTGAGATATTGTGCCCGCAGACCGTGGCCCTTGCAAAGGCGTGGGAAGACGATTTTACCCTACGTAGGGGCTCGAGGGGAAACGGAGAGACACAGGCGGACAAGGGGGAGTCACTAGAGAGATTCATAGGCGACGGCGCGGAGGCGGCGGTCGGAGCGCTGATGGTATGGGCGGTGTCAGGAGCTGTGTCTATCGGTGGTGCTCACGGGGCGGGAGGATCCAGCAGTCATAGTTACGGAGGCGGAGGTTCTGTGACGCGGAGCGCAGGGGGAATCGGAATTTAAGCGTCCAGGTGGCGGTACGGAGTAAAGAAGGGCTCCGGGCTGTAGTGTGCAGGGGGGTGTAAGGGGAATGGGAGCACCACGCGGGTGGGCTGAGAGGAGATGGGCCAGGGTAGGAAGCACGCGGAGCATGGGGGGGCTAGGAGTAACTTAGGAGTAACGCGGGTCGCCGTGAACAGAAATTGAAACTTGCGTGGGGCGGACGGTAACAGGTAATGGGAGGGGCGGGGCTGCTAGGGGACGGCACAACATGACCGGGGTAAATAGGGGGCGGGTCAGGGGCGAGGGATATGGGATGCGAGGGTAGAGGATCAAGAAGCGGGGGGGAAGGGATGGACCGAGCAGAGGGGGATGGGATCACG
>Ga0179591_1347936_pt1 | contig 11595 bp, 15 predicted proteins | sample CZOMad2_1_08_16f_FD_182891 | JGI IMG/M metagenome (GOLD analysis project Ga0179591, IMG submission 182891) | Vadose zone soil fungal communities from Angelo Coast Range Reserve, California, USA - CZOMad2_1_08_16fungal (PacBio error correction) | ecosystem: Environmental > Terrestrial > Soil >... | reverse complement strand
GGACCTTTCCTTTCCGGGCTCTTCAAGGACAGATCCTCCTTCCCCGATGATTTTCACTGCCTTCTTTTAACAGAAGATAGGATCATGGCTTTGAGCCGGGCTAAGACTGGATTGGTTACTCTTTTTATGGCCTGTAACAGATTGTAGTTCTTCCCCCTCTTTTCTTTTTGAATTTGACCGTAATTAAGATAGGCTCTCTTTAGGGTTGCGTACAGGAGCCTCGTTATTGGTTATGTTTTCCCTTAGGTGATCATGCGTGTTACTGACCCCCTTTGGTCTCCTTCCAAGCTCCCCCCCCTCCTTTTTATCATTGCGCTTGCTTCGGCCCCCCCGAACGTGTTTTTCCTGCTGTGGACTCCCTTTCCGGCTTCTTTCGCTGTTTCAGGTCTTAACACGCATCAGAGCGATTCCTTGATTTCCGATGGGATGTAAGGTTTTTCCCTACGAATCCCCGTCCCTCTTCTCCGGCCTTCTCCCCCTATTCTTTGGCTGACAGGCATGTTTTTTTTTCTTTTTGGCGTTCCGTCGGATCTCTTGCTTGTCAGACCTGCCTTTTTTTAAGGAGACAGTCGTCTCTCTTGTTTTGCGGGGTTGCTCTCCGCTGAGAGAGTTTTTCCGATATAGGACGTGCATGGTTTTGGCGTTGTGTCTTAATGCACGAGTTAGGTTGGGAACTTCCTTTGACTGATGGTCCTTCCCCTCCCCCTTTTTTCTTCCTGATCACAGTTGTCTAGTTTCTGTCTCTTTTTTCCCTTTTTTGGTAGTTAAAAGTTTTTTTTTGAGAATCTGGAGTCTTTTCATCCTCTGCGTCCTTATCGGATTTGGCTTTCCTTTATACGCTGTCTCCTTTCTTCTTTTCCCCTCGCCTCCTTCGCCGATGACTGAGCGTACATTCTCTTTGGAGGTTCCTTTTTCTTCCGGCGCGGTCTTAAAAACCCCCCCTCCCCTCTTTCATCATGGTTCGTTGAACGTATTCGAGTTCTTTTAGGACCTTGTTTCTGGGAGCTTGCGCGCTCCTTTGATTTCGCTGGCCGCACTGCAACTCCCTTTTTCCCTTTCCGAGATGAACCCCCTCTTCTTCCCCTCCCTCATTCCCCCAACAAATACATTCTGTCCCCCCCACTCTTTCCTTGATATCTCCTCCCTCTGAACCCACCCTACTTGCTTTCCCTGTGACGAGATTAGCATACCTTCCCCCCCTTCCCTTTCCGCTCCTCGTATCCCTCTTCATCGTTCAGAGACGTGGCCGCTACCCCCCCACCAATCATGATATAATTTTTCTTCCCTCGACGAACCCACCCCTCTCCCTTAGGTAAGAAAAGTTTTCTCTTTGCCCCATTTCTTTTTCCTCTGATCTTCCCAAGCGCATGCTTTGTGGGATTGATCTTTTTTTTTGATGAAACCGGAACCTTAGACGCAAGGAAGTTGCTTTCAAAGGAAAAAGAGTGGCTGTTCCCTCTTTTCTTTCCGTGCAACCCTTTCCTCCTGACCCCAGCTGATAACAAAAAGGATTAAGAGCTCATCTTCCCCATGTCGCTGGCCTTTCTCTCAGTAGGTTATAGCGCCTTCCCTCTAGAATCGGTTTTTTTTCCCCCTACCCATATTTTCTAGGACTGGTCTTTCTCTTCCCCCCCTTTTTTTTCATGTTGCGCCCTTCCCCCTTTCGTTTTTCGTTTGCCCCCATTTGAATGAGGAAGTTGTCTCCCCCCCAGGTTAACATCTTCCCTTTCCACAGTCCCCCCACCAAAGTTTCTTAGACAGCTGCTTCTTCTCCTTTCTCCCCCAACCATGCCTTGTTGCAGATTCCGGTGTTTTCCCAGAGCGATGGCTTGAGGCAATTTCCCTCTCCCCTCCCTACCCCCCCTTTTCTTTTTTTTGTGTTAGTAGCGTTCTCATCCCTCTTTTGCTTCCAAAAGTTCCTTTCCGTCTGCGTCGTTTTGGTTGAGTGCATCCAAAGTTGGTCTCTGTGGTCATGCCCCACCTTCTCTTTAACCCAGGACTTGTGTATCATTCGTTTGATTTGATTTCTAGACCACGCGTTTGTCCTTTTTGCGTAGTACCCCTCTCCCTCAATAATTCCCTGCCCGTCTTACAGTCGGACTCCTTTGGCTCAGGCCGATACGCGCAGTCTTTCCCCCACTTTTTTCCCGGTTTTCCCCCTACGTTGTTAGCGGAACGTAAACACCCCCCCCACATGGGGGGTTTTTTTTTCCCTTGATAAAGAGTCAGCACGCCATTTCAGTCCCCCCCCTGGCTTGCTCCCAGTGAAGCAGCTTCTCCCGGCGGCCCGTTTTTACTCCCTTCTTTTCAGCGTGCAGACACGATGTATTTCCCGGTCCCCTCCCAGCAATCTTCCCCCCCCCTTTTCCCATTTCTTCTTTAAGGTCCTTATTTCTTCTTCTCCTTCCTTGTTGAGGCGATGAGACCATTCCCTTCAAAAGGGTGGCCAGGGTTTGTTCTTTCGCGCCGCGAAAGGACCGCGTTGGCTTTTTCCCCAGAGGTAACCTTTCCCCCCTTTTCCCCCTTTCGCGGCGAGTCAAGCGGTGTTTACCTATGGTCTTCTAGTGGAGCCCGGGAAAGAGGGGGTTTCCTTACATTTGCCGCGCCCTCTCTTTTTCCTTAGGAGTTGCAAAAATCCTTTTTTTTCTCCATATGACGATTCCTTAACTGCCCCATTTTCCGTTCCCTTTTCTTCCCATTATTCACGTTTAGAGGGCGATGCTCCCTCCAACGCGTGGTAGAGAACCTCCCCCCCCTCAAACAGACTTCTTTTGGTCTTCCCTTCCGTTATGTGAACCCGACTTTGATGCAACCCCCCTCTCCATCCGTAAAGACGTTTCCCTTCCAGCAAGCGGCGTAGCCTGTTTCCTCCCCCCAAAGCGAAGGACTACTCTTTCCCATGGGTTCCCCCCCTACCTTCGCTGAAACGCCGGAAATCGCCCCCCGATCCGTTCTTGCAGGACTTCTGAGCCGATAGCTGTCGAAGAATTATGTTTTCCTTTTCTTTGAATTTTCTCTCCCCTCCCCCCCCCTATTTTGGCATTGGGTCTCGGCCTCCTTCCCTGGGTTTAGTGATGGTTCCTTGTGGTGATGTCGCAAACAGTGACCCTTTTGACGCCAGTCGTTCTCTTTCTTTGCTTTTTTCTTACTAATGGCACTCAAGTTCCTCCCCCTAGCTATACTCTTTTGACTGAGCGCTAGTCATCTTTCTATTTTCGAAAGGTGAACGTTTTTTTGTTTTCTTTGACCAGGTTGTCGGTTCCTATTTTCTTTTTTGTCCCCCGGAGGCCTTTTCCACTCGTTTTCCTGGCCTCTTTTCCTGCGCTCGGCAGCTTCGCGGCTTTCCTCCCGAACGCCCTTTCCCCCCCCTGCTCTCTTTTTTGCCGTATCGTTTGAGTTGCCCCAGTTCCCCCCCGAATGCTATTCAAACTTCCCTTTGACTAGCTCGGGTTGCCCTTTTCTTACGTAATTAGAGCGCATGATGTTTTTCCCGGGAGGCCTGAATTTTTCTGCTTAGTGTCCCCCCTTTTATTTCGGCTACCTCTAGTAACTTCCGATTCGTTGGGGTCTTTTTTCTTTCCGTTGCGTTCGATATCATTCATTTTTTCCTCCCTAATGTATTTTTCTTTATTCTGGTCTTTTCCGGCGGTTTTATCGCGGCCCCTTTTCCCCTGTCTTTGCAGTGTTTTTTAAATACCACCTTTTTCTTTTTCGCGGCGCAAGGCTCTTTTTTTGTGCCTACCCTTCTTTCTCCTTCAATCGAACTGCAACCCGATTGGAGCGGATGGTTCACTCACAGCGTTCCATGACCCCTCCCCCCATCCCTCCCAGATAGGCTCACAGCTACATCGGTCGATCCTTTTTTTTCATCTCAGGATTCAATTTTTCCCCCCTTCGCTCGTCCCAATGTCATGGAGCTTTTTTCGGGAGGTCAGCGCAATTCTAGCCCGTTTCCCAGAGAAGAACAAACCATTACCTCCTAAATATCCTCTCCTCAGCGTGTTGTGGTGTGATCTTGTTCACTCCCCATCCGAAAATTCTCACGAAGTTTCCCCCCAACCGAGGAAGCTCCAATCCCAGCCTTTTTTCTGAAGAGATTTCCCCCACTGAGCCTATAATCCTCAAGAATTTGCCACACGCTTGTCCGTCTCGATGATCGTCTTTGAACCTTCACCTAAGACCTTGCCTCCCCCAAAAGAAAACAAGTTTTTCCTCCCAACTAATTGAGGTTCTTCCCCTTCCCCCCTTCTTCGTTTGATGCCCCACCTTCTTGCTGGTCAAATCCTGAATCTTCCATGCATTTCTTTCACAGAAAGAGTGCATGCTCTTTTCCTTCGTTTTTTGCGTCCCACTTTTTCATTCGCCCTTTACGCCTGCCGAGGCGAAAGAGCCTCCCATTTCCGGGACTTTTCTCATGAGAAAGTTTGACGTCCCCACTTTCAGTCCCTCGCTTTATCCCTTTTCTCAATCCGCCCCCCCAAACGAGTCTCATGGCCTTTCTCACCTCTCCCTAGTTTCCAAAAAAATTCGCAATAGCGCGACGCCCCATGTCATGGTGACTCCCCCCCCTTTTTACATTCCACGACGGCGCGCCCTTCCCGCACCGCTACCATTCCCCTTCATCTACATTCTTCCAAAAGCAATCCTCTTTTTACCGAAGCAGGATCTTCTCAAGAAGTAACTTCCTTCCCGGTCACTTTTCTGGAATGCCTTTGGGTGTTGAGTCTATTCTCTGAGAACGTCCTCTTCCGACTCCCCTCGATTTAGTTCCCTGCGGTGAAGACGCCTTTTTCTTCATCTTTTTGGATAACTGGTCTTGATCGTGGCTCCTTCCTTTTTCGCCGTCTTTCTGTGGTTTTTACAGTATGGTTTCTTGGAATGTTCTTGTTTCCCTTTTCTAGGAGAATTTGGATCCTCTTTCTGTGCGATTTTAGGTTTTTTTTTTTGCCGAGCTCGTATTTTTTTCATTTCGATCCCAGAGAGTTTTTGCTTTCGGAAATTGGCATGGAGTTTTCTCATCTTGCACCTCAGATTGTCTCAAATGCAGCTTGCGTTCGTACGATTTCTTTTACCGCCAACCTCTTTTTCTCCCTCGGACCATTCCTTTGCAGTCTTTTTACCGCTTCTGTGTCGATATCGGATTCTCTTTGGAATGGGCCTTTCCCCCAAGGTAAAACGATACTTGCGTTTTCTTTTATGATGACAGTTTTTTTTTCTGCCAGGTCGATTTCTTCCATTGGCTGTTTCAGAAGATCATCACCTGCCTTTTCAGAGAAGCTTTCGACTTTTTTTTTTTGATTCTCCCGCGTCCGTTGGTCTGTTTTTCCCCCTCTATTCCGCTGCCTGGGGCCTTTTATGCATGACCTCGTTTCTTTGATAATGATCAGAGTGTGGCTGATTTCTTTCCTCCCTCTCCGTATTCTTCCTTTTTTCCTCCCCCCCCATTGGTATTCTCTTTCTTTGTTCTTTTTCGAGGCCTGGCGAGCTTTTCTTACCTCCGTATGCTCCCCAATTAGTGATTCTCGCGCTTTTCTTTGTTAGAATTTTCTCCACGGTCCTTTCTCTTAGACCAGGTCCGCTCCTTTCGCCGTTGCTTTTCCTATCGGCCTTCGATGAATTCCTTCCTGGGACTGGAGCCCCGTCTTCCCCTTTTACAGAATCGGGGTTGCAGTTTACGTCTCTATTGTTCCTTGAGGTCTTTCCCGCTCTCTTTCCCAGTTTCCGTTGTTGATTTCTTCTCCCTCAGGGAGAACAAAAAAGGGCTCTGTCCCCGCAATTGAACGCTCCTTCCAAATAAATTCGAGACACCCAAATCTTTTCTCCCCTTCTTCCCAGAACCCCCCCTCTTTCTCTGCCGTGTTCGTCGGCCTAAAACTCTGGCTTCCCTCCGACTGCGGCCTAAACTTTCTCCTTGCCTCAGTTTTCCCGCTGTGCCCCAGCGAAACTCTGCCGGAAGCGTCTTTTTTTTCGCTATTCCCACTTAACCCCCTAGGTCCTACTTTTGATCTCCTTTTTTCCCATTTTCCTGGGGCCCTTCCAAAAGCGATTTCCCGATTCACTTTTGGGAGGTTTTCTTGATTCAAACAGGGAATTTCTTTTAGGAATTGCTGGACGCATTGCCCAGAAAAAGGTTCCCCCTATTGCCTCCCTTCCCTAGGAAGCAGGAACCAGACCTTCCCCCCCCTTATTAAGAGGTCTCCCATTCTTTGCTAGTGCCCCCTCTTTCTCTTTCTTTCCTCCCCGCAGTTCAGCAGCGTACCCCGAGCCATTGTCTCCTTCCCCATTCACCTCGTATAAGACTTTTTTTCTTCCCTTTTCCCGTTTGCCCCTCCCCTTCCCCCCTTCGTGCTTCCCATCACCGTCCCCTTGAAGAGCCTTTTCAATGCCAAAGCCACAATCGGCCCTTCCACATCCCATTTTTTTTTGCCCGTCATCGAAAGCGCTTAGGACTCTTTACCTCCTGAAACTCCTTTTTCTTTTTTTCTCCCTCTTTTTTTTATATTGCTTTAGCCTTTTTCTGAGAAACCGCACCCTTAGCGATCGTCCTCCTTTTTTTTTCGAAGAAGATAAGACTCTCTTTCGGTTTCCGTCTTCAGTCTTTTTCCTTTTTTTGCATCAATTTCAGCACCCCCACATAATGCTCTTTCCTTCCCGGCTCTTTGTGTAATATATTCGTTGGATGGTTTTTTTTTTTGTTTCTTACCACGACGTGCCTCCTGCTTCTGTCCCCGCTAGGTGTGAAATACCTCTCTTCTCTGCTTTCCCAGTTTTCGGAATCCTCTCCCCCGGACTTATACCCCTCTCCTTCTTAGTCACCTCGACAAAGGGCGTCGGCACCTCTATTGACTCCCACAACCCGTTCTCGTTTTCATCAGGTGGAACCCGGCTTGCTCAGTCAGCCGCTTTCCCCCCGTCACCTGGATGGCCGTTTTACCTCCCTCTTTTTTCAGCCAATCTTCCCTTCCGGTCTGAAGCAAGCAATAGCCCACCTTCTTTTTTCTTAGTCGGCTCTTTGTTTTTTGAGTGATCTTCTCCTTCCCGAACAATTGACAAAATCTTTGGCGATTGCTGTGATCGCGCCAGGACGTCTTCTTTACAATCTTTTTTCCCCACTTTGGACGGGGGAACAGTTTTTTTTGGTTTATCCCAAGCCGGTGTTTTTTTTGGATTCCTTTTTCTTGCTGGTGGGTTCCGCTAACCTTCCCCTCAGCCCCTTTGGTCGAGGGTGACGCCCCCTGACTTCTCTTCTTTCGTGAACCGGATTCCCGCCTTGGTTTTTGGGGGGGAAGGTTTTTTCTCCCCCCCCCTGCTTTTTCTTTGCGTGGGCCTATCTACCTGCACGTGAGTACCACTCACCTGAAAACCACTAAACCCCCCTCCCCGTGTTTCTTTACCAGAAGAAGTTATGTTTTCCTCCTCCCCCGATACGGGTCCCCCGACTTATTGTTGTCAAACCGAGGCGTCTGCTGCTTTCGCTTACACAACAGCGATACTAAGAGATCTTTCCCCCTTTGGCACCACTGCTCCAGCAGTTTCGGATGGAAACGCTTACTTCCACACTCGATAGGCTTTTTCCCCAGCCCGAAGGCAGCTTTCTTTTTCCTGTTTTGGGACTGGGATGGGCGAACACGATGTTCTTTGGATTTCAGGCTCATTAAAGGGTTTCGTGCTCCCCTGGCATCAGGTGTGGTGTTTTTCCTGCGTCGCCCCGAAGCCAGTCGTAGGATCTTTAAGGGGCTCGGTGCACTTTTCCAGGTCCCCTCTCCTTTTCTGTGAAGGCGAGAGACAGGCTTTAGCCCAAGAGACCTTTTTTTTTTCTTTCTCCCTTTTTTTGCTAATCCCCCCTAGTCTGGTTCTGAGTCAGAGTGTTTTTATGAAAACTCCTTTTTCCTCCTATCAGGACAATTAATGAGCTCGGTGCTTCGGTCTCCCCACGAAACGCCACCCGTCTTTCCGGACTCAGATGAGTGCCCTTTGAAACTTTCCCCAAGGAGATGCCCTGTAGGAACTTATCTTTTTCTTTGTTTTACCTCTTGGTTAAGATCGCAGACGATTTCTTTTTTTTGAGCTGGCCCCTTTTCCCGCGCCTTTTCGCGTTTCCCAGTTGAGTTGATTGGTCAGGATTTTAGGCGAATATAGCCAGCTCCCTCTTCTTTGGGTTAATTTTCTTCCAGTTGATAAGGACCTCTCTTTTCCCCTTGAAGTCCATCGTGATTTGGTTTGGGTTTCAGCGCGTCCCTTTTTTATTGCAAGTGTGTACAAGACGACAATCCCCTTTCTGCGAAAGATCCCCTGTCCTTCTCCCCCCAAGGTAATTAAGAGAGGACTCTTTCCTAAAGGTCCTCGCATTTTCGTTCATTCTTGTCTTTTCCCCTTCCTACGCCCCCCCGATAGGATCACAGCTTCTTTCCCCCAGGAGCGTTTCCCCCCTCCTTTTCGTGGACCAGCGATTACATCCGACCCTCCTCCAGAGGATACAGACTTTGCTCCAGACCTTCTTTCTTCACGATTCCCGCTTGAGCCGCGAGCCGAACCCTCCCCGGATATTACCAGCCCCCCCCACGTTGTGCTTCTTTCCCTAAGGTGAATGGAATCTGTTTCCCCCTTCTCTATCCACAATTCACCAACACTCTTTTCATGCTCAATCAATACTTCTCTATAAACGTTTCCCCTCTTTCCTCCAGGCGCGAGAACGATCTCTCCCTCAGGCCACCCGGTTCTCCCTTTCCCGTCGACTTTAGCTCTTTCCACAGCCCCTCGCCCCTTTCCTCAGGCAAGACAAAAACCCAGAAGACCCCTTCCCTTCGCCATAGCAACGTGGAGGAGTGCTTTCCCCAGTTACATTCCCTTTCGCTGGTCTCCTCTGGAAGCCCTTCATGTCTTCCCAGAAAGAGTGAATTGGCAGCTGGTCTCCTTTCCCTTTTTTTTTTTTCTCACCAGCTGGTGAAAGCCCCCTTCTTTTCTCCTGCGTCGTTCGATATAGACAATCTTTCATTGCTTCCAAGCTTTCCTTATACCCCCCCAATCCCCCTGCCCCAGAACCACGCATTCCCTCTCCGTGAGCTCTCCGACCCCACGAGGACCTGCCGCGATTGAACGAAAATCGCACGACTCGTCAGTTCCCCCCCTAGACCTTCATTTTCTCCTCCTCATTTTAAAGGAAAGACCCCCTCCCCGTATCAGGAGCTCTCCCCTTTTCTTTTTTCCTCTTTCTTCCCCTTGTTCCTCCCTGCCTTCACAAGCGTAGTAAACGTTCACTATCGTCTCTTTGTGAAGAGCAGGAAGGACCTAAGCATTCACTCCGTATTTGTTTAGAGGATGAATTGACAGTTTCCCGGATCTCCCCTATATAGAAGATATGCCTCTTATCTTTTTACCTACGATTGTTGATGTGCTTTTCTGAGATTATTTCTTTTAGCGGACCTTCCCTTCCCCCCGAGAGAAGTCGGGATTTTCCTGCCCTTTCGGTTCTTTTTTTTGAGACTCAGTTCCCTTTTGACGTTAATGATTTGTTCTGCCGGAAGAGATTCCCTTTGTCCTCTTTCCATCCGAGTTCCTTTTTCCGGGTCCGTCCTGGTTCGAGGCCCCTCACTTCAAGGAAGATGGTCTTTCCTTCCTTTCCTGTCAGGCGTCCTCTTTTCTTGATTCGCTTTGACGCACCACCGCTTCTGGAAGACAGCTGCCTTCCCTTTTCTTACTCCTGAACCTCGATTCAGGATTTTTTTCTGGGATGTACTGGGTGGTCCTTCCCCCAATTTTCCGATAATTGACGGAATAAGGCCGCCCCCTTTTTTTTTTCTGCACAGGCCGGGTTTCTTTTTCTCTTTCGGAGTTGAGCTTTTCTCCATGTCTGTGGACGATGTCAGGATCCCCTCAAATGTTCTCCTATGGGTGTTTTTTTTCTCTTTCTTTCGCGCATTTTTTTGTACGTGATCTCTTCAGTGAAGTTTGCGTGAGGATTTTTCTCCTTTGCCGGCTTTGTCATGCCTTGCCTTGCCCTTTAAACAGGTCATTCTTCGTTCCGAACACCGTCTTGGATCGTTCTGCTTTTTTTCTAGACGTTTCCTTGTCCTTTTTGGCGCTGACAGAATAACGCCCTTCTTTTGATACGCCTCTTTTTTTCGTCGCCCTTCATCCGCGGTTACGCACGGATAGCTCTCAGAAAAGTTTTCCCCCTTTCGACTCTTTTTTTTTTTTTTCTTTCCTCTTCATCGGGATAGGGCCCCGTACTTTTACTTCTTGAACCATTCCGCGCCGCGCTTTTTCCTTTTGCAGGTTCTCCCCCTTTTTTTTTCTACGATGAGGACATTGGCTTTCCTTCTTTTTGTCCCCCCTTTCAGGTTTATTTCTGGACTCACTGCACTATTACAAAACAAGGGCGAGCTGCCCCCCCCCTCATCCCTCTCTCTTTCCTTTCCCCAGCTCCCCCAAATCGTTAATTTCCCTCCCTTCCATCCATTTCCCCTCCCCCCCCCCCCCCCTCCGTATTACTCTTTTTAAGTGATTGACCCAAACTACTGTCTGTCCACTCAATCCTTTCCTCTCCTACGTGCGGAAGGCCTCAGTTAAGAGAGTGTTCCACCCCCCCCCTCCTTCTCTAATGCGGACTTCTCTACTTCACCCCCATATATTCACTAAACATCTCTTTCTTTGAATTCTCTTTTCTGAACCCCCTCCGATCTTCCTCTCCCCTATCGGATGATTGGTGGGAGGGCTTTTTTCCCTGGGAAACCAGAAGTTTTTTTTTCTTTTCCGATCTCTTCATTGACGAGTCCGTGCCCAGGACCCAACCCTCTGGAAAAAGAGTGGACTACTGACCTGAACAAGACCCCCCTCTTTTTTCTTAGAAAAACGGATTTCCTTTTTCCTTTCGATTGGATCTCCCCCTTCTTTCTCCCATTTAAGTTTATCGCAGGCTTCACTTGAGCCATTCCGAAGGCACAGAGTTTTTCCGACTGGCTTTTTTTTCTCCTTAAATTTTCAACTGTTTGAGACCCCTTCGTTTTTTTCGGATCTTTCCCCTTTTTTGTTCCCCCCCAAAGAATTTCCATCTTTGCTCTCACTCCCAGTCCCCCAAAACAGATTCTTCTCCTTAATGCCCCACCTTCTTCCCTGCTCATTAAGGCGTTTCCCTCCCCTTTTTGGCTTGAGAACTTTTTTTTTTTCCAAACAATCGTTCTGTCCTTCGCTGTTTTCGAAGCAGCTAACGTCCTTGCTGTCCTTTCCCTTCCTTATGATTCTTTCCCCCTTTTTTCTCAAGGCTGTCCCATTTATCTTTGGTCATTCCCCCCTAGAACACTCTTGTTTCCTCTTTTTTTCCGGGTGGGTTCCTTTCAGGATCGATTACTCTCGATAAAACAGCTATCCCTTCTTCTCAATGCTTTTTTCCCTGGCGTCTTTTCCGATACGCGCCGTAATTTTTCTTCGCTCGTACCCTCTACAAAGGCTCTCCCCTTCCGGTCCACCCCCATCCTTTTAGTTTAAGCCAAGCAATAGGAAAACTTTCCTGCCGCTTACACCCTTTTGGCCCTTTCAGCGCCGGTGCAGCCACGCTGTCCTCTTTTCGAATCACAGCCATCGCCAACCTGCACCCCT
>Ga0179591_1292166_pt1 | contig 11595 bp, 19 predicted proteins | sample CZOMad2_1_08_16f_FD_182891 | JGI IMG/M metagenome (GOLD analysis project Ga0179591, IMG submission 182891) | Vadose zone soil fungal communities from Angelo Coast Range Reserve, California, USA - CZOMad2_1_08_16fungal (PacBio error correction) | ecosystem: Environmental > Terrestrial > Soil >... | reverse complement strand
TGCTTTCCGGCAAGTCCCAAGTATTTTTTTTTTTTTCGTCCCTCAGGCCCGTTTTTTTTTTTGACTGTCATAAAAGGAGCAGACTCTCTCAGATCTAATAACCTTGTTTTTTTTTTTTTTAAACGTGGTTCTCTTTTTTGCACAGGTCAAACAATGTGCGCTCCTTTTTTTTCGTCCCGGACGGAGCTTTTTTCCTTTTCCCCTGGCAATTGACGTTTTCGGCTTGAGTCATAAGAAAGCAGGACGGCCCCTCACATGATCCTGGTTCTTTCTTTTCCTTCATTGTCCCCCTTTCCTAGAGATACCTTTTCTCGACGTCCTCTCTCCCTACCCTCTTTCCCAATTTTTTTTTTTTAAAACCTGCCTTTCCGGCTCACGTCACGCGGAACATTTCTTTTGACTTGTTCCCCGTTTTTGCTCGAGGAGAGAACCTTCTCGTAGTCATTTCTTTATCCTTCATTCCAGACACCTTTTCCTGGCTTCCTCTTGAACTTGCCGAAGTCCCCCAAACGGCGGGCATCGCTTTTTTTTTTTTCTCTGAAGATTCCTGCTCCTATCCCCCCACCTGCATCGTTTTTTCCCTCCTAGTTTTCTCCCCCCCCCCTGGATGCGGTCGTTGAGCGCTTTGTGAGTGGCCCTCCCCAACACTTTCCCTTCCTTTGTTTCCAACGACTGGTTCCCCCGAGCCCCTCTTTTTTTTCACTACCTCTATTCTCCCTCCCCATAACGATCCCCCCCCCCCGGTGAAAGTTCTCTCCCCCCATGGTTCTGAATTTTTCCTATTTTTTTTTTTATGAGTACTTTCGCCAGCCCACCGCCCTTTTTTTCCCTGCGGACAGCCGCCCTTGTTTGACCCAGAGTAGAGGTAACGTCCGCCCGTAATGATGATTCGTCTTTGGCGGGCTTTCCCCTCCCCCTACAACACCACCGAGTCTTTCTGCCGCCTTCTAACTCGCCGTCCTTTAAAGGACTCAGGGCGAATTCCCCCTTGTACGAAATTTTTGAGCTCTTTCTATGCCCCTTGCTCCTTACCTTCCCATACCGGATGAACCTGCTTCGGGTAAAGGCGCATAACGCGAAAAGGTTTTCTTTAAGAGTCCCCTTTCCTCTTCTCCGGGATATTTCTAAGATTTTGCGGTAGTCTTCTGACAAGGGATCTCCCAGGCGGCAAACCCCTTCTTTTTGATAACCTCTCATCTTCAAATGCCAGTTTTTTCTCCTCCCTGATCTTTAGTTGCTGCTCGTTGTGAAGAGAACTGGCCAATTTTAGTTGCCGTTGTTCTATTCTTGATCATGGTTTTCTTTTCCCCCCCACCCCCCCCTTAGTAGGAAGACGTTTGACAGAAACTCAAACTTCCACCGCATTCCCTACAGAGACCCCAGTTGTAGATCTTTGCATCACCCTTTCCCTGCTTTCTGACTATCCCCCTGCCCGTGACAGAAGAACTTTTTTTTCCCTTGCCTCGGTGTACCCCCCCTAGTTCTCTTGGTGTCATTTTAATACCCCTTTGTTGTTGAGAGACTTCCAAAATCCTCTCCCCGGACGTTGGCTCCCAAACCGATTGGACAAATGGGTGAGGAGGAGTCGCTTTTCAGATTTCACGGAGATAGACCAAGAGGAGAGGGAAATTGAAGGAGCTGCAATCCCCAGCCTTTGGTAATAGTGGTCTGAGAGGTGATGGAGGTGTTTCCCTAATGGAGGTTTTTCTTTCATCCCAGTGCCCTGCTCCTATTCCCATGATTCTCGATCCAAGAACTTTTTCCCCACAATGTCCAACCTTTCTCTGCTGGAGCTTTGGCGATCTTTCAGGGTGTACACTGATCTTCAAAGCCTCTTGGCCCCCGAGCTCATTGGACCTTTTTTCGACCAGAAGTTCCGCGGATCTCCTTTTCCGAGTGAGAGCCCAGTCAAAGACGACTTTTTTTTCTCTTTTCCCCGGTGATCTTTTTACAAGAGCCTTCTAGGCCGTTTACCTCGTCCTTTCTTCATTAGGCCCCTGCGAAACAAGGAACCCTTTTCGGAAGATTTCTTCAGTGAACATTTTCTTTAATCCCTGAGTTGCTTATGGCGCGTATGTTGTAAGGGTTGGCCCTTCTCCCAGAACGTTTTTTCTTCTCCCCAGTCTTTGAGATGCCCTCCTCCCCTCCACCCAATTGTCACCGAGTCGGTGTCTTCCTTTTTCTGGTAATATGTAATGTGCGGACCCCTTTCCACACCCGGTCGGCACCTTTCAACCCTTTTGGTGCTCAGGTCAACTGTTCTTCTCTCCCCTTTTCTGTGCGGTCCTTTAGGGCCCGTATGCGACCCTTTGGAAAGTGAGGGAAACCTTTCTTTTTCCCCTTCTTTTTTCCACACCCCCAAGAATTAGTTCTTCAATCATCTCCTTCATCAACTACTAATGGAGTTCCTTTAGGGACTTTCTTGGCATTCGTCCGTATCGCTTGCGAAGGGAATAGGAGCGGTCTTTTCCTCCCATGGTCAAACTGGCCCCTTCTGTTGGTAATCCTGGATCCCTAGAGAGTTTTCCCCCAGACGCCGAGAAAGTAAGGGAAACATTTTCTTCCCTGGATCCCAGAAGATCGCTTTTCCTCCCAGTACCCCCCCCTCCTCTTTGTTCTTCTATAACGGTCCCCCTTCCCTTTTTTCACCATCATGTTTTCTAGTCCCTTCCTCCGGTGATGCAGCGCTGGCCAATTCTTCGTAGGATGCTTCGGGCGTGAGAGGCATTCCTCGTTTTTCCCCCTCTTTTACCTCTCCTCTGTTTTGCTCTTTCCTTATTCCGGCCCTGTCATTCCTCGAAGAAGAGCCCTCCACTTCATTGGACAAGGCGCCCCAGCAAACCTTTTGAAAACTTCCTTTTTTCCGGTTCTCTTTGAAACTCTTGATTTTCCCCGTGCGCGAGGAAGTTCCCCCCCTTTTCTTGGTATCGTAGTCACTGGTTCGTCTTGAGCTTCTGGAATTGGAATTTTTCCTTCCTGAACTGGTTAAGGAGGGCTTTCTCATAAATGAACCTCCTCATCCCTGATTCCTCGTTTTCACCTTCGGACCTCGACGATCCTGTACGCTTCCTGAGCAAGTCGCAAGCCGCTCCCCTCCTGCCGGATGCCAACCTTTCTCTCGGACTTCTGATTTCGGTGTCCCAGCTTTTGACCTTTTCCCCCCACTCTTCCCTAAGTCTTTTTCCCCCGCTTTTCCCCCTCAATGCCCCCAAATTCCCCCAGATGATGTAGCATCCTTCCCTATCAGTGAGTCTCCACGACATGTTCGCCCCCACCTTCTTTGACCTGCCTCTCAGTTGGGATCTCCCCCTCCCATGGTGTGCTCAGTAAAATGAAGGAGTACCCGTCTTGAACGACCTCCAAGAATACTCGCCTTCTTTCCCCTAAAATTTTTCCCTTGTCATATCCCGCTCTGTTTTATTTTCTGTTTTTCCGTCCAAGGTTTCTCCCAGGGAAGAAAACCCCCGAAAAATCCCCCCGGCCGAAAGAACCCGCTTTCTTAAATCCCTTTGTCAATTCCCAGGTTACTTTTCCGCCAGATCGAGATGGAACTCCCCTAGATGAAGAGCATTCCTCGAGGAATAGGTCCCTTTTCACAGGATTTCCCGTAAACTTCTTTTTTTTTAATACCTGGACTTATAATCTGGTGTAAGATTGCTTTGGCCGCCGTAGTCTCTTTTCTTGGATTATCCCTGTGGGCCAACACAGTCCTCCCCTAGGTGTCCCCCCCAGGAGGTGGATTAGAAAGATATGCCTTTCCCCTTTGATGGTCTTTCTTTCATGAAGCTCTTTTTTCCCTTGGCCCAAGCCCCCTGGGAAAGTCAATGCAGGTCTTATCAGGATGAAGAAAGGTTTTTTCCCGTAACCCTAGCACTATTATTCCCTCCGCCCCCCCCCCGGTGTCTTCTGAACGGCCCCCCCCTCAAAGATAAGAACGCCCCGTCCTTTTCCCCGCTACGGCCCCCCCCTTCTACGGGATGACCCGCTTTTTCCCTTCTTGTGTAGTGCTTGGTGACAGGCATCCCTCTCGTTCCTTTCAGAATCATTCTTCCCCTATGCACCCCCTTAAAAAACTCCTCCTCTGAGGCTCCCCCTCCCCCAAGAGGAACCGGGAACGCTTCGTAGCAGAGGGCCTTCGGCGATGTTTTATAAGCTTGATAGTTTGAACCTTCACGGGACTTTTTTAGCAAAGCCCCTCTTGCCGACCTTTCTTTTTCTGCAGACCTTGGCTCATCCTAGTGATGGACGTTTTGGTTCTAGTCTTCCCACCCCTGGCCTCTACGACCTGCCACAAGTAAAAGAAGCTTTTCCCCCTCTTGTGGAACCCCCCCTGTAAAATCCTCTTTCACCTTCCAGAAAAACAGATGGAAGAGAATGGCTCCCCCCCCGTCAAACCTTCCTCGGTTACACTGTTTTAAAAAAGAGCCATGAATGGGAAGTAAAGCCCTCCGAAAGCTTCAGAACTCAGTCTTTCGATGTCCCGAACCTCTCCCGAAGATAGTGGGACCTTTCTCCCTCAACGGGAAAGACCTTTTGTGGACCCCCCTCTGAAGGACGATCTTGAGACCCCCTCGGACCCCAACTAAAAGGATTCGGACCTTTTGTCCTGTCCTTTTTTGGACGGAGCTTTCTCCCGGCGGGCCTTTGTTTGGTGTTTTTTTGTCTGTTGCCCTTTTTGCCTCTCTGACCCAGACGTCCTTTCCTAGGAGCTAATCCTGAAGGCGGAGAGTTATAGAAATCTCCCCCCCGGGGCGGCTTTTTTCCTTCCTTCCTCCCTCTTTTGTCGTCCCTTTTCCTTTTCATGTGCCCCCTTCCAAACAAGGTATGCTCGGAGACACGCTACACCTTTCCCCCCATGGTGATAAGTCCTTTTCTTTGTTCTTTAATAGTGTTATTGCAATGTTTCTTCCGGGAACCCTTTTGGCTATTGCATTCTCTCGCCAGGCGATGTAACCACCCCTTTCCTTGCCATTCATTTGGAGGGGCACCATCACCGACTCCCTGGTACCTTTTTTTTCCTGCCGTTTTCTCTTTCATCGTCCGTACGAGGACCTAGAATGGTCAGACTTTTTTTTCTTTACCTAGTCGAGGTAGCTTTCTTACAAGAATACATGTCCTCTTCTCTTCGAAGCTGGCCTTCCCGGCCTTCCCTTTCCTAAGGAGCAGAAATTTCCCCCCCCCAAACCTGAATAACATGACTACGAGACCCCCCTTTCCGTTTTTTTCGCGTCATCTCCCTTCGGTCCCCATTTTTTCTTTCCCCCCCCCTTGCTCCTTTTTGGCTCTCTCCTTTCTCGGTGCGTCGAGTCCTCTCCCCCCACGGCAAGCAAAATGATCCTTTTTCCCTCCTAATCCGGGGTTGTTGTTTCCATGATCCTTTTTCCTTTTAATTGCTCCGAAGTCCTTTTTTCAGCAACCGGACCCCCTCTCATGCTCACGTCGTTTTCCTTGGTGAATTGACCTGGTTCCAGTGATCGATTCCTTTAACCACTTTTGCTATGAGGGGTCTCGTCCCTTTTTTTTTCTTGGGTCTTCCCCCCCCCCCCACCAGCTTTTTTAAACTGAAGTTCCGACTTTTTTTCATACTTGAATTTCCTTCCCGACCGGACGGCTCGTCCTCTTCTAATAGAAGAGGTCAAAAGTCCTCCTGAAGCCCGTCGCATAGCGTCCCCCCTTTACGATTCCCCCGTTAAGGTATTTGAGCCGGACCTTCCTTCTAGGTCGTTGTTTCCTTTTTTCCCCTCGCACCACAATAAGTCGTGGTTTTTCCCCCTTCTTCCGAGGAGGTTACATCCTTCTCTGATGTCTTTTTTTCTCCTCCGTGGCTAACCCCCCAATCCCTCCCCCCCACAAGCCCTGCGGGGACCGTCCCCCCTTGTTGAGAAAGTGTTCTTGTCCTCTTTTTTGGGTTGGGTCACTTAAGATTTTTTTCCCCTCCAGCACCGTTTCCCCTTGAGGCGGAAATCCATTGGGTGATTAGCGGCGAGTTCATATGAACCTTTGTGATTTGAGCGCCCCCCCTTTAATTGGGCCTCAGTTCCAACCAGGTTCTCCCCCGAGAAAATCCACAGACACAAACCCCCCCCCACTGGGCACGACAGGCAGAGCCCTTCCCCTGACTTCCTGTCACTACCTTATTCCCACTTGTTTTAGCAGACTGCATTTTTTGCATCGAGATTTTTTTTTTCCCCCGTTATTCTTTTTCCCCGGCGATCCTCTCCGTACCCTTTAAGAGTAGGATTTGACCCTTTCCTATCCAGAGCCTTTTTCAGATGCTGTCTTCCCTGTACAAACCTGGTTTTTTTTCAGGTGCTTTTCCGAGAGTTGATACACTCCCCCCCTTTTAAAAATGGAGAACGGCTTTTTCCTCGCCCCTTGATAGTCCATTTGATTGTAGCTCACCTAATTGCTTTTCGTGTCTACTTGGCCAGGATACTGGATTCCTCGGGAGGAGCGCCTTCCTCCAGTTTTTCCCTACAACCCCCTTGCCAGATTCACGATCTAAAGGTGCCCCTCTCTCTGCCCGGGACACCTAAAAACGTCCATTAGTCTGCTTCCCCTTTTCTCCCGTAACGACCTCACGGTGGTTTCCCTGAAGATTTTGTAGTGACTCCCTTTCTATACCCCGTTTTAGACCTCTTCCTGAGGCCCCCCCCCCAATGAACGACCTTCTGGAGGCCTCCCCGCGGTTCCCTTCGCCGTTTCACTGGCCTTTGAGAGGGCCTTTTCTTCTTTTTACGCTTTCCTGGTTTTCAGCCGAATTCCCCCGCAACTGCATTCAGTGTAGAGGTTCTCTTCCTGTTGTGCTTTGCGATTCCCGGCATGAGCTATCCCCCCTTAGGCCTTCCCAGTATCCCTTTTTTCAATTGGGCCAAAATGCTTTCCTTTCTTTCGCCTCATCTCAAGCTGGAAGAGGCCTGCGATCAGTCCCCGAGTGGCCCTTTTCCCCCCCGCTTCCTTTCTTCCCTGGGCCTCAAGCCAGACCGACTCCGCGCAGCGGATTCCACTTCCCCCCCTTCCTCCGAGGCCCCCCAGAAACTCCGACTCTCCGGGACAGGTGATTCTCTCTCAGGTTCTCCCCAGGTTTTTCATCATTCCCCGATTCCCTCGTACTCTCTTCTCCTCAGGCCATCGCCCCTTGAAAAGGCGAGGCAGCTTTTCTTTAGACCTCTCTGGGCCGTGAACCTGGACGTCTTTTGTGCTCTGCCGGTTTTTGTAGCGGGTGGGTTTTGTAAGGGTTTGGATTCTCCCAGAATTTTCTTTTTTTCATCAACCCATTCCCTGCTTTTTTTTTCTTCCCCCTCGACGATGGGTTCTGTCCGCCTCCTTGGCTCGTCCTGTGGCTGTAGTTAGACTGGTACATGTTTCGAACAACCCCCCCCCTTGCGGACCCTTCACCTGCTACCACCCGGTTTATACCGCCCGGTTGTATTTGGTATTGTGTCCCGTTGTTTTCGCCCCTTCCGTTTCCGTATGCGACCGTTTTTTTCAACCTCCTGTGTTCTTGAACACCTTTTTCTTTCCTATTTGTCTTTCTGACACTGCCTCCAAGAAAGAATCGGTCCGGATTTCCGGACCGGCCGGCGAGAAGGTTTTTTCCTTCCTTGCGACTTTCTTCGTAAGGATGGTTTTTCCAAGCTATCCCTCTGAGAGGCGCTTGTGAGGCCCGCCGGAACAGGTTCTCTCCCCTTATCTACGATCGACTCCCTTCCCCCAACTTTCCCCTCTCCAGTCTTTAAGGTTCACCATTCCAGTCCCCGGCCGGTGAGCCCTTCTTGACAGAGCGGAAAATGACGTCGATTTCTTTTGAGAGTTCCTCCGCAAGCATTTTCCCCCATGATCATGGTTTTTGTTGTGAGAGAATTTGACCTTTGCTTTTTCTTGCCCGCAGTCCTTTTTCTCCCAGCGATGAATGACCAACCTTCTGCTCGGCCGGGACTGCTAACGTCCGCTTCTTTTTTTTTTCCTGACCAAGTGTTACCCTTTTTTTTGTGCGCTTTCTTTTTGGATCTATCTTGTTTTAGTTTTTATATTCTTTCCCTTGTTCGGTCGCCTTTTTTTTCTCTTAATTGAACTTGCGACAGTCCATTCTTTCCGGACGAGCATTTGATTTCCCTACGTGGTCCAAAGTCCTTTTCAGCGCGTCCTCCCTTTTTTAAACTGCTCTCCTGTTGAAGGTCTTCCCCCCTGATGCGGTCTTTTCTTTCCTTGATGGGCCCTTCCATAGGCAACTAATGTGGTGTTCTTCCTTCCGTTTTCCTAAATGCCCCTCTTTCACAGGGTGCCCCCCCCACCATGCCACCCCCGAACTTAGCTTTCCATTGTGCAAATGATCACCCCCCCAGGGTTTGGGCTCGGGGCACCTCTTCTTTTTTAGCCAGGGTTGGCGCATTTGCACGACACTTGCCGGATGGGCGGCTTCTCCCCCCCCCCTGCTCTTTCTCGAGGCCGCCGCCGAACAATGTTTTGACGCCAAAACGGAAACCCCCCTCCTCCCCACGAGGCAAGCCGGTTCCCTTCGGAAGTTGGAGGTCCAGCCTGTTTTTCTATGGCATTCCCCTTCCGCAATGAGAATTAGAGGATTCCCCTTAAATAAACTTCGGTCAGGCTATCCAGTTACTAGCGGTTCAGTAGGCCTTTTCTCCTTTCTCTAAGGGATACCCCCCCCCCCCTGAAAAGGAGGTAGTAAAAGGATTCTTCCAGTTTTCCTTGAGCTCGGTGGAACTTTTTTGGGTAAAAACTTCTCACTCATCGAAATGTCTTCAATGGATTCCTCCTGTTTTTGCCTTTCTCCTTTCCCAAGTCGTTGACCAGCCTTTTTGAAAGATTCTGGATTTCCTCTGCTGCCGGGAGTCTCTTTTTCGGGCGAAATTTTTCTTTTCTTCCAAGACAACGAATTCAGCGATCCCTCAATAGAAAAGATGATTATTTGTAGATATGAGAATGAAAGGCACTACTCTTTTAAAAGTCCCTCTTCTCTCTTGACTCGTAGACTTTCTTTCGCGGTTTTTTCTCAGGTTGTCGTCCTGTGTTTTTTCCTCTCTCTTCGGGGAGTTATTCCCACCCTTTTCCCTTCCTTCGGCTTGCGCCTCCGAGGGCACTGTACAGTTTGAGGACATCTTTGGTTTTCCGTGGCTTCTTATGGGCCGGTCTTGATCGGAACACCCCTCGCAGCTTGTCCTCTTTTTTTTGATCTTTTGTGTATTTCCAAATGGATGCCGGCTGAGATAAGGAAATTCCTCCATCTCCAGAACGATGGCTTGCCCCCCCCTCCCCCCCTACACTTTCGCTTCCCCCTTTCAATGGCCAGCTGGCCCTTTTTTCCCAGATCAGGAAACAGAATTTTTCTTTTTCCACGATCCCCCGCGCTCTGGTCCTTCCCTGGACTTTCTCCTCCGGATCCCGGCTTTTCCCTTTTTCCCCGAAGTCAACTCTTAGGTAAAACGGGCCCCTTAGCTTCTTTTCTACGGGACTTTTCCATCCCCGTCTTTCTCGCGAGCCCTGCACCCTTCCCCCTTTCGCACAGACCGGCTTTTGATTCCGATTTCTTTTTGACCAAATTTTCGGTGACTCTCGGGCCTTTCGACCTTCTGGTTTTGTCAGGTTTAGTAAACGAGCCAGCCGTCGTTTTTTTCTTCTCTAATGCAAGCATTCTGGAACCCTCCCTTTTTCCTGGCTTCGTTCTACTCCTTGTCTTTTCTGTCGTTCTTTCTGTGCGACCCACCCCCAAACAGGGAGGAAAGAGGATTCTCTCCCCCACCCGTTTCCCCCCGGCAATTTTTTCTCGAACTCTCCCCCCTGTGTTGTTAGACTCCCCAGGTAGTGAGGGCCCCTTCTCGCATCTGGGATATGCATCCCCTTGCCAGCGGCCTCTTTTGTGGAGTGTCCATAATCCTATTCACACGGAGCATTTCTTGACTCGTCGGAAAGGTCTCAGGTTGGGGGCCCCTTTTTTTTCCTATCTAGGACCCTTCTCCTCGACTTGCGACCCTTCTCTTCCCATTCCGAGGTTTTTGCAAGTCCATGGGAATTCGGCAAGTTCCCCGCAGCGAAGAAGGCCAGTGAGGCCCCTTTTTCCAACAGGTTCCTGACGTTCCCCTTCTTCAAGATTCCTCCCCCTCTACGAGACCAATAATCCGTGAGTTCCTTCCTCTCTCGCGTAAGTTTCTTGAGAAGTCCGGCCGGAGGCTTTTTCCTGAAAGCAGCGTGGACAATGTCTCTTTTTCCCTTTTTCTTGTCGATGTACCAGCCCTTTCTCTCATACGTGTTGTTTCGAAGATCTTTTTTTTTCTTGACGGACTCGAGACCTTTAGGAGCATGCAGCAATCCCCAGAGCAAGGACGGGACTGCTCACGTCTTTGAACATGATTTCTTTGCCCTGAATTGTTCTCCCAACGTGTTTTTATTTTCGGTGTCTTATGTCCCCACCTGGTTCTTTTCTTTCTTCTGAGACCGCTCCCTTGAACTTGCGAAGGCCTTACTTCTTTCCAGTAGGAATCTTTTTCCAGGAGATTCCTCGAGCCTGCAGATCGCCTCCCCCCTCCCCCCTTCATAGATTTTTCTAGACATCAGGAACAAGGAATGCTCATGAGGTGTAGGAGATGATGTTCCCCCCCCCCATAAGGAAACTTATATATGTTCCCTCCCCAAACCCCACCCCCCCACCCCCAACCCCCCCCCCCCCCAATTCCCTTTTCCTGTAACCCCCCCCCCCCCAAAAAAAACCCCCAACCCCCCCCCCCTCCCCCCCCCCAAACAAACCCCCCAAACCCCCCCCCCCCCCCCCACCCACCCCCCCCCCCACCCACGAGTTCCCCCTATCTTTCCCCTCCATACCGATCAGTGGTTCCCCCAAAGCACAATACCGACAGGTTTCTCAGGACATTTTTTCCGGAAAATTCTAGACTTTTGTGGTTCGGGTCCTGGTGTTCTCCCTTCCCATGAAGAGTACCGGCGTGCCCCTGGACAGAAAACGACTCTTTTCCCGGAGGCTTGGGTTTCTCCTCGAGTGTCATTCTCCGATCCGAACTTCACTCTTCCGAAACCGGCTGGGCCTCCCCAAAAAGAGACACAGCCAAACCCCTCTCCGAAGAGGCCGAAGGCTCCCCCTCACTCGACGGAATTTTACAAATAGGTTTTTCCTCGAGCGGTGCAGGCACTTCAGAGCGGACCTTACTGAATCGGAAATCACGTTTTTCCCTTCCTTTCACGGAGCTTGTCAAGTTAATAGTCCTCCTCCTTTTCTCCATTCAGGATCATTCTTCCCGGGCGGTCTTCCCTTGCCTTGAGATATGTCCACTTAGTTGATAAAAGAGGGTTTCCTTCTCCTTTGTGGAAGTTCCTCGCCCTCTTTGCCAGTGTTGTTGGACAGCCCTTTCCCCTCCCAAGGAAATTTTCCCGTCTGGATATGGACGGCCCGGGCGTCTCGAAGCCTTCTTTTTTACAGACCATTTCCTAACACAACGAAAGCCTCCCGATGAAAAGCTTGGTGTAGATATTATGAAAGGAAAAGAGTCTCCCTCCTCTCAATAGGAAATCCCCCTTAGCAGTCCATTAAGAACTTCCCTGACAGCCCTCCCTTCCGAATTCTTCAGT
>Ga0179591_1200345_pt1 | contig 11595 bp, 15 predicted proteins | sample CZOMad2_1_08_16f_FD_182891 | JGI IMG/M metagenome (GOLD analysis project Ga0179591, IMG submission 182891) | Vadose zone soil fungal communities from Angelo Coast Range Reserve, California, USA - CZOMad2_1_08_16fungal (PacBio error correction) | ecosystem: Environmental > Terrestrial > Soil >... | reverse complement strand
CCCTGTGTTGCCCCCCCCTTTTTCCCGGCTCTTTCTTTATGTCCCCGTGCTTCTGTCGACCAGTTTTTCCGTGTGTTCCCCCCCCCTATTTGTTTTTCTTTTTACCCTTTGGATGCATTTTTTGCTGGAGCCCCAGAGTCCCCACTCGCAAGGCGGCTCTCTGTTTTGCTTTGCGTCCCAAGACCCTAGTTTCCTGCCACAAGTCTGATTACGTCTTTATTCCGGTGCTGGTATGTGATTAGTGCGTTGATTTGCTGTGATTTTCCCGGAGGTGACTGTAGACATTTTTTTTCTACGTCGTTGGGTTTCGCGATTTTTGCTGTTTATTTGTCTCTCACTGTTTTTTTCGACTAGCTTTTCATCGGGAGACTATAGATGAGAGTCAGTCCGGGTGGGTTTTCCTAGAACGTGTTCTTTTGGGATCGGCAGGTTTAGGAACCGGGGTCGCTGGTCAACAACAAATGTATAGATACAAGAAGTACTCGCCCCTTTCGTGCCTCACCCCCCCTCCTTGGTTTTTTGGTTCGCTGTGTTCTTTCCTCCGATCTCTTTTTTCAGCTCAGGAGGGCTATAACAGCTTTTTTTTTGCATTTCGCTAGACGGTTACTTTGTATTAGGATGATAACTACTTTTTTTCTTCGGGAAGTTGCTCCCGCTTTTTAGGCTTCTTTCTTCTTTTTTTCTCCCTGAGTGGTTGTCGCGATGGGGTTTGTGGAGAGGAACGTCCCCCCTAGGAGTTCCTTTTTCCCGCTTGTGAAACTCACCTTCTTTGCCGGGCGTTTTAGGTTTGATGTTTTTCCCTGCCCCTGATTCCGGGTTGTTGGCGAATTTCTTGTCTTCAAGGTGTTTCTTCCCTTGCCCGTGAGGCCTTGGGTGGCTCATCGGTGTCTTTTTTTTCTGATTTCCCCCTCTTTTTTCCTTCACCGACCGGTCTCACGGTAGCTTACTTCAGGGGTTCGGCTTTCTTGTTAGTTTGGCCGGTTTCCCACCACCTTTTCGGTAGCTTCGTCCCCATCGCTGTCAATCTTCCTCTTCCGTGTGGTTGGACTGCTTGATCGCAGTCCCCTGACAGTTCCGAGGTGGCTCGCGCGTTACCTCTGATCGCGCCCAGTTTGTGTGGCACAGTAGTCAATTTTTGTTCGAGGTCTAGTTGGTCTTTTTTTTTTGTTGTGTATCTTTCGCGGGCCACAGATCCTATCCTTTTTTGGCGAACCCCCTCCTGTACTTTGGTGATTATGTTCCGGCTCCGGGCCCATAAGACTTGCCCCCCCTCCCCCCTTGATCCCTTTTTTGTTTTTGTCCGCCCCGCGTGATGTCTATCTTCATACCCCAGCGGCTTTGGGAGCCTTCTACGTTTTGCTCCGGGTTCTCTTCCGTCCCTGGACTCTTTTACTGAGGGCACCTTCCGGCCTCTGAAGATTTTCAGCAACTGTTTTTTCGCCCATTTTGTCCCTCCCGTCTTTTTGTTGTTTTTTTTTTTTTTTGCCGAGGGTTTCCTCCCTGCTTCGCTTGGGTTCTGGGGTCTCTCGTCTCTGTTTCCCTTTTGCCGGTTCGTTTCCTCTGACTTTTTTTTTTGAGGCTGTTTTGCGAACCACTGACGTGGGTCGACTCCCTGCAAGCGTTGTCCCCTACCTCTGGTGGGACGGTCCATTCATCGGAGCCGTACTACCCCAGCCCGCCCGTTTGGAGTTCTGTTTTTCTTCATGGGTTCGGGTGTTCCCTTGATTCTTTTAGGTCCAGGTCGATTCTCCGTTGCTTCCATGCCGATGGGCAAGAGCGCTTTGTTTTTTTCTTTTTTCCTCCTTCATTTTCGGCGTGTTGGCGATGCCCGCGCCCTGAAACGGTCCCCCAGCCGGTGGCCGACCCCTTGCCCCCTCAGTACTGCTGGCCGGGCGCCCCCCTTTTCATTTTTGGTGGCACTTTTTTTTTTGTTTTTTTGTCGTTGATGCTCGGTTTGAGTGTTTTTGGGGGTTTGGTGTTGTGAGGTGGGACATAGGGATTTGTGTTACTTTTATTTTTTCCGGACTTTACAACCCCAGGCTCGGTCACCCCCACCTCCTCTCCGCTTTCTCGTTACCTTTTTGACCCCCTGCTCCCCTTCCCTACTTCTTTTTGAGTCTTTCTTTTTGTTAGTAACCAGTGTAGAAAATTATTCTGCGAGAGTCCACTTATCCCTATTCTTCTAAGCGGGGGGGGGAGGACCTTTCTGCCGAACAATTGTCCTTTGTGTTCGGTCTAGACTAGTTTTTTTTTCCCCCCTTGCCAATATTATGGTCCGTCCCGCCTCTCTCACGCTTGTATTTTTCTTTGTTTCCTAGTTCAACAACATTTTTTTCCTGAGGTTATCCCCCTATTCCCCTTGGCACTTTGAAAAAATCGATTGAATGCGACAGTTGTTGGGTCCCTTTTTCTGCGAGTGAAAGTTTATTTTTGGTGGGACCCCCTTAGCGGCTTGGCTTTCTTTGGCTTTCGTTTACATGTCATTCCCCGGTTCTGAGGTTTCATGACCTGTGTCCAAGTGATGCGTCCCACTTTTCCCTTCGTCGAACCCCGTTGGCTGAGAATCCCGTATTTCTTTTTTTTTTCCCCTATCCCCCATGTACAAGGCAGTTTCACTGAGGTCGACAGGTCTTCTCTCAATTTGTCCCCTCCTCCCCTGACTCGCCTCGGATCGTCCTTTTTATGTCATTTCTATCAGTGTTCGTGAGCCCTTTTTTGTGGTTTTTTGTTGGTTGTCCGGCGGTAACTTTGCTGGCCGTCCTTCTTCCCACCGAGCTTTACCTCCTGCTCCAGGAAAGGTTGTTTTCCCTTTCTCCTCGTTGGTTTGGAGCTGGAGATCCCCCAACGCCTCTTTGAGCCCGCTGTCCGCTTCGTGGTGTTGTTCCTTTCATGATTTTTTCTCCCAGGCTTTCTCTTTCCCAAATTAACTCCTCTTGCGCTTTCTTTTTTGTCTTAGGCGACCGGCGGCGCTTCCTTCCCCCCAGTTTTTGGTTATGTTTTTTAGGACTGGATTTTACTTTTTTTTCCTGCACCAGCGTGTTTGCACGTTCCTTTGTTCAGCCCCTGGTCTGAACCCCATTCTTTTCCCACCCGCCCCTCCTAGGTTTTTCCTCGGTCCCATCCCGTCAAGGAAGTTGTTCGGCGTCCCATTTGAGTGGCTCCCTTCTTCGTTTCTTTTCCGCCCCCAGTCCCCCCGCTCGTTTTTCCTTCCTGCGCCGTCTTTTTCCCCTCCACTAGACTTTTACGGTTAGACATATGTGAGGGGGTGGAAGCGTCCTTTCACCCCCCCTATTTTCTGCCCTGGCTTCCAGTTTCCTTTGGCCGGCAAGTTTTTGCTGAACCATTATGAGTTTGTAAGCCCGTGTTCGCCGTCTTCCTTTTTCGATCTTCCCCAACGATGTCACCCCCTTTTTTTTTGGTGCTGCGCGCTTATTTTTTTTTCTTTCTGACGACCCCTACGATTACGTTTTCCTCAACCCCCTCTTTTGTTTTTTTTTTGACGTTTTGGTGTCCGCTCCTACTCCAGTGTGTGCTTTTTGTCCTGCCTGGTTTAATTAATGTTTTTTCACCAGCCCCCGATCTCAGTAATCCCCAATCCCCCTGCCCCGGCCATGATTTTTCCCCCCCCCCTTTCTTCGACGGTAGTTTCACCAAGGCTGGACCCTTTCCCCCCCCGGCGTTTTTTTTTTTCCCTCTGTTGGATCCCGTCACTACCCCCTCGCTGCTGCGCCCCCCTCCCCTATTACTGTGCAAAGTTTTCCTGGTTTTACACCCAATTTCCCCTTTGACCACCTTTGCGATGTTTTCTCTTCGCGGGCATGCACGCCCCAATGTGCTGCTTTTTGCCTCGCTTTCTTTCTGCTTGTACCCCCCCTTCTGTTTTCGACTCAGACCCGGCCTTTTTTCCTGTCGCGCGTAGTTTTCCCAGGGCCTCATCCTAGGTCCCGTTTTGCTTTTTCCGACATTACCTCCCAACCCCAAGCACAGATGGAGATGAACGTTGCTTGAAGATCGATTTTCGTTAGCCCGTCACTCTTCGAGTCATTTTCCCCCAACTTTGGCGTCCGCCTGTCGGTTTTCCCCATTTTTTTTTTGTCCTGCGAAGCTTTTTTTCCATCTATCGTGGTGCGTTCACGCGCACCCTCCCTCTTTTGTACTGCAGGGCGCAGGTTTTTTGTTACCAACGAGCGCCGTAATTTTGGACCCCCGACTATGATGGTTTTTGCCCTCTTTGTTGGCCCGTTTTTATTTCCATCTTTGGATCCGCAATTTTTTTTGATCTTCTCGTTGCTTTCGCCCTATCTAAGAAGGATATCGGGCTCCCCACCGCTTGTGCCTTTACGGCATTCCGCCTTGTTTTTTCATTTTGGGCCCATGTTTGCGACGCAGCACCGTGAAGTCCAAATTTTTTTCCTTTTAGGCCTTTTAATTTTTTTAAGTATTTCAACCTCCGCATGATCCTGGCTTGTACCCTCTCTACCCGCCCTCTTCCCCCCTGCAACTTGCGGTTTCGTGCCCCTCGAGGGAGTGTACTCCCACCTTTATTTTACGATGTCCCCTACGGCAGTCCCTTTACCCTTCCCCTGGGTCACGCCGAGCGGGCGAGTATAGTCCCCTGCTTGCGCCGAGCTTTAATTGTCCTCAGTTTCAGACATATTTGGTGAGGTCTCGGCCTCGCCTGGGTCGCGTTTGACCCTTTGACCGATTCCCCTCATGCTAGCGAGACCTCGCACCCCCCACTTTTTTTCTTTTCGTTTAATATTTTCTTTTCGTGCCCTCCTTCCCCCTGGCCGGTAAAAATCCCCTGTAGGCCACACCTCATTGGGCTCGCCGTTGCCCCTTATGCCTACCTTCTTCTCGCGACTATGTTTTTTTTTTTTTTTTGCCCTCCGCGCGTCCGACCCTTGCTCCGATTTCCACCTCTTCACTCGGGTACGTTCTGTTCCTTTTTGGCATGGTTACAGATTGGACTCATGGGTGTTGACCCCCATGTTTGCATTGCCGCCCGTTCCTATACCTGGCGATTTCCCCCCCTTTCCCTGCCCCAATCCCTTGCGTTTCTTTGTTCTTCCTCTGCGTGCCTTAGCGGTTGACAACACGGCCCTCCAACCACCTTTCGTCCCCCCCCCCCACCCCCGCCGGTTATTCACCCATTTTTTCCCAGCGAGTGCCCCCCACTTTTTCCTTACCATTTTTTTTTTGTGTTTGTTTTTGAGATCTCTTCCTTTCGTGGGTTTACGGCAGTTATTTGATCCAGTTTTTTCTACCTTCCCGGGTTAGCTTGTGGCCATAAACTGTAGAGAGAGTCGGGGATTCCCCAACCTCTGCCAGAGGTTGGCGGCCGCCCCCTTCTTCCCCCATTCACTAGACTCCCACCTATGTCCGACAACTCATACTTTTTGCCCAACGCCCTTCATTTTTTTTCTCCGTGGTTGTTGAACTCCCAGGCCATCAGTCTTGGTTTTTTTTTTTCAAGTTTTTTTTCTTTCCCATGCTCGATCTTTCCCCGGCCCCCGTTCGCGTCCCTGCCGCTGTGCCCTAGCCCGCTGGTTTTTTTCAGTTGTGACGCGCTGTGGGACGACCCGTGTTCCCCCTTGGCGCCCCCCCCATTTTTTTGGACTCCCTTCCCGCCGATCCTAGTTAGGCGCCTCCTTTTGCGACCTCTTTTCGCCGTATGGTGTTGTTCTGGGATGGCTTTCCCCTCGGTGTCTTTGTGTCCACCCCGCTCCTTGTCAAATACCCTTTTGTTTATCTTTGCTCGACGCTTTAGGCCCGGATCTTGTCGGGCTGACCTTTCCCCCTTTAGTCCTTTTTTCCTGATTTGCAGGCCGGAGCGTTCTCACGTGTCTGAACTGGCGGGGCGAGCGCGTCCCTTCCTTGGGCCGTGCTTTTTCTGTCTTGTTTGTCTGTCTTCGTTTGGGTATTCCCGCGCTAGCACCCGGGGTCTTCTTCCTCACTTTTTTGGCCTGGTTCCGGCTTCACTAGGCTATTTGTGTCCCCTGCTCCCCCGATCCCGTCGATTGGTTTTTTTTGTTTGTCTCGTTTCTTATGTCCTCTGCTTGGGTTTGGATGTCTGTTTTTTTTTCCCTGAGTTTGCTTCTTAGCTGTTTGACAAAGGTTAGGATTTCGGTGCTCTTGGTTTTTGTCCCCATCTCTACCGGGTCAACATACCCGTTGTTGAGTTTTGCTCCGTTTCTGCACGATTTGTAGTGCCTTCATTCACAGGTCCCCAGGTGTGTGAAAGCTGTGTTCAGCTTTTTTTTTTGACCTTTCGCGGCGTGTTTGCCACCCCCCCCGATTTTACGTCACCACTGCCTGCACTGTGCTGTTTTAGGGTTTTGGTTTGTTTGGTGCCGGCGCATGCCCCTGTGGGCAAGAGCTTTTTGTGGGACTGTTGACATGAGTCCCGAGGCGGCCCGTTTCTCACTTTTATCCTCTCTGCGTGCTTGTGTTTGTTGCCGCTTTTACTTACACTCTTTAGAGTACCCTTATATAACTCCCCCTCTCCCTTCAGTTTTTCCTCTTTTTTGCGCACTGGTTTTTTAGTTCTCTTTTCTGTTCTTGCTTTGCGGCGGTGCTCACTTTGTGGGCCCCTTTTTCCCCTCTTCGGTGATTTTAAGGCCCCCCACATGACGGTTTTTTTTTTTCCGAGACTTCCCTACGGTATTCGAGGTGACGTCGGCCCCGCTATTTTTTCCCGTCCCGCAGAACGGGCTTTTACCCCGCCTTGCATTCCTTACACAGTGGGGGAGGGATATCATCGACTACCCCTTCCGGAAGGAGCGTACAGACCTCTTGAGACCTAAGTGTGTGAAAACTCTTTCTCATACCTCCTCCTTGGACTCTTTGTCGGTCCCAGTGTCTAAGCAGCTCACGCCGTTAGTTGTTTTTGCACTCTACCGCAGTTATCGTTAATACAACGTATTCTCACTCCCCCATGTTCAGCGACGGTCACTGTCTCATTTGGTATACAACTGTCAACCGGTCAATCGTTCGGGACTATTTTTGTACTAGCCCTTTCGTTGGTTTTCTTTCCCATTCTCGGTGAGAAGAATCCGCTGTGTAGATCTGCCCTCTTTTTCCAGAGTTTCTCCCCCTTTAACGATGTCTTGGTTTTTTGGTTCACCCGGGCCATCCCTCAAGCGGGGTCTATGCCCGCCATGTGGTTTTTCTATCTTTCTACGGATGGGTTGGGTTTCTTGTTTCTGATCGGTTATTTTTTAGCAAAACCCCCCGGGCCTCTCACCATACTTCCTCCCCCTCTTTTGTTGGTACCGGCCTTTGCGAACGTCACCCCAGGGTCCTTCTCTGATTCTTGGTTCATAGTCCCTTCTTTAGTCCCAGCTTCAAGCTTAGCTGTTGTCTTCTTGGTTGGGCCTTTACTTTTTCTCAATCCTTTGCCGGCTCGGTGACTTTGCTTCGTCACAGAGGTGCCGGTGGTTGATTGGTCTGATTTTTTCGACTTTTTACAAACCGTTTACTGGAAGATTTTCGCTGTCTTGCGTCCCTGCTTTTTGGTGATTTCTTTTCCTTTCTCCACCCCTTGTTTAGTTATCTGTTCTTGAGTAGCGCGGGACCCACCCAGGGTCAGTTGACTTTTTGATTGAAACGTTGATGAAGGTTTTGTTGGCTTGGTCCAGTCTCCGGCGGAGGCACCCCTGTCGTCTGCCGCTTGCGGTTCCCCTTCCCCTTTCTTGTTAGTGTTTTTTTTCCGCGGAACCCCTTTTCCATAAGTTTGACCTTTCCCTGTGGCAGGGTCAGTGACTTTTGACTGCTCACTTCGTCCTTCGTCGACACCTTTTTGATTGATATGGTTCTGTGATTTTTTTCACGTCCTCCCCTTTTTTTCCCGGTCCCTTTTCCTGCGGATGATTTCGGCGTCCTTAAATGACTGTTCGCCCTCTTGCATATTCTCTCAGTGCGACGCATGTCTCTATGGTTCCTTATCTTTACGTTTTTTTTTGTTTTTTCCGCCGCCTGCAGTTCCCAGACAGCTTTGTTTTTTTTTTTACGTTCCCTTTTTGAGCCAAACCCTTCATTGCGGGTGTTGGTTGTGATCTTTTCTATTGTTCCTTTCCCCTCCTGTTGTGTTTTGTTGGTTTGTACTTTTAGGTTGATAACGTCTTTTTTTTTCCCTTTTTTTTCGCTGGTCCCGACGTGGTGGGAGCCTGAACGTGGTGACGAGGTTTGATGGTCCACCCACCTGTGGGAGGGCTTCCTTTACCTTCCGATTCGTCCTGTCTTTCCCCCCACTTACCTTATTTCCTGTCTCTTCCTTTCCTTCATCTGTGGGGGTCCTTCCCTCGTAAGTGTGTTGCATGGTGAAGTGGTTCTCAAGTTGGAACATTTTTTCGATTTCTCTCCCCAGACTTTTCTGCTTTTATTGCGACCCCGAGTTCCCTTTTGCCCCTTCGTCATGTCCGTATCTAGCCGAATCCGCTTACTGTCTTCCTCCGCATGGCTTCACCCCTGCATAGGAAGATGCCTTGCGCGGCCCCCCCCCTACGGGTCATTCCCCCTCCTAAGTGAGGTGCAATAACAAGGGTGTTTTCTTGTTTTGGCCCATGTCCCCCTCCTTTTTTTCTTCCTTTCGCTTAGCCACGCTCGGGGGCTGCTCCCCCTCTGAACCCTTGCAGACCAATGTGTGTTTTTGGATGGCATCGCCCTCCTCAACTCCCCCATTCCTTGCGGGCTGCTTTCCCCCAATCTCTTCGTCACACCTGTGGCCCCTTCCTCCTCCCCGCACCCCCCCACCCGTTTTTTTTCTGGTCCTTTTCAGCCAGTTCTAGGTCCCGCCCATGAGTCTACCTCTTGGCCCCGGGGCTCTTTCCCCCTTCTACTAAAATTTTCGGAGGGACCTTTCACCCTACGTTTTGGTTGGTCGTTTTGGCCTCCCTCGACCCCATAGTTTCCCTGCCTTTCTTGTGTGCCGCTATAAGGTCCCCGCTTTTTATGTTGTCCTCCCCAACAGCATCTATCTTTGATCCTTCCCCCCCCAGACCCTTTTTAGCCTGTCCCTTCCCCCTTCTTTTTCCCCCCCCCGTCCTTCGAGGGCCGGTTTCCCCTTGCGCTGACCTTTTTTTGCTTTCGGCCCGTATGACACCCCTTTTATTCTGACCCACTTACCCATTTTCGCTTTTCTTTTGCTCATTCATTTGTTTTTTTGTAGGTTTTCAAGCGGATCGACCCTTTCCTTTTCATTTCTCCCGACACGCGTGTTCTTTGCCGAGCCAGGCCTCCCCTCCCCCCCGCTTTGTTACCCCTGTCTTCCGGGCTTCCTCCCCCCAGTTGCGACATATCCAGAAAGTCCGGGTCGCACGGTTCATGAGTAACGCGGCGTTCCCCCCCCACTGCTTGTCTTCTCGGTTTGGGGAGCACGAGCTTTTCATAACCACCCCCTAGGATTAATGGAACCCCTTGTACCCTCTCGCCCAACCTCTTCTGACTCTCGTTTTCAGGCAGAGGGATGTCTTTTTCCTTTTTTTTTTAGACACACAGATTTCGCCGAGTTCAGTTGGATTCAGCGTTTCCCCCGCCCCGGCGCTAACGGTGGTTTTTTTTGAGGCCCTGCGCTTTTCCATTCTATTTTTTTTTTCAAGAAGCCGATTACCACCTTGTTCTTTTGCCAAGTCAGCCTTCTCTTCCCTTTTCTCTCACTTTCTATGCTTGCGCGTTTTTTTAGATGGGTGTTCCCTCTCGACGGAGATTACTGTGCCAGCACGGAGGAGATGGCCTTGGTGACCCTTTGGAGTCGTATCGCTCTCCCCTCGTGCTCAGTCTCTTTTTCCGCTGTCCGTGTCATTGTTTCACCTTGCCGCTGGGTCCCCCAGCAGCAATTTTATGCGGCTTTTCCCCTTTTTCAGGATTTCCCAGGGTCGATAAGCCCCTCCTCCCCTCCCCGTTTTTTCATCCCCCTGCTCGCCCAAAGACTCGTTTGTTTTTTTCCCCCCCTAACGTCTCATGGAATATATGCAGCCTACAGAGCGATCGCTTGTGTGGTCTGCTTTTTGTTCTTTTTTCACCGATCCCGATTTATGGAGTCAAGCTCCCCTTGCCCAGGTCTTCCCCCTGCGAGGGGTCCTGCTGCATCGTGCCCAGTTTGTTTTCATTTTGGAAAGATTTTTTTGTGTCTTCTTGTCCCCTCATAGCTCGCCACCACGGGGTTTTTCCTCCTATTTGACGTCCCTCTCGCTTTTTAGTTTACGGGCCCCCGAAAAACCCCCCTCTTTGAGTGGCACGTCCATTGGGCCTTTTTTGTATGTGCATCATCGATTTAATACGCCCAACCCAGTGTGAGGATGGCTATCATCTATATCAGTATTCTAGGCGTTCGCACTAACCTTCCTTGTTGTTTTCCTGCGTCGTCCCACTGTCCCTTCTGATTGGTGCTCAACCCCGGGGTTGTACGTTTTTTTACAAATTTCACGGCTCTCCCCCTCCCCCAGATAGGTTTATTTTTTATACACCTCTCTGCCATTTTTTTATTGGCTTTTCGTGTCCTTGTTCACTTTTTAACGAAGTTGTCTCCCCTTCGACTTTCTTTTTCTGACCTTTTCCCCTTAGAGCTCCTTCCTCGGTTTGCATCAGTATTGTATTTTTTTTTTTGGCACCCACGGCCTGTGCATTAGCGTAGTTTGGAACCGGGCATGGTCATCATTAGTCCCTTTCCCCCTCGATTGGCAAATCTCAATTACATTTATGTTTTTTTTATATTAGGATTGTCATACCTGTTTTTGGACGGGAAGTTTCTTGGTATCCAGTGATTGGTTCGAACTTGTCCCTTATTTTTGGTTTCCGGGTCCTGTTTGCCGCAACCCACGGTTGTTCATCGCTTCTAAGAACTGCTAAGACACGGGCGTTTTTTTCAGTCGACCCGTTTTGTGTACTCTTCTTATGTCGCTCTTTTTTAGATTGGCTGTATCTCTACCACGAATTGGTGGCCAGCTTTTTGGTTCCTGATGTTCGGCCCTCCCTCGTTTTCGTAACCCCTCTTATTTTTCTGATTTTTTTTTTGGTGGACGACTGATGATGTTGGGTGTACGTAATTTCATGCCTTTGGTTTCTTTTTTTTATTTTTTAATCTGCTTATTCTTAGCTCGACCTGCGGATTGGCCGTTTTTTTTTGTTGATTCTTATTGCGCTTATCGCTCTCCCCACCGTCCCCCCCACCCTTCCCTGCTGCGTAACGAAGGTGGACGCGGCGAGTTTGGCTTTTGAGAAATGTTGAATGGGTGAGTGATACTCCCCCCCCTAGTCTAGGGGATGTGCGAGTTATTTTTTTTGCAACTTCTACACTTCATTCTTCTTTTTCTTTTTTGTACTTCTTTTTTTATGGGTCGGATTTCCCCGGAACCCTGGCGCGGGAACCAGGGTGATAGCGCACGTAGAGGTTCGCCCGAAAGTCTACGCGTGTGTCTTTTCATTGGCTTGTTTTTGATTTTCATTTTCTTTAATTCTTGATGGGCCCTCGGGTGGTGTCCATCCTTCCTACCCTGAGCCGTTCTCTAATGTTTTTCTTGACGATGTGTCTACCCTTTGACTGGCTGCGCCCCGTTGGGGTCGTCGGGCGGCTTGGGTCTTATGTCGTTTGGTTAT
>Ga0179591_1273418_pt1 | contig 11596 bp, 10 predicted proteins | sample CZOMad2_1_08_16f_FD_182891 | JGI IMG/M metagenome (GOLD analysis project Ga0179591, IMG submission 182891) | Vadose zone soil fungal communities from Angelo Coast Range Reserve, California, USA - CZOMad2_1_08_16fungal (PacBio error correction) | ecosystem: Environmental > Terrestrial > Soil >... | reverse complement strand
CTAATTGATTGGAAAGGGTTAATGAATTTCTTCAAGTTGATCTAGCCCCGGTTGTCTGCGAACTCCTCACAACTCCCACATTACCCCCCCCCCACCCACCTCGACGAACGCCCCCACCAGCCAAAAACAAAGAGCGAGGGCAATGCGACCTGGACCCCCCCCAGAATTACACCCCCCTTCCATGTCTCCGTAAACCTTCACCACACCCCCCCACTCACATAACCCTACCGGCATCGTCCCCCTTGCGAGAAACCTCTTCAGACCAGATCCCCCGCTCTCCACCAACCCGGCGGGGCAAGTCCCTAACGAGTGCGACCGTCTTTCTTTGGCCCAGTAACCCCCTCAAGACAACGACGGCGCAGGATTCCCCCCCTCCCCTCCTCTGCCCTTTTCCGGTGAGTCCACCGTCCCTGTTTGCCCGCGCCGCCTTGAGCCTCGAATCGCTTTTTTTTCGCTGCCCATTGCAAAACCACAATACCCCCTTGCACTCCTTTCAGTATCGCAAACCCCCCTCTTCCCACTAGGATAGCGCCAGTCTCCAACATTATTCGTTGCTAAGGTGGAATATGCTGACACCATCGAGCCATTCATCTTAGACCCCCCCCCCTCAGCCCTTTTTTTCCCTTCCCTTCCCTTCTTATCCCCCCTTGGTTTGCAGAGGGTGATTACGTTTTAACCTAACCAGCTCCGCTCGATTCCCAGTAGCTCTTGATCGACTTATCCTCGATTCCTGTCCAGTCTCCTTTCAGCCCTCTTCTATCCTTCATTTAAGGGAAACAAGGAAGATCCCAAAGGTGAAGACTTCCCGTTTCTGAGTTGTGATTTCTCTTTTTGGGAACTATGGTAAGCGAAAGCACCCCATGAACCTAGAGCATCCCCCACGATCCCGCGAGGATGTTCTTCGTTCCTCCCTGATTCTCGTTAAATACTTTGATTTCGGGGATGATTTTAGCAGTTTAGTTGAGAGTGCGCCGAGTCCAAAGCCAGTACTTGTCACCAGGGAATGCGGACTCCCGCAGAACGTCAGCATCAGGTAGATGGCTGTGCTGCCCATTTCTTTGCTTCTTCGCGTAGACCACGAAATCCACATAGTTACCTTCCTCGATAAGGTTGAATGTTTTTAATGAACCAGAACACTTTTCCACCCTGTCTTCCATTCCCTCTCGCCCCCCCCCGACGCAGGATGATTTCTGTTCAAAACCTCTCTCCTCCCATCATTCACCTCTCAGAAGAATGGTGTACCACTCAAAGAAGTGTCCTTTGTGAGTTTTTTACTGTGGTACGGTCCGATTCTTAGAACTTGTAAGGACTGTTATTTCCATCGATACGCCTCCGGTTCCTACAGGGTTCCCAAATTAGAAAGAGAAAGCGGTGCTGTATTCGTCCCCCCCCTCCCGGTGAGACGATTCGTCGGTGATTACGTGCCTTGTCCGTGCGGCGACTTCGTGCCCCCCCTCGAGCGTGGTGGCTTTACCACTTTTTCCTGTCGACCGCGTTTTCCCCCTTGATTTCCTCAGTCCTCTGATGATTGCCCTTCCTATGTTCCTGAGTCTGGGGCCTCCTTTCTAAGAGATTTTTGTAGTCAGGTTGTGCTGCGTTTCATTCCGCCTCATTACTTTTCCGGTTCATTCCGCCCTTACCCCTGGATGAACCTTCTCCCCCCCTTTACTTTATGTGCCGATGAAGAGCCCCCGATGATCCCCCGCCCTTTTCTTTAATACCGAGGCAACCCGATCGATCCCCTCCCCACACCCCCCCAACACAAACACGAACTCCGCATCGTCGTCTCCCAAAGTAGTTAAATGTCCTGATGATCTTGTGTCGTGCGTGACCTTTCAGTGAACCGATGAAGGACGTCCGACCGGACCCGATGCCTAAAAACTGCAGAACTTCCCGCCCGCTTACCCCAGTGCGTTTTTTCACTCTACTCCGGCACAGCGAAAGAAGCAGATCCGTCAGATGACGACCTCCTGCATCGAGCTTTTATCATCTGGTTCGTCTGTGTAGACGGATTGATAATAGTACGGGGAACTGAAGTTTCCCAGGAATGTGCATTGATATGAACGACATGAATGCTTTAACTTTCCGAGTACTGACCTCTCCCCTCCCCCCCCTGCCCTTTTGCTCTTGTTTTGTACGACCTTTTTCCCCTTTTCCTTCCTCTTCCTTTATCACAGACCTCCATGTGCTCCAGGAACAATACACAGGTTGCTCTCCTCTTTTCCTTTTGCCTTGCTATCATAGTATCAGCAGATGACGGCTTTTTTCTTCTTGAAAGCTGGTTCAGAGAGCGCTCCCCCCCAGCTGCAGCACCCGTCTCTTCGAGTCTTTCGGTACCCGTCTTACTGCAGCCCCTTCCAGTGACGAAATGAGCCCACAACGAAGAACTGGATTCGTCCAGGTCCTGCCCTTGGCGCTGTTCTGGCGTTGTCCCTCTACTGGTTATATGAGTACCCAGACTTCCGTTGATAAGAACATCCCCACAAGTAGAGGTTTGCCTTCTAGCTTACGTTACCCATTCCCCCCAGGAAGGTCAGCAGTTCCCTCCCCCCCCTTGGATTCTATCCAACAATGCATTGGTAATCCCTCCTCCGAAGTACACCCAGTCTTCCAGTTTTCTTTTTTGGGGAACGCCTTTGGGTTGCTCCGTCCCTGCAGCCTGAATTACAAGAATCATAACAGCCATAACAGTCGGCCACCCTACGCCCATGAAACAATTCTTTGCGTCCATCTAGACCAAATAGGTTGCCCCAACAGTTGATGCCATCGGCGCGCGATACTGGCCGAGCCCCTGTCCGATCAGCTTGACGCTGAAGTCCGATTCAAACTTCCTCTACGAGGGTAGACGCCCATAGGAATAGTCGTGTCCTTTATGCTCTGCCTCTCCACCTTTTCTCTACGAGAAAAACCCACTTAAGACGCCCGGGTTTCCTTTTCCTTTTTCTTCGTGGTGTCCACCTTTTCCTTTTCCGCTCGAGCCCGGATACTGCCCTGTTTTTCCGGCGCATTGTCTTTAACTTACACGGCGAAGTCCTGGGTTTCTTCCTCTCCTTGTGTAAGAAGCAATAGGATTGTGCGCTTCCCGAAGGTCCTTTTTTTTCCTCGCGAGAAGATTTTAGGTTAGGGCCACCCCTATCGACGCCGCGCCAAGTCCGCTAACAATACCCCCCCCTTGCGAGCACTCCCTTGTCGATGGACCGTCCTGGACCTTGCCTCACCTGATCCACAGTCTAAAGGCTAGTAACGAGGGTGCGTTTCTTCCATTCCCTTTTTTTGCTGTTTCTGCGTCTCCCTTCCTTTACACCCCCCTACCACCCCGTACCTTCCCCCCACACCCACCGACGGTCATCTTTCCTACTACTTGGGCGTACGCCCCCAAATGACGCAAGATCACCCCCCCAAGGTGCTGCTTTTTTTGATTAAGGCGAGAAGGACTGTCCGCTTATCTCCAGGCATAATCACGTCACCCCGAAGGGAACCGCCCTCATTATCATGGTTTCCTTAGTCGGATCCAGCCTCACCCGGAGACCTTTTCCTTCCGAGTCGCACTTCCCTTTTAGAGCGAGAGTGCTTATAGAGCAGGCACTCGTCGCTCCACACCGCCCTCTCATGACTCCTTCACGAAGTTAACGGAACGTTACTCTTTTACAGGCGTTGTTGTTCTTTTGACATGGTTGGAATATGCCGGATTCCCTTGCGGGGTGGGGGGGGTCCTTCAATTTTCAAAAGGGCATCCACCTTCCTCTTTGCCCGCTTAATGCTTTTCCCACAGAAGTCTGCTCCCTCTTTTTAGGCTACCATGATCCAACTAACATAGGGCCGAATCTCTTTTGAAGGGATTGGCGACTCTGCGTATTCTCTCTCTTTTAATCCTAAGAATTGGTTTTTTTTCTAGATTTATCTCTTCCTCCTTCCGAAGAACCTGTGAAAAGTTTAGTGTACCGCTTTTCCCCTGTCAGTTCAGGAGGATCGTACTCTGCCTCGGTCTTTTTTTTTCCGCCCCTTCGGCGATTTTCTGTTTACATGCAGAAGGTTCCTCATGGAACAGGTCCCCCACTGCGCTCCAGTTCTGACAAACTCAGAACGATAGAAACCACCACCCTCTTCTTCCAGGCCGATGATTCTTCGGCGTCCTTGCGTGCGGTTTTCGCGCGTTCCCAATGCTCTACTCTTTCCTGGATAAGTCTCGCTTCTTTGCACCCATCCACTATCCGTTCACGTCGCGTCTAGACTCCGTGAGTTTACTCCGGCGTCCAACTGCCTGATAATTCGCTTGGTTCCCTTTCGGGGTTTATTTATTATGACGCTGGGCGCGCGAGCGCGATCGCCTACTTTCGTTTCCATAAAGCCAGCACCCCTTTGATAATGAAGGTGGTCTTTCTTATTTGTTTCGGCTGTTGGACGCCCCAAGATAGTCGTCCGCTGTAAGTCCCGCTGGCTAACCTCTCCTGCCATTTTTTTCTTTCATACCCAGCGGATAATAGGTACCTTCCGGATCCTTTGGTCGGCCAGGTGACGGCCGGCGTGAATTGCCACCCTCGCCAGAGTTCTACGATTTCTTTTAGTAGTTCTCCCGTTCCCATTTGAGGTCTTTAGCGCCGCTTAGGACTTGTTTGGCCAGCGTCCCGGCCACGGCGGTGCTGTCTTTTTTTGCTATTTTCCCGGCCCCCCCCTTTCTGTTTCCCCTTCAGAGGAGGACTCCCCCTACTATTACGCAAAAGCGTGACTCTGCAAATACCCCGACTCGCTTATGCCACAACCCGGAATTCATCGGGCGGCTAGCACTTTCACCCCTTTTCCCTCCCAGTCGTCTTGACGCGTTGTGATTGGAGCCCTTTTTTTCTTTTTAGATACCCTTTTATAGCATAACCCCAGTCCTCGATACATTCCCCCCTCCTCCCTCATTTTCTGCGTTCACCCCCTTTTTTCATGATGATCATGCGGTCATTTTTGACTATCCCTGGCCCCTTTTTGAGATTTTACTATTGGATGTTTAAAGTGGCCCGGCCAGATTTATTTTCGCTTGAGCTTGAATAGGTCTCTGATTGTTCTTTTTTTTACAAACAGCTGTTTTCTCTCTAGGCCCCCCATCCTGGTGTTCTTTGCGTTTTCCGCTTCATTTCTGATGATCCCCCTTTAACAGTGATGCGTTTTTTTTTTCCTTTTTTCATTGAGCCTAAATGGCGTTCCCCAGCTTTTTCAACCTTATGAAGCTATTGTTGTACTCCCCTTGCTTTCCCCCGTGACAATTTTGGTCTCTCGGTGTTTTCAAGTAAGGAATTCATTTATGCCTTCGCCGTCATCGCCCCAGGTCAGAGATGTGGCTCTCTTGATGGTATTTTCCTTCTAATCTTCAGGAGTGCCAATTAATCGGCACAACAGCTTACGAGCCCGGGAATCCTATGCTGCCCCTTCTTCGTTGTGCGCAGTTTTTTCGTCACGTCGTTCTGCTGTTTTTCGCTTTTCCCGCCGCTCGAATCCCGTTACTACAACGTATATTTTCCAGGCCCGCTTCCTTCATGCCCGCCCCGGCCCTCCTCGTCATTTTTTCCCATCTGATGATGTCTCGGTTCCAGGAAAAAACTCGGCCTGGAAGCAACTGTTATGTAATGTTAGACCTGAGGTCTATTTGTCTAGTCCTGACGGCGATGGTTCATTTTTTCTAGAGGTGTATCGCCACAACACAACTTCTCCCTCCGTTTTTTATCCCCTTGAGAGGATAGTTGTAACCACTTTTGATTAATTTTTTCTCTCTGGGCGCATCACCATGTTAATGGCCGTCATGGTGGCCCGGTCAGCTTTCTCCTTCGTCATCTTTCTGACTCTGATTTTAATCTAGTTGACGCTTTTCTTAAATGACGGAGCTGATGCTTTTCCCGCTGTTGGCGCGTCGGACTCAGCTAAAAACGCCCGCTTCTGTTCGAGCTCGTTTCTCACTATGTTCCCCCGGCGGAGGTTTCCTGATGCAGCTCGGAATTTTCACATAGGAATCTTGAAAAGAACCTACGTCCCGGCCCCATCACTAAAGTGGTCGCGCTTCAGAGATGGTAGTCGTGGTACTTAATCGGTCGATAAATGCCTTCAGATGCACAGCATGCTTTTCGCGATCCACTTCTGGTTTCCTTCATCTTCACACCATTTGTTCAATTTTCATTTTAATGGTCTGTTATATTTTTAACGAGCCCAGGTAGAAGCGGTCCCTTTCAGTACTGCCACCCCCTTCTGGCTGCTGAACTCCAACGTTTTCTCATCGGGCGCCTCTTGGTCCTCTGTTCCCTCATTCGTTCATCCCCCCCCCAGTTTCTTCTGTAGATACAAGGGGGCCCCGCCGTCGACCCCTTCAAAGTTTCCTCCCCCACTTAGAGTTTCTCGCCGCCCTTCCCGGACACGGCACCTCCCCCTCACCGAGCTCTTTTCTTTTACTCCGTGCCTTCCTTCAACGCTTCCTGGAGAGGTCGATGGATTTTCCGCTTCGTTCGACAAGTAGACGGAGTCTGCTCTTTCAACTTCCTTCACTGTCCACTGCGCGGCCGGTACACTTGCCTCACAACGGGCAAGCTCGGGTCTCTGGTTTTCCCTTCTTTTCCCCTCGGTTTCTTCTAGATGTAGAATTTTCCCCCCTGCGCGTGGGCGCGAGGATGGCCCCGAAGGGACGCTCTCAACTTTGGACTCGGAATTTCCAACAACCTTCATTTTCTTCTCGTGACTTGTTTACAGAGTTTTTTTCGTGGGTCGCTGACGCTCAACGACTGGTTTTTATGCCTCCAAGCCTCTTGGCTGGTAATGTGTCTTTGTCATGAATTGGGTGCAAAGTAAACTAGTGCGGTTCGCAAGTTTCTGCACGGCGAGCTGTCCGGACAAGCTCACGTTCCTGGCGACTCTTTTCCCCGCTCACTTTTGGTGCAGGCCACCCTCTGGAGGGGGAGGCTATTTAATTCTTCCCCCTGGTATCGGGCGCTAAATTTTTTCCCTTCCCCATTTAGAAGCCCCGAACGTGAGTCCGTTTTTCTTCCATGGCCCTCGTAGCCCTTTTTTTTGGATTTTTTGTTTCCGTGTTGACCTTCTTTCTAATTTTTTCCCCTGCTTTTCTTCAGCTCTTTTCGTAATTTCGATTCGGTGTGAGTTTTGTTCCAACCGTTTCTCACCGTCGTCGGTCAACCAGGTTAACGGTGCAGCCTACCCTTATCCGTTTTTATCCTTTATTTTATAGAGATATGGCGTGGGGCTCGTTTTTTTGCAAGAATCTTCATGCCCTTTGCGCCACGCTGAAGACGTACCCTTAGATTCTCAGACGGTTCCTACTCTTCCAACCCTTGATGATTTTTTTGGAATTTATGCCTCGGCTCTACCTCCCCCCCGGCACTTCCTATTTCCTCCCTGAGAGTTAGTTTAGAACAAAGGCATCTCGAAGCACACTCACTGGGGATGAGTGTCCTTTGATCTTTCGCCTTTATCTTTTTTTCCTTCTGTGGTACTTTGAAGAAAGTATGAAATACTCGCACGCGTAGGCCTTATTCAGGTAACCCGACCGTTAGATGGGTAGGGAGGGGGTTAATCTCTTACAGGAGACCTCGTTCCTCTTCAATCCCCGCTTATTTAGCTTTTAGATTCGTCCCATCCACAGAGACGGAGCGGCGCGAAACGTCTATTCTAAAACACTGTTAACCCCTCGCAGCTTTCGCCGCTTTTTTTTTTCCCTCCCCTCCTCCGTTTTTTGATCTCTCCCGTGAATTTTTTCGGCGATGGAGGTTCTAATCCCTACTGTTTCGCCATACCTTTCTGTCGCGGTTTGATTTCTCCCCTCATCGGTCTTCCCAACCCCTTTTCTTTTCGCTTTTACAAAGCCGGTGCACACCCCTCCAGACTTAAAAAAGAAGCGAAGCCAAGCACCACTTGGTGATCATATCGACGCCTGTTTGACTTTGCTGCCCGGCCCCCCTTCCCACTACTTCTCCTTATCCCCTCCCCTCTCCTTTTGACCAACATTTTTTTCCTTTTCACGTAGTCGAATTTTTCCCCCCCCCCCCCTGCAAGTGGCGGCCGCAGGATTCCGAAAAGTCTGTATTTGACGATGATGAGTCCGATTTTCATCCCGTCCCTCCTTCCTGACCTGGCAACCAGCTCAAATTCTTCAGAGTTTCAGTCGAACCCCTTTCTTCTTGGCTCAGGTGCATGAAGATGCTGGCCCCCCACCATCTATCTTTCCCTTCGCCGCTTTCTTAAGAGTCACACGGTGATCTCATTCAAGCTACAAATGTTCTTGAACGCGGGTTCTTCCCTGTTTTAAAACTCCCCGCGTCTCTACTCTTACTTATTTTCATAGACTTACGGACTCGATTCCTATCTTTTTTCCCTCCTGTCCTGCCCCGAAATGCTTAGCTGCTTTCCCTGACAAGTGGACCAAGGGACAGATAAACCCCCTTCGCCTGGCCAGTCGTAGACCAGGGTTTTAATCCCTCTTTCGTTTTGTTAACTGCTCGTTTTCTTCTTTCTCCGTACGCTCAGGTTCTTTCCCTTACAGTGCTCCTCCAAAGCAAGCCGAGGATTGTTGAGATTGCAGCAACGGTGAGCTTCCTAGATCGCCCTTTCCCCTTGTTTTTTCCTCAGATCTATTGATACACTTTATCCTGACGCCTTGAATCACACCGTAATTCGGACGACAGCCGCACTTCAGCTTCCTCTCGGACATTTCATTGCCCCCCCCTTAGTTGAGAGTGCGCAAAGCATACCACCCTCTTTGCCCGTCAGATCGATAAGATGCCTTTTTTGTCCATCTCTGCCCCTTTTCGCTCTCCCCTTCGTCGTCCGCCAACTCTCAGGATGATTGGAGGTCTCCCACATCTCTCCCCTCCACAGGCTCCCCATAGTGGACTCCAGAACAGAACTCACGAGCTTACTTGGTTAGTCCTGTTTCCGGTCTTCCTTCTGCCCCCCCGTGTCATCTTTCCTTGACCCTACTATCCTTATCAGGTTTTTTAGAAACTTTTCGAATAAAGGATGGAAGCTGTATAGATACAGGGCCCCTGCGTTAGTCCTCCTTTCTTTCGTAAGTTGTCTGGGCGGAGAAGCTCGACCAAACCCCCCCCCCCCTTCTCGTGGTGTTCTTCCCCCACGGGTGATTGTCTCCCCGCGGGGCCAACTTGATTTTAATGAGAATTGAGGTTTTTAATCTGAAGGGCAGGGTCAACGGGTTCAGATGTTAAAGTTGTACTTCAGTAACGCTTGTGTGAGCGGTACTTCCTCCGCCGTCATACATGCTTCTTCCCTGTGCCCCTCCCCCCCCTTTTCTTCCCACCGGTTTCCCACAGATGTTTCCTCTGCAAAAGTAACCTCTTCGACGAATGCTGTTCATCTTGTAATTTTCGTTAATTCGGTCCCAGATAATATACCCGCGAAACCCCTTCTCTCTAATTTTTCATGTTAGTGAATTGGCTTATGCGTTTAGCGGTTGTTTTTTGAAGTTGGATAATCGAAGGTTTCACTGTCCGAGCGTCCTTCCGGTCTCTTTTTCCCCCCTATGCGTCCCACCTTCCTGTAAACGCCATCTCGAACAGTACTCGTTTAGTGTCGGTGGGGATTGACGCGCCCCCCAGCGACAGGCAGCAGCCTCCTTCAGTCTGACTGACCCTGACGGACTTTTCTATAGTCCTCTTCTTTGAAGGAAGGCTTCTTCCTCCGTATTGCACTGCGTTCCAATGACCTAGAGAAAAGACATTCCCCAGTTTCGGAAAAGGAACTTTAGACCTCTCCTTCTTCCCCCCCTCCTTCTTGCTCTTTTTTTTTCCCCCTCGAACCTCGGTTTACAGCTTGCATCGCCTTGGTTCTCACCCTAGTCCCTCTTGTTGAGACAGGTCACCCCTCACTGCTACAGAGCCGCGTGGCAGTTGAACCTTCAGCCTCGTGCTTGCCGAGATGGACGTCTTCCCTTTTTCTTCCTCATTCTTTGTGCCTTCTCTTCCCCTGATCCACTCCCCGAACCTCCTAAGGACGAGGTTTGAACTCCATCAGCAGGAAAGATTGGACCTCCCTTTCCCCCCCCCAGCCCCCTACTCACCATGCCTCCCTCCCCCGGTAATTCCCTCGGAGCGGCGATGCAGCCGATGGTCCGAACTGTGCCAGAGGCCTCCTTGATCAGGACTGACCCTCCCTCACAAGACCCCAAAATCGTCTGACCTTTCTCTGCCTGACGAGGCTTTTACCAGCCGATGCGAGGCGCCGCCCTTTTCTGCAGAAGATCGCCTCATGTTCCCCCGTGAAGTTACCCCCCTCTTTCTCCCTTGTTCTTTTTGAAAGACCGTAGGTGGTCATGCAAATCTTCAGGGTCAACCATCAAGTTTCCCCGCCGCAGACCTGCACGAAGGAAAGATCAAAGGGAGGTCCCCCCCATTTTATTTTGTTGACCCAGAGTGATCTTCGCAAAGTATGGTTAAACTACTTCCTGCATGATTGCCTAGGATTCTGACCTTTGCGTCCCCCCTTCCTGCTCCTTCCTTCTCCTTAAGTTGGATATTGATCTCCAGCTGAATATTGAGGTGCCCTCCGAAAAATGATTAATCTTTCTTGCCTGTAATCTGAGTCCTTCTCCTAGAACCTGTCTCATCTCCTGCTAACACACCCACCCGAGGTACTCGGGTTCGGCAGTTTTTATGTCCCCCCAAGTTTTATCGAGCTTCTCTCCTCCCTATTTTACTCCTTTTTGTCCCTCACGAGGGCCCTCTTGTTACGTTCCCAAGGGAAGTTACTTCTTGGGTACAGATTTCGAGTGTATGAGCCTCCCTTCCGTATACCTCTCCCCGTCCTTTTTTCCGTGTTTTCTCGCCCCGAACTGCAAGTTGCTTCCGGATTTCCACCCCTACGGATCGAGCCCCTCGCGCCCCACTCCATACCCATCGAGCTCTTTTCTCTTTCCCACGTTCCTCCAGGCTTTTTCTACCGTTTTTCAGACCACCCCCACTCCGGTCGCACTGCGTAAACGATTTTCTCTCTTTCTTTCCCCCCTGTCTGTATGACCTTTTCGATTGATTTGCCATTAAGTGGACGTTATTCTTTGAGTCTGAAAGCATCACCCCCGAATACTCTGCCCACCCCCCCCCTTCATTTGAGTTCCCCCGTGGTCTTTCCCTTTGATGCCATCGTTTAAGCTGATCAGACTCTGAGCCAGTCAGAGACTAAATAACCCCAAGCAGTGACGAAGAAGTCATTACCTCTCTTTGCCCCCCCCGGCCTCTTCTCCTTGCTTCACTTCCCAGGAAGACCAGTGGTACGGTCATCTTATTGTGCCCCCAGGGACTCGAGGCGACGTACTATTATTTAGACTTCCCTTTTCTCTATCCCCCCCAGTCATCTGCAGGTCAGGCCGCAATGTCTTTCTAACTCTGGACCTTACAGGGGACCGTTGGCGTGTTTTGTTCGCTCCGATGAGAATGTTTACTACTTCTCGGCGTCGAACAATTTCCCCTTTCCCTCCCCCCCCCATCTGACTCTCCCCCTCAGACATATTCTTCGACACCCACCAGACCCGGCGTCTTTGAGCTCTTTCTCTAAAACACAAAGCGTTTCATGAGATGTCGTTGAATTTGCATTGCTCCTCTTGTTT
>Ga0179591_1257993_pt1 | contig 11596 bp, 12 predicted proteins | sample CZOMad2_1_08_16f_FD_182891 | JGI IMG/M metagenome (GOLD analysis project Ga0179591, IMG submission 182891) | Vadose zone soil fungal communities from Angelo Coast Range Reserve, California, USA - CZOMad2_1_08_16fungal (PacBio error correction) | ecosystem: Environmental > Terrestrial > Soil >... | reverse complement strand
CCTCTTGTGGGTTTGTGTGTTGTGCCCAACTTCCTTCTTCTTGTAGTCCCCTCAAGCTGAGCCCTCCCTTATTAGTTGGCAGTGCTGCGGTCATCACCTTCCCACCTCCAGCTGACCGGTCACTCCGTCTTTCCCCCCCACACAGTTTCCGCGAGTGCAACCCCAACCCTCTCTGTGTAGAACACACGTCTCCTTTTTATATCCCCCTTTGATGAGGTCCGGAGACCTCACCCTTGAATGCACTTTTTTTTTTTCCTCGATCTTTATATGTTCCCCACAAAGTTTTTTCTTAATTTTTCCTTTTACACCCCCAGTCCCCCCCCCCCCCCCCAAGTTTTTGTACCTTTGACCATCGTGCAATATGTAGTTGTTTGGGTCCCCCCCCCCCAGTCTAGGGTATTGCAGTCAACTCTTTAAGTCTTGAATTTTTTTCATTTAGGACCTCCTTGGCTCCCCGTCTTTCTTTAACTTGCTGCATCTTCGTCCATTAGAAACCCGACTCCGCCATCTAGATATCGCTTCCCCGTGTCTCCTGTCCCCTGCTTCCTGTGGATTTTTTTGATCTTGTATCCCAGTGTCCTTCTAATTCCCTGATCTCTCGCCATACATGCCGTCTCCCTGCCTTTATACTGGTATTATAGCCGCGCATCTTTCCCCCCCCAATTATTCAATATATTGCCCACGAGATTGTCCTTCCCCCTTTCTTTTTCAACTTTGTCGGATCACACTAAGCGTCAAGGCATTTTTTCTTCTGTGTGTATCTGCCCTTATAAATGATCGAATTAGCCAGCGAGGCGTGAAGACTTTTACTTTCACCCCCCTCACAGAATACGAAGCACTTTTTTCGTACCCTCGAATTCTTCTGCCTACAAGCGGATACCTACCCTGTGAGCACCCTTGCCATTCTTTTCTGCCCATATGAGTCCCCGAGTCACTAGCTTTATGATACAAAATCGCCTGCGGAGTCGTTCCTGCTTCCTGGGTAGAGCCTTCGATTACCCCACCCCAAATTCTTCTGGAAACCCGGTTTTTACTCTTTAATTCCTTAGGGCCCATTTTTTCCCCAGACCCAGTCTCTGGTCCTACTATTGTGTGTGTTTTGGCAAACACTTCCTTCCATTTTTTGAATGTTTTTTAGAGGATTTCCTTATTGAATTTCCAGCGTCTTTGCGTTCCCGATACTTTCAATTCCCATATTCTTCCGTTTTTTTTGTGTCAGAGTGCTGCCGTTACTCGATTAGGCCTTCGCAACGCATTCCCATTACTTAGTTTATTTTCTTTATTGAACAACTCCAGGACCGGCAAAACACAGAGATTCTTGGGCAAAAATTAGCACTTTCAGTCCCCCCCACTATGGTAACAAATCTCCTTACCCTCCCCGTGTACTGCATGATCCTTCTGTAACAGTGCCCAGTTACGGATACGCGAAGTGACGAGAGTCTCACTCAAGCTCGTTTTTCAAGGACGCCATACTTTTTTCCGACTTTCTCCCGCCATTACTTAAATTTTCAATCTGTAGTGTCTACATGTCTGAGCAAATTTCCGACTTCCTGTAGTCCCCCCCCACGGATTCCCCAGTCAATTTCTTGAGTTGACATAAAGTTTTTTTTTCCTCCTCTTCCCTTTTGAGCACAGTTCGCTCCGGGTCTCGCCCTCAACCCCTCTCGCGGTTTTGAAAATCCTGTTCCGTCTCCTGTTGCAGCTCGCCCCCCCCCCCCCCCCACAGATTTGAAAATCAACCATGGGCTGAAATTAGGATGTATTTAAACGCAGCCTTCAGATTTTTCACTTGAAGTCATCCTTTTTCTTCCTTTTATCCCGGTTCGTATGCTGCTTATGCACCTTTATCATGAGCTCATTTTTTTTCCAGGGTGGTAGGAAATATCCGAACCCCCCCGCACCTTCTTTATCATCGTGTGATCTCTTCTCTGTACCTCGGCTCTTACAGATCTATCCATTGCCTCGCGTAGCTTTTCGCCATCCCATTGATTCCCCAACTTCTCATAGGTCAACGGACCCCCTACTTTTCGCCCCCTAGATAGTTTTTTCCGTGGACAAAAATGAGCCTTTCCCCCCTCCCCCTCTTCCTCGGTCCCAACGGGTTCAGTGTCCCCAACCCTTTTCCAAAAAACCTTGTCCTCTCTCTTTCGCCGGCTTTCCACAAGCATGGTTAGGCCCAATCCCCTTCTGTTTTCCGAATTCAAAACTTCCTTTTGGCTCAACCCCTTATAGTGGATGTAATTTCGTAAGTTTTCTTTGCATGAACTTGATTCCCTTTTCCTTGAGGGTTCGGAGGTGAGACCTACGGAATCCCGACCTCAACCTTTCCCCGATTCTTCTCAATTACCCCCTTCCCCTACGAACTCCCCCCTTTGTTACTCTTATTTCTCTGCTCAATCTCCCTTTCCAGCCCAGAACCGGAGTATTTTGTAATCGTTCATTTCAGTTATGAGAACTACCTGTGATTGCTCAATTTGGGGCTTTAAGCTTACCCCGACCCCTTGTGCTTGCTCCCCCCAATTTTTTTTTTTCCCCTTAACAAAGCCAGTTTTTTTTTTGAAGTAAGAATCCCGAGCCCCCCCTCTGACCCCGAAGAACTTTCTCCTGACCCCCTTCTTCGTTTCCTGCTTAGCAATGATGAGTTTTTTTCCTTTGATCATGTAACCCTTAATTCAATTTTGAAACACGATCTCCCTATCTTTTGCATCCCCCCCCCCCTGTCGCCTTTTCCTATTTTTTTTTTTTATATCCAATCCCCCACCATGCCGCCGGGCTTTGGACGATAGCCCCTTTTACCTCGGATTGTGTGGACCTGAATAGTTGCCCCCCTCATTAGCGCCCCCTTTCCTTCTAGGAATGCGTGTCTTTTTTATAATTAGCGACTTGCCCTGTTTCGGAGCGAACCGACCCCCTTTCGTTTTGAACATGCATGTTATTCTTTTTTTTGAATATTTGCAGTCAACGGTTCACGTTGCCCATCTCTTTTTTTTCCCCCCCCCCACGAGTTAATCCCGCGGGGCCCCCCCCCCTCCTTATTGCTGCCCTTTCCGATTTTTACCGATGTGTTTCGTGAACACTTTCCTACCAATCTGTATACAGGTTCTTTGCGGAGGAGACCGGCGCTTTTCGCGCTTTTAGCACCCCCCCAATACACAAACCGAAGACACCTGATTATTGTTCCTCTTGCCCCCCACACTTTTGCCCTCAGCCTTTTGACGCATACCATGGTAGTTTTTGTTGCGCTAAACTGTCTTCGGCGAGTTCTTCAACGCGTGACCCTTCTTTTTCATCTCCCCCACCCTCCTCAAGTTTTCTCCCCCCCCAATTAGCACTGTCTTTAAATACTTCTCCCAAGAGCAATTGAAGCCCCCCCCACTTTTCTCGTTCAACCCTCTCCATCACAAGTACCCTCCCATTCCCCAACCCAAATTTCCCCTGTTTTCTTCCCCCCCTACCATGTCCCATGAAGATATGCCCTAGGAGTGTCCTTTTTGAATCCGCTGGCGTGCCTTTTAGACCGTTCACAGTAACGGTTTTGTAAATTTCCCAATCTCAGTATTACCTGTCGTCGTCGTCTCCCGTTTTTCAGTTTCAACCCATGCCTAGACCTAGCAGATTTTTCGCTTTTTTACCAACCCTCGCTCCCGTTTTCCAGCGTCCCCTGTTCTTCCTAAACACGCTCCTTTAAGACCTCTTTAGCATTTTTTTATTTTACATTTTTTTCAGTCCACAATTTTGCTTTGAGTTTTGGCAGTTTCTGCCCCACTCTCTTTCCTCCTAAGTTTTTGTTGTTTTATAGGTGTCGATCAGCGTTTTTTTCCTCACTTTCCTCCAACTTTGGACTTCCCTCTCAATTCAAGGATCATTCGTTCCGGTATTTTTTTCCCTCCTGTGACCGCGACCGATGGAACCTGCACTCTCGCCAGTTTCTTTTTTGCTACTGTTCTTGTCTTTTTTCCGTTACCAAATACCCAAACCACGATTGAGGAGACCCCCCCCCCCCATCGGTCTCTTAGGACCCTTTTCCTCCGCCCCAGTCTTTTCCACACAGCCGCCTAATTCCCCTCCCCCGGTTATGGTTTTCAACTTCATCTCCTTCCTTGAAGCGAGTTCCGTGTCCTATAGTTACTTTAATTTGTTGATGTGTTTGCCCTGCCGATTCGGCTGTTCCCTTCCTTCCCCCTGTTTCTGCCCCCCATGCTCTGTCTTTCTCCACCAATCATGACTTTGAGTCTTTCCTTTTTTAGTCGACGACTTGCGCTTGGTTTATCAAATCCACCCCCCGCCTGAGTTGAAGAACTTCGCGCTTATATCCTTAACAAGCCATTCTCTCTATTATGAAGTTCCCCCCCCCCCCTTTTCTTAATAGCAATTTGGTTATTTTTGCAGTGGTTGTACGCCCCTTCCCACGCGCAATTCCCCCCCCGTCCCCTCCCCCGTTCAGGTCCAAATCACCCTGTCCCTCCAATGCATTTAGATAGTCTTTTTTTTCAACCCCCCCATCCATGTGTTGCGTCCCTATCGCCCCCAGTTTTAGGCTTCCAAGATGAACCAGTGGGGATCGATGGCCGCTTTACAGGCAACCCCCCCCAACTCTCTAACATCTCCCCCCATTTGGGCCCGTTGCCCTGTTTACTCTTCAGCCGGCCAGCGCTGTTTCTCCACCATCTTCATTCTCTTCCACTCCCTTGTTCATTGTGGACAATGTTACTTGAATGCTCTCGAATTCCATCCGTTTTTTCCAAATTGGCTCCCTACACCCCCCTCCATTTTAGCTTTACGTTTTTTTCTTTATCTCCCTGCCCCCAAACAAAACCCCCCCCTGACCTGCGGAGCAGATTTTGTTGCACACCACCTTAGATCGTGGTCAACATGGCAGAGTTGCCCAGATCACTCACCCTGTGTTATTCCGAATTTGACCCGTTGGGCTGACCACTTTTCAAGACTGTTCTCTTCCTCCTTCTTTCTCTGAAACTTCGACAAAGCTGGTTTAGTGTGCCCCCTTATCCCCTCAGCACTGTAATTTTTTTTTTTCACTGCCCCACCCATTCCCCCAAAGGCCTTTTTCTCCCTTCCTGACCCGACCCCCCACGTTTTTTTTGTGGTTCTTCATTTTTCTTCTTAGCACAGATTGAGGCCCAACTTACGTTATGCTTGTCTGACCTTGCTTAATATCTCCCCTTTCCTCTTCCTGATTATTTGCTGTGTTATCTGACCGACCCTGGGACCAAGGGTTCCACCCTCCTTTGCTGCAGTACGCCCGCCCCGTATCCCCCCAAAATTTTTTTTCTTAGGATTGATTGGTTGATCCGTTTGGTCTTCAGATTTTATTGCGGTTTGACTCAACCCCCTCGGTTGTGAGCCGCTCCAATGAGAAGAGACTCTACTGTTACCCCCCATTCGTTTTTTATTTCACTTTTTTTTTGATCCGTGACCATGTCCTCGCGGGTGAATGCAATTTTTGAGAGCCACACTCCCTAAGGAGCGCCTCCTCTATTTTCAAGTTGCCCTTTACATGGATTTGCTTCAGAATTTTCCTGAGGCAGTTTGATGATTCGTACAGTCCGATGAATGCAGATTCTCTGCCTAGATAATTAAAGCTTTAAGATGAGCTAACCCTTTTTCCGGCCGTTGCTGGTTCCCGAGTGATTATTCTTTACCCGTACCGTCATTTTTCTCAGTGTCCGTTTCCTGCGTTAGCTCCCTTCCTGACCTTTCTAGCCTTTCTCACTTCGGTCTATCAACTTATCGGCCCTTCAAAATCTAGATGGATCCCCACATTTTCCCCCCTTGTCGAGCGCGTCCCATCATCGTTCCCTTCCATTTTCCTATCTTTTGTTAGCGAGAAATGAGACCTCAACCCCTGTTGAGATACTAGTTACCGCTGACCCCCCCCCCCCCCCCCTCCGCCTCCCCCCCTACCCTCCACCCTCCCCCCCCCCCCCCCCCCCTTTGTTGGGTTTTTTTTTTTCTTTTTTTTTTCTTTTTGTGTTTTGTGAGGGTTTCTGGGAGCTTACATTCAAAAGAAAGAATTAGGAATTTTTTTTCCTTCTAACGAATTCGTATTTGCCAATCCCTCTCTTTTTCACACCTCCAGCTGTCCGTAATGGACAATTTTTATATTCTGACCCTGCGGAGATCCATTTTTTTCCATAGATTTTTTGAGGCCTACAAAACTTCCCCCCTGCCCGTAGCCATACTTTTCTTTCCAGAGAATCCGATCAGTTTCCCCCAAAAGCGATCATATTTTTTCTTTCGTTCACTGATGGGTTTCACCTTTGAAATTTGCGTTCCGCCCCATGTGTTAACAGTCCACGAGAGGTTGCTGACCTCCCCTTATGGTTGGAGAACTGTAATTCTTTTGGCGCTCCACAGATTGCAGCTTTTCCCCGCCTCCTTTAGTTCCACGACGACTCCGATTCCTCGTTTTGTTTTTTTTGATCGTAGCTTTCTGTAACTAGACTTGGCCCTGCCCTCTGCAAGCAGACTTTCCAACTCTGAAGGGGCCAGGCCCCCCCATGGACAGTGCCCCAGTTCCCGCCAACCGCGACGCGGTCCAAAGGGTTTTCCCCGAAATTTTTTTCGTTGATCCCCCCCCCCCCACAACTATTGTTTGTCCATCAGATCTGGGTTTTCCCGAGCGTTAGCCCCAGGTACACCCTTGAGTGCCCTCCGTTCCCGCTAGGTGTCTTACCTCTCGTTGACGGGGCGCCGCATATTTCCAGAAACTTTATTCCACTTCTACCCCCCTTGTCGTGATTTCCTTTCCGGGAGCCCTCCGCTTATTTCTTGAACCTGCGAACGTTTTGGTTGCAACTGTCTTGAGTTGTTTTTCCCGTACTTTCCTACCCTCGCTTGTCTATTTCTCGTCCCCTTCGCCCCCATTTTTTTTTCCTCCACCTCTCCTTCCCATTACTTGCCGCTGATTTTGTTCGCCCTTCCACCAGAGTGTTCACCCCCGCTGGGCGCCCCCCTCCTCGTTTTCCAACCGACCAGTTTGGTTCTGAGAGCCCCCCCCCACACACACCCCCCTCCCTCCACCTTCCAACATCCCCCGCACACCTTTTCTTTCCTCCCACTACAACCCTCCTCCCCTCTCCCCCACTTCCCCCCTGACTCTTGGCTCTCACACCCGCTCCCCCACTCCCCCTCACTATTTTCACTCCTACTCCTCACTCCCCCCCCACCACTGCCCCTCTCCCCCAGCCAACCCCCCCTCTGTCGGGAACCAAGAGAGAACCCGTTTCCCCTGTAGGTTCTTCTCCGCACTATTTCATCTCTAGGCCTGACAACGTCGGTTTTTTTTCAGGCAATATCCCACTCCCCCTGCCGAACCGCGAGGATCATCTTTGAGCTCCTTTGAAAGCTGTTTATCCCTTTCCTCCCATATCCTCTTCCTCGACTTCCTCGACAATCACCACAGAGGCCTAACTAGCTTTTTTTCCTGTCCCCCCACCTCATCCTTTCTGCCTTCCCTCGTTTCCCGTTGACTGTTTTCCAAAACCTGCATTTTAGTTTGCCCCCCCGCCGATTCCGCTTCCACCTTTCCCAAAATGGCCAGACCCAACCCACTATGTTTTGTTTCTCGTTTTCTGCGCCGTTCTTCCCACCTTTAGTCAATCCCTCCATAAGTTCCTACAAATTTTTTGCTCAACCCCCCCCGCCATCCCCGTTTTGCCCCCCATGCGCTTCCCTTTTGTCCTTCTGTTAGTTGACCTTGTTCACTTTTGCTTTTTTTTTTATGAACCCAGCCCTTCGCCATACCCAGGTTTTTTTCTTTTGCTTCTCCCTACCCCCCTCCCCCTTCTCCCGTAAGTTGGTCCTTCTGATTTCTGTAGTACCTAGAACTTCCCCCAGCAAGACAAAGGAGTATTTGCGTTCACTTTTTACGTCCTTTCTTGAGCATTCCCTTTTTTAGAACCCTTGGCTCCTTCCTGCTCCTCCCCAGTTTGCTAGTCGCACATTCCCACTTACACGACCTTGTTCGACACCAACCAGATGAACTTATTAACCTTGTTACTCCAATCTTCTTCGTCAGGTCTCCCCACACCCTATCCTCCTGGGATAGGTTACCACTCCCCCATGCCCTTTTCCACGATATAAATATTTTCTACAGTAGCATTGAATTAGTGCTTTTTTTGTTCGCATTCTACCGCCCCCCCCCCGACTTCAACTGGAACTTTGGAGATCGCCTTTGTGCAGGATTTTTTGCCCCAGCGACTCGCCCCCCCTACTTGACAAAGGCTATAGGATTCCTTCCCCTTTTAGCTGCGTCTCGTTATCCGCGCCGCTTTCTTTGAATTCCGGTTCGAAAGATTCCTTTTTTCCAACGTTTTTTTTGAATTTCCCTTTTTTCCCCCCCTTCCGATGTATCTGTTTGATTTACGAAAAATCCCCCCTCCAGATTGGTCCCCCCCCCCCCCTGTTTCATCGGTGGCTTCCCTTCACCACTTCCGGTGGGACAGCCCTGGTTGTTCCCCGTCCCATTCCCAATTCTGTCTGTTGACTTCTTGGCCCCCTCCATTCTTTTTTTCGCTATTGACCCCTGGCTTGGCTACACTCCCCAACACCCCCCTACCCTGCAGATTAGCGAATTTGCCCTCCCAATGGCGCTTGCTAAATTTGCCGTTTTTCTCTTACAAACACCCTTTCCTTCCGCTTCGTCAACCACTTCTGACTTTTTTCTGACTTTTTCTCACACCCCGCTTCCGCGCTTTACACACAATTAGACTGTCATTGCCACTTATTTTAAACGAGCTTGTTTCACCCCTAACAACACCTGTACACTTCCCGTTCCCCTTAGATCCACTTTGATCCCCCCTTCAGACCACCCACCAAACCACGCACCAAACCCCCCTCTAGTTCCCCCCCTTGAAGCCATGATTTCTTGTCGCCACATCCCTGGCGTGCCCTAGCCGTCGTACCTTTTCTGTTGTCCTCTCTCGACAAGAGACCTTCGCTTGCGTTCTATGGCCGGTTTTTTTTTATGAGCCGGAAACTCCAAACCTTCACCCCCATCGCCATAATTAGAAGATGAGACCACCTTCTACTCCCCCCCCTTCCTTTTTTTTTAGATTAATTTCCCAAGATGGACACCTACCGTACGCCCACATTCTTCTCAGTTTTTCTTCCTTTCCTCTTTTTCCCTCAGTTGATTATTTGGTATGATTGACGTCTGATCCGAAAATCTCTTCTTCTATCATTTGTTGTTGTTCTGTTGTTCCTCTCTACGTCACGCCCACCTACTCCCCTTTGAGATATGAAAGGCAAGGCCATCGATTGAATTTGGTTTTCGCTATAGTCCCCCCTCCTGTGAGTTGACCCTACTGTTACGCTCTGTAACCCCCCTGGAGCGATCAGTTTGTTCTCCCTCTTCTTAATCTAAGTTGGCCCCCACTTCCCCCCAAAAAAACGGAGTTCGAGATGCGTCTCTTTATTTGCCTCTCCCACCTCCCCTTCTGAAACTAAGGTTCAGCGGGTGACTTTCCCAAGTACACCCCTCGGCATAATCGACCCTTAATGGCACTGATCTTTTCCCCTGAATGTTTTTGGATGCGGATTTCTCCCCTGGTTGATCTCCCGGTCCTAGTGTGTTTGGTCCAAACCTTTATGTTTATTACCCCCCAAATGTCCTGTCCGTTTTCTGTCTACCTTTGTAGTAGTGACCCCCCTTGCCTCTTGGGTGACATTACTTTCCCCAAGCCAGAGTTTTTGACTCGCCGGAGACGTTTACTCCGCAACCCGCCCCATTTCCTCCGCACCGCCAATGATTTTTTCATTGTCTCCGCCAGTTTGTATGCGTTTTTGGTCGTGTGAACAGGCCAAATTCCCCTCTGCGTCAGTACGAGTCCCCATTACCACTGCCAGACAACGAATTAATATGACCCCCCCCCCCCACCCATCGAGATACTCTTCCCCGCACGTAGTTTTTTGACCTTCTTAACTCGACCCCCGTTGAACGATGGCTGACTTTAACGTTACGGCACCTAATTCCATCCAGTCACATCGATGGGCCACCCTTTGTCCTTCTAAGTCGCTTAATCCTCCCTCTTGCAGCGCATGCGTTGAGGTGACACTTCTTTCAATCAAGTTGAGAATTGGTTGCAGGTTGCGAATCGCTCCGAACTCCCCCAATACCCGATTTTTCCCCGGTGCTTCCCATTTAGTCCGTTTCCTTTGGCTTAGTCTGCGACACACCAAACCCCCCCCATTTTTCCCCTTCCCCCTTTCTTGGACGCTAGTGATCTTGGCCCCCGTTATTAGTGTCCCGAACCAGTCCGTCGTCTTACGACAGTTAGATTTTTTCCTGTGACAAGGAAGACTGCCGCGTTCCCCTTTTTTCTTTTTTTTTTATACCTTTTTCCCTTCTACAATGTGACCAAATTTTTGCCCGACCTTCTCACGCGTGAAAGCCCCATTCCCCACTTATTAGCACTGACTGAACTATTCCCCCCTCACATGGTTTTTCGTTTTGCACCCCGCTGGAGGATGGTGTTATCTCTCCAGAGCTTGATTCAACCTCTTCTCCCCCATTTTCTTTCTCTTGAGCCTTTTGACTTTTTGTTGCTGCATCGGATCCCGGCTGCTTTCCCCCCCTCCTGACCAGACAACTTGTCCCCCGCAGCCGAAACCTGGCTTTCTCCAAGGGGCGGGTTTGGCCACCTCTGTAGTTTGATATTTTCCTCATGTCTTGAGGCCGCCCACTACCCGTGGAAGCCGAAGCCTGCATCGATAGGAACATAGTTTCCCGTGTGACATTTTTGAGCCCCGGTCTTTTTTTCCTCTCAGGTGTCCCTTCCCTACGTTTTTCCTTGCAACCTTTCCTCTATGCCTATTCCTCCCTAGATGGAAGGCTTGCATTCTTTTTTTTCGTTAACTCCGGAGATATTTTTGGCTTACCGCGTTCTGAATGTCCTATAGCTCAGCCATCGCCCAGCTCATATCAGCTCACCAGATACTACCTTTCCATCTGTTTGATTTTTGCGGAGCTTCTTTCCTGTCTCCTCTTCCGCGCCGCAGAGTACCTGGTCTCTCGTTAAAGGTTAAATTCTCTTATTTTATCAACAATTAGTATTTATAGCCATCCTTCTTTCTAACCTTTCTTTTTCCCCTCTTTTTTAGATCCCTCTCCACAATCCCTAGTAAAGTACTTGAGTTTTTGGCTTTTCGCGTAATGCGCTGAACTTTTACTGCTCACTCGCCAGCGCTTTAGCCTTACCTTTCTTTTTTAAAGCCTTTCCTTCTTTTGTCTATAAATTCCTTGTGCCTTGGAATCAAGTGACCCCCCCCCTATCAATCCCTTGGTCTTTCTACTTGGCATTCTACTATGTCATTTTCTGTTCACCAGTAGATTGTGGCACCCCAACCTCCCTCTCCCCCCTGAGCTACTCCAGACAGTTCACTGGTGTTCTCCACTTTGAGCTCTACCACCCAGAAGTTCCTTTGAAACTAGTTTTTACGTCCCTTTTTTTGCGTGGACGTCCCCCCCATTTGCCCAGACCGGGTTTCCTTTCCTTCTTTTTTCTTGGCAAATTTCCTCTCCTGGCTTTTGCATTTTTCCTAGATTGCACAGATCTCCCTCTTTTTCTTTACCGCC
>Ga0179591_1220344_pt1 | contig 11596 bp, 11 predicted proteins | sample CZOMad2_1_08_16f_FD_182891 | JGI IMG/M metagenome (GOLD analysis project Ga0179591, IMG submission 182891) | Vadose zone soil fungal communities from Angelo Coast Range Reserve, California, USA - CZOMad2_1_08_16fungal (PacBio error correction) | ecosystem: Environmental > Terrestrial > Soil >... | reverse complement strand
TATAGCACTCTGCCCCCAAGTGCTGCCCCTCCCCCCCAACACCCTCCTTTTTTTTAAGAATGTATTGTCCTCCGTCTGTTCGACCGGTGAAAGGTATTATCAGAGATGGATCTCCTCAGGATTCTTTAGAGTGTCGCTTCCCCGCGCTTCTTTCGTAAGAATACTCCTCCCCCTACTGACCCTCTTTATTCGTGATGGCAGACTGGATGTTTGGCCTTGGTTAGGGTGCTTTTAATTTGTCTCCCAGTTTTTCGAAACATGTCGTACATCGTTTTCCTTGGTTTTCTTTCTTGAGAACTACATGTCGCCTCCCCCTGAGAGCAATGTAGCTCACTTTTCCCTCCCGCCCGAGTAGAGTATTTTTTTACTCTGAGCTTTTGACCCATCTTTTTTATTAGGCTTTTTTTCCCTCTCCCTTGTGTGTTATTCATGGCAGTTTTTTTCCTATGAGTTAATGATCTCGTTCTCTTCTGATGACCAAAGGACTTATGTAGCGTTTAGCGTAGGGAATTTTGGCTACCACCCCCCAAGGGACTTTATTTCCCATTACCCTTTGGATTTTCTTCGACTTGAGAAGGTATAACTTGCCCCCTTTTAGTATTATTACGCCCTCAAGTTAGCCGATTGGACCAGTGCTCCATCTCTTCTCCACATTCAGTCTCTCTGCGAGACGCTTTATCGGAACGTATGATGTTTTAGCTGCTTTGAATGTTGGCCTTATATGGTTCGTCCTAGTTACTGACGCCTTTCCCCCGACCCTTCCTTGGGATTTCCGCATTTCTCGTAGAGGCCGACAATGGACGCTGAGTTGCCGTCTGCACCCCTTGTGAGCGAGAGATGGCTGTCCTGACTTATTCTTCCGACAAAGACGTGAGGAAGGGTTCTGTCAACGCCCTTAGGCTTGAGTTTTTGACGTGTGTTTTCGTACAATCCCTTTTGTCTGTTTTCGTCACCTTTCCGTTTTCAGTCGCCTTTTGTGGTTTGCCATGGGACCCCAGATGACCGCATTCCTTTTCCTTTCCCCCCAAATCGCCCCGCACACACCGATTTTCCCCAACCGGAACGTGTTCCCTGACAGTTCCCTGGAATCCGGCAGGTTGTGTTAACCTGTTTTCCTCTGTCCCTGTTTCGGCATGATGAAGCATTTCGATCAGTAATCCCTTCCCTTGTCATTTTTTCGAGACCCCCTACCCCTTTCTATTAGTAGACCGTAGTTATCCCGAAACGAATTTATGGTCTTCTATTCATCACATCTGGTCTTAAACCCCCCCAAGAAACACGTTGGGCTCTCTGTAGTTACCTTCCTTTGTGTTAAGACCCCCCCACCTTGACGATGAGCGAGTGGTTTTCAAACCAAGTAGCAGTTGAACCAGAACCCCCCTACCTCCACCAGAATAGTGAGTGGTGTTGGAGCGCCTTTTCACCATTGTATGAGTGTATATACTATGCTTCAGTGTTTCAATACGCTCAACACCCACCCGACGAGTAGTCGATGATTGTCCCAGGGCGATCCAGTTCGTGAGATTTGCCAGTAGTAGAAAGGTTTCCCTCCCCTCGAAATGAATACTTCATTCTTTTGACTTCACCCTTCACGTCCAAACACATGTTAAGCCCCACCCATCGAGTTAGGGTCAGAACCTTTGCGGTTTGGGTTTCGAACCACGGCTACCCCCTGTCATGGGACTTTTCTGTCTACCGCGGACCCGAAGCCAGTCCCAAACTCACTAAGTTCGAGTTTTTTTGTTTTTTCTTCCACTTTTAGAACCCTAACCCCCCCCCCCCCCACCCCCAGTCCTATTGAGACTGAGGACTTTTCATTTGCTTATAACCCTTCCCCCCAGTCACTTATGTTCGCGTGAACCCAAACGCCTACATGACCCTTTGTCATTCCGCTACCCTCTGAATCGAGGTCCTAAAGCAACCAGCACGCTGTGGTGATTCTAATTAAAGACCCCCACCCGACCTTCCCCGAAATTTTGTCCCCCCCCTTTTCTCCCGTTCTCCTGTTTTTCCGAAACCATCTTCCCAGGTCCCTTGGTAACCCCCATCGCTGGCGCACCCGCGGCATTCATAAGGTAGTCTATTTTTCTTTTTACCATACGGTTATCCGCCAGGCTGCGTCCACTCTTTTTCCTTTCCACGACCATTCTTGAAAACCCACGGGCCAATTTGCCACTTTTCCCCTGGTTTGCTATGCCTATATTGCCCCTCCTTGGCTCGCCAAGAATTCCCCCGAAGAAAATGCTTCCCACCCCCTTGGATCCCAAAAACCGTGGGGGTCCCAACCCCCTCTCTCTCAAACAATGGCAGATTCAACTAATTTGGAATTCCAAGATTTCTTTTTTTTCTTTAGCGCAATTTCCCTAGTCCACAGTTTCGTCTGAGGACGTGTTGGAAACCTTAGACGGGGTCCTATTTTTTTAGCGAGTTGTCAACGTATTAAAGCGTCGATCGCCTCTCGAACCGACTCCCAATTTTTCCACTGCGACCCCCCTCCAACCCCCAGGGTTACTTTGTTCCTTTAAACTTCTACCAAAAAACCCAAAAGTAGGGAGGTCCTAGTATCTCTGATGGGCACCATCCCCCTGCACGGATCGTCTTCAATCGCCAATGGGGAACCTTTCGCTCTTTTGTCCACTATAAATTTGTGGACAATGGTTTCCCTGCTGCTCCTCGCTTTCCCGTTCTGGCTCCATCCCAAGGAAATGTCCCTTCTACATAGTCTTGAATTCTTCTTTGATAATCGTTTTTTGGACCGTCCTTAGGCTTATTTCTATTTCTCTAGACAATCAAAAACTCCCCCCCCGTGCCCCGTTCCTATATTCCCCTTCGAGGCAGATCCGACATTAACTACCCCCCCAAATTCATGAGCTGGTAAATTAATTTGCCCCATGATCTCTTTTCCTAAGCACAATTTTTTGTTGGAGTAGTTTTCTAGTCACCCATTGATACGTGATACTCGATTTCTTTTTGTAGGTACGTATGTGTACGATCTTTAGCGTAATATTAGCCCCCTTTTCCCCCCCCGCTTTCAGTTTCTTGATTCGTCTTCCTAATTCTCCACTCTCGAACAAAGACCCCCCCCTATTTAGGCTACTCGATGCCAAATACTAGTAGAATTTCTCCTGGGTGGATGGCGGAAGCCAAGGTCCCCCATGAGGGCTTCCTTGCCCCCCACACAATTTTGGCACCACTCACCAAGTTTCCCTAATTGGCGAGTTTTCTCATTTCCTTTTGAACCTTTTGTTCCCCTTTCTCCTATTCCTCCATACGTGTTTAGTTCTTTTTTTTTCTCTTTCTGCCCCGTAACACGTGGGTGGCGTCCTCTTATTTTTTGTAAGGACGTTCTGGTCGTCGTTCTCGTCCCGCGATCATTTCGCTGTTTATATCGTGCCACGTTGAAGAAAGAGGAACAGAGGAGAATCTGGACCACGATCCGTTTGATGGACGCGGGAGAGGAACGCTTTTTCCTCAAAGGTTTGTCGGCCACTTTCCCTAGCCACTGTTTCGCCCTTCGTTGATCCCCCCAAGCTGTTCCTTGGCGAGGTTTTTTCGTGATTACCTTGATCCGAAAACTACGGTTGGTTCTACTAGGATTGCAAAGTCTTGTCCCTCTTTTCACGTTTTCCTAAAGTACCCCCAGGTCGTGTCACTGATGCACAAACTGTTTTTCGGGGGGCCCCTTTGCAGTAACCTCTCCTTTTCCGGCACCTCGTCCAGGGTGGAGCACCGTTATCGGGCTTAAAACCTCTCTTGGGCCGGCTTATCGGTTTTTTGTGGTGAGAACCCCAACTTGGGTTCCCACCGTGATCGAGGCCTTTCCTGGCCGTAAACTATGTTCTTACATTACCCTCAACACTTTTTTGTAAACTGTTTCTTCTGTTCCCTTCTCGTCAGGTCCTGCAATCATGAGACAGAATTGGTTCATTTCCCTCACAGTAAGTCATTTCATTTTTAGGAATAGATCTCCCTTCCTCCTTTCTGCCATAAAAGGTCCGTACCCTCTGCAACAAAACTCTCCTTTCTGAGTTTGCAGGGTTCTTTTATTCGTTTTTGCGGTAGTTTGACATCTCTCCCATTGTCTCCTCCTGGGGCCCCTGTTAGGACCCCCCAAAGAATACCTTTAGAGCAACATCCCCCTTGGATAGATGTTACATGGACTGTGTGGTGACCTTCATTGTTCATTTGCCAAACCGTAATTTTGTTCTCAAGTTAGTAGACATGGGTTCAGAAGGGCTAATAATGGCCAATATCCCCCTCCTTTTTCTATACTGCCCATATTCTGGCCCGAGATAGTGGGGCTTGAAAAAGTCAGCATACATAATTGTATTCCCCCCCCTGAGAGTCCCACTTTTTTCTAGAGCGCACCAACAACCTCCGAGTCGTTCCAGTAGTGGTGGACTGTTGTACCCTTTGCTAATTTGTTTGTACCGTCTCCGTTAGAAGTGTGGTGGGAGGCCCCCCCCCGGAGTAAGCTACCTCCAGAATTTTGCCGTTGGACGGTTTATAATCATTCTCCAACTTTCCATTCTTTTTCCCATACACACCCTTCCATTGTTTCTATCTTATCACTCCGAATGTATAATAAGTTATGAGAAGTCTAAGTTTATCCCCATCACGAGGACGGTCTTTGTCTCTCGATCCCTTGAGTAATCATGTTCGACATGATTCCAGTTCCCCACACCCCCACTGCAGATGACTGCTCCCTCACTCCTTTTTTTTTGAAAAAGGAAGGTTCATCGGTTTTGGGGGCGCTTGGGCCCTCGTATAGTGGACCCTGTTTCCCCCCCCCCCCAATGGCAAGCCGCCTGTCCTTAACACAAGAGATCATCCCCCCCGGGACGCCCAGCCACGATGGGGTCCCGCCCCCTTACCTATACTCCCTTTTCGAGTCCCACCCCTCAGTCTTTTTTCGAGTCATCTGTCTTCCAGGCATGACTAATCTCCCTCTCTGGTCTAGCGAATGCCCCCTTTTCTGCGATCATGTTTCTCTCTTACCTACCCCCCTGAGCGATCCCATCCGTAGTCAATTGGTCAATACTATGCGTACCGATCCAGCCACAAGCTTTGATCCTCCCCTCCCCCCTTTAATCGAGAAATTCTTGCAGGAACCTTTTTCCGGGTTCACCCCGCCTCCACTTGGTTGAACTTCTGCGTACCCTGACAAGTTCCCCCCTCCCCCCCCGCCAGTGGTACAGGAGATATCTCATTTTTCAATTGCCACTAAACAGCCCCACCCTCGTTTATACCCCAGACCCCCCTTCACTGTTGTGGTATGTACCCACTTCGCGATTGTTTTCCTGGTTTCTTGCAGCCGCCAAGTACCATGAGTTTTTGCAGGCCCCTCGACCCAAAGGCCCCCGCACTGCCACCACGACACATGAAGCTCCTCCTAACTGAGCCATGCTTCAAAACTCAGGATCCAACCATTCCACGCGCGTAGACCAAAGTGAGTCGCCCCTCGATCTCTATGGAGGCCCTTCTTTATATTCCTCCCCCCCCCCTCCCCCAAAGGCCTTGCAGGTCTCTTCACAGACATTGTTCGAACCCGGGTAGTCCATCTCACATTTCAACTCTCGTCCATGCTCCCGCGGGCGCCACCCTTCACTCATAACCTTCTTTCTGGATCGGCTCATGCGAAATTTGCAGTCTCCTCATTTCCACTTCCCTGCTGCCTTGTAGAACTCCCGTCGATGCTGTTTGATTAGAATGCTTTTCGAACCACCGGGATTAAATTGACATTTTTTCCCCGAGGCTTGGGATCCCTTTACAGTTGGGCAGAGGTGGTTTATCTATTTTCCTCCGATTTCATCCCTACCGTTGTTTGTTTTGCTTTCTGATAATCACCCCTTTTTCTTGCCAATGCTCTCATCCCCCAACCCCCAGACTTCCTCTTCTGCCCGCGGATGTTCCGACGGGCATTCTCAGTCGGCATCGAATTGATTTTTGGCCTCTGCTTTTCCTTCTCTTTCGGCTTCTTTCGCCCTTTTAACCTCAGAAAAGAACTTTGGTATGCGTGCAATTTTTTCTAAACTCCTCTTTGCGATTGCAGGCGTTTGGATTCCCGGGTGGTTTTTCCGCCCGGTTATGGTTTCCCTGTCCCCTTTACCAGCCCTTTCTTTTTTTGGTTTTCGTTGAGACGATACTGATGTCTTTGAGATCTCGCTCCTGCTCAAATGAGGTTGGCCTCTTCCGGAGTTAGGGGGTCTCCTTGTCTCCATACCCTGGCTCTTTAGGTTTTTTCGTGGTGTCATTTTTCGCATGGACCGTTTGGGTCCCCTCCTGTCTGAAAGTTAAGTTCTTTGATGACACACCATACTTCTTCGTTTATTCAGGGCTTTTCACACCCCAAGTTTTTTACTTACGCCGTGTTGGGTCGTTTTTATTTTCATTTGAATAGATTCTCCCAATGGAGGGAGTGATGTCCAGACCGGTGTCACTTTTCTTAGGACAAGTGCATCCCCCCCTGTCATCATCCGAGGTCGTGCCTCTTTTCTCCGGACAATGTAGCTTTGCTGAGTATAGCTTCAGAGGGGTTTCGGCCATCTATGACCCTCCCTTTTTCCAGACGGTCGATGGGACGGTCTCACGTGATTTTTAGTCTGCCCTGTATGCTCAGAAGTGGCATCCCGGCTGCTAGGTATTGATGTACTTGACGAGCTGCGACACCCCCACTAATTAGAGGAAGGGGTTCCCTGTCCCACTTCTTCCATGTGAGGGATCTGTTGCTTTTGACACCCTTGATTTTCTCTGGAGGAACCGGTCCTTCTTCCTAATCTGGTTTTGACACTCCTGAACCTTTTACAGCTCCCTATGACACAATAGACCTTCCCCCCCCCCCTATGGTGAAAGTTTTTCCCCTCCCGGTGTTGACATCGGCATTTTCTTTTGTTTTGAATGGCCCAGTAGCTTCTTATCACTCGCTGACAACTCCGGCCTCGGCCTGCGAAACTTTAAGAGTATACCCGTAGATGAAGTCTACCGTATCCCTTAAGTCCCTGTTCACTCATGTTTCTCATCTCTGGCCATTAGCACTCCCACCACCCCGACCAACCCATTCTGGATCTTGATGGATGCTTACTCCCATTGGTGTCCGTCAAAAAATTTCGACTGCGAGAGCAGGGGGTCCAACCCAATGTCCGCACCATCTTTGACACACGACACCAACCTCACGATCGGCGTTTTGGGGGGCGATCATGCCAATGTTTTCTCTCGATTGGAACCATTCGGTATGCAGTGTGGTCAATACGACCATCCACGTCCTAGATTAATGAACTTTGTGTAGCAGGGCGATCAGTGTGGCGATTGTTCAGGTGTTTTTAAGGCCGCGTCCCCGAATCCTTCAATCACCCCCTGCCTGTTGCTTGCCAACCTTCCTGCCACACCGGTACTTTTGATAAACTCGATCCCAGTCATGTTCGAAATTGGAGGCCTTTTTTGTTTGTAGTTAAAGGTTCTGCCAGGAAGGTATGCCTCAGCGGTCCTCCACTCGGACCACGAAGCCCACTTGCCACTTGTAAACCAGTCCTTGGTTGAGCAATTTTTCGACAGTGCTCTCTACAGAGTAGCGTTACCTCTATTTCATCAAACATGAGACGTAAGTTCTCCGTTTTTTCCCCCATGCAGAAGCCAATTTACCCTGCTTGCTGATAGACGATGCCCTCAGGACAAGCCGCTAACCACGTTTAACCTCCGGTGGTCTTCTTTAATCCCCCCCACCCCCCTACCCTTTTAAGAACTGCGAATGACGCCACTTGTGAAGACCGTTTTACTTCCTCAAAAAGTCTTCCAGTGGGGCGGCCCAAGATTAGTGGGTATCCCGACGGTCTTCATTCTCACATTTCTCCCCTCTGTGACACTGACCCCAATCGAGGGTCGACTCTGCGCCCCTGCCTCTCTGACACGCCCTTTATACTTCGTGAAAGTGCCATCGACAGTACTTCCTATATAGTCCACCGTATTCGTCTCCCCCCCTTAATTCTCCAACTCGATATCACATCATTTTCTTCACTCCAGAACCTTTTTATTTTTCATAATGGTGCCCCCCTGCCCGATATAAAATAAGATTCCCACATAGCCTATGACCTTTTTGTCAATCTTTTGCCCTCGGCGTCCGATTGACCTCCCCACGTAGTCAGATACCTTTTCCCCCCTTCAGATCGCCTTCTAATATCGTACACCCCGACTTTTCACCCAACGTCCCCAAGAAAGTCCCTCCACACCAACCGTTTGTTGCGGGGCCCAGCCCACTGTAACACCCGACCCCCCGTATTTATTTAGTGTATCTATATGGGCAACAGCCTGTAACTTCGAGGCTTCAATCGAACTGTGGAAACCGTTCGAGAGGGTGCAACGTGCGGTGGGGGAAAGGTTTCCCTTTCTGATCTAGAGGTGCGGTTGTCGGCCCCCTCCCCCCTCGCAGGTAATGAAATTACTTTATTTGGCCTTCGACCGAATCGTTTGATGGCTGAATGGTCTCTTTTCGTTAGATTATTTTCTAATCAATCCAAAACTGACCCTGCGCCCGGTATTCTACGATGTTAAGAGATACGACGACCCCGACGGTCCCATACAAAAAACCTGTCCTTTTTGTAAACGATCAATTGTTTGACTCAGCCCCCTCGTTCCCGCATACTTCGTGTGTTTTTGCTCTATCTCACGTCACTTGAGAAGGGTAAAAGCCCTCTCTTTTGTTTTCGCGTTTTTGATAGGGGAATTCTCCTAGTAGGGAATACAAATTCCCGATGTGATTTGTTTTCTTTTAGAGGTCCCCGTAAGGCTGAATGAAGCCCCTCCCCAAATGTCCTCTTGCTCTTGATCTTCCAAAGACCCGAAGTTTTTCTTAAGTCTGCGGGATTTCCCCCCTGCCTACAGACACTTCCATCAGAGGAATCCTTAGGACCCTTTCCCCACCAATTCTTAGACACCGCAAGGTTAAACATTGGACTCCTCATTCCGATCAGTCTTTTTTCCCTTAAGCTCTTAGGCCCCCCCCATCTTTTTGGGTTAGGTTTTGTAGTGATCTATTGTACCCTCACCCTGTGTTGTTGATTTGGTATCTTTGTCGTGGTAGGACGTTACGTTATCTTTCCTTTCCCCTGCGTCTCCCTTAGGATTCGTGGACTCCCGCTTGTGCAATACCGCACTCATGTCCCCCATAGTACAGAGTAAAAAGTCTCCGGGAAGTAGGTCCCGATTCTTTTGAAGCAAATCGGGCGCCGGGCCCCAAGGAATGTCCCCCCCACAACCCGAGAAACTTTTCGAATTCGTTGATAAACCCTCTTTGCTCCTTTGTCTTATTGTTCGTGTTCTCCCCTTCCAGACGTCCCCCCCCCCAAAACTGTGTGTTCTATCGTACTTGTCTCTTGTACCCTTCCTGTTGTCACAGTAATCATGTCTTTTTCCGTTTGACACCTTGCGGCCTGCGCCGTCTTTGTCAGTGCACATTCTCCACATGGAGGACTAAAGGTGCTTTTGTAGGAAAACACAGCAGGGGGTGCCAAAAGGTCTAGGTTTGTGAGGAACAAAGGAAGTTACCACAACCACTGCCGCACGTCCTCTGCTTCGACCCTCACATTTTTTTTTTTTTTTTGAATTTCACCCCCCTTGTGAAACTCTATTGCAATACTTAGAGCCTCCCCCTTCTCAATCATGGACCGGATTTTCGCATTTTTTGGACAGGAGTTAATGCCTTTTTCGTCCTTCGATAAATACAGCAGGAAGGGCTGACCCCAACCCGTTTAAAACGATTTTCACCGGCCCCCCACCCATTGCCTGTGATTGCTGGGAACACCTTTCGGGTCTGCCAGCCTTTTATCCCCGGATCCTAGCCCCATATTTGATACATGTGGCCGGCCCCAAGGACTTAAATTTTTTGACCCATCACTATCGTGTTATCAAATGCCTGTGTGGCAACGTTATCCGCAACACCCTTGAATGCAGGCGAAAGGGCGATTCCCTCACTTACTCCCGATTTATCCAAAGAATGATCTCCTGATACCCCTAGGACTCTTTGTTTAGGGTTATTGTAGTGAAAAAAAATGCCTTCAACCTTTAGGTAGCCAAATTGACTACCCGGTCCTTTCCTCCAAAACAAGCACTCTTCAGTAGTGCCCCCTCTCCCTCCCGGGGTTGTTTTTTTCGTTGTTTTGTGTGTGTTTTTTCTTTTTTTTTTTTTTTTTTTTTCTTTTTTAAACTGTGCACTTTGGGGGACCGTGAGCTCGCTAAGGTGGTTTTTTCGGGGACCCAGAGTAGCTTCCCCTGCACTTCTGCGTTGGAGTGTTTTTTCTAAGCCTACTCGAGATTTATGCTTCCCCTCCTTTTTTAGATTTACTACCCTCTTCTTCTCCTCCCCCCCTTTCCGTTTCTCTCCAAGCCCCCCGCTTCAGTTCGGTTTTCTCGTTCAATTTAAGAGGTCGCCCTTTATTCGACAGTTTCACAAAAACCGGCCTTCCTTTCCCCCCCCCGGACATCCCTGCAAAGATGTTCCCAAAATGTATGATGTGCATCTGTTGTGGGGTGCTGTGCAGGATTGTGATTGCGCACTTGGGAATCTAGGTCTTCTCGCTTAGATTTTTTAACCAAGTGAAAACCCCCGACGATTTTACTCCCCCCAAGCGAAAATGTTCACCTTTAACACAATCCGCTGAGTGTAATCCCCCATTCCCCATCACTACTTCAGGAGTTCCATCCCCCATTTCCTCTAAGTATTTGTATATCCCAGGCCCTTCCCCCCAGCCCTAATCGACGTTCCCCGTTCTCTCTGGCACACTCTGAGACAGACATTTTCTCTCCGAAAGCCGGGGTCTACATTTCCCCATCTCCCGTATGGCACCTTCTTCCCCTACTATTTCCCCGAAGGAACCACCTCCTTGGAGACTAGCTAAGCATCAGACAAGTCCATCGATCAAACTTCTCGCGCCATGATGTTTCCTAATGTGTTAACCTCTCTGTCACCCATGGTCCATTTAAATTGTTCCCAACTTCGTTTAGAAACATAAGCCTTTTCCATTTATAATGCTCCCCTTCCCCTACCCTAGAAACCCCCCCCACTTCGGGAATTCACCGTCAAAAGAATGGTTTTGGTATGGAACATCCCGAAGCTCCCGTCCTGTTACCTTCTTTGGCCAGTCCCCTCCATCGAGTTGACCCCTGAAGCCTTTCCTCATCGACCCCCCCCCACCCGTTCCCGACGATGACACCACTCCCACAGGTCCAGAAGCCATCGCCCCCCTGATTCCCAATTCCCACAATCACCCCAGCCTTCGTATCCCTGAGCTCGACTCCGATCTCTTTCGTCCTTGCTCCCTCCTTTATCGTCTCGTTTACAAAACAACAGTAAGCCGGTCCGTCTCTTGTTTTCCAATCAACGTGCGGCGCCATTCTGACACCCTACCCGCTTCCCTGCGCACTAGTTGCGACCCCCATCCCTAAACTGTCGTTTTTCTTATCTTACTACAAGCGTGCAAGACTCCATGCCCTTTGCTTTCATCTTCCCGCTTCCCTTCCTCCTTATCATGCCCGTTCGCATAGTCCGTTTCCCCTTAAGTATTCCCCCCGAGTCTATGGAATTCCATCTGGGGCGATTGTTATGAAT
>Ga0179591_1200341_pt1 | contig 11597 bp, 10 predicted proteins | sample CZOMad2_1_08_16f_FD_182891 | JGI IMG/M metagenome (GOLD analysis project Ga0179591, IMG submission 182891) | Vadose zone soil fungal communities from Angelo Coast Range Reserve, California, USA - CZOMad2_1_08_16fungal (PacBio error correction) | ecosystem: Environmental > Terrestrial > Soil >... | reverse complement strand
GGACAGAGACAGTTGATCCTACTCACTCTTCAAGAGCCGTCGTCTCCTTTCCTTCCGAGGCTTCGTTGACCATAGTAAGACGAGGCAATTCCACCTACCGATTTTACACCGTAAGTACTGGTCACCGCGAGCGTCGTAGCCTGACTTTTCCACATCTTCTAAAGGCGCTCTGTTTGGAGCCCCCCTCGAGGTAGGAAATTCTCCTCCGATTCGCCACAAAGTGAGTTGTCCGTTCTCTGTGTTCGAGATTTCCTGGTGAACCAGTGAGTTTCTCCAACCTTTTCTCCCCACGTGAGGACAGAGCTGACCCTTCAGTCTATCTTTTACCGGTTGCGCCGGCCTACCTTTTCCCCCATTCGCCCTAACGTCTCCAGATGATACTGGGAGGTTATTATTTGTTCAGTTTGTCGCCCCCCCTCTGTTACGCCTATTGCGGTGTTCGCTCATGTGTTCCCGCCTTTCCCTTCTAGTCTGCAAAGGTATCGTTTCCGTATTTAAATCGGGAGACGCACCCCCTCCTCTTCCACATGTTGATGCACATGGTGAGGGAAACTCTAGGTTCGCTTAGACGACCCCCTTTGGTGTGTTTGGCGGACCCCCCTTTCCTACAGACCGGCGATGCCTATCAGCGCGCGTACATTACCTCGGCTCTTGATCCGGGATTCAGGACGAGTCGGTTTCACCCTTGTCCGTTTTTTCCCCTTTTTTACTCTGCGATCTATGTTCCTCCTTTCTCCCTGCATGCATTCTGCACCCCCCTCTTTTGCTTGAGGCTCGCCTGCGCGGTCCCATCATCTCTGAGTAAGTTATTTTTGTTTTCCCACGAGTACCCACGGGAGAGGGTGGCCAATTTCTTCCAGTATGAACGTGTCATCCAACCGGCACCAACCGTCTTCTCGCCTCCCCCCCCTCGATCAACAGGATCTTTGCTAACTTTCCATCACTGCTCCTTTCAACGAGTACCGCTTGCGCAAAGAAAAACACCCCCCTTTTCCGTCGTCGCAGTCTTTCCCTCCCCCTTGTCTTTCATTCCCCCCCCCCCAGGTTCCTGCGGCATTGCGTCTAGTCAATTCCGAAACTTACTCACTCCTTTACTAGTTGATTCTCTCGGTTTAACACGCCTAACCCTCTCCTTCAACCCGTAATTATGAGCTCCCCCCAAGTGCGTCTCCGGGTCCAAACACTGTTCCCTTACATGCTAATCCCCGAAAAACGCCGTGTTCATTCCTGGCCCCACTTTCTTTCATGAATCGCCTGCCTCCCCTTTTTAACTCAGACGACCCATCCCCTACCCCAGGTAAACAACAAGTTCACCTCACTCAGTTTCTCACCTTAGCGAATGCCACCCCCCAGATACTGTAGATTTACAACCTTTGAATACCTTTCCCCTCAGAGGCGGGAACTGACTTGATCTGCCTTTCAGTGCATCTCATCCCCTTCGCTACCTCTCCCTTTTGTCTTAGCATCGAGGCAATGTTCGATCCTCGACGAAGGTCAGGCCACCGAGTTTCGCATCATGTTCAAGCTAGGTTCTGGGCTTTAGAAAACCAATTCCGCCCAATGAGATGACCGTCATTTTTCCCGCTTGACCCATTCGCGGGGACAACTCCCCACCTACTGATTCTTTTTTTCATCTGCCCCCCCCCCCCAAGTTTTGCCGTCCAGCTCATCTCCCGTTTTCCTTAGGTCCCTCGAAGTATTTCAAGGCTTGCCGCACACTACTTATCGACAGTTGACTTTCTCCTCAGCAATGAGTTTTCCCCCCCCCCCACCCCAACAAATGGATTTCCCAACACTCTTCTTTATCCGCGCCAGGGCCCTCCTTCGACGGTCGTTATAGCTCCTGAGCCCCACGTTCTTTCACCTTCACCAGACCGACTTTCCCAATAACCCCCGAGAAGAAGTTTAAAAACCACCCGGTGACTGCCGTGCCCCCTGAGCCCTGTCTCCCCAAATGACCTTCTCTTAGACTGAGCATCACTAACCGTACGCCAAAACATCCTTTTTTTCACATTTTGTTCCGTCCCCCCTCAAATCACCTACCAGTACTCCCTCAGGAAAGACTGCACCGTCCTTAGTCCTGATGACTTCCCGTCCTACTCAGCTAGTGACAACACACACTCCCCAATCTTATCCACTAATTATATTCTTCCCCTAGCTTTTAAGGGGACTTTCCCTTGACTTCCCCTCTTCCCCACACTGTTTCCGGAAGCCCAACTCCCCCCCCCGAAAGTTTATCCCGGTTTTCTTCTTTTCACCCTTCCCTACCCCCTCCTCCAACCCCCGCAGCCTCCCCTGACCCTTTTAACAACCGTAATTTCCTCTTTTCTACGCACCAAGGGATAACTGATGTGGTCTTTTTTTTTACCAATCCTCACCCGCCCTCAATGCCCGTCATTCTCTCATCCCTTGATTTGGACAAGTGACCCTGCCCTTTCACGCCCGAGGTCTCCTCTATGTGGCCAAAACTTTTTCCGTACCCCCCCTTTTAGCATGGTTTATTCTCAGGTACCCCGACTCATTTAGGGCTTCAAGGATTTTAACCCTCGACGAACCCCCCACCTTGACCTCGAGTTCCCAGTGCCCCCCCCCTTTTTTACTTTTTCCGTGGTCGGGCTTTTTTTTTTTTTTTAAGTTATGTGCAGTTCTTTAGGTCGAGAATTATGTTGGTGGTACAGTGGGCCCCCCGCCCCTTGCTTCTGAATTTTTAAGTACCCTACCTTCCCTTTCTCGACAGCTGTTCGAGTCCTCTAACAGAAGACTGCCCTGGTGTCGCTTTTTCCCCCCCTTTCAAAACTTTCCCTGAGTAGCCCGCCTTATAACTCCGCGCATCACCCCCGCTTCCGACAACCTTGTAAATTTAGTAAGCAGTAGGAGCTGACCGAAGCTTCTATTCCCCTTTCCTCAGAGTACCTGAGTAAGTGAGATGGTCTCGCATCTCGTCACATTTTCTCCCCCCTTCTTTCTGTTTCCTAATCTTTATGACGACGAGCCGGATGTACTTCCAGGCCCCGCACCCCCCGGAGGTCCCCCCCCCCCTTGAGGCCCCCCCTTTTCGAGTACAAGACGTTCCTAAATGACGCCCACCCCCCCTCTGGAGTTTTCCCGTCGGTTTCCAGGTTTCCATCTTGAATTCCTATTTTGCACATGCCAGTTCTCTCTCCACTACGTCGGTTAGTCTCCGAAGGGGTACCCACCAAACGCCCCTGAGAAGTTTTCTTGTGTTTGTTTTTTTTGCCCTCTTGACTTCTCCCTCTTCTTCCCCGTAGCGAGTCCGTTCCTTCTTCTTTCGATGAGTATTAACCCGTTAATGTTATATGACTTCTCCCTGGCGTTGTTTTCTTACATATTTTAATCCTCACTACGTTTGGTTGAGAGTCTTAGACCGTCCCCAAAGCTCCTTGAGTATCACACGGCCCGTCCGATCCCCCCCCATCCCCTCCCCTATTTCCTTCCTCTACGGGCGCCCTCATTAAGCGACTTCATTTCGGACCGCCACCCCTCCCACGAAAAATTCGCTTTCGTCTTTGGTTTTTTTTTCCCCCTTTGTAGCCACCCCGCTGCTTGTTCTCTCTGGGATGTTCGATGCTCAGGTATCATTCCCCTCCTACCGCAGTCGCATTAAAGTTTTTTTATTCACCTTTTTTCGTTTTCGGCGACTCGAACCTTGTTCAGCCCTTGTTAATCCCCGCTTTCGTGAGGATGCGACCCACGCTCTGCGCTTGTTTCCCCCCAGGCAGCGAGAGGACGGACATCAGTTCGATGTTTTTCTTTGCTGCAATGAAGTTACAAGGTACTGGTCAGCAGGACTCTTGGACCAGTGCATCGCAGCTTTTCTTACTCACTCTCTGTGTTTCTCATGTCCTGGAGGCGTTTTGTTATTCGCAGGCCCATTTTTAGAGTGATCCCGAGAGAGATCGTTTGATGATTGATTAGTTGATTAACCCCAGATCCCCATCCCTCTCAAAGTCTTTACTCCTCTGTCGATCACACTTCATTGTTAAGGTACCGTAACCGATGCAAGATGCGGTCCGCCAATGGGACCAACAGGACCCCACCATAATTCGCCAGAAAGGACTTCCCATCGTGAAGTAACCCCAACCCAGTACAAGGAAAACCTAGATATTGAGCCCCCAACTCCCTTCCTGAACCTCCTGTTTTCAATTGGTTGTTCTCCTTTCAAATACGTACGACAGAACCATCAGCCTTAGGATTTGACAGCCATGTAATGCACCCATCTTCAATATATGTGTTTTAGATTGCGAACTTGGGACCCACCTCTATAGACCTTCGCTTGTTTAATTTATCGCTTGGTCCGCGTTTCAGTTTGCTGATCTTTCCTTTGGCTCATCATTCTCTTTCTTTTGCTCAATCTTAGGTATCCTGGTTTTTTTTCTTAGTTTATTAAGCATGATCCACCACTGTAGCATGGTTGTGAGGTCTTGGTCAGTAGTGCCCCATTTTGCTTGGTATTCGTCGGGGTAGGGATTGTCTCAGACCCTCTTTCTTTCACGATCGGTTTTCATTTGTTATGGCCGCGCCTTTCCCTTTTGTCTATAGGTGTCGAAAAGACTTCCCCTCTTAATAGCTATGCAGACGATAAGGATTTTCTCCGAAAGAGTGTTTGCAAGTTTGTCGGGACTTTCTTTCTCTTCGACCACATTCATGCAGACGCTGACGAGCCCAGTCCTCCGGCGGGCTTCTTGGTAGGTGCTTTTGGAGTTGATATAAACAGGTGTGATTAACGGATGTGGATACGTGTTTCTTGAGTTTCTCCCCTAGTTCTCCTCTTTATCGAGTAGTGTGCTGTATCCTTTTCCTCTTAGATTTCGGCCATTCCAAAGTCTTTCTTGACTTTGTGGTATTCCCCTTAGCCTCTTCTGCCTTAGGTTTTGCTGTTTGTGAAGTGAACCCTTTTTATCAGTAGGATCTCCAACCTTCTCCTGGATGGAATGGGACTGTCCCTCCCCCTATGGAACGTGTGTAGACATTTTCCTCCGTTTATTACCCCGTAGGTTTCCCCCGGCGTGCGGTCAGTCCTCCCCCTTACCGGCGGCTTGTAAGGCACAAAGAATTTCCGCTTTTCGTTCGGTTTTTGCATTCGTGCCCCCATCCTTCCTTCGTGACTCTGAATAGACTTGTTGTCTCCCTTCTTTTGCACATACTAATCGGATTTTTTATGCTTGCCCGTGGTTTTATCCCTCCCGACAAATTCTATGGATGAGAAAATAAGGTTTCTGCTGATCGTTTTCTTAGAAATATCCGTTCTTCGAGGACTCAACCTTTTGTTTCTAGGTTTGTTTCCTGATTCTATACTAATTGACCCGATCCCACCCCGTTCAAGATGAAAGGATGTGCTTAGAGGGACCGTGTAATGACTCAACCGGATATTATTCGGTAGTGGTTTTAACGGTGAGCAACCTGTTTAGGTCACTGTGGGGTTGACCGAGATCTTTTCCCTTTTCGCATGTGAAGAGTTGTTTTTGGCCCTTCGACGAGTTCTGTTCCCCGCTCTTCTGAGGGGGTTTTTATTTCCGATCCTACCCTTTGTTTTATTTTGTAGAGGGAACTTGGTTTTTTCCCCATTGTGAGGCTGTTAAAGTGTGGCGCGCCCTCCTGTTTTCTCTCTCCGCTTCTTTTTTACCGCCTATCTAATCGCTGGGCAAGAGTTCAGTGAGTCGTGATTTCCCTCTTTTCGGCACGATTGCCGCTGGCCGTGGGAGATGCGCTCTGATGTGTGGCCGATTCGAAAGCTTCCCCTTTTTTCGATATGTTTCTTTTACGTTGGCGCTCAACGCGTTGTCCAGTCTTGGTTCCACTCTTTCTCTGACTCCCGGGCCACCTTTTCCCCTATGGATCCTTTTTTTTCCGTGAGGAAGACTGGTTGTTTTTTTGACGGCGCTCCAGTTCCTTGTTTCGTCGATAAAGACCACCCCCGCCGTGTTCCTCCTGGCCTGGGAAAACGTTCCTCCTTCCATATTAATGCTGCCGGGCGAACTCCTCATCAGCCTCCTTTTTCGCGATGGGAGTTCCGATGTATCGAAGGAGCTACTAATCCCCATATTATACTCGAAAGATTTTGAAACTCCCGCTCCTGGCCGGGAATCCCATAGGTCACGTTTCTCCCTTTTTTCTCTCGCTTACGAGTTTCCCCTTCCGCCCGCTACATGTAGAATCAGTCTCACAAACTCCCTTTTGTTCCTATAAGGTGGGAGAGCCTTTGCAGGTGGGTTAATAAACGAACCTTATGGGGTCAAGACTGGTCCTTTCGTCTTCCCTCTTCTTTCTTTTCCCCGCCCCAATACCCCCCCCTTATAGACTGCCATCCATTTGCTCCATCGACGATTCTCCCAGGTCCTCTCTTCGTCCATTCCGTTCCCAAACAGGAACAAAATAGTCAAGTAGCCACCACATTATTCTCTTCTCTGGAGAGTCTTTTGTCAACTTTCCTTCGACCGTCAGCTTTAGACTGGTCTTGTATTCGACGTGTAAGTCTGTAGGGGATTGCCGCCCAAAGCTCTTTTTGTAACCAGAAGAGTTTCCAAATCCGGTCGGACCTTTTTTTTTCCCAACCGCTACTCTTTGTCCCTACAACTTCTTAGGCTCCCCTTCCATATCCCTCGCTCCGAGATTTCAGCCGCTTCCCATGGACCCCGACGCTCGCGGTTCCTGACGTTCCGAAGTGTTATTGCCTGATAGAAGGATTGGGGACTCGTCGTCTATTCCCCTCCACTTCCTGAGCCGGCGCTTCCTATTTTGCTCCTTCTTCTTCTAGCGTTCGATTCTCCTCTCTCCCCCCCCCCCATCTATATTTCATTGTTGCTCTCATGTCTTTCTTTCTAGCAAAGCTTTCCCCGACTCCTAGGACAAAGTCTTCGTTGCATCCAACGATCGGAAGGATCCTTTGCCATCGACGAAGAGTTACCCTTTTCTTAAGAGCACTACCACTTCTTCTCGACCCGCGAGCGTTTTCTTTCTGCTGTTCATTTTTCACCTATAGGTTGCGCCTTTTTCTTTAGAAATTTCTCCTTTCCCTGTGTGCACAAAGAGTGGAGTTAGTCCTTGTCGAGATTTCCCCTGGTTGGGACTTTTCGACACGCGAGTTTGCAGGTATCCTCCCCATTTCCTTTGAACCCTTAATTCCCTTTCCTTTAACATGCTCCGCTGACTGGTCCTCCTGCCTCCCGGTGACATTTCTCAAGTCCGCTGATAAGGTGCGGTTTCATTCTCGATTTGTCCGTTGTCTCACTGCGCTTATGCGTTTGAGAATCGTAGAGATGGCTTTCTTTTCCCCCGTCCAAGTTTATTTCTGTAAGTTCTCTCTTGGAGACGTCCACTGTAACCTGCTTTTCCCCAACTTCCGGCGTTGTGCCCCCACTGCGGTGCGATGGACACCTATCGGCCTGCCTATCCCTACACGCTTGGTGGGTGGTTTGTCTTTCCTCACCGTTCCATCTTCTCTGCTATCTCCCGTATACTCCTTCCCTTAGATAATATTTTTTCTTTTACGCGATGGAGGTCACAATCCTGGTCGCGGAGCTTCACGTTTTGGAGCTTCTTTTTTAAAGAGATAGGAACCTTCCAGAGCATCGATACAGTTTCTTCTTCTGTGACCTTCCTTCGCCTGAAGCATTCCTCTTTAGTCTTTCTCTTCCGTGTAATTCCCTTACGTACCACCTTGCGTATGGGGTGTGTTGCAATCTTCCCGACCACAGTGATCCCTAACTCCGTCCCCCAGTTTCCCCCCCCCCAGGATCCCCCGCACACCCCGCTCCTAGGATCAGTGGCCTAACCTGTCAAGCACTCTGACAGCCCTTGTCCACCCTCCCGGACGTTTTTTTCGTACCGGCCCACTACCCCCAAGATCTTCACAATGTTCCGTTGCGTTGCAGGATCCGTTTACGTCTGTCTGCGAATCTCCCCCCCCCCGTCTGCGCCTCTTTTCCAGAAGATTTTCGTTTAACAGCTACTTTCCCCCTGGCTTCCCCCATCCTGCCCCAGCGATGATATAGTGAATTAAAACACGCCGCCCTCGATAAGCCAAAACGTTCCACAAATTCTGATTTCTCCTGCCAATTGAGACTACCCGACCTGGGACCCACCACTCCTATAAAGCTGAACAAGTGTTTCTTTCCAGAAAATCTGGCTCACTTTCCCCCTTTGACAGAACTCGTCACTCTTCCAGGACCTCATTTTCTCACGTCGACGAAACACTAATCCCCGGTCAACCCACATTTCCCTTTCCCTCATTAGCACAGCAGAAAAACCCTTGACCACGTATTTTTTGAATCTTTTTTCCTTCCACAGGTGTTAATATCTCCCCCCCCCCGGTCACGGAAAGCTTTTTTGCCCAGGCCAATCGACTCACGAGCTCCCTATAACTTGCAGGTGCCCTCTCGACCTTTCCTTTTATCCCCTGTCCTCCCTCGAATCCTCCCCCCCGAGTTTTTTTTCTCTCAGTCCATCAGGTGGTCTTCGTTCCGAACAAAAACACGTGAATACTACTCTGTGGCTCCCTTTATTGCAAGCCTACGCACACGTCGAGGACCTCACCTGCCATAAGGTACATTGATTGCCTTTCCATTCCACCCACTTTCTCCCTCAAGCGCCTTTTTAGGGTTTCCTCGCAGTCATAGGCAGAGTCCTTTAATGGCTTCTGTAATGACCGCCACCGCCGTCTCCAGACGTCGGGTCGAAAACTGATATCTCCCCCCCCGGTCTCCCAACCCCTTTCCCCCCCCTTCCGACCATTAAGGACCCCACTTTTTATGTTAAGATCCTGGAGCCCCCCAGTTAGGTGCAACTGCCACCCGAACGCCCCCCAATAAGAGGATCCTCATGCCCCCCCTCCCCAGTTGGACATGTCCTCCATATAGCCGAAATCTTCTCAGACCGACTCCCCAACCTCGACTCGAGTCCCTCGTCTTACGGACGCTGAAGAATACCGCCCCCTGAAGCCCCCCTTTTTTTTTTTTCCCCCCCTTGGTAGACCCCATCACCCTCCCCCAAAGCCCATCTACTGCCCCGACTAAGACTGCCCCTTTCAGAGGAGGCACAATCGGTGACCTCCCCAGATTCTTCAAACTGTAACACCCCCCGTCCCCATTTCTTATCCACTCGCTTTTTCTTCCTGCTTCGGGGAGGTATTTCTACTGCCCCCCCCTATCTTTTCGGTACACCTAATGGAGCCCACCCAATTATCCTGCGAGACAAGAAACGACCCTCCATCCCTTTCCTCTTCCCTCCTTCCTCCCCACCTGTATCCCCCACTACCCCCTCCCTCACCCCACCTCCCAACCCACCCCCATTCCCCCTCCGACTCCCCCTTTCTTCATCCGCTCCCCTCCCCCCATTTCCCTCTGCCCCTTTAACCACTCATTACCCTCCCCCTACTCCCCACACCCATAACCTCGAATTCACCTTCCCCCCACTCCCCCTTTCATCTTTTTTTCTGACCACCGCCCCCCAAATAGACCCCACCGCCCCTTTACTCCTTACCACTAAGAGCGTCACCCCCGTTTCCTCGCCCCTTCATCGCTGACTGAACAGAACCCCACCCGGCCATCAAGTATTTTCTCCCCCTCCCCGCCGCAAGATCCCTCGATCATAATCCGATCGCATGCCCCCCTGGCCCCCTCGCGGTCAAGTGCGCTCGAACCGCCCTCTGTCTAGCTGTGAGTCACAAAACGGTTCAAAGCTACCCATGGTAGATTTCTTTTCCCTTTTGTCGTCCCCCTTTTCCTACTCTCTTTTTTCTTGTCGGGCTGGACAGTCTTTGAAACCTTGCCCCAAGTTACAAGTAAGTACTTTTCTTCTTGTTCCCAGCTGCCCGGACGGTTTCCGGGGTGGGGGTGGGTTTTCCCTCAGGTTCGATTTTTAATTCCCTTCTCATTTTGGTTCCCTGTTGCCCCCCCAGGCTGGCTAAAGCCCCCCCCTGCTAGCGTGTCCGTACATTCCAGTAAAATTTCCCGTGATAGACAGCTGCTATCCCTAGTTCTGATTTCGAAGGATGGTTTTAGCCTTGGCCTTCCCCACCCCCTCCGTGAATTTGAGCTCGGCGCTGGCGAAAGCGAATGGACCGCATCCCCCTCTCCGCCCCCTTTCCCTAGCCATAGCTGAGTTCTTTCCTTCAATCGTCGGCCTCATGACCACGTTTCCGAAGCCTTCCCCTGCGTCAGGAGCTTTTTTCACGGCATGCAAGACGAACCCCCCCCCCCCCCCCCCCCCAACACACACCCCCCCCCCCCCCCCCCCCCCCCCCCCACCCCCCCCCCCCCCACCCCCCAACACCCCAACCCCCCCCCCCCCCCCCCCCCCCCCCACACCCCCCCCCACCACCCCCCCCCCCCGTTTAGAAATATGAATAGATCAAGACGGACGTCCTCTAGTGTAGGGTCCCGACGCACAATTCCCCCGGCTTACCCAGGGTTGAACACTGTTAGGACCGCGTACCCCCTGATTCCCATTTTCATGGTCCGACTGCATCCCTTTAGGCCTATGAATACTGTGTCATCTGACAATGATCCATGAAGTTTCCCGCATGCGGGGTCGCTCCTCAGGGTCCCCCCCCCCCCCCCAGCCCACGTCAGGTGTGGAGTGGGATGGTACGAACGGGTACCTTATGCGTAATATGCTCCCTTAGCGGCACCGGGTTTGATACCCGGTATGTTGCGATGTCCCTTTCCTCTATGCACCTTTCTTGTTATATAATCTTTTCCCTTATCTCAGTTTTGTTGGAGATATATCGACAACGCATAAGGCGCAGCTTTCACCTTTCGTCATACGCCCTCTACGCAGCCGCAGGACTTACGCTTCCGGGAGCCGATTTAAGCGGAATTCCCGTGGGTCCGCCACCCCTTCCCCCCCTAACACTTCTTGTGGTGTGTTTGTTTGGGGGGGTTGTTTGGTACAATTCCGGGCGCCCGTTACCCGCGAGACGGGCCTTGTTTCGCTGCTCCATCTTCGCCCATTCCCCCATCCATTCAATCCTTACATCGTGTGGGCCCTGTCCACAGTTGTCGGTTCCCGCAGAGGAGATCCATTCGCGTTCAAACCTTTTAAGTGTAAAGATCTGTTTCGTTGAGCTCAGAAGAAAGAGGAGAGTTGTACTCGCATCGGATTTCTTCCATCGTTTGTTATGCCCTTTGGGCGCAATGACTTTAAAGCCCTGTCCTTCTTCTCGGCGTCCCTAGTCTTTTGGACGAAAGACTGTTGCTTTATTGAGTCCCAAAGGTGGATTAGAGTTGGCTCCGTTACCCAGTGCGTTCTCCTCCGTCCCTCGCTCGATGCGGAGTTTTTTCCCCTGAACCGTTTTCACCTCTTCTTCTGAAGTCATTCCTCTTTTATAGCAGATGTCGATTCACTTTTGCGTGAATTCTAACGGCTAGAGCCGCTGCCTTCCTGACTGTGACAAAGGGGACCACACTCCTTGACTTTGACCTCACCTCCCTCATCCTGCCACTCCACCCCCTTCCAGCCCCCCCTTTCGCTGATAGGGGCACCTCGTCGCATTCCTGTGGTACTTTTTTCCTGCCTTTTTAACTCCCTGTCCACACCGACCAAGAGATCTTTCTTGTTTGGACCTCAAGATCCCCTTT
>Ga0179591_1362912_pt1 | contig 11598 bp, 16 predicted proteins | sample CZOMad2_1_08_16f_FD_182891 | JGI IMG/M metagenome (GOLD analysis project Ga0179591, IMG submission 182891) | Vadose zone soil fungal communities from Angelo Coast Range Reserve, California, USA - CZOMad2_1_08_16fungal (PacBio error correction) | ecosystem: Environmental > Terrestrial > Soil >... | reverse complement strand
GTTCGTTAAATTCCCCCCCCCCCTTTTGCGTTTTTGCATGAGTCCTTTGACAATTGGTTGACCTACCGTGACTGGGCTGCTGTTTTCGTCTGGCACCTTTCCCCAGGGCCCTTCCTGTGCCACACCATCTGTGCCCACCCATCCCCAACAGTCAAAGTCGAAAAAACGACATGGAGCACAGTTTTAACCTTTTTTTTATCACCCCAATGCCCGTCATAACCTGGTTGCAAATTCCCCCCACTCCCCAACCTCCTTTTTCTTCTCCCCCCTTGGTGAATTGAGATTATGCTTCCATCAGGACTTTCCCTTTTTTCCTCACCCCAAGCCAAAAAGACTGGTTGACTTTCCCTTTCCCCACCCCCCCTTTTTCTTTATTTGTTGTTCGCACTCTCACATTCATGGTTCCCGCCTTAGACGGTTAGTTACTGTTTTTTTTATTTCACCAGCGAATAATCAAGGGGGGCTTTTTCCCCCCTTTCCTCTACACCCCTCCTTGTTGTGAAACGGGAATGCTCAGGCTCCAGCTCCTGGCCCAAACCCGGATGGGAAGTCCTCCCTGGGTGGTTCTCACAACTTCCCCCACCTGGGTACTTGGCAGGATTTGTCACTTCTTTTCATGTTGACCGGAGGCTTGCCCTATTTTAGGAGAGACCTGTCTATCCCCAAGGATACTTTTTGGCTCCTCGACAGTTGATGTTATTTCCTTGTACTCCCCCAGGTACTTTACCCCTTGGGTTTGCGGATTCTGGCAATCTGGCTTTGAATTCTGCTCTGTTGCATATTGAACCCCCCCTGTCTTGGTGGATTTTTCCTGTTTTCTTTTTTACCCCCCCCTTGCTGAATCTTTCTGAGCACCGTACGACACTCGCCCCCATCCCCCACTCATTTTGTTACCCCACGGTTATCCTTTCCGGCCCGCTTTTTCGTGCGGTGCAATTTTTGAATGTGCCACGGAGGATCCAAGTACATGCACTCCTGTGCCCGCTTTTGTTTTTTTTTCGTACCTCCTTTTTCCCAACTTCTTTTTCACTGATGGCTTCATATCCCTTTGAACAAAGGTTGTTCTTGTGAAATCACCATTTCCCCACTCTTTTTTCTGTTGTAAAGATCATTCGGCTGAAATTTTATTTGCCCGCATTGTCCTGCCCCTTGTTCGTTCTCGCATTTGCCACTTTCTCCCAGTCTTTTGATCCCCCCCTAGAGTCTTGTCGTCATGGCCCGTGATCTCTGGGCCTTTCGCACACCTTGGCCGTGCCCACTGTTTTCGGTCCATTTTTTCCATTCTGGTTTTCTTTTTTCCACATTCTTTTCCCCACACTTATGTACAAACAAGAAAATGTGTTCCCAACCCTGGTGCTTGTGGTTTAGTTTATTTTTTCCCCAAAACAACGGTTTGTTTCTTTTTGTTCCGTGCATCACCTGACCGCTCAAAAACTGGGTTTTGCAGTTACACCCCTTGGCCCCGTTTTTGTTGCTTTTTTTGGTTGCCGATTTATTTTTCCCTTCTGGTTGCCCCCCCCCCCTTTATGGTGCATGCTAATTCTCTCAAGCTCGCATGAAGGGGATGCACTCTCTTCTCCACTTTGATTTGGTGAAACCCCCTTCTCCCCCATCTCCATCTGCCCCCCCCCCACTTTGTTTTTTTCTAGTCAAATTTGCCCTCACGTTAATGGGGTCTGGGCCTGTCCGCCCACTTTGGGTTTTGAATCCCCTTTGAGTTCTGTTCTTATCTTTAGGCGGTCCCCCAATACCGTTGCTTTTTTTTGTTGAGGTGCTTGGGCCTGTTGGTAACAATTTCAATGCCCCTTTTTCCCTTCCCCGCAGTCTTTAGTTTTTTGAAAAAAGCTTTCGGCTTCCAAAAAATGTCTACCACCAGCCGTCCTTCAGTGCTTCCCTGAATTCAGGTTCTATTTTTTTTTTCCCCGGTAGTCCCCCTCTTTCTACGCTCCTGGTTGTTTTGTGGTGTTCTCCTATTCTTTTTCGTTTATTTGTTCTATCTTATATGTCCCCACTCTTGAAGGTCCCCTCGTTTCCGAAAAACCCCCCTTTTTTTTTTCTCCCGTGGCTTTTCATTCTTGGGGAAACTCGCGATGTCGCCCGGCTGAGGGGTTTCCATTTTTTTGTCCCCCCCCCCACTTCCTGTCACATGGGCGGTATGGCGAATCTATACCGATGGGTTTTTCAGTTCCTCCATCTACCTCTCCTACTGGTGTTTTTTAACGACTTCTTCAATTTTTTCCAATCTTGACTTTACTCTTCAAACGGACCCCAGCTCCGGTGGGAGCGAGTTTCCTCTGCAGTCCCTCCCTTCAGGGGTTATCCTCGACCAACCCCTTCCTCCCTTTTTTTTCCTTCCCACACAATCGCTCCCCAAGCACCTCCCGGTTTCCACTAGCTACCCCCCCCCGCCCAGTTCCCATGATTCTCGACTAGCCCCCTTCCTTTCACGCTCTACTTTCCCTTCCCCCCTCACTTTTCTTTTTTTTTTCTACTACCAATGCCCGATTAACATCCAGTGTGATTCTCCACCTGCTTATCCAGATTGCGAACTTGGGACCTAGTTGGACTCGACACCGTATTTCCCCCCCCCCCCCCTACATGCATTTTTTTTTCTCCCCCCTTTTTTGGCTTTTCCTGGCTAATGGGCCATCACTACGTCATTCCCTCAGTGGTTTTCAATTGTGGAAGGAACAGGTTCGGACATCGGAAAATGTTTCTCTACCTGTTGCGGTGTCTCCCGCCTTTTGGGGTGATTTTTCCGTGTGACCGGGGGGGGGGGGGACGGGGTATGGTCCATGATGGGAAGGCAATCTTGCTTGCAGCAAATTCTTTTTACATGACTGGTGCTTGGCCTTTTTTATCCATTCCCAACGGTGTCTTTCCCATCTTTCTCTTTCCACTCCGTGTTGTTGAAGTTCTTATCCAAAGACCCCCCCTTTTTGGTGCTTATTCTTGTCTTGAAGTTCCCCCACCCCAGGCTTCTTCAGGATTGATAGAACTCTTTTTCGAATCCACGGACTTCTTCCTTCCTCCTCCTTTTTCGCCCTTTCCCCCCCCCAAGATTGAGAGACACGTCAGAATCGTGACGTATTTCTCCCCCGAATTCCTCCCCCTTGCCGAACATCCACTGAGTTCAAGGGCCGTGATGGCCCCCCCCCTTATCGAAGTTCCCCCTTTTTCCCCCCAGTTTCCTTCACTTTTTTTTTAGATTGTTTTACGGTTTTTGATTTATTCACCAACATGCCAGTCGGGCCATCTTTCTGGCCATACGCGAAGGTGAGCAAATCCCCCTTTTTTTCTGAAGGTTACGGGTCTCTTTTTGTTCTTCGTCCCCTCTTTTTTTATTTGTTTCTGCCTGTTAGATCCTCAATTGCTTCGCGGTCCTGCAACTGGTTTGCGTTTGGTTGAAACCCCCCGTGAGCAGGTGTAGCGATTTTTCCGTTTAACCCCTTTCTCTTTGTTTTTTCCCTTAGTTCCCCTGTTTCATTTGAGGCTCAGCGTTGGCAGAGGCACCCTCGCTGCCCAGCGTAGCTTGGGTTTCCGTTGAAGGTCTGTAGATGCCTGTTTCTTGCCCCATCGTTTCTCGTCTTCAGATCTTCTCTTTTTCTTCTCCGGCACATATTTGTTAGAAAGAGTTCTTGGCTTTCCGCCCGCGTGGTTGGAACCCCTTTTTTTTCCCTCCTTCCGACATCACAAGTTCCACATTTACATGCCTTCCCCAACCTGTACCCCCCCCTTTTAATTTTTTTCGGCGCGAGTCCTTCCGAGATTGGTGTTGACCGCTCGAAGCCAATACGACCAACTTATTGGGACATTCACCCCCTTTTTCAGCCCCCCCCTTTTTTTTTTTATGTTTTGGACTTGGGCTTTAAGAATCCCTGCACTTGCGCCGCGTGTCTTACGTGTCCGCTGTTGGCATTTTTGGGTCAATGTCGACTCTTTTGTTTCTCCTTTCTCTTTTTGCTCCCCCCTTTTCTCACACACTCTTAGGGAATGGTGTGTCCGGACAGTCATCCTCCCGTGGGTTTTTTTTCCCTTGGTGACAATTTCGAGAATACTGAGGACATACAAATCTTCCCCCCCATCCCCCCAGTTTTTTGAGGGCCCTATTGGCCCTTTCTCGGGTATTGATCTTTTATTGTGGATTTGGCATGCTTGGAGGAGGGTGGCCTTAACCCCATCCATTTTTCCCTCCCCTTCCCCCTTTTCTACTTTTCATTTGAGAATGAGTGATAGATAAACAAGCATTGGACGGACGAAGTTGGGGAACCCCCCCAGGATCGACCCAAGACAGACAACCTTTTCCACGGGGTCTGGTTTTCTTTTTCTGCAGGTTGTCTTTTCCTGACTTTGAAACCAAGACTTTCGAGTGTGTTAGATAAACGATTTTTTCCCCCGCACATTTGTGACACGAGTTCTAGTTGATTTGTTCCATATTGTTCTCCTCCTTTTTCTTTTCCCACGTTCCCTCACCCCCAACCAGAGGATCCAAAAAAGAGTGGTCCCTCCCTGTTCCTGCCCTGTTGCTGTAAAATACCGTGGAGATCCACTTCATATGTCCCCCCCTCCTTGTTTCTGACTTTTTTTTTTTTCAGGGTTGATAAAAAAGGGTTGGCGGTGCAATTCTCTTATACCTAACTCCGGTGTACAAATGTTTGTAAACCGATAACCCCCTTTCTCCCTCGTTCCTCCAGTGACCCCCCCTCTTGTGATTTTTGGGAAATGATGTGCTCTCACCTTTTGTTCCAAAACAATTTCTCTTCTAATAGTTGACCAGAGTTTTTCACAGGGAATTACGCCAACCACAAAATTTAGTCCCCCTCCCCCCTTTCCTTTGTGTTGTCCTTACTGGGATATCCGTCCCCTCACCCGCCGATTGCTTTTTTCATCAAGTTTCCTTTCACATGGAGGGCCCCCCTCTTTTTGAAATTTTTGGGTCGTCGCTTAACCCGGTTCTCTTTCATTTGCACCAACATTCCAACCATCCCCTCCCCCCCGGTGTTTTGATCAACCGCGCCCTCCCCCCTCCCCTGCCTTATTGCACAGAATTGTGCGCCCACACCGGGGTGTCCCTTTTTCACTCCTGCAAGAAAACTCCTTCGGAAGTCCTGTTGCGAGTATTCGATTCATTTGTTCGTCTCACATTGAATTGTTTCTTCCCCCCCAGACCCGTTCCAAATGCCCCTCCCATTTTCTGACCCACTTCCCCACTTGGGTTTGAGCCAGGCTGCTAATAGTTTAACCGGATGACAGTTGTTAGCCAGCTGTTTTGTCCTGGAGTGGAGAGGTCCGCCGGAAGGCCTTTTTGTTTCGGTTGACGATGTACGTTGTTTCTTTTGCCCGTTCCTTTTCCCCACTTCTAATTCGCTTGTGGCTACACGGCCAGTTGCCGGATCCCGGAGTTTCTTGCACAAGTGCCTTGGTAGGGCCCCCCCCCCCACTGCAACCTTTTTTTGGATGCCTCCGTAGCCATTTCGTTGGCTTGGTGAGGGCCAACTGGCATTTCTTCTGACCTCTTCCCGCCGAAGTAATAAAGGCTTGAGTAGGTTGTTTTTTTTTTTTGCTTTATTTCCCCCCCCGGTGTTTTCTTTCGTTGTCTAAACCTGAATTTTGCCATCGTTTCGTTTGGTTGCCGTGGCACTTTGGTGATAGTTAAGCAGGTCATGTTTACCCCCCTCACTGCCTTGAAAGTCGGTGGCTCGTCCCCAGCAGGTCTCCCCCAGTTATGCAACAATGATAACCAGAGGTTCCCTCCCCTTTTCCCGCTTTTTTTTGGAATTTTTTTACCAGATCGATTAGTAGGCGAAGTGACGTGTGTTTGTTTAGGACAGATTCCTTTTTCCCTTTGCCCCCCCCCTCTCTTCTTTTTATTCTTCATTGTGCCAATGTTTGCAATGCCTTGTTCATTGTACCGCCGTCTTTCATGCCAGGTGCACTTCAATCCCTCGGTCCTCTTCCCCCTGTCCCCCCATTCGCACCACCAACAACCCCCTGCCTCTTTTTTTTCACCCATTTTTTTTTTTCCCCGGGTTTTTTTTTATAACCGGCGGAATCCCGTTTCCCCACTCCAGCCAAACCTCCTCCTCAAGAAGAAATTCCTTTTCTGATTTTATGAAGCTATGGTGCCGCACCCAGCCACCTGGCATGGGGGGCTAAGGCGGCTCACCACCCCCCCCGCCGTGGTTTTTTTGTGAACCCCGAGGCATTCCACTTTGTCATTCTTTTTGTCGGCCTGGGCGTTTTTGTCTTTCCAGCGTTTACTTCCTTTTTTGACCTTTTTCTGCCCCTTAAGAACCTCGTCGTGATGTTCCTGCTTCCCCGGCTCCATCTCCTCCAAGTGCTTTGCCCTCTCTTTTTTCTCCCACAAAACTGACTCAGGGGTGCTCATGCAGTTTTGAACTTTTGAATGTTTTTATTTAGGTTCTTTCCCTCCATTCATTGAGGCGACCCCCCCCCTCCCTTCCTTCTCGACAAAGGATCGGCGCCGACCTTCGGGTTGTTTTTGGCTTCCTGTTCCCTTGGGAAGACCTTCTGACTTTTGCACCTTTTTTGCGAGGGTTTTTTGTCCCAATGCTTTGATGGCTTTGTATTATTTTCCCGTTTCCCGGATTTTGCGGTTTGGATGGGGTGCCAAGTTATTTCGGCTAATACCTTACCTCCTCCTCGTCCCCCCCTTTTCATCATTGGTTTCCCTTTGTCACTTTACTCCTTTTGAACTTTTGTCGCGTGCGGTGATGAAGGAAGGTTTTCTTCCCCTCCCCCCCGTAAGCACCCATTGTCATGTATGTATGGCATTTTGTTTTTCTTAACTTTTCCTTTTTTCTTCCCCCCCCCCCGATTGGTCCTACATTTCTCTTTTGAACAAGTGGGGGGAGTGCAACATCATCACCTTTTCACAGTTCATTTGGTTTTCTTTCATGATTTTTTTTTTGCACTTTTTTTTATCTGTTTTGGAACAAAATTGTCACTCGCACCTTGCTCTTTCTATAGGACTTGTAACTGCGTTCCCCCCGTTACCCTTTTCTTTTTCCGCTTTGGGAGGGTATATTTTATAGATTCTGGTTCATTCGTTTCACCCCGGGCCGGACATGGTGTCCCGGGCTCTTCTTTTTTTTCAATCCAGAGGTTTGGCTGGGTTCGGTCATCTCCAACTTCTAACCAACAGCTGACCCTCCCCCCTTTTTCCCCTTTTTCCCACGTTGGTTTGGTAGCTTCGTTTATCTTCCCCAACCACTGCCACAACATTGGTTGTCTTTATTCTCGCCTTCCCTTTTTTTTCACAAGACTTCTTTCCCAAATGGACAGCGGAAATTCTGTCTTTGTTTGATCCTTTGTTCCCCACCACTGTTTGTCTACAATGCGTTTGGTCTTTCCCCTCTTTACATTTCCTTTCCCCTTCTTCCGTCCTTTTCCATGAGGACTTCTCCTGGGGGACAACAATGGGCACCTCTCCCATTCATGCCCAACAATCCTTTTAATAAAGCCCGTTCACTCTTTTGTCTTCCCTCGTTCCCTTTATGGGGATGGGTTCTTAGTATCGTCCTCCATATTCGCCCCTTGTCCCCTTGCCTGGTTTTTTGTATGACTGTCTTGACAAAAATTTCCTTTGATTTATTTTACCCCTTTTTTGCCCAACTTGAAGGCTTTTCTTTTGGACATCAGGTTGAAGAGTTCTGGGCTTCCCCACCTTCGCCCCCCCCCCACCTTGTCAAGATCGACATCCGGATTATTGTAAAGATGTTTCTTTATGTTCGGTTTTTTATTCTCCCTACTTTTTTTGATTTCTCTTCTCGGTTTTTCCCCCACCCCCGCTCTTCCTTTTGAAACAGTACACGCACCCCTTCGTTTGTTCCCCCTTTGTCTTGCCATTCTGGTAACAACGAGGGAGACGCGCTGCGTTGGTCGAGGGCTGGATGCATAGCCCTTTTTCTGTTCCAAGCACGAATAGAAGCAAGTTCATATTGGCGACCCTTCTTACCAATGGCGGGCAGACCATCTACCTTTCTTCTGGCCTGTCTTTTTTCACTACCACAACTGAGAAAAAGTTGGCCATCTACTCCTTTTCCCCCCCCGGTTCCCAGTCTCTGCTTGTCGATCTATGGCCGTAGACTTTTCCCTCCCCTTCCTCTTGAGTGCCCCAGGCGTTTCCCCCGGGACCACTCTCCGTTGTTCGTTCCAAGGACCTCAACTGCGTCACCCAATCCCACGGTTTTCCCCCCCCCCTTCTCTACCTTCCCTTTTCCCCCCTTTCGACCCATCTAAGCAACTGATAGCTCATGCCTGATGCCCTACCTTCTCTCCCTGACCCACAAACCCTCTCCCTCCATCAACTGTGAACCGTAGCTTATTGCCGACTTACCTTTGACTGGGAACCCCCAACCTTTTTTTTGGTGGAAAGAAAGATCTAGCCCGTGTAAAACAATCTCAATCCCTTTTCTGTCCCCTTGGTTTTCCTTTTGTCATACTTTTTTCTCCGGCATCCCCCCCTTTTTGTTTTCGCATTTTTTTGATGAGTTAGGGGAGAATGTTTTTCCTCCTTTTCTTCTTCGGTTCTTTCTCCCTCTTTTGGTGTTGATTTGGAAAGACCGATGGGGCAAATCCGTGCTTTCGAAATTTTCCTATCTCAGCAATTCCTGCCGGTCTGGGGTTGTCAGAACTGAAGCAGCATATTCACCCGGGTTTTCTTTTTTTTTTCTTCCCCCTTTCCTTTGTTTTTGCTTTGACTATTGAGATTTTTACCACCGGTTGCTCGCGTCTTGCAGTTGTCCCCCCTGTTCTCAGTTCATTGGGCTTAGATAGAAAATTCTTTCGCAAGCCCTTCTTTCTTACCCATACGGCCTTTTTTCCCCCCCCCCCCCTCTCTTGAGATATGTTGCCCTCCAAGCGTGGAGAAATTTCTCCCGCTTCCCCTTTTTCTGCCTGAGTTTCCCCTTTCCGTAGTTCTTGCAAGTATCGACCCCGTAAAGAAATGTTGCAGAACCCTTTTTGTCGGTGCTTTTGTTACTACGTCCCTTTTTTCTCCCTCCTTCCCACCCCCGGATGTCCCAGTCGGGGCCCTACTCCATATCTTGCGGTTTTTTTTCTTTGAATCCCCCCTCTGTCGGCGGCGATTGTGGTGTAGTCCTCGTCGGGGCTTTCAGTCTCTTTTTTAACTAAATTTCATTAGATTAGTGTCTAAACTGGATGGGAGCTTTTAACCGTGATGTTGATCTTTTTTTCTGTTTCAAAAAACCTCTCTTCTTTTTTTTCCCTTTCTTCCTAGTCTGCCCTCCTAACTTGTCCAGTCTGTACACCTAGCTTAGGAGGTGAAGATTAGAGTGGCCTTGATTTCTTTTTTCCGTCTTCCCCTCCAGTCGGCTAAGACATCTGTAGATGTTTGATAAAACTTCTTTTCCTCGACTGTCGTTTGTCCCCCTTCTTTTTTTTTTTTTTTTTCACAGTGCGTGCAGAAACGTCTTCCAGCTTCCCATTCTAACAATTCCTTTTTTTCCCAAGGCCCTGTGAAGGGCCAAGGTTAAGGCGGCCCCTTTGTGTTTCGTCTGTTTTGAGTTTCAATTTTCCCCTTTTGAGGTTTTTCTCCTTTGTGGCATAGGAGAGAGAAACTTAAACGAACCCCTATCCTTTGAGAATCCCCCACCACTCGATAAGAACACATAGATGTATTTCCCTCCCTTCCTTCGCAGGAGGAGGATGAAGTCTTTTTTGTTGGGTTTCTCCATTGTAACATTCCCTCTTGTCTCCCCCCCCCGGTCACTTACCCTTTCCCTCCCCCGTCTTTGTCCTCCCCCATTTTCCCTTTCTTACCCTTGTTCCCGCCAAGTCACTCCCACGGCAGTCGGTTACCAAGTGTCGAGTTTTTTTTTTCCCTCTGTTTGACATAATCACCTTTGCCCTCCGGTGGACCCGTCTCGAGGCCGAAACCTCATGTCCCGTTTTCTCTTGACTGGTAGAGTATGGTCTTGGATTGAACTGGGATCTTTGAAGTTTTCCTTTTGTTTTTTTTCCCCTTTTCCCAGTTTAGACTTGATACATGCGAGACTTGGATGTTCTTGCTTAGGCCTTTTCTTCCTTTTTGCTCAACCTAGTTGGGGAACAAGGCCGACACCCCAGGCCCCTCCCCCCTTCCCTGTTTTCTGCCCTTCCCATTTGTAAGGGGAGCGGAACCATACACCAAAAAACCCCCCTTTTTTGCAGGGTTTTCTTCGATAAACGGAAGGCTTGCCCCGGCACCCATTTTGAACCCGAGTTTCCCGTTTGTCTGTTGTCCCCCATTTCCTTTTTTAGCCCAGAATGTATAAGACCAGCCACCCTTGATTACAACCTTCCCCCTCCCATGTACGGCTGAATTGGCCATTGTTCTCTTCCCCTTTTCCCTGTCTGCCAGGAGTCCTTCTCCTTTTCAAGGGCTTGTTATCGTTGCCAAATTCGGCCTACACGCTCCCCCATGGTGTTTCCCCCTGTCTTTGTCCAACACGATACCCCATTGCAGCAGAGGCAGACACCCCTTTGCTTTTGTTTACAGTTTGGCAAATTTCTTTCCCTCATCCCCCCTTTTTCAAAAATGTCTATCATGTTGACAGGATTGGTGAAGAGTGTTCTTTCCCCCCCACACAAATGCGTCCTCCATGATTGTTCACTTACTTGGATTACCTAGTCTTTTTTTTTCACACTGCTTCCTCCTGTCGTCCCCGTCCCTTTTTTCCCATTATTGTGTCAAAATTGTTTGGGAATTGAGGGAGTGCTTTTACGGTTTCTCGTCCCTTTCCTCTTTTGGCACCCAGTCACAATCCCAATACAACCCGTTTCTTCCCTCCCCCCACCCCCCCCCTTCCCTTCCCAGACAACAACAGATTGACCCTGGGCCGCCCCCAAAGTTTTTGGTGCTCCCTTCTCTGACAATGCAGAAAACACTTCACTCAGACCGGTCTTTTCCTTCCTTCAAGTATCCTTTTTTTTGATATCATTCGGTGCTCCAATCTAGGCACGACCGTCCGTCAACATCACAATGAAATATACAACATGAGCCTTCCTGATTTTGTTTTAAGTTCGTCAACCTTTCATTAAAAATTGTAGCGCGTTTGTCCAGGTTTTTTTTTGTAGGAGCCTGCATCCTTTTCCAGTGTCCTAGTCCTTTTTCCCTTCACTTTCCTCCCCTTCTTTTCCAATCAGCTGGTAACGACCCAACCCAGTGCCGAGTTTAATTAGTGGAGTTCGTGACATGCCCTTTGAAATGTTCTTTTACCCACCCCTCCCCTTTTTTGGTCTTTTTCACTAAGTATAACATTTCGTTTTGGTTGAGGAACAATGGCATTTCTGCTGAGTCCCCTCCCCCTTCCTGGTGCCTTACCTCCGACAAAGTATTTGTAGTTTGCTGTCCTTTCCCTTTTTTTTTCTGTACGGGCATGTTTTCTAATAACCAGTTTTTTTGAAAAAATGTGCCCCCCCTTTTTTTTGTACTTTTTCGTTTCTTCTTTCCCTTCCCTTTGAGCGCCAATGGCTGGAACTCTTTGCTCGTCCATTCCGTCTCCCCCTTATTGCACCAATGAAGTTCGAGGCTCCTTCTCTCCTGATTTGTTTGCCCCCTTTTTTGGGCCTCCC
>Ga0179591_1355158_pt1 | contig 11598 bp, 9 predicted proteins | sample CZOMad2_1_08_16f_FD_182891 | JGI IMG/M metagenome (GOLD analysis project Ga0179591, IMG submission 182891) | Vadose zone soil fungal communities from Angelo Coast Range Reserve, California, USA - CZOMad2_1_08_16fungal (PacBio error correction) | ecosystem: Environmental > Terrestrial > Soil >... | reverse complement strand
ACGACCGCTTTCGTGTTTTTCTTTTTCTTTTTTTCATCACCCCCCTTTTGCGCCGAATTGACCGTAAGTCGGAGGCTGTGTCAGGGCTCTTCCACCCGGCCCTGTCCCCTCCGCTTGGGAGCCCGTCAGCCCTCCCGTTTCCTTTTTACCCTCCCCGAGGACAAGGAACCCCCCTTTGCAGTTCTCCGATCGCTCCGTCTCGGACATGAATCCTTCCGTTTGCGGTTTTTTAGTGAATTCTCACAGCGCGCGAGTGATTTTTTTCCTCCGCCACCGTATTCCCCTCTCCTTGCCCCCGCTTTTGAACGTCCAAATTCCTTAAGACTCCTTTTCATTCACTCCTCCATGCGCGTGGACCCCCTTGAACTAAAATCCTCGGCCAGTCTTTCTTTCAGACCTTTTTTGGCATTTCTCTCTTTCCCCCCCTCGCATGCAGAAGTTCGTGGCGAACAGGTAACTAAGGATCGATCTCCAGGTCTAGTGTCGCCTTCAGACTTTGGTTTGGATGCCGAAGTTTGTTTTTCTATTACAAGATCCCGTTCTGCCCCCCCTTTCCTCCCCCATGCTGCGCGGTGCAGGATCAACTTCCGGGCGCAACCTTTTCCCCTTTTGCACAGAAGGCCTAACCGGGCGAGGCGATCATGTTTCTTTTTCCATGGTAGCATGAGCGCCTCATCTCCGGTCAGGTCCCGGCCCACCCTTTATTCACCCCGATGTAGGCGTGTTGAGCGGCGGCCCATATCTTTCCTTGTTTGGCCTAAGGTGGCGCCCCTATTCCAGAGCCGAATCCCGGCTCCTGGAGTTTCACGAGTCGACGGTCGCTTTCTTTCTGAAAACCGATCGAGGTCCCCCAATGGTTTTTATAGAGTTTTCCCCGATTGGTCTTCTGCAGCCTTTTTTACGTTTTAAGATGAAGCCCCGTTCTGTTCACCGGAAAGTCCGCGCGGTGTCGACGTCACTTTTTTTTTCTTGAAATTCCGCCAGTAGCGACGAGGGTTCCACCTAGTGACTTGTTGATGAAAGTCGTGGCCTTTTTTTTTTTTTTGAATCCGGTCCAATAGAGAAGCTTTTTTTTCTTGGCGGCCGAGTCACCCCTTTTTACCGTTCCCAGTGGAGAGAGGTTGTTTATTTTGACATAGTTTCTGGAGTGTAGAGCTTTGTCCCCCCCCCTCCCCCTTACTCTCACCGATGAAGAAGGAAAATGACCCCGCCCCGCTCCCGCGCTCCTTTAAATAGGAGCTACGCCCGATCCAATTTTTCGACTGGAAATAGAGTGGTCTCTAAGACGCCCCCAAATTTCTAGGTACTTCCAGTCTTTTGGGTTTGAGAGTGGATCGTTTCGGCGGCCCACGGTCCGGCAGCTAAAGCGGTGTCCCCTTTTTTTGGAGGTCATATGCCGACCGTGATTGGGAACCCGGCCTTTGCTCTTTACTACGGTGGAGCAATTGACCATGAGGGCAGGGCTTTTGTCTTTAAGATTCAGAGGATGAACGCATCCGTAAACCTCGTTTGAACGTCGCATATTTCTAATTTTCCGGAATTACTAATCCCTTGAAAGCCCGGGTGGCGTCCTTTTCCTCCACTTTTCCCCCCTAAGCTAGAGGAGATGCCGCGTGTGAAACGTTAATCGGGTCGATCTTCAATTCCTGCCCTTAGACAAGTGAGTGTCCCGTCATCGAGCACTTGTTTTGTTAAGGTTAAGAGAAACCTACACGCTCTCCCTGGAGTTCCTACCTTTTTTTACCCAAGCTCGCTGCCCCCGTCTGTTTACCCGTTCTAGATGGTCATGCCGATTTGAGCCCCCCCCCTTTTTAAGCCCGCCGCATCGAAGAAGTTTTTGCAGTCCCTGACGGCGCCTCTTCCGAAATGTCCTTGCCCCGTCACCATAGGATCATGGATTTTTTTTTTGAGAATGGGTTTTTTTCCCCCCGCCTCCGGGCTTTTCCTTGGCCTTTTTTTAGCTTGCTTTTCGCGCCCAGTATTGACCGCCCTTCATCCTTTTCCTCAGGGAAAATAAAACGAGTGACTTTCGTTTATCCACTGGGTTACACCCCACGCCAGCGTTTCACCGTTCCCCTTGGAGTTCCCCGGATGCCCCCAGGACCTTCCAGGCTTCTATTTGAACTCTGGTCGAAACGATTGACGAAGGACTTCTTTTCACTTCCTTGTTTCTGGGGTGCGTCCACTGGGTAGACCGAAAGGGTTTAAGTCGTGAAACACCCAAACTCTCGATATAACCCTCTCTTTCCTCCTCCTTGTTGTTTTTTTTTCTTTTTTCTGCTTGGCTAAGAGCATTCCCTACGGCATCCGTTTCTTGCACCCTTTTTCCCCATATGCTGCCCCATTTTCGCAGCAATCCGACGTTATTTTCTTGAAAGTTTCAAAAAGAAAAGCCGAAGGATCTCTTCCTTCAATACGTTGTTGGGACCCCCCCCATGTGATCTCCGACCCGGTGGACAACCCCCCGCTTCTTGTTCACCCTGTTGGTTATTCCGTATAGACGACCTTCCCGCTTTTCCCACGTGACCCCAGGGAGACGGATGAGGACTGGTCGTTTTTGAGATGTCGACTCCGCCAAAACTTTTTCTCTCCTCGGAGGTTTCCCGAGCAGCGCTTCCATTCCTTTTTTTTCCCTATGTCCGATCGGTGTACGTCCTCACCAGTCGCGTGTCTCGTAGTAGGGAGGCCTCCGCGTTACAAAGCCTCTCGATTTTTTCTTTAGACCTTTTGATGTTGGATAGACAGCCTCTCATTATCGCCTCAGATCGGTTCTGGCTTTGACGCGCCAGTTTGCAGTCCTTTTCCCCCCCAGGTAGTACCCCCCTTTCCAGCTGTCGCGGTGCTCGGTCCTGGCACGCGTTTTTCCTTTTTTTTTTTTTTTTTTTTTCCCACGTTTTACGCTCGCGGAGCCCCCCGTTTTTTTTTCCCAATCCTGGAGGTTGACGCCTTCCCGACCTCCCTCCAGTTTTTCCCCCGCGGCCGTCTTCCTGACCGTTATAACTCCTAAGGAAGCAAACCTGCCGTTCAACCGGGCTTTCCTATTTGTTTATGATTGTTTCCTCGCGATTGCTCTTTTTGCCAGGAAAAGGACTTTTTCCGCACTTTTCGCATAGACTGGCGTCTTCTCCGCCCGCCTGTTCTGGTTTTTCCTTTAAAATTCAAGGACCAAACGGTGTAAAGGCGATACGTTTGAGGTTTCAAACAACCCTTAACGACACCCGAGCGGGTAATACGGCCGCCCACACCTTTCACTTGGCTGACACTTTTTCCCGGAAGCCGAAATCCTCGACCACAGACGAGGTCCCCTTCCCCTTTTTTTTTTTTACCGAGCATCATGTGGCCGGGGCTAAACTCTTTCGATCCCAAGGGATGGCCCCCTCCCTTTCTTATGACAGAGCGGTGCGGGGTTTACGTCTCACATCGGTTTTCCTCTTTTTTTTTCTAGACTGCTGTGTGTTAAAACTGTCGACAACACCGTTGCCCACGAGGACTATCTCCCCCCATATCCGCAACCCTTTCCGCCGATGTGACTTTTCGGTTTCCCCTTTTGATCTGAGTTGAAAGCCGCGCCCCCCTTTTTTCCTAAAATCTGCCGGCTGCGTCTCCCGATCCACCCCCGTTCGAACGCGATCTCCCCCCGACCCCTTTTCTTTACTGATGAATTTGGTCTTTTTCGCTCGACCAACTCGCTGTAATTGGGAGTTTTCCCTGCCGGCGACCTCGTCACTTTTTTTCGGAACCTTAAACATTGAAATTGGCCCCAACACGAGCGTCGCAGAAGCTGGGGATTTGACAATTTCTTTTTTTTTTTCACGGAATTACCCGGCGACCTCGTTCCCGGTTCCAGAGGTATATTAGGACGCTCCCTCTATTTTTCCTCCGAAGCTAGACGGGTTTAGGTCCTTTTTAAGACGCGATCCTGCCCAACCCTCCCCTTTTCCCCCCAGCGTTCGGCCTACCAGGCTGCCCGTTTGCCTCTTTTTACTTACCAAGATAAAGGCGAACCGACCCGACCCCCACCGCGACCGTTCTCGCCTTTCGCCGGGTTTGGCAGGAGGGTTCTTCATCCCGGTTGAAAACATGGGTTTTTTCCTTTCAGTTTCCCCTTCCCGAGGCATCGCTGTCCTTTGTCCAATTGGCGTTAGTTCCCTAGACCGGAGAAGGCGTCTTCCCCCACTTGCAAGCTTAGCTTCGAACCCCTTTGACCTTTCTTTTGCCGGACCATCACCCATTCCCCGTGGCCATATTTCAGTGACGGATCCGCCTGGGCCCTCTGATCGGCCAAAATTGCGTCCTTCATTGTCAAAGTAGTTTCAGTGGTTTTCCGCAGCGTGACGCGTGGTCGGTCGTCGGCTGGCTTCCCTTGATTTTCCAGGGCAGAATAGAGGCGGACTGTGGTATTGGGTCGCTCGTCATCAAGAAATACCCGCCCTTCTATCCGGAGCTGACCTCCCCTATGTCCTATAATTTTTTTTTTTTTTTATGGAAGTGGACGGCCTTTTTTTTGGCAACTACGGGTCATGATTGCGGGGTTTTCCCTTTTTCGCCCCTCCTGACGTTAAGCCTCCGGGATAGTGGAAACCCTCCTCCTTCAATCTTTTTCTTTTGGAAAGACGGGAGGGCCCAGTGCGGATTCTGTTTTGAAACCGGTCCGTGGCTCCGCGGGCCTCCGGTCTTCCCCCTCTCTCTTTTACTCCCTGTTGTTGGAGCAGATGGCGTTCTATGTTGCGCGGCGGAGCCCCTTCTTTTCTCCTTTCGAATTTCTAAGCGGCCCCCTTCGGCGTTTTCAGGCGGCTGTTTACCTCCTGATGTCGCGGCCCCCTGCTTGTTTGGCCGTGCCTCATGAACGCCGATTTTTCTAAACCGGATCCGTCACGTCGCATCCTCTTTTTTCTTCCCATGAAGTGCGGACCTTCCCGCGTTCGATTGGCCCGAGATCCAGCGCCTCGCGTATTTCGCTTTCTCGACCCCTCGCCGCCGAGGCGCGCTTCTTAGCCCCTTTCATGAAGACGCACGAACAAGGGAGCCCCGTCTCGGGTTTTTTTCCACTGCACGCCCCACCTCTCTTCCTTCTTTCCCCGGCCTTCGCAATTTTTGGCCTTTTTAATTCTCTCATTAGTTCGGGGGCGAAATATTCATTTTTTCTTATTTAAGGAGAAAAGAGGTCCTAGTTACTATTTGCGACGCGTCCGTTTTTTTATGTCCCCCTCCTTATGTCGCGGCGAAGGCTTTTTTATCTTCTCAAGTACACCAGCAACCTTAGAATTTTTTTCCTTTGATAACAAGGTGAGAAAATGTTTCAAAACCGCATTCGGCGTCCCACCCAAGACTTGCCGAACAAACGGGCAAAGGCGAGGCGCGGTGTTTTGCCCCCCATGCCTGGTTGAGATCACGCTTAAGTTTTTGACCTCAGAGAAAAATGCTTGTAGGTTGCGTGCGCGGCGGGGCCCCCTCTTCCGCCAGCCGTTAGCTTAATGTAGTTGCGCAACCCATGCACCCCCCCGCTGAGAAATAGAACCCCGTGTGCTTTTTCCCTTTTCAGATTCTCCGGTACTCTTTGAGCAGGCTTCGGAGTTTTCACCAGATCCTTTCCTTTCGTCTTTACGCGGGTTTTTCCCCTGTTGTCAGTTCATGGTCGTTTCTCGTCGAAGTGCACGAAAGGTTTTTTCCGCCTAAGGTCATGCGCGGGTGTAGCTTACATCTCCCCCTTCCTTAATTAACCCTGTAGACGGCTTTGAGACCTCCCCTTACTGTGGATGCAGGTGATTCTTTTTGCCTCCTTTTTTTCTTTTTCAGGTCCGCTTCTGAACAGTGAGGTTGCTTCTCCCATGGCGGCGTCACCCTAACAGTGTCCATCGAGGCTGAGGGTCGTCGTTTGGCCCCAAAAAGTCCTCGTTGATAGTGTCGAGCAGGTGAACGCGGCTCCAATAACTCGGTTACCTGAGCCCTTCTTCCCGTCGATTTCCCCAGTCAGCGGGTTTCAGCTAGCCTTGGCGCGCACTGCCCAGTTTTGATCGCTTTTCCGCCGGCCGACCCACAAATTATCGAGCGGAAGAGTTTTTGTGCGGGGATGATCGCATGCTTGCGGAGGTATCTCCCCTTTTCGGGGTGTAGTATTAGCTTTAATAGGGGTAGGTCAATTGTCTCCCCGCGACGAACTTCAGGCCGGATCCCCCCCCCTGAAACGGTTTCTTAATGGGAATCTATCGTTCAAGTGAACCCTTGCCGTGAATTGATTTGGGAACTGGCAGAAGATACGATATTTTTTGCTTTTCCCAATTCGTTTCCTTTGCACATCCTTTTTCCCCAGTACCTTTTTTCCAAGGCCAACGTTCAAGAGTCCATTCCCCGGGCTGTTGGAGTCCCTTTGCCGAACGTTCAACCCGCCCCTATCTCGACCGGCCGTTAAATCAATCGGGCTTGGTCGTCACACCTCACTGTTGAGCACGTTTTTTTTTGTAGACAGAGAGACAGTGTCGACCGTTCAGGCCAGAGCATGCCATCCCCCGCTCTCAGGATATTTTCCGACCGGGTGAAGAATTGGCTCCTTTTTCTTGTATTGCGAGTCGCATCAGATTACGGCCTATCATCGACCCCTCTAGGAGTCGCTACCCCTTTCTCCGGACAAGCGAATCGAAGCCTTGCTTTTCCTGCGGGCGGTAATCGCGAGGACCCGTTTTAGCTCCTAATTACACGATCTCTTTCTTTAGGTGGGATAGTCGTCTTGTTATTTTACCCCGCCTCGTGATCTTCGGTTTTCATTGAGTCGCGACAGTATCCCCGGACCTCCTCTATCAGCGACGGTCTACGTGGTCCTTTCGTCTTTAATTTTAGTCTATAATTGATTCCCCCCCCCTGGTTCCACCCCCGTCGTGGTGTCACGTTTTTCGCGTCCCCCCCCTTTTTTTCCCCACGGAGGCACAGTCCCCCCGGGTGCTGGCTTGAACTCCTGGTCCCCGATTTTCTTCCCTTTAATGTTGCGCCGGTTTGTTTTTTTTCTCTTTTTTTTGGTTTCGACCGACCGGGGGCATGAGCCGTGGTTACCCCCATTTTGAAGCACATCAATCTACCTTTCACCTTGTTGTTTGAGAGAGCTTGATTTTCCAGCGTTACTTGGTTGGTAATAGTGGTTTGGTCGCCACCATTTGATTCCACCAATCCGGTCGGCGCGACATCCCGATGTTCCCTTTCTTTTCCCTCAGAGTTCGACTTTGCACACCACGGCGCGGCTTCATGGGCATCCGGGGTTCACCCCGGGCGCTGACGGTTACACCACGCGTGGCGTTTGTACACCTTGTATCGTCTAGCCATTGGAATTTCTTTTTTGCATTAACTGGAAAGACTTTTGTTCCCTTTTGAGCGGGACCCGGTAGAATGGCGCGATTTAAATCCTCAAAACCCCCTCGCTCGGAGGGTTTCCCCTAGGTAACAGAGCGCAAACGTCACAAATCTCCTATCGGTTTAACTGTTCCCCTAATTTTTTCCCCCGTTTTTCGCTCTAGTCCGCGACACCGCCTTATTTTTCGTAAGACCGTTTTTATCCTTCAGCCTCTGCCTTTCGCCATGGGTTTCACGCGCCCCTTGGTTTTCCTTTTTGTCTGGGGAAGGCAAAGGTGAACTCTCCGATGGTGTGGTGATAGGAATTTACTCTCTTTAAGTCGTAGCGGACCCGAACTGTGATATACGAGTGGACGCCTTCATTACTCGATTTCCTTTTCACGAGGCAGCCCGTCAGCCGACCCGGAGACCTTAGGCAACCCCCCAAGGTTTTGCCCCCCCCCTGGCTTCCCCTATTTTTCAGGTGCAGCCGGTTTTCGCTATGAAGATGTGTGGCAACATTGCAAACGGATATCGTCCTCATGTTTTTTTTTTCGCTTCCCTCCATAACTGCCTCGGTTTTGCCAATGTATTGCCTCCTTCTCCCCCCCTGGCGGGTTCTTTCCCCCGTCCTTTTTTTTCAGGAGGACCCCGAAATACAGACCCCCTTTCCGCCCTCACTGCGAACTTTCCATCTTCGATTTAGAGATAATCTCACCCGTTCGGTCCAAAACTCTTTTTGCCTATGTTGAGTCGGCCCTGTCTCTCCACCGAGGCAACGTGCTCAACCCCTTTTTTTTGAGGGAGCCGTACCCCCTTCTTAAGCAATCGAGAGGGCTCGGGCCCTTCGTCAATCTGCGACGTTCCCGTATGGCGGGGCTGTTTCCAACTTTCACACGCCCGGCCACTAGTCGAGCACACCTATAGACCCTATTTTCGATGCGCCTTTGTGATTTCCCCTTGTTGAGGAAAGCACCCTCGTCCGATCCGCTGCGCGGACCTCCCTCAATTTCATAAAGTTTTTACAGGCGAGCCCCCGCCTTCTTCTTAGTGGAATTAGTATTTTTTGTCCACGAGGAACCCTTTCCTTAGGTTCCCCTAGACCCATTCGTCGGAACTTAGCGTTGAAGGCACCGGACCCCATCCTATGAACCCCGGCCCGAGACCGAGGATGCCGCCCTTTTTGGTACCCTCTGCGGCGCCGCGCTCCTGACTTTCCCTTTCACCTTGGGTTTTACAACCCGGTCCACTCACCGGCTCTTTCTCCCCAGTGTAAGTTGTATCTCCTTCGCCGGGCTGGCCGAATTTTTATCTCTAGAGCACCCGTCTGGCCAAGGGTGTCCCCCTAGGCGACCTGGCGCTGATAAGATCAGCGTTGACCCCGCAGTGATTCGCCTTCGCCCTTTTTTTTTTTTTTGCTGTTCCGAAGGAGTGGGCCCATGTGCTTTCCACCTTCAGTTGATCCCGCTCCGTTCTTCTTCTTTTAGAGTTCGCTTTTTGAGATCGCCCTGTTCCCCCTCGTGTGTCAGTCTCGGCCAACGCACGATTTCCTCTTTTTTTTACCGAGGGGATGAGGACATCACCTTTTCCCGGTCCCATTCCAAAGACTGATGCTGGATTCCTCCTTTCAAGTCGGCCTGCAGGCCGCGTCAAGTTTGGTCCCAGAGTAAGGGTGTCGTGCACTCTTTTTTTTTCCTGTTCGCGGCTTGGTCGGCGTTTTTTTCGTGCTGCAGTGGGGACTTCTGGCGGGAAAGGCCCTCCTACCGGTGTTTGGCGAGCAGTCCGTCCCCTTTTTTTGCGCTGGATCCGTAGACGGACCGCGGCCGTTACGACAATGGACGAGAACTTCGCGAGACGCCTATACGGTGTCTGTCCTCCGTTGGCGGTGAGCGGCGGGCCTCCTGTGGACCGCGCCCAAGTGGAAGTTCCCACCCACGTGTCCGGGTGGAAAAAAATCGTACCCCTTCCTTTGCCGCTTGACAGGGAGGTCAATGCGTGCTTTTCCGTCGCCGCTGCCCCTTTCTCCCCCGGCGTCTTTACTATAGGGTTCATCAGTCCACTTTTGTTTTCTTTCTGATGGCGTTCTTCTCGTTTTGCCGCGGCGGCGCCGACGCATCAGTGTTCGCCACAGGTCAAGCGGCCCCCCCCCCCCGCGGTGGATTTTTTCCCGGGACGTCCTTGATTTTTTTTCTTCATCAGATTGTTTTTCGGCCCTAAAGAATAAGAACGACGAGGTCTTCAAAATGATCGACGTCACACGTCATCTCCTTTCGCTTTTCATGAATTTCTCAGCCCCTAGTCTCCGGACTCCCTCGCGAGGCTGCCCCGCTCTACCCACCCTTACCGACCGTCTTCCTTTTTAGTGCGCTTTTCAGCCCCCCCCTGCAGACGCCGACGTTTTCCCGGATAAGAGGCCGTCCCCCCTGGGCGCCCCAATGCACGGACACTTCCCCCCTTTCGATTTTGATCCCAATTTTTTCATTAATCGATCGTCCACCTTTCCGCTGTTAGGGGGAAATATTTCCAGGGTTTTTTTTTGGGTGGGGGGGGGTTTTGGTTTCCAAGGTGAATGTATTTCCTTTTTGTTTCGCCCGATGCTAAGTGCGCCAGAGTGCCGGCCTCGTCGTCTTTGATCCCGCTCACGACGAACATTTTTAACCGTGCTTGTGCAGCGTCCGGTGTCTGCCTGTTTAAACCTTTTTCAGATCGTCCCCTTCACACCGGCGAAGGCGACTCCTTGTTTTTTTTCCTGTTCCCTGGATCTTGCAGATCTCCTTTGAATGACGTTTGCTCGGTCGCCTCGACCCTTTGTCTCGCGCGTTCGGCCTTCCCCCTGTCTGCAGGTCTGCGGGACACCCCCCATACTTTTCCTTTCTGTGAAATAGACGGCTCGGTCCCTTCACATTAGACGTATCACTTCTTTCGCGCAGATCGATTCCCTCCCAGCTCTCTCTTTTTTAGATTCAAGGTGGGGTGAAGATCGTCCGTGGCACAGTCCCGTAAAGGCATCCTCCCTGCCGTTGAGTCTTGAGAGGGGTTCAGCCTCATCCCTCTCCTATCCGTAGCGCGAAGGGTCCCCGTTTCTCTTTAGAAAGGGGGGATGAAGGTGATGAACTTTAGTCCTCTCGATGCAGAGTCTCGAACCTTCGTTCCTATTGTATAAACATACCTTCCGGCTAAGTCCCTTGCATAGGTGTCTCCCGTCCCTTTGGAGTTTGTGTAGAAGGGGGGGTAGTTTTGCCCTTTTTCTCGAACGTCAACCGACTGGAATAAGAGATCCTCTTTCGTATTCCCCTCGGAGAGTGTACGCCGCAGCCCCTTCCTTTTCTTTCTTTGAACTTGAGAGTTGGATCATAGTGCCACCAGCCCTGTCAGCTGTAGTTGGGAGATGTATCGCTATCTTCTTCGGGCGATTTCGCCAAGGGCGGTGGCGGTTCTTCTAAAGGGGGTAGTTTTTGCTAAGGGCGGATACCGTACCCGCCCTCTACATATACCTTGGAGAAACCTTTCCAACCACCTCTCTTCTTCTTAGGGCCGTCGCGAGAATCCTATTCCGCTATTTTTTTCATGTTTCCTTTGCCTTCGTCATGAAAACGTGTGCAACTGACGTAGACCAGATGACGCCCTTTTTTTTTTGTTCCTTCCGAAACGTTAGAAAGCGTCTTTCCAGGCCGGGAAACGTCAATTTCCTGGACAACTCTGAAGGCCCTGGTCGCTCCCCACTCCTCCTCGACGAGTGTTGACCCCTTCAGCGTTAAAAGAAAATAAAACGTCGGTTCAACTGACTTTTTGCCTGACCCCGGCGCTCCGATTGTCTCACAAAGTAGATTGATGGAGTTTTTTACTAAAAACTCCAGAGGTATCCGGCCTCCATCTTTTCTTTTTTGTTGCGGGCAGGCATACTGTCGTCTAATCCCCCGGATCTTGCTCCCGCCTCCGATCGATTCGATTTCTTCTAGCGAGATGTTAATCTTTTCAACGCATCGGTCCCCTGTCAGGGTTTTTCTTCGATCTCGACGTATCCTTCCCTCCCCCTTTTCTTTTTATTCAAGGGGAATGACATCAAGGCATTTATATCACCCCTTGTTGGTACAAACTCTGTGGTGTCATCCACTGAGGAACAAAGGATGTCCCGCCCCCTTAGATCACCGCCTTTTTGCTTTAAATCATGGTATCCCATTTCCTTCCCTTCTGGATCTTTCTCCCGAGGAGCATGCGGGTTTGGTTCTAATCTGGGATGGTGAGATGACTTTGTAGTTACAAGTGCCCGCTCGTCCCCAT
>Ga0179591_1267643_pt1 | contig 11598 bp, 8 predicted proteins | sample CZOMad2_1_08_16f_FD_182891 | JGI IMG/M metagenome (GOLD analysis project Ga0179591, IMG submission 182891) | Vadose zone soil fungal communities from Angelo Coast Range Reserve, California, USA - CZOMad2_1_08_16fungal (PacBio error correction) | ecosystem: Environmental > Terrestrial > Soil >... | reverse complement strand
AAAAAATTCTATCGGCCCGCCTCGCACTGTTGAAAAAACCCCCCCCCCTCATTTCCCTTTCTCTTTTCTAGTTTCTGTGCTGCTCGGAACCTCCAGAAACAGGGTTCGCTCTTTCCCTCAGCGCTATTACGGTCTGATCCTTCACCTTTCGCAAGGACTCTTTCTTTTTTCTCGGCAGGTGGTTAACACTCTCTGCAACTCTATACGTAGAAAGAGAGTTTTCCCCATTCCCCCCACTACGGGGAAGGAACATAAGTTCCCCCTCTGCTATAGTTTTTCTGTTTCTTGACACCACACCGCATCGACCAACACCCCCCCCACAACACGCCTTCCCAGAGTGTTTTTCCCTTAGTCGGACCTGGGCAAGGCACTCTTTTTTTACTGACATTTCTCCTGACCGATCTTTCGTAACGGTTATCACCCAGGTCAACGTTTCTCAGTGCATATCTTACGCGGTGGTTGGAGATGGAGTGATTTAGGTGATAGCGCCTCCTAGCTCCATACCAGGACCCGCCCTCGCCCCACTCCCCTTCCGTACGTCACAGCAAGCCCCTACCCTTTTCTGTCGACTCGTCGTGAGTCTACCGATCTTGCCCCCTAGAGCGGCATCCCCGGCACTCAAACTAACCCCCACCCCCCAGCCAGTTTCCGATTTTAAGTTTTCCCCCCGGCTTACTCAGCCCCCTGCCTTAGCCTGTCTCGACGGTTGTCTTTACACAACACTTTCCGACGTTTTGCACCGGGCCGGTTTTAACTTCTCGCAGAAAGAGGGTCAGCTTGCTCACTCCCACTAGGCCGCTGGGATGGTTCTTTGGCTTCCTACGGCACGTCCCCCCCAAAGGGTCTTTCCAACGGCGGACGGCAGCTCGAGAAAGGAGTAGGCAAAAGCCCATTGCTTTTCCGCGAGGTACCGTCGGACGCGAACCGTTACGCCTGAACTTTCTAAGCCCGCGGGTTCCGCTCCCCTTCGACCCGCGTTCTCCCTGTTGGTTCACCTCCCCCTCCGCGGCGTCCATTTTTGTGCTTTGCCGTGGACCCCTTGTTGCGTGCGACCCGGACCCTTTTTCTCTTGCCGGGTTTGAGAACAAATCCTCCATCATAGTATAGAGAGTCTTTCAGGTTTGCCCGTTCACGACTAGTCTTCGACCAGGTCCGGCCCCTTTTGAGTCGAGGCTCTTTTACGAAGCCTTCCCGACGGAAAAATACTTTCTCCCGCCTTAACGGTGATCGACCAGTCATTCGCCGTTTCCTCGAATTGTTTTTTCGTATCCTTTAGCGGAGACCTACTCGCGGGTTTGTATCAATCGAGGCAAAGGACCAAGTTAACCTTCGACCTGCCTCCTTTCCTTTTTTAAGTTGACTTTCCCCGTCGTTTTGTGAGCCAAGTGTTTTACCTATATCTTGTCCCCCCTGACGTTTGTTATCGTTTGATCGCGCTTTCGCGGAACCCACCCTTCTTTACCCCAAGCCCTCAGTCCGGCCGACATCTTGTCTGGTCGCCCGCAACCTTCGCTCGTGATTCCTCCTCGTCCCCCCAACGTCTTGCTTGAAGTGACGGCGACTCGAGTCCTCCTGTAGTAAAGGGACTTCTAACGAATTCGCCGTGTTTCCTCTGCAGGCCAACGAACCCCCTGCGTTTTCTCTCCCTCGACCAACTAATTTTTTCTCGTGCGCGTTTGATCGACATTTTGGACCTAGTCCCCCAGGGGCCGTTATCTTTTCTTTCGAAAAGGTTGTGTCCCTTTCCCCGTTGCCTTTTTTTCTTTCTCCCCTCCAACCCCCCTGAGACAAGATCCCCAACGGGTCCTTCGATAGGCGAATCAATACCCCTCTTGCTAAAAGCGAGTACATACCGCTTTGAGACACCTCTCTGTTGTTTTGCTCTCTCTGTATTTTTGCTGATCTCCCCCTTTTTTCTTTCCCCTCTCGACGTTTTCTTTGAAGTCGCCGATTTCTTCCGGAAGAAGTTGGTGATTTTCCTTGCTAGGCTTTTTCGCGTTCCGGCTTCCAGGACCAGTTTTCCGAGAAGGTCTATTACTTTGATTTTTTCGACCTATTTCCCCTTAAGCCGGAATCCCACAGTAGACGTCGCACTCGAGAAAGCCTTTAGTTGGTTTATCTTCCCTCCAATTTTTTTTTCCTTTCCCTCTCTCCTCATGTGAGCTTTCTTTCGTCATTTTTAACCTTACTTTGAGTCGCTTCCTCCCCTCGTAGAAAATAGGTGTTGCCCGATTTCCCTTACTGCAGCGTTGAGGCGGTTTTAGCCCCCCCTTCTGTTTTTGGTTTGCCCCTTTTTTTGTCGTGATTGCATCCTTTAACCCCCCGGGGTTTAGAGACGAACTGGTTTGACTTTCGGTTTACAGACTCCTTTCCCGACCGTCTCACCTCCTTATCATTTCCCTCAGGATTGGCCGAACTCTTTCTTCTATGTTGCCATTGCCGGTGCCCTTTCCCCTATGAGACAACCTAGTAGTCCTGGCGTGTTTCCTAATTCTCCCTTTCCCCCTGATAGGAGCTTCTAATTCTTGGTATCGTTTCCCCTGTTTGAGGACGAGTTGAAGTTGGTTCAGTTCAAGTTTTTTTTTTCTCGCCCCTCTTTTTTTTTCTTTGAGCTGGACCTGTTCAATTTTCTTTTTTTTCCGTTTTGGGTCGTCACCGGACTCACGAGCATGGATTCTTTTGGCCTACCTCACCTCGCTTAAGCTCGAGTAAATGTTGAACAGGCTTCCAACTTAATGTGCGCTCGGGCCGCAGTGGGAGTGTTGCTTTCCCCAAAGACGCGTTTTCGTTGACTCGGCTTATCGAGCCTGTTCTTCCAGGCTTTTTCTACTTCAGCTCTTCAGACTAGCCGACTTCTCCTAAGAGTTCCCAAAGCTGCCCTGCGTTATGTTGCTCCCATCGCGCTGATCAGTAGCCTTTTCTTCAAGTTTGTTTAATTTCAGTCTTTTGACCGCTCACTTTCAAGAGGTAGTCCAGGAGGAAGAGCGTTCTGATTGACCCCTGCGTCGAGTTGGATCCTGTTTTCTGGTTTTCTTTCCGGGACTGGAGCAAACAGTGGTGCTTTTTTTTAGGCCTAGTCCCCTCTTCTTTTCAGACTCCGAGAGAGGTCCTCCTTTTGACCCTTCCTTACAGCCGTTTCCTTTGCGGTGGTGGTGTTAGGGCCCCATCGTCTCCGTGTCTTTGATTCGTCTCTGACGCCTACTGTTTTTCTGCTTTTTCGAACTGCTCAGGAGCTGAGCTTTCCTTGTAATTTTTTTGGCTATTTTGCGTTAGTGTCTGCTCCTTGAGATTACTTCAGTTCTGTAAATCCAGCCAGATCCCCGCCAGCGCCATTGTACCTTGCAGATTAGTAGAGGAGCCCTGGCCTCCGTGGTGAGACATCTCTCTGCTAGTCTTTTGGAACTTTGTGAGCCGCTCGTTAATTGAATCGGACCCGCAACAAGAGTCTTTCGAATTATTTTTGTGTCGTGAGTTGTTAGCGGATGATGACGATTCAGCGCATTTTCTATTTGAACTGTGGAGTTTAGTGCAAAGTCCTTGACTTCCCGGTTTTCAGATGCCCGTCTCGCGTTAGTTACTCTCTTCAGAGTTGTACTCTGAGGGTCCCTAGCACAGGTCGAGGTGGTGCTATTCATAAATGTGATTTCCCTGGATAGGTTTTCTCTCTATTGCGAGCGAACTTTTTCTTCGGGTTCTTTCCCCCCGTCTTATAGACTTCGCTGTATTGCGTTTTTTGTCTCGCTTTCTCTTCAGGACTTCGTTCGGTTTTTCCCACATCTATCTAGACCGTTGTTGTTTTTTTGGGGTTTTCCCCCTTCCACCCTCCTTCGAGGGTCCCCCCCTCGCAACTGGTTTCTCAAACAAAGCTTCCCCTCCCCCTCCGTAGACGTTTTTCTCTGCGTCTGTATAACCCCGCCCTCCCCAGTTTTTTTTGCTTTTCTCCCGCCAGAGCTACGGGATAAGCACCCTTGGATTTCGTCCCCCCGACGCTTCCGCGCTGCCCTTCCAAAGCCGCTTTTGGACAACTTCGTTTACGTCGTCGTCACGCGATCGTTTCCCGCCGTCACCGGCCGTCAAGGCAACTTACTTCCCGCTTCCACCTTAAACGTACCCTTCGCCTCTATTGGCCTCCTACCGCTGCCACCTCATCAGCCACCAACCCCTCCCCTTTCTTCATGTGTCTCCAGATTTCCGGAGGCCAATCATTCGTTCCGACCCTAAGCGCCTCGCGTGAAAGATTTAGACCATCCCTTTTTTTTCTTTTTCTTTCACCGCTCTACTCTCCCCACCGAAGCTCGGCTTATGGAGACGGAGGGTCTCTAGGCCACTCCCGCTTCTGCTTTCCGACCTTTCAGCCGACTCATGCCGCCCTACAATTACTCCCCCCAGCTCGGATGTGCAGGTTCGTGAACACGGTTTTCTCCGATCCCATTCCCCCCCGTCTATCCCTTCCTCCGGCACCTATCAACACCACACAAAAGATGGCTGACCTATTTAATTAACCTCGTCGTGCTCTTCCCTCGCCTGTCCTAAACGACGTATTCCAAAAAAGAAGGTTCTCCCGGTCGCGGCGCCAATTTTTTCTCCCGACTTCCACTTGGTTCATTTCCCCCTCTACTCCCCTTTTCCGCGGGGACGATCACCCGAGGTATCTTTCCTTCGAAGTGGTCGGTCCGGCATCCGCCTGAGACCCCTGGTTAGCGGCCTCGCGCCTTGTCGGCTTTTCCACGAGGTTTTTTTGTCCGTCGGCCCGGTAAAGGTCCCCCTTCGAGCCATAGTTTCCGCTTTCCTCTTGGACGTGACCTTCGTTTTCGCCACTGGATCTTCCCCTAGCCCCCCCGAGTCCCCCGAAACTTCTCTTTTCTCACCCCCAACTCGGTCCTTTCTTTCCTTTCCCTGCATTGGACGGGTACACCGTTTACAGAGTCCCTAGGTAAGCCCTTTTCTGCCGGGCGTGTAGAGCCCCCTCCCCTTAGCACTGACTAGCTCTATGGTTGCAGGTGACCTCCCCCAAGAACAGACCCCCATTTCCAGGTTTTTCCTTTTCATTCCCACTTGCAGCTATGGTCGACTTTTTAGAATAGTAAGTACCCGACTGCCCCCAAGGAATACCCGTTGGAGCGACCCTTTTCCCATGAATTCTGAGCTTTCAACTTCTCTTTTTGATATTTCACCTTTAGCGGCGCCAACCCGGCCTATCAAATATATGTGTTTCCTTCCCATCAGACGGAAACCGTCTCAAGTTCCCCATTATTTCTTTTGCAGCTCATTTGAAACCCTTCTTCAGTAGTTGGCTTTGGGACTGATTCGTCGGTCAACAGATTCCAAGTAGTCTAAGAGTGTTGATAGTCTCTTCCCCCCCCTCCCTTTCTTTTTACCCTTCCATCGAACCTCGCACTTCCATGACATCTTTCTTGCCGCCCGCAACGATCCGTAGGGAGGTCCTCATGGACCCGAGGTGTAGTGCATTTCTTCCCCTTTGACTACTGCAAGACGGTAAACTTACGACGACTTCCCACTCCTCTTTTTTCCCTCTCTTGAATTCACTTGGAGGCAGCTCGCGACCAACGAACGAATTTCGGGAGTCCTTCAGCCTCAGCCTAATTTTTTTTTCCCTTCACAACTTAGCCCAAGGGCCTTTAGGACCCTCGTTTTACCCCCTTTTCAAAACGGGTCGCGTGCCGAACGCTCGGGCGAAAGCTGAGTTTTGCAGTTCCTAGATTCCTAGGGAGCATCAAGATCCCCTCGGCGCGTTGACCTCGGTACTCTAAATCCTTTTCTCCCTCCCCTCTCGTCCTATCTGATAATCGAACATCTCTCTCTTTCTCATACAGCTGTTGTTTATCCGATCTTTGTTATACGGTCTTTTTTTTTTTCGGCTCCCTCTGGCTTTTGTGAAGTCGCCGCCCCCCACAGGTTCCCAGCGTTGTTTCTCTTGAGTGCGAGACAGCTCTGTGGTTTTAACTTCCCCCCAGAGCTGATGGACGAGAACTCGCTTCCCCCCTTTTGTTCCATGTCGACGCCTGGTTTCTCATGGAGGAGCCATCGACTTTGTGACTCCTTTTTTTTCCGCAGAATCGGTTGATCTGCACGCCCACGTGCCCCCTTTTGGTCTGGCTGTCCGAGATACCCCCCCTTTCTTCGCCGGTCTTGTTCGGTCTTCCTGCTATCGCCGTCCTTCCCCGCTTACGACAAATCCCCCTGGTTGTGCTCTCTTTTTCCCTGAGCGTTGCGGCGGCCCTGAGCCGTTTCCGCACCTCTTTTCGTTTGGCCTGCGCGCTGCGGTGGACGTTCCCTTTTTGTTCTGTGCCCTTTTGACCCCGGAGTTCCGTCACTTTTGCCTTTCTTTTTGACAGACTCCCGCCCCTTTTTTTTTTTAGGTTTAAAAGTCTCCCCCCGTTAGAAATCCTTCCCTTCCTTTTTTCGTGCGGTCGTTGATTGACTTGGCCGTGCCTTCGATTCAGACCCGTCTGGCGCCTGGTTGGAGCAGTAACTGTGAAGATCACTCTTCGATTCTCCCTTCTCGTTTCCGGTTCGCGTCTAATGCTTGTTCTCCCCTGTTGGACGTAGTTACTTCTAAAAGAGCCCCAAGTCCCTTCTGTAAAGGGATGTCCCCCCCTCCTTCTCCCCTATGTCCTGGATTCGTTCATTGGCGTCTTTAGGGTTTTTTCCCGTCACAGTGACTAGGCTCTTTTCGTTTATTTTGACTTCCCAGGACTCCCTTTCCCTTTTTTGATTCCATCCCAATGTACTAAACTGTAACATGGATCCCCTTCCGCCTCCAGGGTCATAGGGAGGAACCTAACGGTTAGTTGAAACGCTTTCGAGGAGATGTTTCGTTTTTCCTCCCCCCCCCTCAGTCTTGAATGAAGGGGTAACTTCTTGAAAGCCACCCTGCCTCCTATTTAACCGCGAAGCGTGTTTATGTTTTGTCACTTTTGATCGAGTCCTCTCTTTCCTTTCCTTTTTGAATTTTCCTGCATTACTCTCAAAAGCGTGAGATTTTAGTCCCCACCTCTGGTCATCGTTGGAGTGATGATCTGCACCGTTTCCCTAGTCTTTTTTCCTTTTGTTGGCCCCCGTTCGCTGTCTCCCCCCCACAGTCGTTCTTGCTGCGCGTCGGTCGAGTTTGCTTCCGATCGTCGTCCTCCTGTTACTCCTTCCCCCCTGCGTCTCAGCTCTTCTTTTCTGTGTGATTGGTGAGTGCCGGCGTAGGAGATTTTGGTCCAATAGCCCCGTCTCTTTCTATCGCCTCCCGATTTATGTTCTGGTTTAGTGCTTGCGGCGAGTCGAGTAGTAGTTTGACCCCAGTTGATTTCAGTCCTCTCCCGAGTGTTCGTCGATCACCGTGATCATCCTCTACTCCTCTAGCTTCTCTTTGAGCTCGAGGTCGAAAAGTGCTTTTTTTATTTCCCCTGTGCGAGAGAGTCAGTACCCTTAATTCATCAGCCCGGTGCCTTGTAATAATTCCCCTCTAGGACCAATCTTTTTTTTTAGACCTTCGGTTTCTTGTTCCCGACGGATGTATCCGCATCCTTAGCTGAATCCTCCCACGTCGAGCTTCCCCCCCCCTTTCCCTTTATTGGTGACGCTTCAGCTTTTAAGACTAGCTGGTTCAAGATTTGGGCCCGCGGATCCCTCTTCGCTGGGTGATGAGTTCTCCCCGAACTAAGCAGCTCCTTGGTAGATCCCCTCTCTACCCTTTCTGATCGGTTCCCTCGAATACAGATTCAGCTAGGCGGGGATTGTTGGTGTCTTCCAGTGGCATTCCCCAGGTCCTCTTTCTGCCGGATTAATCTATATCCTCCCTTTGTGTTTCTGTTGAACCCGGAAGAAGTAGATCGTAGGGTACGGACCCCATCCTGCCTGGGCCGACACCAACGAGTACCTCTACAGTAGGATCCTTTTCTTAGGGCGCTTCGAACCCTACAATCCTGTAGCCTCCGCGCCCAGATCCCGATCCAGAGCTATGGTTGATCAGCCTTGTATCCTTACCTACCCGTTTCTGGGGCTGACTGCCTCCGGGGTTCACACGCTATTCCTTTTTTCTGCATGCAGCGTTTCTTGTCAACCCGGGCAACTCCATCACGACCTTTCCAACTTCGATCGTCCTCTCGAGGAGAGCCGCTCGACCCATCACCTACCGCTGTTTTTTACCACCTGTGTGGCGGGCAATGGGCTCTAGACCCTTCTTTCCGCCTCACCTGCTGCGGAACTTGTTTAGAACCGGTCACGTTTCCCACGAGACAGCCCTCAGCTCTGAGGTGGGGGCTGCCTTTTCCGGGACTGAATCACTGCTCGATGCTGCGAACCCATTCCCGCACAGAAGCTCAATCGCCCCGGAAATAAAAGGCCCCCAGCAATACCCGGTCAGTTTTCATTCTTAGGCGACAATCTTCTTCTCTCCTATCAGTTCCCTCTGCCTAACCCCTCACCCACCACACCAGAATCCCGCTGGCGGAAGCCGTGTTGCGGTAGGAAGACTCTATGTTAGCCTCTCCCGACGGAGAGCCAAACCCCGGCACCCGACGGTCGTTTTTCTGTTGCCACACCAGACCTTCTCAGCCATTCAGAAGACCCCCCCCCCCGCCGCGGGGACGATAACCCGGTGGTACTTCGGGAGGTCTCCGACGGGCACCGTACCAAGCGCCTTTCGTCCGAAGATGCTTTTTATTTCTTTCGGCAACATCTGAGTGTTCTTGTCACCTCGTCTGATCAATGTTCGGTAGCTGTCCGCCTTACTTGAAGGACCCCCGTCATCGTTTTAGGATCCCCCCCGTCTCTCCTACGAAAGCCTGTTAAACGAACCGGCGTCCTGTTCCTTCCCTCACGTAACTGTAAGAGAGAATGTGACGGTCGGCAGTGCCCGGTTCGCACCCCCGGTGACGTCGGTATTAACACGTTTCACCTTCGATAGTGCCCTAATCCTCCTGAGAGTCTTTACTGTGACCGTCCCCGAACCCCTACGCCTCAGTTTTGAGTTCGCGAGCAAAGTGCCGATACGGGGTTTTTGACTCATACCCTCAAACGCTTTCAACCAGAGCGACGTTCGCACCCCTTAATGAGAGACGGCGCACGATCGGCACCGTGACTCCTCGGACCGGCTCGGTTCTTTTTCCCATCTAAGGTAGTTTCCCTTCGACCGCTCAGTTATTGCCTTCCGACAAGGATCCGTAGTGTTTTAGCCCAATATGCGACGTCAACCCCTACCCCCTCTTTTTCCCGTATCCTGAATTTGGCCTTCGTAAATTGACTCCGCGCGCAGGCAGCAGATAGTTCTCACCTTGAGGTCCCACCGTTGATTCCGATAGTGAAGTCCTTCCTCATACCACTATAGTAGCGTCAGGGTTAAGCGACTTAGTCCTCCTTTAGATCCTGGAACGCCTCCTCGCCCGCGATGTAGTCCTTCCCCCGCCCCCTTATGGGAGTAGAATGACTCACCCAGAATTCGGGATTGCTGGCGCTTCCGTTCATGTGCCTTGCCCCTCGTGAGAACTTTGTCTTAGTACGGCCAATCAACGGTCCGCGTTTTCCCCTTCCCCTTCCTGCATTTTAGTTTTTTGCCGCCCCTCTCAGCGGGTTTGTTTACCTTAAAGATCACCCCCCATTGCGCAACGGCGAATCGGCGACTTCCACCCCCTCCTTTTTTTTCCCCAGCGCGTCCCACCGCGCCCAACGCAGACATCCTCTCTTTTCATCTTTGTTTTTTTCGATTTCAGTTCCCGTTGTCTTTCTGCTTGGCGAGCCCCACCTTCGTTCCTTCCTCCTCTGTAGAGGTGAAGACGTTTTTTTCTTTTCGCGATCCCTCTTCTCTTGTTTTGCGGCGAGGAACTTTCTTTCTTGACTTCGCGTCGCGACACCGTTGTCTTTTGTTTTCGACCCTCGTAGACTCCTTTCTCAAGGAGGCGCCAAACCTTCCTAATCCTCGCATTAACGAATCTTTGGTTTTCTCTCTTCTTCATTGCCCCTTGATGTCAGCGAACCCTTCTTTCTTCCTTTGAAGGCTGTTCAGTCCTTAAGTATTCCTGCGAGTCGGCCGTCCCTCCCCACGGCGTACTCCCCACCTCCTGTGGCCTGCGGACTTCACCTCTATCCTTTTTTGAGCATTCGCCGGTGCCGGATTTTCTTCTGCCTGCAGAGGCGGCCTTTCCCTTTCGATGAGTCCCTACTGAGCATCACAAGCTTTTTGACTTCCCTTTCGTCAGTTTTTGGCCGTTCTGCCCCCCCGCTTGCTAACCCGACGGATCCTGTCGTCCAATTTTGACTTTCTTTTCGAAGGGAAGGAACCCTTTCTCTATGGAGAAAAGCGAGTCTTTTCTCTCCGGGTTTTGCTTTCCTGAAGATCCCCCGCGCCTTGCATTTTCTCGTGGCTTTCGAGTTTTTATTCGTGTGCGGGGAGCCTCTTGCAGTTTTTTTTTTTACTGGTCAAAAACTCCCCTCCCTTTTGCACGACGGGCCGCGCCGGAGCCTTGACTTGTCGCCCACTTCTTGTTTTCTTTCTTCCTTCCGTTCCTCCTTCTCGTGGATTCTTTTTATACTCGGAAAGAGGAACCCGTGCTTTTTCCGACCCTTTTCACAGTGAAGGTCCCCCCCCCCCCGCGACCGTCAACTGCGCGTATAGAGTTATTTTTATGGGGCTTCCCCCCTTTGCCACTTTCAATTTTGGTTGTCTTTGGTTTTTTTGGTTCGTTGAGAGCACAGGATTCATATAGGTCTTATTACGCTGTTTCCCCCTCTCCGCGGTGTCAACGAGACCGGACGAATTTTGCCCCCTCTTCTCGGTCTGCCTCGCCGGTTTATCTTTGACCTGACCGTGCCCGTCAGTCAGTTCCCTCGCCTACGCTTTTCTTTTCCTGGGCGTTGAGCGCTTAACCGTTCCGAGGCTGTCCCGGTCTTTTTTTCCGTCGCTTTAAGCACTCCTTTTTTTTAGTCTCCTTCGGTCGGCGCCGAGCTTCCCATTTTCGTTGATGCCCTTCAGTCCTGCGGTGTGTTGAGGGTGAGGGTGCGGCTCCCTTAGCTTTGGCTCCCTTCGCTCGCCGATGCTACCTGCACTGCCCTTTCTGAGTCTCCAGTGTCTTTCGTGTTCCTCAGTGACAGTAGTATTGTGAGGAATTTTCTCCCTCCGAGAGAGTCGTCTCCTTTGATCACCCGTCTAGCCCTAGCGCACCCGAAGCCGAGTGTCTCCCCCTTCCTGCGAAATTTTGCGTGTGAGACCAGGCGAGTCTACCCATTCTCCTTAGTTTTTAATAAGACGAACTACCCCCGCCTTTTGGACCGTGTGTCCCCCGTTTTTTGTTTGTAGGGATGATGCCTCTGCTCGCGAGCGAATAGAAAATTTACTGTGAATGTTCCCCCTTTTTGTCCTTTACGCTGCAATGACGTTTCTACTCCTTATGGTTCTAGCACCCGTCTTGCCGCGTAGAAGCGTAGCTTGTTTTTGTAGCGAGTCAGCAAGTGCGGACCGTCATCGTTGCTCTTTCCTTGCGAGCCGGTTCTTGAGGGGTTATTAGCTTACCTCCGACGCGACTCTCTTCAGCTTTATCTCTTTTTGGGTAGAGGCACAGTGTGGCGGCCTGAATGATCGCCTTCCCGGTCCAT
>Ga0179591_1148181_pt1 | contig 11598 bp, 8 predicted proteins | sample CZOMad2_1_08_16f_FD_182891 | JGI IMG/M metagenome (GOLD analysis project Ga0179591, IMG submission 182891) | Vadose zone soil fungal communities from Angelo Coast Range Reserve, California, USA - CZOMad2_1_08_16fungal (PacBio error correction) | ecosystem: Environmental > Terrestrial > Soil >... | reverse complement strand
GCCGCGGAAGATCCCAAATCGAGAATGAAAAGCTCTGACCTCTCTTCCATTACTTTGTCAAAGACTGAGAACCGTTCTCTTCGCGGGAGAGGCGACGGGGGCGACATACCCGACGACCCATTCCACGACTTTTTTCTTTCACGGCTCGGCCCCTGACCTTCGGTCCATTATAGCCTGAGCTTGTCTTTTGAGCGATAGCTCAAACTAGTGCATTTCTTTTTGCCCACTGACGCGCTGAGGTTGGGGCGGCTTGGAGATCTTGCCCTCTTGTGTCTCAGGTTTTTCTTGCGTTCTTTCACCATTTCGAACCAGCCTTTCTGCTGCGAGATCGGGTCGGGGGCTTCAAGGAAGCAAATTTCCTCTAAACTATGATCGGGCACTTCCCCTTTGACGGAGAACTAATTCTTCTTTTTTGATTTACCTCCCCTGCCCTGCCTTCTGGTTTTAGAACCCTTTCTGTAGTTCTCGCCACCCTTCACAAGACCCCGGCGTACGTGTTCGCTTTGTTTTTAAACCCCGCCGGAGAGGACCCAGAACCAGGAATGAAGCTGAAAATGCCCCCCAGTCTGTCCGCGCTTTTTTTCTTGCATGTCCCACAGGAGACTCGTCTTGAAATAACCCCAAGCGACGTCTTTTGACCCAGAACAACTGAGTCCACTAGACCACGGGTCTTCAGGTGCCAAAGCTTGTTCGTAGTTCCTTTTGACCGACTTTTCGGAACTGACTTCTAACTGTTTCTCGGTAAGGACTCGGGACGGGCTCTGACTACCGAAGCGCTAGATTTTTTTCTCAAGAAACCCTCAAGAGATTGACTCAAGATCATTCCTGCGTATACTACGTTCACCCAGTGTTTGAACGCCTTAGCAGGTGCAGTTTCTGACGTGTCTCAGACGTCTCTGAACTGACAAAACCGACTTTACCCCCCTCCGGACTAAGATGACTGCAAATGTTCAAGAAGGAGATGGTAAGACCTCCAGTCTTCTTCCCTGTTTTTTTTCCCAAAAATTCCACCCTTTTTGATAACCCCCAGTACTTCAGACCCGTCCCCTCGTTGGCGTTCCGCCCTGCGGAATATCACGAGTTGAAAGTCAGTTTTCAGCCACGAACCTAGTCAGCTCAACTCTCGGAGCTCCTTGCACAGAAGCGCTACCCCCGATAATTTACAGGACATTACGCTACTCCATTCGTACTATTTTTGATCTCACCCCCGTTTTTAGGCGGGGATCCTTCCCGCCCCAGGATCCGACACTGTTTTTGACCCGCTGACGGCCCATGGCCTTTTCTGCTTTTTTTTTCTTTTAAGAGCTGTAATTCCGATACGTTTTTTTTGCTTGAACTCTTGGATGGCCAAGTCATTTTGTCGATTTCGGCGTCTGGAAGTTTTTTCCGCGATGCGCTTGTCATCCCTTGTTTTGTCTCTTTTTTGAAAGGCTCGTTTAAGGAACTCGGAGAATTTCATTTATTTGTCTACACACATTAGATCTTTTACATGTCTTGTAGTTGATTTAACTTAACGAGCTCGCCCCGAACTTATAATTTCGGGGTGCCCCCGAATCCATGTACGCGACTATTATCCCCCCTGAAAGCCGAGTCCCCAGTAAACGCTTTTCTCAGGATCTTTGGAGTGCCTTTTTCTGAGGCTTGGTGACCTGGTCGTGCCCCTCTGCTGCTGTGGTGTTCCCCCACTAAGATTGCCATTTTTAGCTTAACCAAACATAGCACGTCTTTTATAGAGCCGTACGTTTTCCGCAAGACCCCCCATAAGGTTAGCAGCCAGCTCCAGTTGGAGTCCTTCAGTTCCTTTTTTTGCGCGCTCTTTTGCCCTTTTCCTGTATTTAGTTCTGGGAAGTGACCGGATTCCCTCGTTTCATCTTTTTCAATGTGTTCAAAAAGCCACCTTTTTTTTTTTTCCCATGTGTCCTTTGAAGCTGGGTCTTCATTGTGTGCAGTGGAATTCCCATCCATGCTTTTTCTTTTGCGTCCTTTTTGCAATGCCCCAGTGGCGATTTTCCCCCGCTTTGGCGAAGTTCCGACCTGGTTGATAGGGGCCGCACATTCCTTTGGGATCAGGACGTGCCTCGCCGGAACTTGAGGCTGTTCTTCACTTGAAGGCCGTGGAGGTTTGAGCCCAGCGTCATTTCTAGGGGAACCCGTCGGTTCCCTAGCGATCCTTAGCCCTAGGTCCCCATGGAGTTGTCGTAGAAGTTGGGGTCCTCTACCACGGGAACCTAGGCCCCATCCAGCCCAAGTTCACCTCCGTGGTAACCATCTCCGCGTTTTTCTTAACCGCCGCGTCGACGGTTTTTGGTGGATCTGGTTCGTTGCCTCACAGGCGACTCCATCCTGCCCGTCGCAGTTCGACTATCCAGATGTCCCGACAGCGAGAGGCTCACCACCCCCCACACTGGCAGCCGCGTTATTTCCCCTCCTTGATTTATTCTTATATGTGCGCGACGGCTGTTCTATTAATACAGAGACTCGATTTGTCCCCACCTCCGTTAGTTGATGTGTAGTTTACGTATCAGCCGAATACTCTCCTTAGTCTCCCCCCCTCGTGTGTGTGTGTTTCCCCGCCTCCTCTCTCCCTTAGTTCCACCTTCACACTGGTTGTCAGGGTTTTTTGTGAGATTTTTCAGATTGACACACCCCGACGTACACGCTCTCTCTTACCGTGTGTCTGTCACTCTGCGCTCTGCCTCTTCCCACGCCCTGCATAGACTTGTACTCCCGTGCATTTTTTTCTTTTCCTTTCCTGATAGTGTGTTTTGATTCTGACTTTGTTTTTTAGTTCTGTTCTTTAGATTTTTATAATGGTACCCGTAGAGCCTTCCTAGACGCATCCCCCCCTTACTCCCTCCGACGCCCCACACTTCTATTCTTTATGTCCCTCCTTTTTTGTATTTTTTTTTATTTGTGTTGACTTCAACCACCCCCCACCCGCACGCACACCACCACCCATTTTCGTCTAGACGGCTACCAAGGTCCGACTCCGCCAATTCGAGCATCTTGTTTTCTGAGAACTTTGTTTACACCCCTGGACAGACAGAGTCTTCAGGTGCGTTTTTGTTGTAACGAGTGGACCTTGACTTAGATCCACTCCCGATCTTTTGCGCCACTATTGATGCGTCATGTTCGCATTTCCCCGCCCCAGTCGCGATTTTGCCACCTCCGATCCCGTCGCATCATGCTTGTTCCTGAGTGCCCAATTTCTTGGAGCGACCCCTGGTTGGCTTTCCTTTTACCTACCTGGCCGTTGGTGAGCAACCCACTTTACGAAAAGCTTTGATTGTAACATTGCTAGCGCGTGTTTTATGAAGCTATCCCAGTTTGTGTTACATAGAATCTTTTTATAAGTTTCAAAAGAGACTTTTCTATTAAGAAAGTGCCCAGTGTAAATAGTTTCCCCCGTACCCTCAGAATTCCCCTTTTCTAGGAACCCAGACCCGGGTCATTATCACGGCCCCCCGCGCATGGTACGTAGTCCCCCAGGTTATTAGAATACTAAGAACAGACTCCTTTTGTTCGTCTTTTGGCCACGTCCACCGGTCAGCGACTCTCCGATTTGTTGAGAAAGCCCGGAAACACTCGGAGGGTTTTTTTTTCCCCCTTGGTTCCCCCGATGTCACCCTGTTCATGCGCTTAACGAATGTTCCTCGCGGCCCGCCCCCCAGGCGGACGGTTTCTTTGGCGAACTTATGTTTCTGCGGCGTGCCTTTTCCCGACGACACCTCGTCCAGTTGGGTCGTCAGCCCTAACTTTTTAACCTCTTTTCGTCTTGCCCCCCCCCAACCCGCTAAGCACTTTCAGTACATGTACCCCACACTCCGTCCAGCAAGCTTTCACTACCCTCTCTCGAGACTTAGGGATTCGTTTCGCCGAGGGAGCTGTCAGTTTTCGAAGGCGCGGGTAATTTGCCATGCCGGGTGTAATATCTCATTAAGACTCTCGGATTTTTCCCAAGTTCTATGCGAACATATCGGACTCCCAGACGTACTCAGTCGACTAGTTTGTCGACGCCGTGGTGGGCTTAACAGTTTTTCACGTATTCTCTTTCCTGGCTTTTTAGGTTTCAAGGCGCTTCGGAACTTAAAGAGAGACTTTATTTTTCGCCAGGATAAGTTCATTTTTCCCCGCCTTAGATCTTTGCGTAGTCGCCTTGCGCGCAACCCCCTCGAATTAACTGCCACCTCGGTAAGATTTGTATGATCGTCCACGACTTTGTTTATGTCAGCTTCCTACCCCCCCCCCCCCCCCCCCCCCCCCCCCCCCCGATCGGTTACCCGTTTTGCCTCTGCCGCGGTTCCGAGACCGTGCCATTCCTTTTAGCTTGACTTAGGCCTTTGGTTTGTTTTTTTTTTTTATTGACCGTGAGATCAGGTGTATAGGCCGCAACATGATCCTTTCCACCCCCCCAAGAATTAGGAGTCTAATCGATTTTTTCAGTCCCCCACCCCTCTAGGCCTAGAGTGGTGGTGGTCGGTGATGGGCCAACCTAGACTGTAGCCACCTCTGAAGATAATAATTTTCGGCTCACACATATCTTGTTCCAAGGGAGCTTTTTTTTGATTGCCCGGACATCAGAGTTAACTCTTCACTTTCACTTTTATCGTACCGCCTGACCGGCGTTCCATTGGAGGTGACCGAGAGGAGGAGGCCTCTAATTATGTCTAAATTTCGATCCGGCCCCATTGGAGTCACTCTCCACGAGGTCGTCTGCGGGGGTTCCGAGCCCGGACCTTTTTTCGACTCTTGTCGTCTTGCCATTCGCCGACGCTCGCGTCCAGTTCCTCTCGCGTCTCCCCCAAGGGCTCACGCCCCTGGTTCTCCCAATTGCTTCTCTGGACCCGTTCTTTCGTCCCGGGACGTCTTTGGTCTTTCGGTGTCACCCGCGGATTCAGACTCTTTGGTCTTAGGGGTTCAAATTGCAACAGTCCTAACCGCCTGCTGCCTCACCTCAGCACGGGAATTTGTTTCTTCTTCCTTTTCGGGTCACTCAACGAACGACTCCGGGCTGGGCCTGGTGAGACTTTTGCGCCCCGTTTGCTTAAACCCACATCTTTCGCCAGATCGATGGACGAACACCCCTTTCAATTTTTGGGGTCGTTTGGCGCGTCTTTGCTAGGCTTCCCTGACGCAGTTTGTGGGTTTCTCTTTTCCCCACTTTTCTATTAGATCTTTCAGAAACCTCCTCCTTTTCCGTCGCTCCCTGCAAATTGCGTCGCAAAGCCGGAAGTGATATCCCCAGCAATATTTCACGTTTAGCGATCTTCTCTCGAAGTTGTAACCGATTCTTTCTTTGTACCCGAGACCAGTCAGAATTCCGGTGATTCGGATTAAATTTTAGGACAGAGTATAGTTGACCTGATACCCCACTTTTGGCCCCCCCGTCGTTCTTTAATTTCCGCCCCAGACCTTAAATGCCTTAGGACGTTCCCCTCATTATGCGGTAAGTTGACCGAGATTGTACACCTTTTTGTCACCCGTTCTACGGCTTTCTTTGGGACTTCTCTCTTGTCCCTTCGTACCGTGCTTCGAGATAAGGGAAACGTGACGTTAACAAGGAAATCTAGCACGACACCTTTCTCTTCTCCTAAACTAATACCCTTTGTTTTTTTCTCGAGATGTGTTTCGCGGCATTTTTATAAGATCCCAATGAAGTTCCCTGCTCGCTTCATTTTCCTCTCATAAGTTCCCCTCCCACTAAACCCCCGACCAGATGAAGCCTGTTGATGACCCAAGCGTGCCTGCGTTCCTTTGGACCGGTTTTCTGATAGTATGCACCCCCTTCCGTTTGAAACTAAGGTGCTCTACGCCGGTCTTTATTTCCGTGTTTTTTTTCGATCCCTGACTGTGTTCCTCATCCACAGAAACTCAACTTTTGTTGCAGGCGTTAGAACCAATGTTCAAAGTCCCCTCACCTGGGGATGGCGAGTACCCTTTTTTGCTCCTTTCCTTAGAATTTTGAAGAGTGGCTCTTTTTATTCAGTCCTCGGTACCCTCAACCTTTTCGATCCGAGTTAGTTGGTAAGGCAGGAAGAAACCAGGATCCCTTTGCATGCACACCTCGCATTGTGTCCTCCCAATCCCCCCTTAAGCGACCCCTCTCATTTCCTGGACCCGAGAGTTTATTCTGGATTCTTTTGGCCGCCCCCGACCTGGCTTTTTTAGCCGCAGTTCCTTTGGTTCGTCGAGTTCGTACTGAACTATCGGATGGATTAATACCATAGAATTGGCGAAGCTAGAGAAAAGACATTGCCAGTTTTTACCATCCCACTTGTTGACCCTGAATCTCTTTTTGATCCAAGCATACCCGATTTACATTTAGAATTAACCACGAAGTATGGACCCATCCATTGTGATTTTCCCATGCGCCTCAACGCAGGCATACCAATTTGAAAGAAGTTAGTCACCTTTCCTTTGAGATGTTTTCCTCGGACGCCAAATCCAGTACGGTAAGATAATTTGAAGAGAAGGCTTTGCCAGTTATCACCCAAAGACCCTCCCCTCAATTTTAGTGTTTAGATCTCCACCCCCCTGCGGATTGATTTCGACAATGGACCATACGACTAAGGGTTAATATTACCCCCATTGACAAAATTTGTTCCCCCCCGTATAGGAGTGTTTAGAGACCAAAGGAGCGGCCACGACCCCTCATCCTGCCGTTAACACAAAAGGAAGGAAAGGGGTCACAACCAACAACCCCGGGGTAGTTTGGCTGTGGTTCCCCGCCCTCCCTATGATCAAATTTCTGCTCAGGGCTGGCCAGTTAATCCCAGCGCAACCCGTCACGTTCTACCACAAATCTTCTCCTCTCCCTCAACAGACTGCCCTTGCAGCCGTCTTAATCTTTGGCCGAGTTTCAATCTTTTGAGGACCTACCACCTTTCTTTTCTTGGGTATCTTAAGGCAGCGATTTGATCCCACCCGTCCCTACGCCGCTTTCTACCTTAAGGGCCAAGAAGTTTTCTCTGTTCCTGCAGCTGCAATGAATACGCCCTTAACCTTTTCAAAGAGAGATCCGGACCCGACTTTTCTCCCTCCCGTAGAAGGAGACCTCAATTAACCCCAAGGGGTTTCGTGATGAAGTGTTATCGACAGAGGACATTACCCCTGTTTGACGACTGACCTGCTACGTTTTTTTCTCTCTGCGCGGTTCATGACTGCCAGAGATCTGCCAGCATCTCCCTAGGAATGCCACCCTGGGCAATGCTAATGGAGAGGGGCCCTTATATGTGTCACGAGAGTTCTCTGTTTCCCCTCCCGACGGTAGAGCCAGATGGTTTAAAGGCATGTGATGCAAACTTCTTGATTTCACGATCGACTTTTTTTACTCTCCATTTTTCATGACCTTTTTCTGATTGGGTTCGCGCCCTCGTTAGGTGCCCGAGACCCCTTTCATATTTTTATTATGTCCGACTTTCTGGCCTATGGTCAAGAGACTGAGACGCCCCCTCGCACACCTCTATCCCTTCCCCACGCCAAAGAGGCGAATAAGGCCATAATTCGCTCTCCCTAGAATTGCCCCTCGAGCTTTGGGAGGACCGCGAGATGTAATCATGAGTGGAGTCCACGCATTGCCCCTTACTGGGACCGCGACGCCTCTAGGGACCTCGTCCATGTCTAGAGTGCTTTTGTCTCCACCTCATACGACCGGTTGGTCTGTTTTGGTTTCCGGATGACAACCCGGGAACCCAGTTGGCGATCTCGCCCAGCTCCGAGTCAGGGAAATCAGCCAGCACACTTTTAGCGTTAGAAGAACCAGTTTTTCTGACCTGTGGTGGAGGAGTAGCGCAATTCCTGGGTCAGGAGTCCTCTCCGTTTTTCCCCCTAGAAATAAGACTCAACCCCACCCCCGAATGTCCCTTACCCTTTAATTCTTTGAACAATAGGGAAGAGACAGCGGGGTAATTTTGGCGTTTTTTCCTTAGCATACCCCGTGGCGAAGTGGGTTGTGGCTAGGGTCGATAATGTTCACGTTTCCCCTCCTCTTCTTACCCCCCCAGCCCCCCACCCAGTGCCTGTCCCGCTCTGACTCCATCGTGAATTGGATTCTAAAATGAACCTTCTTCCCTTTGCCTGAACTCTTTGGTTAATGCTTTTCATCGCTTCCGCGTCCCGTTGACAATTTTTTAGGTGCACATCCAGGCTTTAGGCTTTTCCCACCCGACTTGCTTCTTGAGGGTAAGCGCTCCTGTATTTTAAAACCCCTGCCGTAATTTTTTTTTCTTCTGTTCAGTAGACGGTTTGGTCTTCACCCGGACCTTATTCAGCTGCAATCCGGTTTTGCACCCCCTCTTGTCTTTTCCAAAGACTTGTTTTTCCCCCAAATATTTTTTTTGTATGATTCCTTTACGTTTCTTTGAAGGCGATGGTTTCCTTATCATGGTGTTCCCACCAGGACGAAATGCTACTCCTTTTTTCTTCACCTAGAGTTTTTTGATAGATCGGCCAAGGTGAACACCGTTTTGTTTTCAAGCACTACAAAATGAGTCCTTCCCTCCATTTTGATTTGCACAGGGGGTCCCCTAATTTCCTAAAACCTAGTATATTGATTTTGTTTTCCCTCCCCTGGCTGCACTTGTTTCTTTCCCTCGAAGCTTTTTGATTCTTTCTTTTGCTGTCTTTCATGATCGCCGGACTTTGCTCGCCGGGACCCAGCTCCTTCCTGTTTGTTGTTTCCTGCTGAAGTTTATTATACTCCTCATTTGTTTAGGCTCGAGATAATCCTACGCCCAAATGTAACGCCGTCCGGCGAATGCCAAGCTCTTTTTTCCTCCAGTTGCATTCGCAGCCCAAAACGAAATCAAGCGCCCCTCCTCCTTCAGAGGCGCCAGACAGGCGCCAGGTCAGTACCGAGTCCCCATGGTTCCAGAAGTTTATCTGTAGTTTTTCAGGCGCCCGTCTCTGAACTCTTTCTCCAGCCTTTTTTCTGCCGCGATTTCAGTTGCTGTCCTCCAGCGTTTGCATTGGCCCCGACTATACTTACGTATTTGGTCCTTGCAGTCTTCGCCTGGTTGCCCTGTTTTTCCGGCATTTTTACCCCCTTCAGTTGCCCCACCATGATCCAGTTTTTTAGCCTAGCTGGTCGGTTTGAGATGTCCCCCATTGGGTGTGTTTTCCATCACGGTCAACGCATTTCTGCGGCTAACATCCCCCCCCCCCTTTCGTTTTTGAGAACCCCACATTAGAGAAAAGAAGCATGGTGTCCCTCCCGGAGACCCTATTAATTAAACCGGGAGGCGTGGTTGGCCCGGAGAGGAGAGAAGTCCTTTAGGGGTCTGATAAGGCCACCTTTTTAAAAGAAAGAAAGAGCGGTCTTTGGAAGTCCCAGCAGCGAGCAGGGATCTTCAAAGATCACGTTTCTACCAAAGTAGACCGGCACACAAAGAGACCTTGTGACATTTACGCAGTGGAAAAATTAAATCTTTGCTCCCCCCTCACCCTCCCGAGAATGGCTTGTATAAGCTGACCCCTTCCAATACCCCATTTGAGCTCTAAAACTTCCCGTATTAATCCCTCAGTTTCTAGCGGTGTGTAAACTTGATATCCTCGTTTGTCCAGCCCCCTCGCCGCCTTTCTTGCGCGCCTACCCTCCATTGGACACCTGTGTGAGAACCCTTATTGCGATGGTTCTGCCTTTAATCTGAAACTCACATGACCGTGCATGCTCCTCCCTGAACCTGGGACAATCCTTGTGAGTCCAAAAGAGGTTTCCTCTTCATCCTCCTCTACAGAACAGAACCCACCATCTTCTTTCAAAGTCGTACATAAACTTTAACGTGAGCCCCCGATTGTATTTTCGACGAGGGAGATTTAGATGGGCGTGCGCACCCGGGTATCTTAAGCTGTAGGGCTGCCTTTTTCCCCCTTGATTTATAGGCGTGAAAAGTTTTCCGATTGCCCTCCAACCTTACCCGAAGCGACCCTTGTTAGCCACAAGCGTAAGCTTTAAGCAAGTTCTTCCGCACCCTTTAGTTGCCTTTTTTACCCCACCCCCCAGTTTTCCTGGCCGCCTTTCGTGACCATGCCTAGGGACCCTTACAACGTTCCTGCTGTTCTGGCAGAAATGATCAGGACCGGTTGGCCAGGAAGCTTGTAAGTCCCCCTCAGTAGCTACCCATGCCCTGCACCAGAGCCCTTTTAAATACCTCCCCCACTTTAACGTGCCTTTTTTTTGTGAAGCCGTCTTTTCCTTAACGTAAAACTTCCCTGTGTGTTGCTTCTTTTCATTCTAGGAATGAAAGCCCTTTTGCGCCTTGTATATTTCACTTTTCCTGCGCCTATTTCGTTTCTCAGAGCTGCAATTAAGTTCCTTTCGGAGCCTAAGGTGTACAATACAGTTTTCGCTTTTTTCCCCTTTGCTAGGCGCTCTGATGGAATCGATATCTCTCACCCCTCACACTGGTTAGGAGTCGCAGTAGATTTTGCGCCCCCAAAACTAGGCCCTGTGGTATGTTTGTTTTTCGTTTTTCGTCGGACCAGAGCGGTACCTGTGCAGAAATACTAACGTGAAGGCTCCGACATTATTGTTGTACCCCGGTCTAGTTTGCAGTTCAAGAGCAGGACCCTGCATTTTCCATCCCTTCCCCAGACCCTACTGTTGCGTTCCACCTGAGTTCTTTGCCTGGCTTTTAGCCGAATGGGCAGATCTCTCATGGCTTGCAGCCCCGAGCTCGCGGTGGCGGGCTTTCCCCAAGTTGCTTCCCTTTAGTTCGGGGGATGGAGATTTTCTTCTTTGTCTCCGTGTGAACTTGACAAGGAGTTCTCGTTTGCAGTGGATGCAGAGCGTCAAACCTCTCCTACCTTTGTTTGGAAGTGTTTCTAAGACCATTTCGTGATGCTCATCCCAAAAGTGGCTGGGTCAAGTCCAGAGATTTCCTTCTTTGGTCAATCTGTATTCGCCTGGTACTCTAGTTTTCCCGGATCGGCCCCTGCAACCCCCCCCTGCCTTAACTTAGATGGTATCCCCATTAATAAGAACTTAGAGTGTTTCTCGGCTCCCGGCTCGGGGTCTCCCATGAAAAAATATTTGAAGCCTTGGATGAGAGTCCTCTTGTCCCTCCTGGACCTGAAACCCCCTCCTTTGATCGCTGGTCAACGACCCTCGGTCCTTTGTTTCTTTTTTTCTTTTTTTTTGAGTTAGTCCCACCTCGTTTGTTGTTCTTTTCGTTTCTCCCACTCGCACATCTCTATCCCCACACCTGCTGTTCTTGTCAGCGAGACGGCGCTTACCTAACAGCCGCGACCCGTGATCTAAGACCCCATACCTTCCTACTTGACTAAGTTGGGCTGAGTTGCCCCCGTTTTCGCCCGAGGTCCCTCCGGTCCTTCTTATAGTTACTGATCACTTTTGATGCCTTCTTCATTTTTTTCGGATCGTGCAGGCGCCCCTTTTTAGTGATCCAGGAGTTTTCATGGCCGCCCAGTCGCTAACTCCCTAATTTCCAGTGTTTGGATCTCTCTTTCCCCTTTACGTGCGCACAGCGTTTAAGCCCCCCCCACATAGGAGGTAAGGGCGGCTTTTTTGGGACAGTTGGCCTCCGCCTTTGTCTCCTTCATCAGTTCCAGGTTTTCGCGTTTTCGGCCGTCGCTCCGCCG